>ERZ761602.373-NODE-373-length-101287-cov-15.993125_pt1 | contig 101287 bp, 95 predicted proteins | sample MGYA00512165_ERZ761602 | MGnify/ENA primary metagenome ERZ761602 (study PRJEB28899, sample SAMN02445085) | bioreactor sludge metagenome | biome: EBPR sludge; isolation source: Thorneside wastewater treatment plant | place: Australia: Brisbane, Thorneside...
GACGAGCTCGCCACGCTCTTGCGCCCGGCCGGCGGCGGGATCCACACGGTGTCGACGGGCAAGGCCGCGCAGGAACGGCTCCAGCTCGCGCTCTACCGCGCGCGTGACGTCGCGCACGTCCGCGCCCAGTTCCGCGAGAACCTCGCGCGCATCCCCGAGGCCCGCGGCGTCGTCCTCGGCGTGCCCTCGGACGTCGGCGCCGGCTTCGTGCGCGGCGCCAACTTCGGCCCGCAGGTGATCCGGGCGACGCTCCTCGAGCAGGCTCCCGACTGGCCGGCGCGCACCGCCGCGGCCGGCGTCGTCGACATCGGCGACGTCTTCGTCGTGCCCCAGCTCCTGCACGACGACATGCTGTCCGACGCGCAGAAGGCCGCCACGCGCACGGCGCTCTACCCCGACGTCGAGCCCGCCGAGCGCGACCGCCTGCCGGTCTCGCCGCTGTCGATCGCCGAGCGCGTCCTCGACCTCGTCCTCGCCCAGAACCCGCGCGTCGCGCCGTTCGTCATCGGCGGCGACCACTCGACGGCGTGGCCGGTCGCCGCCGCGCTGGCCCGCGCACGCACCGATCGCTGGGCGATCCTCCAGCCCGACGCGCACACCGATCTGCTCGAGACCCGGCTCGGCGTGAAGTACTGCTTCGCGACGTGGTCGTATCACGCGAACGAGCTGTTCGGCCGGGACGGCCGCATGGTGCAGGTCGGCACGCGCGCGTCGGGGCGCGACCGCGCCCACTGGGAGTCGACCCTCGGCGTGCGCCAGTTCTGGGCGGCGGAGTGCCGCGCGCAGCCGGCGCGCGCGCTCGACGCGATCATCGATCACTTCCGGAGCGTGAAGGCGGAGTCGGTCTACCTGTCGAACGACATCGACGGCACCGACGAGGAGCACGCCGACGCGACCGGCACGCCCGAGCCGTGGGGCCTGGATCCCGAGTGGCTGGTGAAGCTCATCCGCCGTGTCGGTGACGAGATCGGGATGCTCGGCGGCGACATCATGGAGGTCGCGCCGCCGCTCCGACAGATCCCGCGCGGCGCGAACCGGACGACCAACCTCGCCGCGCGCTACCTGCGCGAGACCATGAACGCGACTCTCGGCGTCGCCGTCTGATCGGCCGCGGCGCGCTCGCGCTACGCTCGGCCCATGGCCGTGCTCGAAGTCGCCAAGGCGCTCCTCGGCATCGCGCAGCTCTACGGCAAGCTGACGGAGGATCGCGGCGGCGACAACGCCGCGCGCGCGGCGAGCGCCGCGCTGGTCGGCGCCGTCATGCACCACGCCGCGTTCACGCTGACCGACGAGCTGCGCGCGCGCGGCCTGCACGGCGCGGTGTCGAGCACGCGCTCGAAGTTCAAGGTCGAGGTCGCCTCCGGAACGGTGGAGGTCGAGGCCGTCGGCGACGGCCTCCTCCTGTTCTTCGGCGGCGAGGTGGACATCCGCCTCGTCGACCGCTTCCAGCACGTGCCGGTCGCGGCCATGTCCTTCGACGATGCGGCCCGCATGGGCCGCGAGCTCCTCGGCAAGATCGCCGAGATGCTCGAGCTCACCGCTTCTTCTTCTTCGCAGCCTTCTTCGTAGCAGCGGGCTTCTTCGCCGCGGGCTTCTTCGCCGCGGCCTTCTTCGCCGCCGGCTTCTTCGCCGCGGCCTGCTTGGCCGCCGGCTGCTTCGCCGCGGCCTTCTTCGCCGCGGCCTGCTTCGCCGGTGGCGGCTCGGGCGGCTGCGGGTTCGCCGACTGCCACACGCCGATCGTGCCGCCCTGCGGGTCCATGAACACGCCGAGCCAGCCCATGCCGGGCACCTCCATGTACGGCACGACCACCGTGGCGCCGTGCTCGGCGGCCTTCGCGACGGTCGCCTTCACGTCGTCGACCGCGACGTACGCCGTCCACGACGTGGGCTGCTGCGCGTCCTGCGTCGGGCCGAGCCCGCCGCCGACGCCCTGACCGACGTCGATGCCGGTCCAGTTCATCTGCGGAAAGTCCTGGAACCTCCAGTCGAACACCGCGCCGTAGAACTTCTTCGCGGCCTCTGGATCCGACGTGCTGAGATCGAGATGGACGAAGGGATTTCCCATGTGCGGGATGCTAATGGAGAAGCGTGGTGCAATCACCGATGCGACGTGCCGATCTCTTGCACGGCGCAACACCTGAAGATCTTTCGGCTTTATGGCGCTCGGCGCGGCCGTTTCCTCACCTGGTGTGTGACGACCTGGTGCCGCCGGATGCGCTCGACGCCCTCATGATGGCGCTCGACGAGGAGCCGGTGGACCCGTACGAGGGTGACCTGTTCGCGTTCGACGCGTCGGCGCCGGAGCCGCGCACCGACGAGCTACGTGCGACGCGCGACGCGCTCACGACCACGCTCGCGCCGATCCTGTCGCGCATCACGGGCAAGGTGGTGACGCGCGCGGACCTGCGCGCCTTCGCGTACCGCGAGGGCCACTACCTCCTGCCCCACACCGATCACCAGCACGGGCTCGGGCGCGCGCTCGCGTACGCGTACTACCTGCCGTCGCCGGAGCCGCCCGTCGGCGGCGAGCTCGAGCTCTTCCGCTGCACCGTGGGTGACGGTGAGATCGTCGCGACCGACAGCGCGCTCCTCGTCGAGCCGCGCGCCAACCGCCTCGTCGTGTTCGACGTGAGCGACGTGTCGCTGCACCAGGTCCGCGAGGTGACGCGCGGGCTCCGCCTCTCGCTCGCGGGATGGTTCTACCCGTGAGCTCGCTCGACGAGGTGTTCGGCGCGCGCGCCGCGATCGTCGTCCCCGACGTGATCGGCGCCGCCGGCGCGGCGGACGTGCGCGCCCGGCTCGAACGCGGCGGCTTTCGTCGCTACGCGCTCGTCGATCGCGGCAGCTACGCGTGGACCGACGACGTCGACGAGCCGGCGCTGGTCGCCGAGCTCGCGACGATCGCCGGCGAGGTCACGGGCGTCGCGCCCGACGTCGCGCCCGACGTCGGGAGCGTCGTCGCGATCCGGCTCGGCCCCGGCGACTACGTCCTCGCGCACCACGACCCGTGCGCGCGCGCCCGCGCTGGCGCCGCGGACCGTCTGGTCGAGCTCGTGCTCGACGTGTCAGCCACCGCCACCGCGGGCGCGGAGGTGCACTACCGGCGCCACGGCCAGCTGTTCCACCGCGTGCCGTCGCAGCCCGGCGCCCTGTCGGTCGTCGAGCGCGACGCCGGCATCACGTCGCACCACACCTACGTCACAAAAAGAAACACCACCGCCGGTGTGACCCGGCTGGTGGTGCGTCTGAGACTCCGTTCACCCTGAGCGACCCGAAGGTCGAAGGGGAGTCGAACGGCGCGATCAGTAGCGATCGCGACCGCCGCCGCCGCCGCCGCCACCCCGACCACCGCGGAAGCCGCCGCCGCCACCACCACCGCCGCCGCGACCACCCAAGCCGCCGCCCCCACCACCGCCGCCACCGCCGCGGGAGGGACGCTCCTCGGCCTGGTTGACGCGCAGCGGGCGACCGTCGACGTTCTGCCCGTTGACCTCGTTGATCGCGGCCTCGGCCTCGGCGGGCGAGCCCATGGTCACGAACGCGAAGCCACGCGGACGGCCGGTCTCACGGTCCATGACGACGTGGACGTCGGTCACCTGGCCGTGCGCCCCGAAGATCTCGCGGATCGTGTCACCGGTGGTGTTGTACGAAAGGTTGCCGACGTAAAGACGAGTGCTCATTTCCTGCTCCTGATTTCCTGTGACGGCTGCGAGTTCCAACGACGATCGCAGTCCCGACACATTCGGAGAAGCGGCTCGCACGCGGCTACAGTCAGTCGAAACGGAAACTAGCACGGGTTCGCGCCGGTTGGGAGAGTGGGACATGCTGTCCAGGTGACCAGTGCCCGGGCCATCTTCCTGTCCCCCCATCTGGACGACGCCGTCCTGTCGGCCGGCGCACTGATCGCCCGGCGGGTGGCCGGGGGTGACCGGGTCGAGGTCTGGACGTTCTTCACCCAGGGGCCCCCGCTGGACACCCTGCCTCCGGAGCGACGGGTTTTCGGGGATTACGCCACCCGCCTGGAGGAGGACGCCCGGGCGCTCGCGCGGCTGGGCGCCTCCCGGCGACTGCTCGGCTGGGTGGAGCGGATCTGGCGGGACCCCCCGCTCGCGCGAACCCTCGACGTCTTCACGACGCCGGCCGGACCAGACTTCCCCAACCTCCCGGGGATGCGCGCCGCCGTCCGCGAGGCGCTCTCGACCGGCGCCGACGTCTACGCCCCGCTCGGCATCGGCAACCACATCGATCATGTGGAGGTCGCGCTCGCGTGCGGCGAGGAGCGCCTGGCCGGCGACGGCGCAGCGGCGCGTTTGTACTTCTACGAAGATCCGTACGCGCTGGGCGCCGCGTGCCGCCGCCGCCACTTCGTCGCTCGCCGCCGCCGCTGGAGTCCGCTGCGCGGTCCGTCGTGGGCGAGCCCGCGGGTCGGGGGCCTGCTCCGTGTCGTGGCCCACGCCGCGCGTGGGCCCGGGCTGGACACGTACGCGCCGGCCTTGTGTGACCTCGACTGGCGCTGCGAGCCGGCGGCGGTCGATGGCTTCGAGGACGCGAAGCTCGCCGCGATCGCCGAGTACCGCTCGCAGGTCGCGGCGTTCGGCGGGATGAAGCGGCTGTCGGCGTTCGTGCGTCGCGGTCACGCCGCGACCGGCGGCGAGCCGATCTGGCGCGCGTGACGTTCGCCGCTACGGCGAGACGCAGGCCGCCAGCTGCACGTACGGCAGCTCGACGGCCGACGGGCCGGCGGCGATCGTCGCGGCGTGGGTGCCGGCGCCGCCGTAGCCACCGGCGCAGCAGCCGCCGGCGAGCGCGATGCCGTGCGACGGCGCCGCCACGGAGCCGGTCACGTCGTGACGGTGCGCGCGCTGCTCGCCCGGCGTGAGCGGCTCACCGCCGAACGTGCGCCCCGCGGTGGCGCCGGCCGGCAGCGCGACGAGGTAGCGACCGACGAGCGCGGCGGGCGCCGGCGTCCACGGCGCCGGGCACGCGCCGGCGAAGAACGCGATCACGCCCGACGGCGCCGGGCGCTCGCCGGGGTCGACCTGCTTCTGGCACACGCGGAGCTGCAGGTACGGCACGTCGGGGGTGGTCTCGGCGGTGGCGGCGGTGCCGTCGATCTGGCCGGCGCGCGCGACGCCGTGGTTGGCCTCGCCGGCGATGCCGGCGTAGCTGATCGACGGCAGCGACACGCCGACGGCGAGATCGTGGCGGTGGGCGCGGGTCTCGTTCACGGCGAGCGCGGCGCCGACCAGCTCGCCGGCGTCGGCGGCGGCGGCGACCGGGACGATCGTGCGGCCGACGGCGTCGGCGTACGGCGCCCAGCCGGTCGGGCAGAGGGAGCCGAGGAAGAAGGAGATGGCGCCGCGCGGGAAGCCGTCGCCGGCGGCGGGCGCGGCGTCGACGGGCGGCGGCTCGGCGGCGTCGACGTCACCGCCGGGGTGATCGTTCGAGCTCGCGCACGCCGCCGCGAGCGCCCAGAGCGAGATGGCGAGGACCGCGCGCGTCACGGCGACACACACGCGGTGAGCTGGACGAAGGGCAAGCCCGAGGTCGCGGGCGCCACCGTGCCGGTGACGGGCTGCGGGCCCGACGCGGCGCCGTTCTGGTTGCCGCCGTCGGCCGCCGAGATCGACTTGTAGGGCAAGGCGAGCGTCGCGCCGGTGAGCGCGTGCGCGTGCGTGCGGTCCTCCTCGGCCGCGAGCGGCTCACCGACGATGCGGCCGACGGCGGTCGCCTGGTCGGTGCCGACGAGCACGCGGCCACTGGCGATCGTCGCCGGCGCCCAGCCGGCCGGACACGAGGGGCCCTCGACGAAGGCGACCATGCCGCGCGGCGCCTCGTCGGCGGGCGCGACCGGCGCCGGCGCGGCGGGCGCCGACGAGTGCGCCGACGAGTGCGACGACGAGTGCGCCGACGGCGTCATCACCCACGCGCCGCACACGGCGACCGCCGCACAGGCCGCGACGGCGAGCAGGAGCCGGCGGGCGCTCACGGTCGCCTCCGCCGGCGGAGCCGCCGCGCGACGAGCGCGATCGCGGCGCCGAGGCCCGCGCCACCACCGGCGTCGCAGCCGCCGCTGTCACCCGGCGGCGGCGCCGTCCACGGCTCACCCGTGTGCGGCGTGGGATCGCTCGTCGGATCGCGCGGACCGCTCACCGGCGTGGTCGTGAAGGAGAACGAGAACGGCGCGTCGTAGGCGAAGCCGTCGACGGTCTGGACGCCGGCCGCGACCTCGATCGTGATCGTCTCGTTCAGCGCCCAGTCCTCGGTCGGCCGGATCGCGACGGCGTTGGCCTCGCTGTAGAACGGCCGCGCGGTGAAGCCATAGACCTTGCCCGTCGAGTCCGTGATGCGGAGCCTGTCGGCGACCCCGCTCGCGATGCCGCGGCCGAAGACGACGACCGCCTGCGCCTCCACCTTCGTGTGATCGGTCGGGTGCCCGTCGGAGCCGGCGGGTGGATAGGTCGCGATGATCTGGTTCTCCGGCCCGTCGACGCCGTGCAGGCGGTCCCACAAGGTCAGCCAGTACGCGGCGACGACCTCGCCCTCGCACGGCGGCGATCCCGGCTCGTGTGGATCCATGAGGCGCGCCGACGCCCACGGGTACTGCGTCCGGTAGCGCTCGACGGCCACCGGGTCCCGCCCGTTCACGGCGCCGTACGCGAGCACGAAGTTGTGCATCGCGCTCTGCGCGTTCAGGAGCGTGTCGGCGTCGACCGCGACGCCGAGCTCGGCGAACAGCGCGGGCAGCTCCGCGTCCGGCAGCCACAGCTCGGTGCCGCGGTAGTCGACGCCGGTCGCGTCGACGAGCATCACGTCGGTCGCGGTGTCGAAGCTGTCGAGCAGCGTGTCCGACCAGTTGGCCGCGTCGTAGCCGCGCGCCGCCTCCATGAACATCGAGTCGAAGATCTGATCGGCCATCCCGTGCGACGCGACGCCCATGAAGAACGCGACGTAGGGGCGCGCCTCGCCGCGCGCGTACGGCTCGGGCAGGTGGTCCTGCATCCAGCGCAGGAACTGGCCGTGGAACGGCCCCCAGTGCGCGGTCTCGCCGAACGGGCTGTCGACCGCGTAGCCGCCGTCGGGGAAGATGCTGCCGTTCACGATCATCGGCGCCAGCGCGGGATCCGAGAGCAGGCGCTTGAGCTCGCCGTCGGGCAGGTGCTCGATCGCGTGGAACGAGATCCACGTGTGCGTGTTGACGCCGTTGGCATGCGCGTCGCGCGCCCCGCCACCGCTCGCCGCGAGCGCGAGCGCCGCGAACGCGCACGCCGTGGTCGCGAGCGCGGCCCTGGTCGGCATGGTCCGTCTCATGGGCCCGCATTCTACACGTGGTCAGACCGCATTCCGAGGCGGACTTGAAACATGTTCTACTCGCGCGTGGAGGGACGAGTCTCCGGATCGGGGAGCCGAGACCCCAGTGATTTCGCATATTTTTTCGTGACCCGACCCGACCCGGCGCTCTCTCCATGGGAGGTATGAGCCAGTACTCCCGCCGGTCGCTCCTCCAGCATCTCGGGCTCGGCGCCGCCGCGCTCGCCTTGCATCGCCTCGCGCCCCGGACGCGCGAGGCGCACGCCGCCCAGAACGGGCCGCCCCGGCGCCTCATCTTGTGGCCGTCGATGAACGGCGTGGCCGCGCAGCACTTCTGGCCCAACCCCGGCAACCTGGCGGCGCTGTCGCTCGTGCTCGAGCCGCTGCGCGCGTGGGCGTCGAAGATGACGTTCATCCGCGGGCTCGACATCGAGGGCTCGTACAACCACTTCGCGGTGCGCAGCATGTTCACCGGCGTGCCGGTGAACGACTACCTGTCGCCCGACCCCACCGTGAAGTCGGTCGATCAGGTGGTCGCCGATCACGTCGCGGCGACCGCGCCGACGTCGATGCGCTCGCTGCACCTCGGCGCCATCCCCGCCGACTCGATCCACTTCTACCAGCTCTACGGCCGGTCGACGTTCTTCTTCAACCCGACGCCGGTCCACTACGAGGCCAACCCGGTGACCGCGTTCGACGCGATCTTCGGCGGCCTCGGCGGCGGTGGTGGCACGCCCCCGCCGCCGCGCGCCGACTACGCGGCCGACGTGCAGGCGATCACGAACGCGGAGCTCGGCACGCTGGAGAACAAGGTCGGCGGCTCGCCGCGCGAGCTGCGCAAGGTGCGCGATCACAAGGCCGCGGTCGCCGCGCTCGGTGGAGGCGGCGCGGCGCCACCCGCGGCGTGCGACGCGACCCGGCTCCCCTCGGTCGAGGCGCTGCGTCCGACGCTGGCGGGCAACGCGGCCGGCGCCTACGACCACGCGCGCTTCTCGCCGATCTTCGACGCCCAGATCGACATCATGGCGCGCGCCTTGACCTGCGGGCTCACGCGCGTCGCGACGCTGCAGGCCGGCTCCGCCGACGGCAACGTGATCGTGCCGGTCGACGGCGGCTATCCCCACCACAACACCTCGCACGGCGACCCGCTGACCTTCGCCCGCGTGCAGCGCTGGTATGCCGAGAAGCTGGCGCGCCTGGTCGCCGCGCTCGACGTGCCCGACCCGCTCGATCCAGGAGGACGCACCGTGCTCGACAACAGCTGCATCGTCTGGCTCTCGGAGTGCAACCCCGGCCACGACAGCGTCGACGTGCCCGCCTTCTTCATCGGCGGCGCCGGCGGCGCGCTCAGGACCGGCACGTTCCTCGACGCGCCGAACGCGACCAACCGGACGCTGCTCAAGACCGTCTGCCGCGCCATGGGCGTGGCCGACGGCGCGAGCGGTCACTTCGGCGGCACCGTGCTCTCGGAGGTGCTGGCGTGAGGGCCGTGGTCGCTTCGTGCGCGGCGGGCCTCCTGCTCGCGACCGCGTGCGTCGGGCACATCACCGGCGGTGACGACGGCGAGGAGCTGCCGCCCGACGAGCCGCGCAACGTGTGCGCGTCGGGGGACGCCGACATCGCCGGCCCGCGCCTGCTCCGCCGCCTCACCAGCCGCGAGTACACGGCCAGCGTGCGCGCCGTGTTCGGGCTCTCGACGACGGAGTGGGCCGGCCCGTCGTTGCCGGCGGATCCCGCGGGCCGGAACGGCTTCACCAACAACGTCGATCGCCTGCTCGTCGACGAGTCCTACGCGGCGGCGCTCGAGACGTCGGGCGAGGCGGTCGCCGACGCGGTCGTGGCGCCCGCGCGCCTCGGCCAGGTGCTGCCGTGCGCCGCGGGTGGGGGCGAGCCCTGCGCGCGCACGTACCTCGACACCATCGGGCGCCGCGTCTACCGCCGGCCGCTCACCGACGACGAGCGCGGCCGCTACCTCGCGCTCTACGACCGCGTCGTCGCCCAGGACGACTTCGCCACCTGGGTGCGCTGGGCGACGGTGGCGATGCTGTCGTCGCCGCACTTCGTCTACCGCAGCGAGCTCGGCGTGCGCGACGGCGACACCTATCGCCTCGACGGCTACGAGCTGGCGACGGCGCTCGCCTTCACCCTCACCGGCGCGCCGCCGACCGACGCGCTCCTCGATCGGGCGGGCGCCGGCGCGCTCGACACGCCCGAGGGGCTGGCCGCGGCGGCGCGCGAGCTGGCGCTCGACGGCGCGAGCGGACGGGCGCGCCCGGCGATGCGCGACGTGTTCCAGCGCTTCACCGATCAGTGGCTGGGGCTCTCGTCGCTCGCCAACCTGGTGAAGAGCGGCGAGGTCTTCCCGGCCTTCAGCGCCGAGATCCGCGGCGCGATGGGCCGGGAGACCGCGGCGTTCATCGATCACGTCGTGTTCGAGGAGGACGGCGGCGTCGCCGACCTGCTCACCGCTCCGACCAGCGTCGTCGAGCCGAACCTCGCCTCGTACTACGGCTGGCCGGCGACGAGCGGACCGACGACACGGCCCGAGGGATGGGGCGTCGGCCTGCTGGCGCAGGGCTCTTTGCTCGCGATCAACGCCGGCAACACGGCGACGTCGCCGACCCTGCGCGGCGTGCTCATCCGCGAGCGTCTCCTGTGCGGCGAGATGCCGCCGCCCCCGCCCACCGTCGGTGATCTGCCGCCGCCCACCGGCGCCGAGACCACGCGCCAGCGCTACGAGCAGCACGTCGCCGACCCGGCGTGCGCCGGCTGCCACCAGCTCATGGATCCGCTCGGCTTCGCGTTCGAGCACCTCGACGCGACCGGACGGTATCGAGCGACCGAGAACGGCTTCCCGATCGACGCGACCGGCAGCATCACGGGGCTCGGGCCGAGCGTCGCGTTCGACGGGCCGACCGAGCTGGCGAGCGCGCTGGCGAGCGAGCCCGAGACCGCGGTGTGCATGGCGTCGTTCATGGCGAGCGCGGCGTACGGCCTCGATCACCACGACAGCGCGTGCCTGGTGTCGTCGCTCGCCGACCAGCTCGCGCGCGACGAGCTGTCGATCGTCGACTTCTACGTCGGGCTGACGGCGACCAGGCACTTCACGCGCCGGACGGACTGAACGGGCTGGGCGCGATCGCGGTAGGCTCGCGGCGCCATGCGACCCGCCGCGTGCTCCTCGACACCGGCGACGACGACGCGATCGCGATGGCCTCAGGTGGGCGCGGCGACGGGTAGCGGGCGCGCGCGGCAGGTGGGCGCGGAGGTCCGCGAGCAGGTCGTCACGACGGGCCCGCCGCTCGTTCCAGAGGTTGCGCGCCTGGTGCGGTGCGGTACCCGGCGGCGGCGAGCAGCGCCGCCGCGTTGGGACCGTCAGCGGGCGCGCAGATGCCGTTGGCGACGACGCCGTGGGTGAGCGGATGTTGCCCCGTGAGCATGGTCGTGCGCGACGGCATGCAGACGACGTTCTGCACGTGGGCGCGGCGGCAGTGCACGCCGGCGCGCGCGAGCGCGTCGAGCGCCGGCGTGCGCGCGAAGCGGTTGCCGGTCACGCCGAGCGCGTCGTAGCGCTGCTGATCGACCGTGATGAAGAGGATGTTGCGGCGGCGCGCTCCGGACGGCACCGCGGGAGGCCGCGCGTCGCCCGGCGCGGGTCGCGTGAGCGCGCGGCGCGCCAGGAACGTCGCGCGCGATAGCCCGAGCACGGCCCTGCCGGCGATGCCGAAGTCCATCGGCTCCATTATAGTCGGGGGATGGCGGTCGATGGCGACCACGACGTCGCGCTGATCGGCGCCGGGATCATGAGCGCGACGCTCGGGACGCTGCTCGCCGAGCTCGATCCGACGCTCCGCATCGTGACGTTCGAGCGCCTCGACCGCGCCGCCGCCGAGAGCTCCGACGCGTGGAACAACGCGGGCACCGGGCACGCCGGGTACTGCGAGCTCAACTACACGCCGCCCGCGCCCGACGGCAGCGTCGACTGCACGAAGGCGCATCGCATCGCCGCGCAGTTCGCGCAGAGCCGCGGCTTCTGGCGCGCGCTGTGCGCGAAGGGCGCGCTGCCGGAGATGGCGACCTTCCTGCGCCAGGTGCCGCACCTCAGCTTCGTGAGCGGCGAGCGAGACGTCGCGTTCCTGCGCGCGCGCACCGCGCAGCTGCGGACGTCGCCGCTCTTCCACTTCCTCGAGCACTCCGAGGACCCCGGGACGATCGAGGCGTGGATCCCGCTGGTGATGGAAGGCCGCGACCGCGCCGCGCCGGTCGCCGCGACGCGCATGGTGCACGGCGCCGACGTCAACTTCGGCGCGCTGACCCGCAGCATGTTCGCGTCCCTCGCGTCGCGACCCGGCTTCGCGCTGCACCTGAACCACGAGGTGCGCGACCTGCACCGCGACGGCGGTGGCTGGCGCGTCGACGTCGTCGATCGCGCGAGCGGCGCGGAAGCGAGCGTGCGCGCGCGCTTCGTCTTCATCGGCGCCGGCGGCTACTCGCTGTCCCTGCTCGAGCAGAGCGGGATCCCCGAGGCCCTTGGCTACGGCGCGTTCCCGGTGAGCGGCCAGTGGCTGCGCTGCAGGAACCGCGACGTGATCGCGCGGCACCACGCCAAGGTCTACGGCCAGGCCGAGGTCGGCGCGCCGCCCATGTCGGTGCCCCACCTCGACACCCGCTGGCTCGGCACGTCGCAGGAGCTGCTGTTCGGGCCCTATGCCGGGTTCACGACGCGCTTCCTGAAGGAAGGGTCGCCGCTCGATCTCCTGCGCTCGATCGGCGTCGGCAACCTGCGCGCCGTGGTCGCCGCCGGGCTCGAGCACCTCGACCTCACCCGCTACCTGGTGGGCCAGGCCATGCTGTCGGTGGAGGAACGCATCGCGCTCCTGCGCCGCTTCTACCCGCGCGCGCGCGACGACGACTGGCAGGTCCAGGTCGCCGGGCTCCGCGTGCAGATCATCAAGAGCGACGGCCGCGGCGGCGGTGACCTCAAGTTCGGGACGGAGGTCGTGACCAGCGCCGACGGCACGATCGCCGCGCTCCTCGGCGCGTCCCCCGGCGCCTCGACCGCGGTGGCGATCATGCTCGAGGTGCTCGAGCGCTGTTTCCCCGCGCGATGGGCGTCCGACGCCTGGCGCTCCCGCCTCGCCGCGCTCGTGCCGCGGGCGGCGTTCCCGTCACGGTGCTAGCCTCTCCCCGCATCGAGACCACACCGTGGCGCGATCACCGTCGACCAATCGCCCCGATTCACCCGTCGTCCGTCCGGGCGTGAGCCTGCGCACGGCCGTCGCGGTGATCACCACCGCCATCGTGCTCGTCTCGCTCGCCGACTCGCTGACGCTCGTGTACGCGACCACGCGTCTCCAGCGAACGACGCAGGAGCTCGGCGCGGGCGTCGAGAGCGTGCGGCTCTCGCACGACATCGGCATCGATCTCCTGCTCCATGGCCGCTCGCAGGACGCGGTCGTGCGTCACGACCTCGCGGACTCCCTGCGCCGGCGTCTCGCCGACGCCGACGTCTTCGTGTCGTCGCCCGGGGAACGGCGACGCCTCGACGCGGCGGTCCGCCACGTCGAGGCCTACCTCGCCTCGGGCACGAGCGACGACCACGCGGCCGCGTACAGCTCGGTGCTGGCGCTCATCGACACCAACGTCACGGACGCACGGCACGCCGTCGAGCGCGCCGCGCGTCTCGATCGCACGTCCAACCTGCTCGGGTTCGCCGCGATCGTGATCCTCCTCGTGACCGTCGGCGCGCTCCTCCTGTGGCTCCAGCGCCATGTCGTGCGGCCGATGACCGCGCTCGCGGACATCATGTCGAGCTTCGGCGAGGGTCGGCGCGACGCGCGCGCGAAGGTGCAGGGTCCGACCGAGGTCGTCGCGATCGCGACGCAGTTCAACGCCATGGCCGACAGCCTGGAGTCAGAACGACGGTCGCGGATCGCGCTCCTCGGCGGCGTCGCTCACGATCTGCGTGGCCCGCTATCGGCGATGAACCTCAGCGTCGCGTCCATGCGCATCGGGGCGCTCTCGCCGGAGCGCTCGGAGGCGATCGCCGCCAGGCTCGATCGTCTGCTCGGACGTGTCGAGCGCATGGTGAACGACTTCCTGGACGCGACGCGCGTGGAGGCCGGCCAGCTGCGTGTCGAGCTGCGACCATGCGACCTGCGTTCGGTGATCGCGGAGGTCGTGGATCAGGTGCGCGCGAGCACGTCCGCGCATCAGCTCCGCGCCGAGCTGCCCGACGTGCCGCTGCTCGTCCAGGGTGACGCCCTGCGTCTCGAACAGGCGCTGAGCAACCTGGTCGGCAACGCGATCAAGTACTCCCCGAACGGCGGCGAGGTCGCCGTGCATGCCAGGCACGAGCCTGGCGCCGTCGTCGTCGAGGTCCGCGACCAGGGCATCGGGATCTCGGACCGCGATCGCGCGTCGCTGTTCGAACCGTTCCGCCGCCTCGAGTCCGCCTCCGCCATCCCCGGCACCGGCCTCGGCCTGTTCGTGACCCGCGGCATCGTCGAGGCGCACGGGGGGACGATCGACGTGGACGGCGCGCCCCGTGGGGGCACGGTCGTTCGCCTTCGCCTGCCGGCGGGCGATTCGCGGGAGCTCGGCCCGCCGGCGTGAGCCCCGGCGTCGCGTCGGCTCATGGTTCCGGCTCGCGCGGTGTTCCCCCGTACAGCGAACGTCGACCCCGTGGCGCTCCGGCCTCGCCGCGCCGGCGTCGATCGCCCGGCAGGTATGAAGCGCGCCGGCAACAGTGGTTGCCCCTCTCGACACGTGCCGTCGACACGGGTAGGAGTGCACATGTGAGGCGATGACCTTCGAGCTCCCCCGCGGTCAGCCAACGCGGCGACGGCTGCTGCTGGGGGTCGCCGTCATCGCGGCGTTGCTCGTCGCCCAGGCGCTCGTCGAGGACTGGTGCGACCGGCGCTCCGACTCCGGCACGCGCGCGCTCGTGCGCAACGCGATGAAGAGCGTCCAGCAGCTCGCCCAGATCGTCCACGAGGTCGATCGGCAGCGGCTGGCGCTGGGGGCGTACGTCGTCGGTGACGATGATGACGTGTCCGGCGTCTCGCTCGCCGAAGCGATGAGCGCCCTCGACGCGGACCTCGCGGAGACCGTGCGCACCTACGCCCCCCTGACCGCGTTCCCCGGCGAGGCCGAGCGCTGGGCCGAGCTTTCGAGCGCGCTCGCGCGCTACCGGCAGCAGACGCGCCACATCGTCGCGCTCGCGCGCGCCGGGCGGAGCGACGAAGCGCGGCGCGCGATGGCCGAGCTCCTGCCCGTGTACGCCGAGCTCGACCGCAAGCTCGTGCGGCTGCACGAGCTCAATCGCGAGGGCGGCGCCCGCGCGCTCGAGCGGCTCTCCGCGCTGCAGGTGAGCACGCGGCGCCTCGAATGGACGGTCCGCGTCGTGGTGTTCCTGACCCTCGTGCTGCTCGGCCTGTGGGGCGCACGTCACATCACCCGGTACGAGGACGCGCTCGCGGCGCGCTCACGCGACCTCGACCAGCGGAACCGCGACCTCGACGCGTTCGCCGGCCGGGTCGCGCACGATCTCAAGAACGCGCTGGGGCCGATCGTCATCTCGCCGGAGATGCTCCGGCTGTACGCGGATCAGCCGAAGCGCATCGGCGACCTCGCCGATCGCACCGAGCGCTGTGCGCGCAAGGCGACCGCGATCATCGACGCGCTGCTCGCGTTCTCCCGGGCGGCCCAGAGCGCCGCGCCCGACGAGACCGGCGCGCTCGTGCCCACGGTCCGCAACGTCCTCGACGAGGTGGCGCCGCTCGTGACGGCCGTGGGCGCGACGATCGAGGTCGGCGTCATCCCGGATGTCCAGGTTCGTTGCAGCCCGGGACTCCTGCATGTCGTCCTCGCCAACGTCTGCGGCAACGCGGTCAAGTTCCTCCAGGGCGAGCCGGTACGTCACGTCCACATCTCGGCTCGCGTCGAACGCACCTCCTGTCGGATCGACGTCCAGGACTCCGGCCCCGGGATCCCGGAGGAGCTGCGCACCAAGATCTTCGCGCCGTTCTTTCGCACCGGCAGGGCCGACGTCCCCGGCACCGGCATCGGCCTCGCCACCGTGCAGCGGATCCTCGACGCGCGCGGCGGCCGGATCGAGGTCTCCGCCACCGACGATCGTGGAGCTCGCTTCACGATGTGGATCCCCCTCGCCTGAGGAGGTCGAGGATGCCCTGATCAGGGCGCGATCCTGGTGCTCTGATGACGCAGGATGCGGGCGCGCTTGGCGTGCCCGGCGGCGCTCCAGATGTCCGCGAGCCACCGGATCTTCTCGGCGATCTCGTCGTGGTGGCCGCGGTAGATCGCGCTGGCCATCCGGATCGCCGCCGTGGTGTCGCGCTCGGCGTCGGTGACGCGGCGCAGGCCGAGGTACGCGGCGGTGCGCTTGATGAGCGTGCGCACGATCTCGGGGTTGCCGCGGGGATCGGGGTAGACTCGCTGGAGCAGGTGGAGCGCCTCGTCGAGGTGCTCGAGCGCCTCGGCGTGGCGGCCCTGTTGCACCTCGAGATCGCCGAGATCGGCCAGCGCGATCGCTCGCCCGTCGAGACGACCGCTGCCGGTGATCGCGAGGACCTGCTTGTAGATGAGCTCCGCCTCGGCGAGCTTGCCGGCGAGCTTGAGCGTGCCCGCGAGGCCGTTGAGGCTCGGCACCAGGCGCGGGTGATCGCCACCTTGCTTCGCGGTGATGATGCGGATCGCCGACTCGAAGAGATCCTCCGCGCGCGTGAGCTCGCCCTCGTCGCGATAGTTGAGCGCGAGGTTGTGCATCGTGTTGGCCGCCGACACGCTCACCGGATCCTTCTTCCGGTCGGCGGCGAGCACGCGCTCGAGCAGCTGGATCGCCCGTCGCTCGTCGCCGAGATCGCCGAAGGCGAGCGCGAGGTTGTGGATCCGGGACATCTTCTCCTCGTCCTCGTCGGTGCGGCCGAGCTGTTCGTCGATCGCGATCGCCCGCTCGAACATCGGGATCGCGCGTCTCAGATCGCCGGCCTCGGCGACCGCCTGCGCCAGGTCGCCGAGCGCCGCCGCGCGCTCGCCGTCGTCGTCGACGCGCTCGGCGATCGCGTGACGCCGCTCGAGCACGGCCTCGGCGTCGCGCCAGCGGCCGGCGCCGCGATAGGCGCGTCCGAGCGCGGACATCGCGTCCATGGTCATCAGGAGGTCCGCCTCCGGCGCGGCCTCGAGCAGGCGCACCGCCACCTCGAGCTCCGCGATCGCGTCGTCGAAGCGCCATGCGCGGTTGTGCTCGCGGCCGCGCGCCAGCGCCGCGTCCGGATCGGGAGCCTCGGCCACCACGGGCGCTGGGCGCGCGACCGGCTCGGCGGGCCCGGCGGGCGCCGTGTCCGCGTCGGCGTGCGCCGCGTGCGGCGTCGCGGGCGGTCGGGCCGCCGGGCCGCACGCCCCCAGGAGCGCGACCCCGAAGATCGAGAGGAGTCTCACCGCATCCGACAGCATGCCACGCATGCGGCCGGCGGCGCGCTACTCGCAGCTCCCGCCTTCGACGATCGTCCGCGGCGCGCTGTCGGCGGGGCACTGGATCGTGCAGGTCGCGCCCGGCGCGCACGAGAGCGAGCACGAGCCCGTGCAGCGGATGTGGCACGTCGAGCCGCTGACGCACGAGACGCTCGAGCTGTTGCCGACCGTGACGTTGCACTCGGAGCCCTCGCCGCAGTCGATGCTGCACGAGTCCCCGCACGCGCCGGAGCACTCGTTGTCCATGGGGCAATCGAGCGAGCAGCTGTTGCCGGCGCAGCCGCCCTCGCCGATGTCGCAGCTCTTGCCGGCCTCGCAGACACAGCTCGTACCGTTGCATGTAGGCGGATCGCTCCCGCCGCAGGCGACGAGCACACAGGACAAGGCGAGGGCGAGCGCTGCCCCCCGCAGACTCGAGACGAGCTTCATGGTGCGCGATCATCGCAAGCGGCGCGCCAGGTGCCAACCCTGCGAACCCGCTCACGCCCGTGCATCCGAGTGTCCGGGGATTGCACAGACCGCGAAGGGCAGCGCGCAGCGCATGTCGCGGCGGCCGCCCCCGACCGCATCCCACATCCGTGGGATGGCCTCGGCGTCGCGCCGCGGCCATCGAAGGAGCAGACCAACCAAGGAAGCCATCATGGATCTCCCCCTGCACCCGAAGCTCGTCCACCTCCCCATGGCCCTGGCGGTGATCATGCCGCTCCTGTCCCTGGGGCTCCTGGTCACCTGGATCACGCGCGTCCTCCCGCGCCGGACGTGGCTGATCGCCATCGTGCTGCAAGGACTCCTGCTCGGTAGCGGCATCGCGGCGCTCCGATCCGGAGAAGCCGACGAGGAGCGCGTCGAGGCGATCGTCCCCGAGCCCGCGATCGAGGCGCACGAGGCCGCCGCGACCACCTTCGTCGTGGGATCGGCGGTGGTCCTCGCGATCGCGCTGGCCGCCGCCGTGATCCGGAACGAGCGAGCCGCGCGCGGGGTCGCGGCCCTCGCGGTGGCCGGGACCGCGATCGTGCTGCTCTTCGGCTATCGCACCGGTGACGCCGGCGGCCGACTCGTGTACCAGCACGGCGCCGCGTCGAGCTTCGCGGGCCCGGGTGCGCCGGCGGTTGCCCCGCCCCCGCGTGGTGACCACGACGACTGACCGACGAATCGCGCACGACCCGAGCGGAGCGCGGCGAACGTCCGCGCACGATCTGCGCGTTGTCCGGTTGCCGGACGCAGGTTCCTCCGACGATCGGCACGGGACGGCGCGGTGAACGCGGCACACCACTTGCTGCAAGAACCTACGTAGGAGGTCAGGATGCGACGCTCCGAGAGTCCGTTTCGCCGTGAGCTCGAGGCCCGAGGCGTCTCGCGCCGCGAGTTCATGGGATTCTGCGCGGGCGTCGCGGCGATGCTCGGGCTTCCGGCGTCGGCCGCGGGTGAGATCGCCAGGGCGATCGAGACCAAGGCGAAGCCTCCGCTCGTGTGGCTCGAGTTCCAGGACTGCGCCGGCAACAGCGAATCCTTCCTGCGCGCGAGCAAGCCGAGCGCGGCCGAGGTCATCCTCGACCTGCTCTCGGTCGACTACCACGAGACGATCATGGCCGCGGCCGGCCACCAGGCGGAGGCCGCGCTCGCCCAGTCGATGGCCGCCCACAAGGGCGGCTACGTCGTCGTCATCGAGGGCTCGATCCCGGCCGGCGCGAACGGCGCGTACTGCACGATCGGCGGGCGCTCCGCGCTGCAGATCGCGCGCGAGGCCTGCAAGGACGCGCTCGCGGTGATCGCCGTCGGCACCTGCGCCGCGTTCGGCGGGCTGCCCGCGGCCGCGCCCAACCCGACCGGCGCGCTGAGCGTCGAGGACGCGGTGCCCGGCATCCGCACCCTCATCAACCTGCCGGCCTGCCCGGTGAACGCCGAGAACCTCACCGCCGTGCTCGCCCACTTCCTCACCTACGGCAAGTGGCCGAGCACCGACCGGCTGCACCGGCCCATGTTCGCGTACGGCAAGCTCATCCACGACGCGTGCGAGCGGCGCGCGCACTTCGACGCCGGCCAGTACGTGGAGCAATGGGGTGACGAGGGCCACCGCCTCGGCTTCTGCCTCTACAAGGTCGGCTGCAAGGGCCCGGTCGCGTTCCAGAACTGTCCCAACATCCGCTGGAACGAAGGCACGAGCTGGCCGATCGGCTGCGGCCACCCGTGCATCGGCTGCGCCGAGCCTCGCTTCTGGGACGCGATGACGCCGTTCTACGAGCACCTCACCGGCGTGCCCGGGTTCGGCGCCGCCGCCAACATCGACAAGATCGGGCTCATCGCCACCGCCGCGGTCGGCGGCGCGCTCACGACCCACGGCCTCGTCCAGCTCGGCCGGCGCGCCTATGACAAGCGCAAGGCCGCGCAGGCGGGCGGGGAGCAGGTGGAGCCCGTCGAGCAGAAGGAAGAGACGCCGTGACCCACATCGTCGTCGATCCCGTCACCCGCATCGAGGGCCACCTCCGCATCGAGGCCGAGGTCGAGGGCGGCCGCGTCGCGAGCGCGTGGTCGTCGTCGACGATGTTCCGCGGCATCGAGCTCATCCTCCAGGGGCGCGACCCGCGCGACGCGTGGGCCTTCACCCAGCGCATCTGCGGCGTGTGCACGACCGTCCACGCCATCGCGTCGGTGCGCGCCGTCGAGGACGCCATCGGCGCCAAGCCACCCACCAACGCTCGCATCGCGCGCAACCTGATGATGGCCGCGCAGTGCATCCAGGACCACGTGGTCCACTTCTATCACCTGCACGCGCTCGACTGGGTCGACGTCGTCTCGGCGCTCTCGGCCGACCCGGCGGCGACCGCCAGCCTGGCCCAGTCGATCTCAGACTGGCCGGAGTCGAGCGCGTCCTATTTCCGCGCGACGCAGGCGCGCCTGCGCGCGTTCGTCGAGCGCGGCCAGCTCGGGCCGTTCGGCAACGCGTACTGGGGGCACCCGGCGTATCGCCTCCCGGCGGAGGCGAACCTCCTGGCGGTCGCGCACTATCTCGCCGCGCTCGAGTGGCAGCGCGAGTTCATCAAGGTGCACGCGCTGCTCGGCGGCAAGAACCCACACCCCCAGGGGTTCCTCGTCGGCGGCATGGCGACGCCGGTCGATCCGAGCTCGCAGGCGTCGATCAACATCCACACGATCACCGCCCTGCAGAGCCTGGTGAAGAGCGCGCGCGAGTTCGTGTCCCAGGTCTACATCCCGGACCTCCTCGCGATCGCCGGCTTCTACAAGGACTGGGCCGGCCACGGCGCCGGCGTCGGCAACTACCTGGTCTACGGCGAGTACCCGCTCTCCGACGCGAAGGGCGCGCCGCTCTACATCCCGTCCGGCGTGATCCGTAACCGCGACCTCGCGATCGTCGAGCCGTTCGATCAGCGGAAGATCACCGAGCAGGTGGCCCACTCCTGGTACCGCTACGACGGCGGCGACGACCGCGGCCTCCACCCCTCGAAGGGCGAGACCCACCCGACCTACACGGGGCCCAGGCCGCCCTACGACCGGCTCGACACCAGCGCCAAGTACTCCTGGCTGAAGTCGCCGCGCTACGACGGCCTGCCGATGGAGGTCGGCCCGCTCGCGCGCATGCTCGTCGCGTACGCGTCGGGGCACCCGGAGGTGAAGGGGCTCGTCGACTTCGCGCTCGGCAAGCTCGGCGTGGGCCCCGAGGCGCTGTTCTCGACGCTCGGGCGGGTCGCGGCGCGCGGGCTCGAGACCAAGCTCCTCGTCGACAAGATCGGCGACTGGATCGACGAGCTGGCGCAGAACATCGGCAAGGGTGACCTGCGCATCCACGACACCTCGAAGTGGGAGCCGTCGAGCTGGCCGAAGGAGGCGACGGGCGCCGGCTTCCACGAGGCGCCGCGCGGGGCGCTCGGCCACTGGGTGCACATCTCGAACGGCAAGATCACGCGGTATCAGTGCGTCGTGCCGAGCACGTGGAACGCCGGCCCGCGCGACGCGAGCGGCCTCCCCGGCCCGTACGAGAGCGCGCTGGTCGGTACGCCGGTGCACGATCCCGAGCAGCCGCTCGAGATCCTGCGCACGGTGCACTCCTTCGATCCGTGCATGGCCTGCGGCGTCCACGTCGTCGATCCGAAGGGGCGCGAGCTCGCTCGCGTGAAGGTGCGGTGATGGCGGGCGCGCGGTCGGCCGCGGCGGCCCCGGCGCCAGCGCCGGCGCTCGAGCCGGTCTACGTCTGGGACCTCGTCGTGCGCCTCAGCCACTGGCTGATCGCGCTCTCGATGATCGTCCTCACCTTCACCGGCATCGACATCGCCTCGCCGTTCCTCACCAGCGCGAAGACCGGCTTCACCCACGGCTACGTGCGCATCATCCACATGTACGCGGCGATCGTGTTCTCGCTCGCCGTCGGCGTCCGCCTGGTGTGGATGTTCACCGGCCCGCGCCGCAGCGGCTGGCGCCAGTTCGTGCCGGCGAGCAAGTCGCGGCTCGTCGCGCTGCGCGACCAGATCCTGTTCTACATGCTCCTGCGGCCCCACCCGCCGTCCTGCCCCGGCCACAACCCGCTCGCCGGGCTGTCGTACGTCGCCGTGTTCGGGCTCTACGCGATCATGATCCTGACCGGCTTCGCGCTGTACTCGGTCAGCGCGTACACGTCGTACATGAAGGCGTGGGACGTGCTCCTGCCGCTCTTCGGCGGGGCGCAGGGCGCGCGCTGGCTCCACCACGTGACCATGTGGCTGCTCCTGGTCTTCGCGGTCAGCCACATCGCCTTCGCGCTCCTCACCTCGCGCAGCGAGAAGAACGGGACGCTCGACTCGATCTTCAGCGGCTACAAGTTCCTGCCGCGCGACCGGAAGGCCGGCGATGACTAGGACCTCGGTCCTCGTCCTCGGGCTCGGCAACGTGCTGTGCAGCGACGACGGCGCCGGCGTGAACGCCGTGCACCGGCTCCGTCGCGAGTACGAGCTGCCGGCCGGCGTGGTCGCGCTCGACGGCGGCACGCTCGGGCTCGACCTCCTGCCGCTGGTCGAGCGCGCCGACCGCGTGATCCTGATCGACGCCGTGCACGACGACGGCGCGCCGGGCACGATGGTGCGGCTCACCGGCGCGGACGTCGCGCCGGCGGTACGCGAGCGGCTGTCGCCGCACCAGATCGGTGTCGCCGACCTGCTCGAGGGCGCGGCGCTGCTCGACCACTACCCCGACGAGGTCGTGATCGTGGGCGTCGTCCCCGCGACCACCGAGCTCGGGCTGGGCTGCACGCCGCCGGTGCACGCGCGCATCGGCGAGCTGGTCACCCGCACCGTCGCCGAGCTGGCGCGGATGGGCTACCCGGCCACACCGCGCACGCGCGCGCTGGTCCCCGACGACGACGCGCGCGCGCTGGAGCTGGGATGACGAGCGCCGGCCTGCGCATCGACATCCGCGGCATCGTCCAGGGTGTGGGCTTCCGCCCGTGGGTGTACCGCGTCGCGACCGAGCTCGGCGTCGGCGGCCGCGTGCGCAACCACCCGCAGGGCGTCACGGTCGAGGCGTTCGGCCGCCAGGCGGCGCTCGACGCGCTCGTCGAGCGACTCCGCCACGACGCCCCGTCGCCGGCGCGGGTGCGCGAGCTGGTCGCCGTGCCCATCACCGGCGAGGGCGCCGCCGAGTTCGTGATCGAGGGCAGCGCCGCCGGCGGCGATCGCGCCCTGTCGATCCCGCCGGATCTCGCGACCTGTGAAGCGTGCGCGAGCGAGATCGCGGATCCCGACGACCGCCGCTACCGCTATCCGTTCACCAACTGCACGTCCTGCGGGCCGCGCTTCACGATCTCGACCGGCGTCCCCTACGACCGCGGTGCGACGACGATGGCCCCGTTCGTCATGTGCCCGGCGTGCCGGCGCGAGTACGAGGACGTCGCCGACCGCCGCTTCCACGCCCAGCCCAACGCGTGCCCCGTCTGCGGCCCGCGGCTCGCGCTCTGGACCCCGGAGGGCACCGTGCTCTCCGTCCCCGATCCGCTGCACGCGGCCGCCGCGCGCCTGCGCCTCGGGGAGATCGTCGCGGTGAAGGGCCTCGGCGGCTTCCACCTCGCGTGCGACGCGACCCGCCCGGCGGTGATCTCGATCCTGCGCGCCCGCAAGCGCCGCGACGAGAAGCCGTTCGCCGTCATGGTGCGCGATCTCGAGGCCGCGCACGCGCTCGCGTTCCTGAGCCCCGACGAGGTCGACCTCCTCACCGCGCCGGAGCGGCCGATCGTGCTCGTGCGCCGCCGGCCCGACACCGCGCTGGCCGCCGAGGTCGCGCCCGACACCGACCTGCTCGGCCTGTTCCTGCCCTACACGCCGCTCCATCACCTCTTGCTGGCGGAGGTCGGCCGGCCGCTGGTGATGACCTCGGCGAACCTGTCCGAGGAGCCGATCTGCGCCGACGAGGTCGAGGCGACGACGCAGCTGCGCGGCCTGGCCGACGCGCTGCTGGTCCACGACCGGGCGATCGCGACGCGGTGCGACGACTCGGTCGCGCGCGTGATCGCCGGCCGACCGGTGCTCCTGCGCCGATCGCGTGGGTGGGTGCCTCGCCCGATCGCGCTGGCCCGCCCGGTGGCGCAGCCGGTGCTCGGCGTCGGCGGCATGCTCAAGAACACGTTCTGCCTCGCCACCGGCGACTGCGCGTACCTCGGCCCGCACATCGGCGATCTCGAGAACCTCGCGTCCCTCGACTTCTTCGAGGAGGCGCTCGCGTTCGTCGAGTCGATCCTGAAGGTGCGACCGGCGGTCATCGCGCACGACCTGCACCCTGGCTACCTGTCGACGACCTGGGCGGAGGTGCGCGCCGCCGAGCGCCGCGTCGCGATCCAGCACCACCACGCGCACGTGGTCAGCGCGATGGCGGAGCACCGGCTCACCGGCCCGGTGATCGGCGTCGCCTACGACGGGACCGGCTGGGGCACCGATCGCACCGCGTGGGGCGGGGAGATCCTCCACGCCCACCTCGATCGCTACGAGCGCCTGGCGACCTTCCGCCCGATCGCCCTGCCCGGCGGCGACGCCGCGATCCGCGCGCCGTGGCGCATCGCGCTGGCGCTCGTCGACGACGCGTTCGACGGCGACGTGCCCATCGCCCGCCTGCCGCTCCTCGCCGCGGTGCCCGAGCGCGAGCTGACGAACGTGCAGAGCATGCTGCGCACTGGCCTCAACACGCCGCGCGCGCGCGGCGTCGGCCGCTACTTCGACGCGATCGCGGCGCTGGCGCTCGGGCGCGGACAGTCGGGCCACGAGGGCCAGCTGGCCCTGGCGTGGAACACGATCGCCCTGCCCGACGAGCACCGCGCCTACCCCTGGGCGCTCGATCACGGCGGTCCCGTCACCGAGATCGATCTGCGGCCGATGGTGCGCGCGATCGTCGTCGACCTGCTCGCCGGCGTCGCCGCGCCGGTGATCGCCGCGCGCTTCCACGAGACCATCGTGGCCGTCACCGCGGCGGTCGTGAACGACGCGCTGCGCGAGCTCGGACCGCTGCCGGTGGTGCTCACCGGCGGCTGCTTCCAGAACCCGCGCCTCGCCGAGGGGTTGCTCGTCGCGCTCGGCGGCGCCGACGTGCGGCTGCACGGCGAGGTCCCGCCCGGCGACGGCGGGCTCGCGCTGGGCCAGGCGATCGTCGCCGACGCCATCGTGCGGAGGGGAGGCTGACATGTGTCTCGGGGTTCCAGGCCGCGTGATCTCCGTCGACGGCGACGTCGCGATGGTCGACTTCTGGGGCGTGCAGAAGCCGATCCGGCTCGACGTCGTCGACGCGCCGGTGGCGCCCGGCGACTACGTCCTCAACCACGTCGGGTTCGCGATCCGTCGGATCTCCGCCGAGGAGATCGGCGACACGCTCGCGCTCTACGACGAGCTGCTCCGGCGCGCCGACGACGACGACCTCATGGCGGCCGACGTGCGCGCCGAGCTGGCGGCGGCCGAGGTGGCCGGCCGGGAGCGCCCGTGATGGAGCCGATCGTGCCGCTCCGCTTCCGCGATCCCGGTCGCGCCCGCGCGCTCACCGACGCGCTCACGCACCACGCGCGGCGCCTCGGCCGCGTACCGGTGTCGATCATGCACGTGTGCGGCAGCCACGAGCAGGCGATCGCCCGCTTCGGCCTGCGCGCCGCGTTCCCGCGCGAGCTCGACGTGATCATGGGCCCCGGCTGTCCGGTGTGCGTCACCGACGTGCCCGAGGTCGACGAGGCGGTCGCGCTCGCGCTCTCCGGCGTTCGCGTCGCGACGTACGGCGACATGCTGCGCGTCCCCGGCACGTCGAAGTCGCTCGCCGACGCGCGCGCCGCCGGCGCCCGCATCGACGTCGTCTACAGCATCGCGCAGGCCGTCGAGCTGGCCCGCACGATCGACGAGCCGCTGGTCTTCTTCGCCTCGGGCTTCGAGACCACGGCGGTGGCGACCGCGGCCGTCATCGTCGCCGGCCCGCCGGACAACTTCTCGGTGCTCTCGGCGCACAAGTACATCCCGCCGGTGATGGAGATCGTCGCCGAGATGCCGGGCACGCGCATCGAGGGCTTCCTCGCCGCCGGTCACGCCGCGACCATCACCGGCTGGGGTGTCTTCGAGCCGTTCGTCGCCCGTCACCGCATCCCGGTGGTCGTCGCCGGCTTCGAGCCGCTCGACGTGCTCGCCGGCCTGGTGCGCCTGGTCGAGCTGATCGCCGGCGGCGAGGCCCGGGTCGACAACGCGTACCCGCGCTGCGTCGACAAGGACGGCAACCGCGAGGCGCAGGCGCTCCTGTGGAACGTGTTCCGCCCGATCGGCGGGCGCTGGCGCGGCATCGCGCACGTGCCCAACGGCAACCTGCGCCTGCGCGACGAGCACGCGCGCTGGGACGCGCGTCGCCGGTTCGACATCGACTGCGCCCCGCTGTGGGACCACGCGCCGCGCGGCCTGGTCCAGCTGTGCCAGTGCGGCGACATCATGGCCGGCATCGCCTCGCCGCGCGACTGCGCGCTGTTCGGCACCGGCTGCACGCCCGACGAGCCGGTCGGCGCGTGCATGGTGAGCGCCGAGGGCACCTGCCGCATCTGGCACCAGTACGGCGGGCACCCCGATCTGCGCGATCCGGGCGACGGAGGTGCGTCATGAGAGGGCTGCGACCGCTCGGCGATCGCGTCACGATGGAGCACGGCGCCGGCGGCGGCGCGATGCGCGCGCTGATCGAGCAGATCTTCGCCGACGGGCTCGGCGACGTCGCCGCGGGCGGCGTCGGGCTGGCCGCGATGGACGACGGCGCGGTCCTGCCGGTCGGCGACGGGCGCTGGCTCGTGATCACGACCGACTCCCACGTCATCCAGCCCATCTTCTTCCCCGGCGGCGACATCGGCCGGCTGTCGGTGAGCGGCACGGTCAACGACCTGGCGATGATGGGCGCGACCGAGCCGCTCGCGCTCACGTGCGCGACGATCCTCGAGGACGGCTTCCGGCGCGACGACCTCGAGCGCATCTGGCGGTCGATCCGCGCGACGTGCGCCGAGGCCGGCACCACGGTGGTCACCGGCGACACCAAGGTCATGCGCCACGGCGAGCTCGACGGCATCGTGCTCAACACGACCGGCATCGCGCTCACCGACCGCTTCGTCGGCGATGCCGGGCTGCGCCCGGGCGACCGGCTGCTGGTCACCGGCACGGTCGGGGACCACGGCCTCGCGATCATGGCGACGCGCAACGAGCTCGCGCTCGAGACCGCGCTGTGCTCGGACGTCGGCCCGGTGAACGGCCTGGTGCGCGCGCTGCTCGACGCCGCCGGCCCCGGCAACGTGGTCGCGATGAAGGACCCGACGCGGGGCGGGCTGTCGAGCGCGCTGCACGAGATGGCGCACAAGAGCAAGGTCGGCATCGTGGTCGAGGAGCAGGCCGTGCCGGTGCGCGACGAGGTCCGCGCCGTCGGCGAGCTGCTCGGCATCGATCCGCTGCTGGTCGCCAACGAGGGCAAGGCGGTGCTCGGCGTGCGCCCCGAGGTCGCCGAGGCCGTGCTCGCCGCCGCGCGCGCGCACCCGCTGGGCAAGGACGCGGCGCTCGTCGGCGTCTGTGTCGCCGAGCGCCCGGGAGCCGTCGTGCTCGACACCGGCTTCGGCCGCCGCCTGCTCGGCGAGGCGACCGGCGAGCTCTTGCCGAGGATCTGCTGAGGAGCCCCCATGACCGACATGCCGCACATCAAGGTGGAGAAGCACGACGGGGTCGGGATCCTGACCATCGCGCGCCGCGAGCGCCACAACGCGATGGACATCGCGACCGCGCAGGACTTCCGCAAGGCCGGCCTCCAGCTCGCGCGCGACAAGGACGTGCGCGCGGTCATCGTGCGCGGCGAGGGCGGCGTGTTCTCCAGCGGCGCCGACCTCAAGTACATCGCCGCCGGCGGCGCACAGGGCGACCTCGGCTACCTCCAGCCGGCGGCGACCGACGGCTACGGCCGCGTGTTCAAGCAGATCCTCGAGTACATCCACAGCACGATCTCCGAGATCCGGCGCGCGCCGAAGCCGTTCATCGCCGCGGTCGACGGCCCCGCGGCGGCCGGCGGGCTCGGCATCGCCATGGCGTGCGACCTGGTGATCGCGTCGGAGCGCGCGTGGTTCGAGTGGGCGTACCTGAAGACCGGGCTCACCGGCGCGGAGAGCTCGACGTTCTTCTTGCCTCGCCTGGTCGGCTTCCGCCGGGCGATGGAGCTCGTGCTGCTCAGCCCGCGGCTCTCGGCGCGCGAGGCGCTGGCCGAGGGCCTGATCAACGCGGTCCATCCCGACGGGGAGCTCGACGACGCCGCGCGCGCGCTCGCGGCGCGGCTGGCGGCGCTGCCCACCGAGGCGGTCGGCGTCGCCAAGACGCTGCTCAACCGCGCGGCCGGGATGGACCGCATCGACGTCCACCTCGACCGCGAGCTCGCCGAGCTGTCACGCATCGCCGACGGCGCCAACTTCGCCGAGGGGCTCGACGCCTTCTTCGCGCGGCGGGCGCCGCGGTTCGGGAGCGCGTGATGCACGAGTACTCGATCGTCGGCGCGCTGATCGACCAGGTCACCCGGACGGCCGAGGCGCGCCACGCCCGCGTCCACCGCCTGCACGTCGCGATCGGCGAGCTCGCAGGCGTCGACGTCGAGCTCCTGCGCACCGCGTACGACACCTTCCGCCCGGCGACGGCGTGCGCCGACGCCGAGCTCGACGTCCGCGCCGTCCCCGCCGACTGGCGCTGTCCGGGATGCGGACGCTCGTTCGGGCGCGGGATGCGCCTGCAGTGCCCCGACTGCGGCCGTCCGGCCCGGCTCGCCGGGGGCGACGAGATCGTCCTCGAGCGCATCGAGCTGGAGGTGCCGGAGATGGAGACCCCCCATGTGCAGTGATTGTGGCTGCGGTGATCCGGACGTCGTCCCGGTCGAGGTGCAGCATCGCATCCTGTCCGAGAACGACGCGCAGGCGCGGCACAACCGCGCGCACTTCGAGCAAGCCGGCGTGCTCGCGATCAACCTGATGGGCTCGCCCGGCGCCGGCAAGACCGCGGTGCTCGAGGCGACCGCGCGCGTCGCGCAGGGGCGCCTCTCCCTCGGCGCGGTGTCGGGCGATCTGGCGACCGATCGCGACGCGGTGCGGCTCATCGCCGCCGGCGTGCCGTCGGCGGCGATCACCACGGGCTCGGCGTGCCACCTCGACGCGCGGCTCGTCCACAAGGCGCTCCACGACCTCGCCTGGCGCAACCTCGACGTCTTCTTCATCGAGAACGTCGGCAACCTCGTGTGCCCCGCCGTCTACGACCTGGGCCAGGCCGCCAACGTCGTGGCGCTCTCCGTCACCGAGGGCGAGGACAAGCCGATCAAGTACCCGGTCATGTTCCGCACCGCGGATCTGGTCCTGCTCACCAAGATCGATCTCCTGCCGCACCTCGACTTCGACGAGGGCGCCTTCGAGGACGGCCTGGCGCGCGTGATGCCACGCCCCGAGATCCTGCGCGTCTCGGCCCGCACCGGCGAGGGCATCGACGCCTGGCTGCGCTGGCTCGAGGCCCGGCGCCAGCCCGTGCGCCTCGGGCGCCACTTCCACCTCCACGGCAACCTGGTGCACCCGTGATGGACGGGCTGGCGATGACGCTCGCGCTCGCCGCGATCACGATCGGCGCGCTGCACTCGCTCGCGCCCGATCACTGGATCCCGATCGCCGCGGTCGGTCGCGCGCGCGGGTGGTCCGCGGGACGCACCGCGCGCGTCGTGCTGGCCTGCGGCTTCGGGCACGTCACCGTCTCCGTCATCCTCGCCCTCGTCGCGCTCGCGCTCGGGCGCGCCACGGTGACGGCGGTGGGCGAGCGCGTCGCGTCGGTGTCGGGCGCGCTCCTCGTCGGCTTCGGCGTCGCCTACGCGATCTGGGGGGTCCGCCACGCGCTCGCGCACCGCCTCCACGGCCACCATCACCACCGCTACGACCACGTGCACGATCCGGGGCGCGTCGGCGCGTGGACGCTGTTCGCGATCTACTGCGCCGATCCGTGCGTCGCGCTCATCCCGATCCTCTTCGCCGCCGCGCCGCTGCCGACCTCGTCGACGATCGCGATCGTCGTCGCCTACGAGGTCGCGACCATCACCTCGATGATCACGATGGTGTCGCTGGCCCGGGCCGGCGCGGGCTTCCTGCGCGGACGCTGGACCGAGCGCTGGGCCGACAGCGCCGCCGGCGGCTCGATCGCCGTGACCGGCATCGCCGTCGCGCTGCTCGGCTGGTGAGCGCACCGCCTGCCGCGCGCCGCAGGGAGCACGCAAGGCCTGCGTGTCGCACCCCTGTTCCGCCCCGGCTTTCGTGGGCACGGACGCTGCAATCCTGGTCCCTGGATGCGTGCATCCGCGACCAGCGACGACCTCGGCCTCCTGCTCGCGACCGAGCAGCGGCTGGAGCGTGCGCTCGCCGAGGCGCGCGCCGAGGCCGAGCGCGTGCGCGCCGAGGCCACGCGCGAGGTGGCGGTCGCCGACGCCGAGGCGGAGGCGTCCCTCGACGTGTCGCGCAAGCGCGCGAGCGCGGAGCTCGCCGCGGCGGCGGCCACGCACATCGCCGCGATCGAGGCCGAGGCGGAGGCCGAGCTCGCCCGCTGGAACCGGCTGCACGGCGACGCGCTCGCGCGCGAGGCGCAGCGCCTGGCCCGGCGGCTCGCCGCGCTCGCCGTGGAGACGCCGTGATCATCGAGATGACCCTCGTGCGCGTGATCGGCCGCAAGGCCGAGCTGCCGCGCACGCTCGCGGTCCTGCAGGACGCGGGCACGATGCACGTGACCGAGCCGGCCGAGGAGCGCGGCGTGAGCCCGCCGCCGGTGAGCCCGGCCGGGGCGCGCCGGCGGCGCCACGTCGAGCGCGCCCTCGCCGATGTCGTGGTGGCGATCGCCGAGCTGGGTCAGCTCGGCGCGACGGTGCCGCCCGCCGCGACCACGCCGTCGACCGCGGGCCGGGCCGCGCGGCGCGCCGCCCGCGCGCGGGCCGCCACCGCGACGCTGCTGGCGCGGCGGCGCGCGCTCCTGGCCGAGCGCGACGCCCTGCGCGCGTACGCCCCGCTCTTCACCGAGCTCGAGGCGCTGTTCGCCCGCGACCAGCCGAAGCACCGCTTCACGATCCACCTGCTCCGCCTGCGCGGCGACGGCCCCTCGGTGCGCCGGCTGCACGAGGCGCTCGATCGCGTGCTCGGCGAGCACGACCTGCGCAGCCGGACGCTGCCCGGTGGCGAGGTCGCCCTGCTCCTGCTCGCGCCCGCCGGCCGCGCCGCCGACGTCGAGCGGCTCCTGGCCGAGGCCGACGTCGAGGCCGCGCCGGTGCCGCTCGCGCTCGGCGGCGGCAGCCTGCTCGAGGCGCTGCCGCGCCTGCGGCCGCGGCTCGCCGAGGTCGAGGACGCGCTGGACGCGATCGCCGACCAGGCCGCCGCGCGCGCGGCCGCCGACGGGCCGGCGCTGGCGCGGGCGCGCGCCGACTTCCACGACGAGCTGCGCGCGCTGGACGCCCTGGCGCTGGCGGTCCAGACCGATCACGCGTTCGTGCTCGAGGGGTGGGTGCCGGCGCGCGCGTACCCCGCGCTCGCGCAGCGGATCGAGCGCGATCTGGGCGACACCGTCTCGATCCAGCCGGTGGCGCGTGAGGCCTGGCGCGGCCGCGAGGCGCCGGTGGTGCTCGCCAACCCGTCGATCTTCGAGCCGTTCGAGCGCCTGACGTCGATGCTGCCGCTGCCCCGCTACGGCACCGTCGACCCGACGCCGTTCGTCGCGGTCTTCTTCCCGATGCTGTTCGGCGTGATCGTCGGCGACGTCGGGTACGGGATCCTGATCGCGCTCGTCGCGGCCCTCCTCTGGTGGCGGCGAGGCCCGCGCAAGAGCCTGGCTCGCGACCTCGCGCTCATCGCCGCGGCGGTCGCGTCGTTCACGATCATCTTCGGCGTCGTCTACGGCGAGCTGTTCGGCGACCTCGGCGCGCGCGTCTTCGGCATGCGCCCGCTCTGGCTCCACCGCGAGGACGCGATCCTGCCGTTCCTCGTCGGCGCCATCTCGCTCGGGCTCGTCCACCTCCTGCTCGGCCTCGTCGTCGCCGCGATCAGCCGCCGCCGCCACCCGCGCGAGGCCGCGGGACGTGGCCTCACCGCGCTCATGCTCGCGCTCATCGCGGTCGCGCTGGCGGCGGTCGTCGACTTCCTGCCCCACGAGCTGTTCACCCCGGCGATCGTCGCGCTCCTGGTCGCGTTCCCGCTGCTCGTGGCGATCGAGGGCGCGACCGCGCTGCTCGAGCTGGTGACCACCGTCGGTCACGTGATGTCGTACGCGCGCGTCATGGCGCTGGGCACGGCCTCGGTGATGCTCGCCGGCGTCGCCAACCAGATGGTGGGCGCCTTCGGCGGCGCCGCGGTCGGCGTCGTGCTCGCGCTCCTCTTCCACCTCGTCAACTTCGCGATCACCCTGTTCAGCCCGACGATCCACGTCCTGCGCCTGCACTACGTGGAGTTCTTCGGGACGTTCTTCAGCCCCGGCGGCCGTCGCTATCAGCCCCTGGCGCACTGGTCGTCTGCGCCCTCGTAGGAGGTTCCCATGGACATCTCGTGGATCGCCGTCTCCGCCGCGTTCGCCATCACGGGCAGCGCCCTCGCCACCGCGTGGGCGCAGTCGCGCATCGGCGCCGCCGCCGCCGCCGCGCTGGCCGAGAAGCCCGAGCTCCGCACGACCGCCGTGCTGCTGGTCGCCATCCCCGAGACGATGGTGATCCTCGGCTTCGTCGTCGCCGTGCTGATCGTCCTCCGGGGCGGATGACATGGCGCTGCCGGAGCTCCTGCGCGCGCTCGAGCACGAGGCTGCGGCCGAGGTCGCCGCGGCCCGGGAGGCCGCGCGCGCCGAGGCCGACGCGATCCGCGCCGAGGCCGCGCGCCGGCGCGACGCGCGACTCCACGTCGCGCTCGACCGGCACGACGCCGCCGAGCGCGCGCGGCACGACGCCGAGGTCGCGGCCGCGTCGCGCCGCGCCCGCGCGGCGGTGCTCGAGGCGCGCGCCGCCGCGCTCGAGCGCCTGCGCGCCGCCGTGCTCGCCGCGTTGCCCGGCGCGCTCGACGACGGGCTGCGCGACCGGCTGTCCCGGGCGGCGCGCGCCATCGCCGGCGACGACGCGACCTACGAGGTCACGGCGACCGGCGTGCGCGCGACCCGCGGCGCGCTCGTCGTCGACGCCACGCTGGAGGCGCTGCTCGCCCGCCTGTGGCCGCGGCTACGCCTGGAGGCCAGGCCGTGACGTGGGTCGACGTCGCGGTCCGCGCGCGCGGCATGGCCAGCCACGCCGCCGCCGGTGACGAGCTCGCGATCCTCGCGCGCTGGGCCGGCGATCGCGCCCGCGCCCTCGCCGTGGTCCTCGACGACGAGGACCGCGCGGCCGTGCGGGCGCTCGTCCGTGGCGTCGTCGCCGGCGCGCCGGTCGAGGATCGCCTCGCCGCGGCAGGGCCGACGCCGGCGTTGCCCGCGGACGTGCTCCGCACCCTGGCGCGCGCCCCCACGGCGGCCGCGCTGGCCCAGGAGCTGACCCGCCTCGAGCACTGGGCCGCGCCCGCGCTCACCCTGGCGGCGGCGGCGAGCCCCGACCTCTTCGGCTTCGAGCAGGACCTCGCGCGGACGTTCGCGGCGCGCGCCCGCGCCGCGGCGCGCCACGAGCCCGCCCTCGCGCGGCACGTCGCGCAGGTGATCGACGCGGAGAACGCCGGCGCCGCGTGGCTCCTCGCCGCGCGGGGCCGCGACCTCGATCCCGAGACGTGCTTCGTCGAGGGCGGCGCGCGCGTGACCCGCGCGGTGTTCGCGGCGGCGAGCGGCGGCGCGACGACCGAGCTCGCGCGAGCCCTCGGGGGCACACCGCTGGCGCGCGCGCTCGAGACCGGCGGGATCGAGGACGCCGCGCTGACCTGGCACCTCGACACCCAGACGCGCCTGCGCCGGCTCGAACCGATCGGCCTCGCGCCGGTCCTCCTGCTCGTCCTCTCGCGCCGCCGGGATCGCCGCATCGCCCGACGTTCGCAGTGGCGCGCGATCCTCGGAGGGCGCCCATGAGCTCCGGCCGCGAGACCGTGACCGCGCCGGTCCGGGCGATCGCCCGCCGCCCGGCCGCGCTCGGCCTCGGCCTCGCGGGCATCCCGTGCCTCGTCGTCGACGACGCGGGCGGGGCCGCCGCCGCGCTGGCGGCGCTCGCGAGTGGACCGGCGGCCGGCGGCGTCATCCTCATCGAGCAACCGCTCTTCGACGGGCTGCCGGCGCCGCTGCACCGCCAGGTGCGCCGCGACGGCGTACCGATCCTCATGCCCTTCCCGCCGCCGGCGCTCGACGCCGCCGGGCCGCCGCCCGAGGAGGAGCTGCTCGAGCTCCTGCGCCGCTCGATCGGCTACCGCCTGAGGTTGCGATGAGCCCGCGGGTCCCATCCGGTGACGCGGTCGTCACCCGGGTCACGGGGACCCTCGCCGAGGCGCGGCCGCTGCGTGACGCCGGCCTCTACGACCTCGTGCGCGTCGGCCCACGCGGCTTGCTCGCCGAGGTCATCCGCTTCCACCAGGACACGGCGACCTTGCAGGTCTACGAGGAAACCACCGGGCTCGCGCTCGGCGCGGAGGTCGCGCCGACGGGCGCGCCGCTCACCGTCGAGCTCGGCCCCGGGTTGCTCGGCTCGATCCTCGACGGCGTCGGGCGCCCGCTCGCGCGGCTCGCGGCCGCGACCGGCGACTTCATCGCGCCCGGCGCCGCCGCGCCGACGCTCGACCGGACGCGGCGCTGGCCGATCGTGCCGCGCGTGCGGCCCGGCGATCGCGTGACCGCCGGCGACGTGATCGCCACCGTCGAGGAGCAACCCGGCTTCGAACACCGCGTGCTCGTGCCGCCGGGCGTCGCGGGCGAGCTCGTCGAGGTCGCGACCGCCGCCTGCACCGTCGACGAGCCCCTCGCGCGCCTCGCCGACGGCACCGAGCTCCGCCTCGCGCAGCGCTGGCCCCTGCGCACCGCCCGCCCCATCGCCGAGCGCCTGCCGTCGGACCGACCGCTCGTCACCGGCCAGCGCGTGCTCGACCTGCTCTTCCCGCTGGCCGAGGGCGGCGCCGTCGCGGTGCCCGGCGGCTTCGGCACCGGCAAGACCGTCATCGAGCACGGCCTCGCGCGCCACGCCAGCGCCGAGGTCGTCGTCTTCGTCGGCTGCGGCGAGCGCGGCAACGAGATCGCCGAGGTGGTGCAGGAGTTTCCGAAGCTCGTGGATCCGCGCACCGGCCGCCCGGTGATGGAGCGCACGGTGCTCGTGGTCAACACGTCGAACATGCCGGTCGTCGCGCGCGAGGCCTCGGTCTACCTCGGCGTCTCGATCGCCGAGTACTACCGGGACATGGGCTATCGCGTCGCCGTCATGGTCGACAGCCTCTCGCGCTGGGCCGAGGCGCTGCGCGACATCGCGGCGCGCCTGCAGGAGATGCCCGGCGAGGAGGGCTACCCCACGTACCTCGCGAGCCGGCTCGGCCAGCTCTACGAGCGCGCCGGCCGCGCGCGCGCCCTTGGCGCACCGGCGCGCACCGGCTCGGTCTCCCTCGTGTGCGCGGTCTCGCCGCCCGGCGGCGACTTCTCCGAGCCGGTGACCCAGGCCTCCTTGCGCGTCGCCGGCGCGCTGTGGGCGCTCGATCCCGCGCTCGCCCGCAAGCGGCAGTTCCCGGCGGTCGACTGGGCGACGAGTTACTCGCTCCACGCCGATGCCACGGCCGCGTGGCTCACGCGCGAGAGCGGGATCGACTGGAGCGCGACACGCGCGCGCGTCCTGGCGCTCCTCCGCCGCGACGCGGAGCTGCGCGAGATCGCCGGCCTCGTCGGACACGAGACGCTGCAGGATCCGGACCGCGCGACCATCGAGATCGCGCGCGCGGTGCGCGAGCACCTGCTCGGCCAGAGCGCGTACGACCCGATCGACGCCGCATGCTCGATCGCCAAGACCGGCGCGATGGCGGCGCTGGCGGTGCGGGCGCTCGACGCGGCGCTCGGCGCGCTCGAGCGCGGTCGCGCGATCGACGACCTCGATCTCGCCGCCGTGCGCCGCGCCTACGCCGGCGTCCGCGCCGCACCCGAGGACGCGATCGCCGGACCCGTCGCGGCGCTCGAGCGCGCGATCGCCGCGCTCGGCGGGGAGGCGCGATCATGATCGTCGCCCGCACCCACCACGGCGCGCGCGGCCTCGCCGGCGCGCTCCTCTACCTCGACGACGCGCGCGGCGCCGCGATGGGCGAGATCGTCGAGCTGCGCCAGCCCGGGCAGCCGGCGCGACGCGGCCAGGTGATCGACGCCGGCGAGGCGGTCACCGTCATCCAGATCCTCGAGGACCCGATCGGCCTCGCGCCCGCGCGCGTGGCGATCACGCTCACCGGCGCGACCGCGGAGGCGCCCGTCGGCAAGGAGCTGCTGGGCCGGACCTTGAGCGGCGCCGGCGCACCGCTCGACGGCCTGCCGCCGCCGATCGGCGAGGCGCTGCGCCCGGTGTGGGGCGCGCCGATGAACCCGTCACGCCGCAGCCCGCCGCGCGACTTCATCGAGACCGGCATCTCGGCGATCGACGGCCTCGACACGCTGGTGCGCGGCCAGAAGCTCCCGATCTTCTCCGGCGCCGGCCTGCCCGCGCTCGAGCTCGCCGCGCTGATCGTCGAGCACGCGCGCGCCGCGGGCGACGAGCCGTTCGCCGTGGTCTTCGCGGCCATGGGCATCACCGCGCGCGAGACCCGCATGTTCGTCGAGCGCTTCCGCGACAAGCCGGCGCTCGCGCGCACCGTCTTCTACCTGAACGAGGCCTGCGATCCGACGATCGAGCAGCTGCTCGCGCCGCGCTACGCCCTCGCCCAGGCCGAGCACCTCGCCTTCGCGTGCGGGATGCACGTGCTCGTCGTCATGGCCGACGTCGCCCACTACTGCGAGACGCTGCGCCAGGTCGCCGCCGCGCGCGACGAGGTGCCCGGGCGCCGGGGCTACCCCGGTTACATGTACACCGACCTCGCGACGCTCTTCGAGCGCGCCGGGATCCTGGAGGGCCGCCCCGGCTCGCTGACCCAGCTGCCGATCCTCACCATGCCCGACGACGACATCACGCACCCGATCCCTGATCTCACCGGCTACATCACCGAGGGACAGATCGTGCTCGGCCGCGAGCTGCACGGACAGGGCGTGTTCCCGCCGATCGACGTCCTGCCGTCCTTGTCGCGGCTCATGAACGCCGGCATCGGGGCGGGCAAGACGGTCGCCACCCATCGCCGCTGGGCGGACCAGCTCTACGCGAGCTACGCGCGCGGCCGCGAGGCGCGGATGATGGCGACGATCGTCGGGGAGGCCGGCCTCGGCGACGGCGATCGACGCGCGCTGCGGTTCGCCGATCGCTTCGAGCGCGAGCTGATCGCGCAGGGCACGACGCGGCGCGGCCTCGACGAGACCATCGCCCTCGGCTGGCGCCTGCTCGAGAGCCTGCCCCGCGACGATCTCGAGCGCATCGACGACGCGACCTGGGCCGCGCGCCCCGGCGCGACGACGGAAGGCGCTTCGTGAGCGCCGCCGCGCCGATCCGCGCCGAGCTCCTGCGCAGCCGTCGCCTGCTCGCCCGTGTCGAACGCGGCGCCGCGCTGCTCCGCCGCAAGCGCGAGGCGCTGGTGCGCGAGCTCTTCCCGCTGGCGCGCCCGGCGGCGCAGGCCCGCCGCGAGATCGCCGACGCGGCGATGGCGGCCTACCGCGCGGAGCTCGAGGCGCTGGCGATCCACGGCGAGGGTGGCGTCGCCGCGACGGCATGGCCCCCGCGCGCGCTGTCGGCGGAGGTCACCATCCAGCGCGTGTGGGGCGTCGCCGCCCCGCGCCTCGAGCAGCTCCCCGACTTCGATCGCGGGCTCGCCGCGCGCGCGACGGCGCCCGGCCCCACCGGCCCCGCGCTGTTCGAGGCGGCGAACCGCTTCGAGCGTCTCGCCGAGGTGCTGGTCGACGCCGCCTCGCGCGAGCTGCACGTGCGCTCGCTCGGCGAGGCGCTCGCCCGCACGTCGCGCCAGCTGCAGACGCTCGAGCAACGCGTCGCCCCCGGCCTGCGCGCGCGCATCGCCGCGATCGCGACCGCGCTCGACGAGCGCGAGCGCGAGGAGCACGCGCGCCTCCGCCGGATCAGAGCCACTCGGCGATGAGCGCGAGATCGGCGAGGGCGTGCACGTCGTGCTCGGCCTCCGGGATCTCGGCGATGGCGAGCCCGGCTGGCAACGTCGCGCGGAAGCGCGTCACGTGCTCGGCCTCGCGCGCGGCCTCGCCGGCGGCGTCGACGTACGCCGCGCGCAGCCACGCGGCCGCGGACGGGGGCAACGGCGCGAGCGCGCGCTCGACCGCGGGGAGGTCGAGCGCCGGCGCCCGGTGGGCGCGGTTGATCACCACCGCGCCCAGGCGCGGGAGCCGCGCGGCGAGCGCGACGGTCTGATCGAGGACGAGCTGGCGCGGGCCGGCGACCAGCACCAGCGCCGTGGTCTCGTTGTCGAGGAGCGCGCGGGCGCCGCGGGCACGCGCCGCGGCGGTCTCGACGAGCGCCTCGACCGCGACGAAGAACGCGACGACGTCGCGCACGGCGCCGCGTCCGGCCGCGCGCTCGAGGCGGCGCACGACGAAGCGGGCGAGCGCACCCGCCGGGCGCGTGACGGCGCCGACGAGGCCGCGATCGAGCAGCGGATCGATCCGGGTGGGCGCGGTGAGGAAGTCGAGCGCGTGCCGCGCCGGCGGGGTGTCGAGCACGATCAGGTCGTGGCGTCCGGTCTCGGCGAGGCGGCACAGCTCCTCGATCGCCATGTACTCCGTCGAGCCGGCGAACGAGGTCGAGAGCTCGCGGTAGAACGGGTTGGCCAGGATCCGGTCGGCGACGCCAGGATCCGGGGCGTGACGGCGGATGAACGCGTCCCACGCCTCGCGCTGGTCGAGCATCCCGGCCTCGAGCCAGCCGCCGGGCGCACACCCGTCCCCGCCGAGGGCCTCGAGCGCCACCCGCTCGCCGCCCGGCGCCAGGCCGGCCAGCCCGAACGAACGCGCGAGGGCGCGCGCGGGATCGATCGTCAGGACCATCGCGCGTCGGCCTCGCTGCGCCGCCCGCAGCGCGATCGCGGCGGCGATCGTCGTCTTGCCCACGCCGCCCGTCCCGACGCACACGACGACGCGGTGCCGGTCGAGCACCGGGCCGATCGTCATGACAGCACCTCCTCGCACGGTCCGGCGAGGACGCGCGCGACGTCGCCGGTCCACACCCGCGGCAGCCGCAGCGCGCGGCACCCGCTCTCCGCCTCGAGCACCGCGACGCCGCGCTCCTGGATCCGCTCCCATCCCCGCGCCCGCCGCGCGATCGCCGCCAGCTCGCCCTCGAGTCGCGCGATCGCCGCATCGATCCCGGCGGGCGCGACCGGCCGGCACTGGTTGACGATCACCGCGCCGAGCGGGACATCGAGCGCGGCGAGGGCGGCGACGACCTGCAGCGCCTCGCGCACGGGCATCTCCTCCGGCGTCGCGACGACGTGCACGCGGCAGATCGCGCGGTCGCGCAGGAGCGCCGCGTTGACCGCCGCCTCGCGGTGCACGAGCCCGGCGCCGAACGCGCGCGCCGCCGCCGCCGGCATACGCAGGTGCTCGAGCGCGTGGCCGCTCGCGCCCGCGTCGACGACGACGGCGTCCCAGCGATCCTGCAGCACGAGCTCGTCGCGCACCTTGCCCATCGCGAGCAGCTCGCGCACGCCCGGCGCCGCCGCGGCGAACGCGCGATAGAGCGGATGCGCGAGGAGCCGCGGGCCGAGCCGCCCGAGCCGCACCTTGCGCGTCAGGTACTCGGCGAGCGCCGCCGCGCCGTCGACCGCCATCACCGGCACCGGCGACGGCACGCCGAGCACGCGGCCGAGCCCACCGGCGCCGCCCAGCTCGACCGCCAGCACGCGCGCGCCGCGCGCCGCGAGCGCCAGCGCGATCGCGGCCGCGACGGTCGACTTGCCGACGCCACCCTTGCCGGTGACGACATGGAGCGCGCGTCGCGCAGGCATTGCGTGGCACGTGGGGTGCAATCGCCAGACCCGGATGGTCCCGGTTCCCGTCACCCGAGCCCGTGGACGGCGTTCACGTTACGACGTGATCGTCGTCGGGACCGGCGTCGGCGGCGCCGTCACCGCCGGCCTGCTCGCCCGGCGCGGCGCGCGCGTGCTCGTCCTCGAGAAGAACGAGGCCCTGGGCGGCATCCTCGCCGCGTATCGGCGCGACGGATGGAAGATCGACACCGGGAGCCACCTCATCTCGCGCGGGGTCCACGGGCCGCTGGGCGCCGTCCTGCGCGAGGCCGGCCTGCACGAGCCGCGCTTCCTCACCCACCGCATCCCGGTCCGCTCGCGCGGCATCTTCCCGATCACCGCGCCCCCCACCCGCAGCGGTCTCGTTGCCACGGCGCTCGAGGCCGCGCGAACTCTGCGCCTGCCCTGGCGCGATCGCGTAGGGGTTGCGCGCATGTTCTTCCAGATCTTCACGCTCACCGAGTGGGAGCTACGTCGCTGGGATCGCAGGACGCTCGACGAGTTCGTACGCCAGCACACCGAGCACCCGGGCGCCTATTTCCTCGTCAGCTTCCTGGCCAGCATCTTCTTCGTGCTGCCGCCGTGGCAGGTCTCCGCCGGCGAGGCGATCCGGAGCCTGCGCGACGTCCTCCGCTCGTACAGCCTCTCGTACGTCGAGGGTGGCATGGACAGCTTCGCGCACGCGCTGCTCGGACTGGTCGGTCCAGCGGGTGGGGACGTCGTCACCGGCGCGCGCGTGATCGCGATCCGCGCCGTGGGCGATCGCCTGTTCGTGGCGACCGAGGACGGCATCGAGTACTCGGCGCCCGCGGTCGCGTGCAACCTGGCGCCCGCGGACGCGCTCGCGCTGGTCGAGCCCGCCGCCGTTCCGGACGACTACCGCGCGCGCGTCGAGCTCATCCGGCCGTCGGGCAACGCGCACCAGCTCAAGCTCGGCCTGCGCCGGCGCCTCGTCGACGAGGGTTGCCTCATCGGCGGCGTGTCGGCGAGCGGCCTCGGGCTCGGCGATCTCAGCCTCGAGCTCATGCATCGCGCCGTCGACGCGATCGACGCCGGCCGCGTGTCGGATCCGCTCGCGATCTACGCGCCGGTGCCGACCAACTACGATCCCTCGCTCGCCCCCGACGGCGGTCAGCTCATCGTCGCGAGCATCTACGGGCCGACGCGCGTCGACCCGATCGATCCGCCGAGCCGCTGGCACGAGCGCGCGATGGCGGCGATGGCCTCGATCATCCCGGGGCTCGAGGACGAGCTCGTGTTTGCCGAGCTGACGCCGATCCCGGCGATCGCCGCGTGGATGGGCAAGCGAAACCGCGGCGCGATCTGCAACGGGCAGTTTCCCGGCCAGGTCGGCCGCGATCGCCTGCCGGTCGCGACGCCCGTCCCCGGGCTCTACCTCTGCGGTGACGGGGCCGGCGGGCGCGGCATCGGCACCGAGCTCGCCGCGTCGTCGGCGCTCGAGGTCGTCCGCGCGATCGGCGCCATGCGCGCGCGCGACCGTGCCGACGACCGCCACCACGGCCGCGACGAAAGGCTGGCAGCGTGAGCGACCTCGCCTGGGCCGCCGTCTGGTTCGGCGTCACCGGCGCCGGCCTCGCCACGTGCGTCGGGCTCAAGGCGCTCGGCCTCGCCACGACCTACGTCCGCGATCTCCTCCACGTCGGCGCCGGGATCTGGATCGCCGGCTGGCTGGCGTGGGACCACCCGACGATCCCGATCGTCATCGCCTGCATCGCGGTCGTCGTGGTCGGCCTGGTGCCGACGATCGCCGAGCGTGTCCCCATCGCCGCGCGCCTGCGCGACGCGGTCAGCGGCGGCGACGAGCGCTGGGACGGCCTGGTGCACTACACCGCGTCCTACGCGGTGCTCACCGCGATCGGGCTCACGATCGCGCCGTTCGCGGCCGCCGCCGGCCTCCTCGCCCTGTCGCTCGGCGACGGGATCGGCGGCGCGGTCGGGCGGCGCTTCGGGCGACTGCGCTATCGCACGATGGGCAAGACCAAGTCCCTCGAGGGCTCGCTCGCGGTCGCCGTCGCCGCGTCCGCCGGCGTCGCGCTCGCCGCCGGCGCCTTCGATCACGCCATCGCCGTCCCGGCCGTGCTGGCGCTCGGCGCGCTCGCCGCGGTCGCCGAGGGCCTGGCCCCGCGCGGCACCGACAACCTGCTCGTCCCGGCCGCGGTCGCCACCGCCGCCGGGCTCCTGACCTGAACGGAGGCTCCGATGACCACGCACGTGCTCCCTGCTCCCAGCGCCGCGGCGCGGCCGCGCGGTCGCGGATCGATCGCGTCGGGCATCTGGCGCGTCGCCGATCCCAAGATCACGCTCGCGTCGGTGGCGTCGATGATCGTCGGCGCGACCGCCGCCGCCCACGATGGCCCCATCGCGTGGGGATGGCTGGCGCTCACCGTCGCCGGCATCTTCTGCGTCGAGGCCGCCAAGAACGCGTCCGGCGAGATCTTCGACTGGGACTCGGGCGCCGACCAGGGCATCACCGACGAGGAGCGCACGCCGTTCTCGGGCGGCAAGCGCGTGATCGTCGACGGGCTCATGACGCGCCGACAGACGGCGGTGGTCGCCGCGCTCGGCTACCTGCTCGCCGGTCTGGCCGGCCTCGCGATCATCGTCTGGCGCGAGCCGGACGTCGTGTGGCTCGGGTTCGCCGGGGCCATCCTCGCGTTCGGCTACCACGCGCCACCGCTCAAGCTCTCGTACCGCGGCCTCGGCGAGCTCGCCGTGGCCCTGTCGTACGGCCCGATCATCGCCGCCGGCACGTACCTCGTGCAGCGCGGGCACGTCAGCGGCGCGCTGGTCGCGACGTCGATCCCGCTCGGCCTGGCGATCGGGGCCTTCCTCTGGATCAACGAGTTCCCCGACGCGCGGGCCGACGCCGCCGCCGGCAAGCGCACGCTCGTCGTCCGCCTCGGCCGGGTGCGCGCCGCGCGCTGGTTCCTCGGCATCGTCGTCACCGCCAACGTCCTCGTCGCGCTCCTGCCGCTCTTCTACATGCCCATCACGCTCTGGTTCGGGCTCGCCGGCCTGCCCCACGCGATCGCGGCGGCGTCCCGGCTGGCGCAGTACCCCGACGAGCCTGCGCGGCTCGTGCGCGCGCAGGCGTGGACGCTCGGCGCGTTCATGCTGATGGCGCTCGGCCTGGGCGCCGGCTGGCTCATCGCCTGAGTCGTCGGCACATCGTTCGCAACGGAGGTCCGTCATGAACCGAATCCTCGTCATCTACGCAAGCGCCTTCGGTCAGACCCGGGCGATCGCCATTAGGCTGGCGGAGCGCCTCCGCCTCGCCGGTCACGCGGTCGAGCTCGCCGACGTGCGCGGACGCCCGCCCGCGCCCGAGGGCTACGACGCGGTCGTGCTCGGATCGCGGGTGCAGAACGGCAAGCACGCCGCCGAGCTCGTGACGTACGCGCAGCTGCACCGCGAGCTCCTCGCGCTCCGGCCGACCGCCTTCTTCTCGGTGAGCATGAGCGCCGCGACGCCGAGCATGGGGCCCGACCCACACGCCTACATCGCGAAGTTCGTGGCGACCACCGGGTGGACACCCGGGCGCCGGATCGCGATCGCGGGCGGCCTGCCCTATCGCAAGTTCAACCCGATCCTCCGGCTGGTGATGAAGTTCATGAGCTGGCGGGGCGGCCACAGCACCGACACCTCGCGCGATCACGAGTACACCGACTGGGCTCAGGTCGAACGCTTCGCCGACGACGTGGCCCGCGATCTCGCGACCAGCTTGCGTAGCTCCTCGGCCCAGAGCACGGCGCTGCCGGCGACGCCCATCCCGACCACCACACCGGGATCGAGCGGGACGGTGTAGAAGATCGGATTGAGCGCCGGCGTGAACACGATCGCCACCTGGAGCAGGTTGCCGACGACCAGACCGCCCAGGAGCCAGCGATTGCGGAGCACCGACAGGCGCAGCGCGCTCCGCCGGTCCGAGAGGCAGTTGAGCACGTTGAACCACTCGCACACGACGAGCAGCGTGAAGGCCTCGGTGCGCGCCACCTCGACCGGCACGCCGTCGTCGAGCCGCCACGCGAACCACCCGAGCACGACGGCGACCATGACCGGCGTCAGGAGCGCGAGGCGCCCCAGCATGGCGCGCGTGAGCAGCGGCTCGTCGACCGGGACCGGAGGCCGGCGCATCTCGTCGCCCTCGGCGGGCTCCATGACCAGGTTCACCGTGATCACGCCCTCGGTCACCAGGTTGTTCCACAGGATCTGCACCGCCATGAACGGCGCCGGCAGCCCGATCGCCATCGCGGTCACGAGGACGACGACCTCGGCGAGCGACGTCGTGCACAGCAGCAGGACCGCCTTCTTGATGTTGCGGTAGACGACGCGGCCCTCCTCGACTGCCGCGCCGATCGTCGCGAAGTTGTCGTCGGTGATGACGATCTTGGCGGCCTCCTTGGCCACCTCGGTGCCGGTCACGCCCATCGCCACGCCGACGTCGGCGCGGACCAGCGCGGGCGCGTCGTTGACGCCGTCGCCGGTGACCGCGACCACGTCGTGACGCCGCTGGCAGGCCTCGACCACTCGCAGCTTCTGATCGGGCTGCACCCGCGCGAAGACGGACACGCGCCCGAGCGCCTCGGCGAGCGCCGCGTCGTCCATCGCCGCGAGCTCGCGGCCGTCGATCACCTCGTCGCCCTCGCCGGCCAGCCCGAGCCGACGCGCGATCGCGAGCGCGGTCGCGGCATGGTCGCCGGTCAGCATGATCACCCGGATCCCGGCGGTGCGGCAGGTGGAGATCGCGTCGATCACCTCGTCGCGAGGCGGATCGATCTGCCCGACCAGGCCGAGCAGGACCGCCCGCCCACGCAGCGGATCGATCCCGCGGTCGCCATCGAGCTCGGCGTCCTCGAAGACCGCCACGGCGAGGACGCGCAGCGCGCGCTTCGCCATCGCCTCGGCGGCCGCGTGGACCTCGCCGCCGTCGTCGACGCACAGCGCGCGCACGACCTCGGGCGCGCCCTTCACGACGACGAACGGTCGCCCGTCGCGGCGATGCTGCGTCGCCATCAGCTTGGTCGCCGAGTCGAACGGCAGCTCGCGTTCCCGCGGCAGACGGGCGCGCAGCGCGGCCGGATCGACACCGCCCTTGCGCGCGGCGGTGACGAGCGCGGCCTCCGTCGGATCGCCGATCGCGACCCACTGCCCCTCGCGCTCGACGACGTCGGCGTCGCTGCACAGGACACAGGCCTCGAGCAGGCGCACGAGCGCGGGCCCACCGTCCGGCGTGAGCTCCCCGACCGGCGCGTAGCCGCCGCCGCTCACGGCGACCTCACCCACGCCCGGCAGCTGGATCGCCGCCACGGTCATCTCGTTCCGGGTCAGCGTCCCGGTCTTGTCGCTGCAGATCACGGTGGTCGCGCCCAGCGTCTCGACCGCGGCGAGCCGGCGCACGATCGCGCCGCGCCGGGCCATGCGCTGCACGCCGACGGCGAGGCCGATCGTCATCGCCACCGGCAGGCCCTCGGGGATCATGCCGACCATCTGGCTGACACCGAGCATCGCGATCTCGGCGATCGGCATGTCCCGTGCCAGCCCCAGCGCGACGACCAGGACCAGCACGCCGACCGCCGCGTACGTCACGTAGCGGCCGAACTGCTCGATGCGACGCTCGAGCGGCGTCGGCGGCGGGCGCGTGCGGGCGGCCAGCGCGGCGATGCGACCGATCTCGCTGTTCCCGCCGGTCGCGACCACGACCGCGCGCGCGCGGCCGCCGGTGACGAGCGTCCCCGCATGGACCACGCTGCTGCGATCGGCGAGCGGGGTGTCGCCCGGCACCGGAGCGCGAGACTTCGCGACCGGGGCCGACTCACCGGTCAGCGCCGCCTCCGCGACCATGAGCGAGGCGTCCTCGACGATCCGCGCGTCGGCCGCGATCGCGTCGCCCGCCGCGATCACCATCACGTCGCCAGGCACGAGCTCGCGGGCGTCGATGGTCGCTTCCACGCCCCCGCGCACGACGCGTGCCTGGGTCGCGGTCATGCGGCGTAGCGCGACGAGCGCCTGCTCGGCCCGACCCTCCTGGAAGGCGCCGATCACCGCGTTGAACGCGACCACGACGAGGATCACGATCCCGTCGCTCGGAATGCCCAGCACGAAGGCGACGAGCGCCGCGGCGAGGAGCAAGTAGATGAGCGGGTTCGCGACCTGCCCGAGGAGGCGCGCCCATCGCGATCGCGCCGGCGGCTCGGGCTGCGCGTTGGGCCCGAAGCGCGCCCGCCGCGCCGTCACCTCGCCGGCGCTGAGCCCCGACGCCGCGGACGAGCCGAGCTCGGCGAGGACGGCCTCGTGACCGCGGTCGTGCCAGGGCATCGCCGGGTGATGATGCGAGCAACGTGCCCGCGAATCTCGCGCCCCGGCGCGGATCTTTCGCGCAAGTCCTGCCGGTCAGCGGAGTCGCGCGGCGCGGGCGCGCTCGAGCGCGCGGCGCGTGCGCGCCAGCTCCTGGGCGTCGACCGGCGAGCCTTCGCGCAGCGCGAGCGCGCGCGCGAGGACGTCCCGCGCCTCGGCGACGCGGCCGGCGGCGAGGAGCGCCTCGCCCTCGCACGTCAGGCTGTACGCGAGCTCGGGCGAGCGGTCGCCCGAGGCCCGCTCCTCGAGCGCGTACGCCCGCCGGCACAGCTCGAGCGCACGCGCCGCGTCGCCGCGCGCGAGCGCCACGTCGCCGAGGTTGCCGAGCGGGATCGCGAGCGTCGGGTGCGTGGCGCCGAGGGTGCGCTCCCAGGTCGCCAGCGCGCGCGCGAAGTGATCCTCGGCCCGCGCGAGGTCGCCGCGATCGAGGAACACGCCGCCCAGGTTGTTGAGCGACGTGCCGACGTCCTCGTGGTCGGCGCCGAGCGCCGCCAGCCGCAGGGCGAGCGCCTGCTCGTAGAGGACGAGCGCCTCGTCGAGCCGATCCTGGTGGTAGATGACGGCGCCGAGGTTGTCGAGCGACGAGGCGACGTCGGGGTGACCCTCGCCCAGCAAGCCCTTGCGCAGCTCGAGGACCTGCCGGTGCAACGCCTCGGCGGTCACGTGATCGCCCTGCCGGGAGGCGAGGATCGCGCGATGGTTGAGGACGTCGCCGATGGGCAGCGCGTCGCCCGGGCCGGCGGCGGAGCGCAGCGCGAGCGCCTCGTCGTCCTTCGCGATCGCCGCCCCGAAGTCGCCGGTCGCCTCGAGCGCCGACGCTTCGGCCTCGAGCAAGGCCGCCCGCATCCGGGCGGGGCGATCGATGCGCGCCAGCGCGGCGTCGGCGGCATGCGCGAGGGCGAGCCCCTCCTGCGGTCGCCCGAGCGCGGTGAGGACGCGCACCGCCGTGATCCACGCGTCGGCCACGGTGCGCTCGGCGCGGGCCTCGGCGGCCAGCCGCGCGGCGCGGAAGACCTCACCCTCGAGGCCAGCGTACTCGCCAGCCTCGAGCGCGGCGTCGACCTCGACGACGAGCGCCTCGGCGATCAGCGACGCCCACGCCGCGCGCTCGGCGACGCGCACGGCCTCTCGCGCCCGCTCGCGCGTCCGGCGCGTGTCGGCGGCGTAGGCGGCCGCGCGAACCTCGGCGACCGCCGCCTCCGCCGCCGCCAGATCGTCCTGCCGCGCCGGATCGGTCGGCCGCGGCACCGCCGCGAGCAGCCCGCTGGCGTCGTTGCACGCCTCGAGCGATGGCAGGCGGGCGACCGCGTCGAGCGCGCGGTCCATCAGCGCCACGTCGCGACCCGCGCCCAGCCGGGTCACGAGCGCGCGCAGCTCGGCGCCCCGGCGATCGAGGCACGCCAGGCGCAGGTCGAGCAGCGCCGGCGACTGCTCGCGGCGGACGCTGGTCGCCTCGCAGGCGGCGACGCGCGCCGCGCCCAGCGCGCGGGCCCGCCGGTCGAGCTCGTCCCCGACGCGCGCCGCCCACGTCTCGGCGTAGGCGCGCCCGCTGCCGCGGAAGGCGGCGATCAGCCGCGCCCGCGCGTCCTGGTTCCACAGCGCCAGCGCCGGCTGATCCACGCCCCGGCAAGGCGGCGCCTCGCCGGCGCTTCGCGTCAGGCCGACGACGGCGAGCGCGCCGAGGCCCAGGACCGCGACGCCGAGCCCGACCCGCCGCAGGCGCTGCGCCGGGTCGCGCGCCAGCTCGGCCAGGAGCAGCTCGAGCGACGCGAAGCGATCGACCGGATCCGGCGACAGCGCCTTCAGGAGCGGCCGGCGGATCCACGCCGGGACGTCGCGATCACGCGGCGCGGGTCGGACCCGGTGAGTCAGCGCGTTGGCGAGGATGGCGTCGGGGTTGTCGCCGGCGAACGGTCGCTCCCCGTACAGCGCCTCGTAGAGCGCGACCGCGAACGAGTACTGATCGACGCGCGTATCGTGGACGCCGGGACGCCGCTGCTCGGGCGCCATGTACGACGGCGTGCCCATCGCGCGGCTCACCACGACGCGCGGGCTCGCCTCCTCCTCGGGCTCCGGCGAGGTCTCGCTGTCGACGCTGTCGACCGACCCCGACGGGACGCCGACGCGCGCCAGCCCGAAGTCGAGCACGCGCACCCGATCGTCGCGCCCGATCATGACGTTGCCCGGCTTGAAGTCGCGGTGGACGATGCCGGCCGCGTGTGCGGCGCACAGCCCGCGGCCCGCCGCCGTGAAGACCGCGAGGACCTCGCGCCACGATCGCGGTGTGCGCCGCCACTCGGCGAGCGTGGGGCCGTCGACCAGCTCCATCGCGATGAAGACGCCCTCGTCGAAGCTGCCGGCGTCATGGACCGCGCACACGTTGGGGTGCGAGACCCGGGCCATGGTCTTGGCCTCGGCGATGAGGTGCTCGCGCCCGTCGCCGGTCACGTCGCGCACCAGCTTGAGCGCGACGCGGCGATCGAGCTCGGGATCGTACGCGGCGTACACGTCGCCCATCCCGCCCTTGCCCAGCAGGTCGATGATCACGTAGCGCCCGATGACGCCGCCGCGCGTGAGCCGCGGGAGCCTTCGCGCGCGCCGCCGCTGCGCCGGCGGAGAGGTGACCGTCTCGGTCGCCGGCGTGTCATCGCGCCGCAGGAGCTCGGCCGCCGCCCGGACCTGCGAGGCCGAGGACGGCGCCGACCCGTCCTCGGGCTCGGTCGAGTCCTGATCGGCCATCCTCCCATTGTACGCCGCGACCCGCGGTCACGGCACGACTCACTCCGCGCGCAGCTCCTCGACCAGCGCCGGCAAGGCATCGTAGCGCTCCTCGGGGAGCTCCTCGGCGCGGAAGCGCACGCGGCCGCGCCGATCCACGACCAGCACCGTCGGCAGCCGCGTGATGCCGAGCGGGGGCTCGCGGACGGTCATCTCGGGATCGCGGGCGATCGTGAACCGCGCGGGCACCTCGGCGAGGAAGCGATGGACCACGGCGTCCTCCTCGTCGACCGAGATCGCGACCACGTCGACGTCGGGATAGGTCGTCGCCAGGCGATCGAGCTTGGGGAAGGAGTCCCGGCACGGCTCGCAGTAGGTCGCCCACACGTCGAGGACGAGCACGCGCCCCGCCGACGCCGCCGGCGACCACGGCTCACCGGAGAGCAGGCGCAGCGACAGCGGCGGCAACGGCGTCGCCGCGTCGGCGGCCACGAGCGCGGGCCGCGCCGGCGCCGGCGCGCCGCAGGCGACAGCGGCGAGGACGACGAAGGCGACGAAGGCGACGAGGCACGACGCGCGCATCGCGGGAGCGTACTGCGAGCCGGCGTTGCGCGCCGGCGCGTCAGGCGAGAAGATGCCGCCACCATGAGCCGCACGATCGCCTCGCTCGTCGCCGTCGTCGTCGTGTGCTCGCCCGGGCTCGCGCGCCGCGCCGAGGCTTGAGGCATCGGCGCGCCCGTCGGTCCGACGGGCTGTGAAGGCAAGACCCACGCGCGATCACGGTGGCTGGCCGGCGCCTCGACCGGGGCGATGGCCTCGACGCTGAGCTTCACCGGCGACGATCGCGTCGACATCACGCAGTACGCGCTCCTGGCGACCATCGGCCACGTCCGCCCGGCGCGCTGGAGCGTCCGCCTCGCGCTCGGCGCGGTGCTCGACGGCGCGCTCGAGGATGGCGCGCGCAGCTTCGATATCGGTCCCGGCGTGGTCGGCTCGGTCGGCGTCGCCAAGATGTGGTCGTGGGACGCGTGGTTCGTGACCGGCTCGTTCGGCTTCAGCGCGTCGCGCACGACCACGGGTGAGACCGGCAGCGCCGCCCCGCGCGAGACGCTCTCGGCGTACGACGCGCGCCTCGGCGCGATCGCCGGCCGCACGTTCGGCAGCGCCAGCCCGTACGTCCTCGTGCGCGGCTTCGGCGGGCCGGTCATGTGGCGCCGTGACGCCATGGACGTGACCGGCGCCGACCGCCACCACTACCAGCTCGGCGCGGGCACGAGCATCGCCGCCGGCCGACTCTCGCTCACGCTCGACGTCGCCGCGCTCGGCGAGCGCGCCGCGTCGCTCGGCGTGGCGCTCGAGCTGCGCTGAACCGTCCAGGCGCGCGCGCGTCGTGTATGGTGGGCCGATGGCCACGTGGATCCGCACCGAGGCGCAGCTCGACGACCTCGTCGACGAGCTGTCGCGCGTCCGCGCCATCGGCCTCGACACCGAGGCCGACAGCCTGCACCACTACACGGAGAAGGTCTGCCTCATCCAGGTGAGCGCCCACGGCGGCGGGTCCTGGCTCGTCGATCCGCTCGCCCTCCCCGACCTGACGCCGCTCGCGCCGCTCCTGGCCGACCCGTCGATCGTCAAGGTCGTGCACGGCGGCGAGAACGACGTCATGTCGCTGCGCCGCGACTTCGGCTTCGGGTTCGAGACCCTGTTCGACACGGCGATCGCGGCCCGCCTCCTCGGCGACCGCGAGGTCGGGTTGCAGGCGCTCGTGCGCAACGAGCTCGGCCTCGAGCTCGACAAGGGCAGCCAGCGCGACGACTGGTCGCGGCGGCCGCTGACCGCGAAGCAGGAGGCGTACGCGCTCGGCGACGTCGCGCACCTGATGGCGCTGGCGACGCGCCTGACCGCACGCCTCGCCGCCGCCGGCCGCACCGAGTGGGCGCGCGAGGAGTTCGCGGCGCTCGCCGAGCTGCCGCCGGCGGAGAAGCGCTCCGGCCCCGACGAGTTCCGCCGCATCAAGGGCTCGTCGGCGCTGTCGCCGCGCAAGCAGGCGGTGCTGCGCGAGCTCCACCAGTGGCGCGAGGCGCGGGCCGCCGAGGCCGACCGCCCGCCGTTCAAGATCGTGGGCAGCGAGGTGCTGCTCGCGCTCGCCGACGCCCTGCCCGAGCACCTCGACGAGGTCGAGCGCGTGCTGGCGCGCTACCCGCGCGCCGCCCGCGAGGCCGACCTCGTGCTCGACGCGATCGAGCGCGGCCTCGACCTGCCCGACAACGAGCTCCCGGTGAAGCCGCGGAACGAACGCCCGCGCCGGTCACAGGCCACGCTCGAGCGCGTCGACGCCCTCCGCGCGTGGCGCGTCGCCGAGGCCGAGCGCTCCGGCCTCGACGTGTCGATCGTCATGCCGCAGCGCCTGCTCGAGCGCATCGCCGACGCCGGCCCCGAGACGCTCGACGAGCTCGCCGCCGTCGACGGCGTGCGCCGCTGGCGCGTCTCGGCGTGGGGCCCCGCGCTCCTCACCGCGCTCGACGCCTGACGCGGTGGCCCGATCCGGCGGCTCAGGCGCCGACGAAGGCCGCCAGGTGCTTGCCGGTGAGCGTCGCAGCGCGAGCACATGCCGCCGTTCACGGTGAACGTCTTGGTCTCGGTCTTCTTGCCGGCCTTCTCGACCGTGAGCTTGCCGGCGCCGCGCACCGTCGGCACGTTGAACGAGAACGCGTTCGACGGCCCGACGTAGGGCTTGCCCAGCCGGCTGAACAGGACGCGCAGCATCGCGTTGGCGTCGGTCACGGTGCCGACCGTCGAGCGCGCGTTGGCCCCCATCCGCTCCTGATCGACGAGGATCGCCGTCGTCAGCCCCTCGAGCACGTCGACCTCGGGCCGCGCCATCGACGGCATGAAGCCCTGCACGAACGCGCTGTAGGTCTCGTTGATGAGGCGCTGCGACTCCGCCGCGATCGTGCCGAACACGAGCGACGACTTGCCCGAGCCCGAGACGCCCGTGAACACGGTCAGCCGCCGCTTGGGCAGCTCGACGGTGACGTCCTTCAGGTTGTTCTCGCGCGCGCCCTGCACGCGGATGAGATCGTGGCGGTCGGCGGGGTGCGGCTTCGAGGACGCCATGCGCCATCCTACGGAGGATGTGGCACGAGCGCTATCGCGAGCCCGGCTCGCTAGCCCTCGAGCGCGGCCATCACCATGCGCGCGACGTCGGACGTCGGACCCCGCGGGTGTGTCCGGCGATGCAGCTCGACCACGCGCTGCGTGTCCTCGACCCGGGCGATCAGCGCGCGCGCCTCGACGAACGAGCCTGGCCGCGCCGCGAAGAGCAGCGACGTCGGCTGGACGCGGCCGAGCTCGACCGCGGCCGAGACTCGCCGGTTGCAGCGGCACGGCGCGGCGTCGGCGACGAGGCCACAGTGCGCCCGTGTGAACGCCTCGATCGCCTGGCGCGCGCGCTCGAGGCGCTTGCGGAACGCGGCGGGCTCGAGCTCCATCGCCGCCGCCGCGTCCGGCGCCGGCAGATCGAAGATCTCGCCCAGGATGTAGGCGAGGCGATGCGGGCGGTCGAGGCACTGGAGCATGGCGAGCGTGCAGCCGACCTTGACCTCCTCGGTGAGCACGCTCTCCTCCGCGTCCTCGGGACCGCGGTCGGAGAGCCCGTCGAGCAGATCCTCCGCGAACGAATCGAAGCGCAGCCTCTCGCGCTCGACGCAGCTCTTCTTCACGTCGAGCAGGTAGTTCGACGCGACCCGGTACACCCAGGTCGTCAGGCGGCTGCGGAAGTCGAACTGCGAGAGCCGCGTGATCGCGCGCACCAGGATCTCCTGGGTCGCGTCCTCGGCGTCCTGCGGGTGCCACAGCATCCGCAAGGCCAGCGCGTGGACCGGCCGCTGGAGCTCGCGGACCACGGCGGCGACCGCGTCGCGATCGCCGTCGAGCGCGCGGCGGGCGAGGTCCTCGAGCGTCGGCGCCATCATCGCCCGCCCCGCAGGGCGGCGTCGCCGTACGGGTTGTCGATCACCATGAGCCAGCGGCCGTCGGCGCCGCGGCGGAGCACCGCGATCGACAGCCCGGACGCGGTGATCGGGCTCCCGTCGGGGCCGACGCCGGTCATCTTCCACGGCGTGAGGTGGAGCGCGACATCACCGGCCGCGATCACCTCGTGGCCGTCGAACGTGAAGCTGGCCTTCGCGGCGACGAACTCGGCGAACATCGCGCGCAGCGGCGCATCGCCGTGCACCGGCGTCGCAGGCTGGCCGACCACGACGGCGCCGGGCTCGTAGGTCCGCATGACCCCGTCGATGTCGCCGCGGTTGAACGCGGTGGTCATGGCTTCGATCGTGGAGAGTACCTGGGCTCTGGTGTCCATACCCGTTGGACGATCGGGGTCGGCGAAGTGTGACCAGGCACCGGCGAACACGACCAGCGCCCCGGCAGGCGGGCGAGAAAGCGCCGCGCGTTGCCGGCCAGGACCGCGGCGATCGCGGCGTCGTCGAGCCCGGCCGCGGCGAGCGCCGCGGCCAGCGCGGGCAGGTCCGCCGTCGAGGCGACGCCGCGGATCGGCCGGATGTTGCCGTCGAGGTCGCTGCCGATCGCGACGTGCGCGACGCCGGCCACCGCGACGGCGTGCGCGACGTGCGCCGCGAAGCGCTCGGCGTCGCGCCCACCCAGGATCGGCGCGTGCACCAGGATGCCGACGAGGCCGCCCGACGCCGACACGGCGCGGAGCTGGTCGTCGTCGAGCCCGCGCGGGTGATCGTGGATCGCGCGCGCCGACGTGTGGGTCGAGATCAACGGCGCGCAGACCTCGGCGGCGAGCGCCGCGACGGCGGCGGCGGCGTCGGGCGACAGGTGCGCGAGATCGACGACCGCGCCGGCCGAGTGGATCGCGCGCACCGCCTGGACGCCGGCCGCGGTCAGCCCGCCGCGACGCGGATGTGGATCGGTCGCCGAGTCGGCGAAGTCCGAGTGCCAGGCGTGGGCGAGGCCGACGATGACCACGCCGGCGTCGAGCAGCGCGGCGAGGCCGGCCTCGTCGGGCGGCGGCCCCTCGTACGACAGCCAGGTGGGCGCCGGGACACGCGCGCGCAGCTCGGCCGCGGCGGCGAGCAGCCCGGGCAAGAGGTGCCCCGGCACCGGCACCGGCCGCAGCCCCGACGGCAGGTACAGCGAGAGCACCACGCCCGCCGGCGGCGGCGCGAGCGCGAGCTGGGTCTCGCCCAGGCGCTTCCCCGCGAAGTGGATCTGGAAGAGCGTGTCGACGTGCAGATCGATCACGTCGACGCCCGGCGCGGCCGCCGGCGCCGGCGCGGGCGCGCGCACCGCCGGCGCGTCACACGACGACGTCGCGATCGCCGCCGTCGCCGCGACCGTCGCCGCCAGCCGCGCGCGCGCGACGCCGCTCAACGCACGCCGGCGAGCGGCACGTAGTAGCCGGTCGCCACCGCGACCGCCGGGTACTCGCCGTCGGGCAAGGCGACCGCGTAGGTCAGCTCGATCGCGTCGCCCTTGTGCAGCGTGGTGCGGGTGTGATCGACCGCCGCCATCGCCGCGTGCGCCGGCGACGCGGTGACGCCGCCGACCTCGAGCACGAGCGCGTCGACGTACGAGACCTCGTCCTCCTCCTCGGCCAGCTTCACGCGCACCTGCCCGCCGACGACCTTGACCTTGCCGATGTCGCGGCGCTGCGTCCGCTCCGCCCGGGCGCCGATCACGTCGATCAGCACCTCGCCGCGCAGCTCCCACGCCGTGCCGGTCCACACGTAGAGGCGCGGGCACGAGATGCACGGCCAGGTCATGTCGAGATCCTGGTCGGTGATCGTCACGCTGCCGCCGCCGACCGGGAGCTCGCGCACGACGCCGTTGATGCCGTACTCGCCGTTGAAGGTGTTGGCCTTGCCGATCAGCAGCACGTGGTCGGCGCCGACCGCCTCGAACGTCGCGCCCTCGCTGCACCGCTGCGCCGCGTACGGCTTGAGCGCGGCGAAGTCGGGCTCGTTGCCCCAGAAGTCGGGCTCCTCGTTGAGCCCGATCAGCGCCTGCATCGTGTACTCCTGATCCGGCTGGAACACCGCCTTGGGCACGACCGCCGCCCAGCCGTCGGCGAAGCTGCACGTCACGGTGAGCGCGCCGGACGCCGCCAGCGGCTCGGTCGGCCCGCCGGTGTTCGACGGCGCGCTGGGCGGCGGCGAGGAAGGGCCGCACGCGGCGGCGACGAACGGCGTGGCGAAGAGGATCCGCGAGAGCGTCTTCATGGTGGCGCGAGCGTACACGTCGGCCCCGCCCGGAGCGCGTCACGGCCGACGGGAATCGCCGGCGCACGCCGCTGACCGTTCGGGCAGGTCCGCGCGGCCGGGCGGTCGGCTAACCTCCGCGGCGATGACCAAGCCCACGCTCACGTACTTCGACATCCCGGCGAGCCGCGGCGAGGAGTGCCGCCTCGCGCTCGCCCTCGCCGGCGTCGACTTCGTCGACAACCGGATCAAGGGTCCCGCCTGGCCCGAGCTCAAGCCGACCACGCCCTTCGGCTCGCTGCCGACGCTCGAGCTGCCGGGCAAGGGCGTCTTCGCGCAGTCGAATGCGATCCTCGTGCTCGTCGGCCGCAAGCACGGCCTGCACCCGACCGACGACTTCGTGGCCGCGCGGCACGAGGCGCTCATGGCGTTCGCCGAGGAGCTGCGCCATCACGTGAGCCCGGCGCTCCGCATCAAGGAGGAGCCCGAGCGCACGAACAAGCGCACCGAGCTCGCGACCACGTACATCCCGACGTGGGCGGGCTTCGTCGAGCGCCAGCTCGGCGACGGCCCGTTCGTCGCCGGCGACAAGCTCCACGTCGTCGATCTCAAGCTCTACATCGTCATGCGCTGGTTCAAGAGCGGCTCGGTCGATCTGGTGCCGACGACCGTGTTCGACGGGTTCCCCAGGCTGCGCCGGCTGTTCGACGCCGTCGCCGAGCACCCCGGCGTCAAGGCGTGGCAGGCGCGCCAGGCGTGACCCGGCGGACGCCGAAGTCCGCTTAGACTCCGGGGCATGCGCTTCTACGAGCAGGCCCAGGGCGTCTACTTCGACGACCTCGATCCGTTGCACATCCTGCACAACGCGCGCTACGTGCTGCTCTTCGAGCGCACGCTCGGCGCCTTCTGGATGGACCTCGGGCTCGGCCCGTTCCAGGCGTCCGATCGTCCCGAGCAGTTCCACCTCGTCGCGCGCAACGAGATCGACTACCTCGAACCGGTGCGTGGCGTCGGCCGCGTCCGCGTGCGCCTGTGGATCGAGCGCATCGGCTCGTCGTCGCTCACCTTCGCGTTCCGCCTCCTGCCCACCGACCGCGACGTCGAGCACGCGCGCGGCCGCCGCACGATCGTCCACGTCGACCCGCAGTCGCTGCGGCCCCAGCGCTGGTCCGACGAGGTCCGCGCCCTGCTCGCGCCGTACACCGAGGCCAGCGGTTGATCTGGAATCTCGCGCCCTTGCGCGAAGCCGAGGACAACGACGCAACCCGCGGACGCCGCTCGCGATAAGGGCGGCATGATCATCATCTGGGGCACCCACCACTACGGCCAGATCGGCGGGCACGGAGACCACGAGCACCTGGTCACCCGCTTCGGTCACCTCTACTGGTTCCCGATCTTCCCGCTCGAGTCGCGCTGGGTCACGCGCCGCATCGGCGATCAGCTCCTCGGGATGGAGGTTCCGCTCTCGGGGCGGAGCGTGGCCGCGACGTACCTGCGCTTCTGGGCGCCGCTCGCCGCCCTCGGCCTGGGCGCCACGCTGACCCTCTGGGGGTTCGCCGCCGCCGCGGCGCTCCTGGCGCTCTCGGCCTGGAGCTGGACCTGGATGCGAACCCGGCGAGGCCGCGAGCGCCGGCGCGCGCAGCTCAACCAGCTCACCTTCGAGACCGCGTGTGATCCGTCGATCCGGAAGCCCGACGAGTGCGCCGCGCTCCGGCCGGAGATCGACGCGCGCTTCGCCGAGGTGAGCGCGGGCCGCACGCCCGACGACGTGGCGCGCTTCGGCGCGGACACGCCGCTCGAGGGGGCGCTCGCCTACGCGTCGTTGCGGCTGGTGGCGGCGACGGCGCGCGGCGAGACCGCGCGGCGCGCACGCGCGGCCTCCGAGCGCGTGCTGGATCGCCTGACCGATCGCGACGCCGACGCGCTCGGCGAGGGCGGGCCCTACCGCGCGCGGCAAGCGGCCGGGGCGACGCCCGACGACCTCGAGGCCGCGGCGGCGAGCGCGGTGCAGGCGCAGAACCGCGCCTTCGACGAGGCCCTCGCGGCGGCGCGCGGCTCGAACCGCACGGCGTGGGACAACGATCCCGCGAACCCGGCGGTGCGAGCCGAGATCGCGCGCAACAAGGCCGAGCGCGCGTGGTGGCGTCTCGACCTCTCGTGGCGCGGATGGCTCCTGGTGCTCACGCTCGGGCCGGCGTTCGCCGGCGTCGTCGGCCACAAGCTGTACACGGAGCACGTCTCGGCCAGGCGCGCGCTCGTCGAGCTGCGCGCGCTCACCGACGAGCTCTGCGCGTGCCCCACGCAGACGTGCGTCGACGACGTCGTGAACCGGTATACCCCCGACGAGGTCGACCGTCTCGAGCGCACCGCGCGCGACGGGCTCGGCACCGACGGCGACGTCGACGATCTCGGTCGCCGTGTCGAGGCGTGCCTGGACGAGGCCGCGTCCCTGCCGGTGGAGTAGCACCGGCGACCGGGCCTGGCACAATGGCCCCGATGGTGCGCGTGATCGTCAGCGGTGGGCAGACGGGCGCCGATCGCGGCGCGCTCGACGCCGCGATCGAGCTCGGGCTCGAGCACGGCGGCTGGTGCCCGCGCGGACGGCGCGCCGAGGACGGCCTCATCCCGGCGCGCTACCAGCTGCGCGAGACGACGGCGACCGACTACGCGGCGCGCACCGAGCGGAACGTGCTCGACAGCGACGGCACCCTGCTCGTCACCCGCGGCGCGCCGACCGGCGGCAGCGCGCTGACCGCCGCGCTCGCCCGCCGGCACGGGCGACCGTGCCTCCACGTCGACCTGGCGCAGACACCACAGCCGGCGGCGGCCGCCGCCGTGCGCGCGTGGCTGGCGTCGCACCGGGTCGCGCGCCTCAACGTGGCCGGTCCGCGCGCGAGCCACGCGCCGCAGATCGCCGACGACGTCCGCGCGCTCCTGCGCGCGGCGCTACGACCGCCGACGTGGGACGAGCTGCGCCCGCTCCTGCCGCCCGAGCTGCGCCGCTGGGTGCTCCCGGACGTCACCTGGGATCCGCAGAAGCTCTGGTCGATCGACCTCCCGGTCCGCGACGTCGCCGTCGACGAGCTGGCGTGGATGCTCGAGCTGCCCTGGTGGCGCGACGGCGACCGCTACTTCACCGTGCGCCCCGCCGACGTCGCCGCCGACCCCGCGCAGCACGCCCGCACCCTCGCCGCGGATCTCGCTCACCCGCTGGTGGGCACGATGATGGAGGGCCGGCTGGTGCTCCTCGACGGCCTCCATCGCCTGCTCAAGGCGCGCCTCCTCGGAGCTCCCACGGTCAGCGTCCGCGTCCTCCCTGCCGATCGCATCGACGAGATCCGCGCGACCTGACCGCCGCGGGCTCGTCAGCGTCCGGCGAGGAGCTGGTGCGCGAGCAGGTCGGTCAGCCAGCGGTTGGCGCGCGCCGGCGGCCAGCCACGGCCGGCGACGAGCGCATGATAGAGTTCGGCGCTCGTCAGCACGAAGAAGAGATCGCTGGCCTGCCGCCGCGTGAGCGTCGGCCGCAGCCCGGCGCCCTTGGTGGCGAGCGTGGCGACGATCATGGTCGACGCCTCGGCGCGCAGCGCCTCGGACGCGGCCAGCGTCGCCTCGATCTCGGTGCCGCGCTGCGGCCCGAGGTTGGCGAGCAGCGGGCCGACGCGCGCGAAGATCTCCGCGGTGCCCTCGACGTAGAGCTCCAGCGCCCGGTACGGGTCGGCCTCCTCCTCGAACGCACGGAACCACGGCATCACCTCGCGGGCGGTGGCGCGGTGATCGGCGTGGACGTCCCGGTCGAGCGTGGGCGACCACTGGTCGAACCCTGCCACCGTCGCGTGCAGCACCTCGCTGAGGATCGCCGGCTTGCTGCGGAACGTGAAGTAGAGCGTCTGGACCGCGACGCCCGCGCGCACCGCGATCGCCGCCATCGTCGTCGGCTCGTAACCCTGCTCGCACACGAGCTCGTACGCCGCCCGGAGCATGCGCCGCCGGGTCTCGAGCGCGCGGTCCTGCCGGGATCGCCGGGGCGCGGCCTTGCCGCTGGGGGGCTTCTTCTTCACTGTAGTTCGACTCTAGAGTTGGAGTATAGTGAATCTATGGACGCGACGCTCCCCGCCCCGGCTCACCAGCCCCCCGCCGCTCGCCGCCTGCCCACCGTCGTCTGGTGGCCGGTCGGGCTCCTCGCCGTCTCCGTCGTCGCCTTCTTCCCCACGTACTTCGGGCGGATGCCGGGCTTCGCCGGCACGTCGGGCGCGGTCCACTTCCACCTGGCGACGATGATCGCGTGGATGGCGCTGACCATCGTCCAGCCGATCCTGATCAGCCGGCGCCAGGTCGCGCTCCACCGAGCGCTCGGCCGCGCGACCTACCTGCTCCTGCCCGTCATCGCCCTGGGCTTCGCGATGATCCTCCGGGACGGCCAGCTCCGTCACAAGGAACCCGAGCTCATCCTGGCGACGGGCTTCGACGCCGGGATGTTCTTCTTCCTGGCGGGCATGGGCCTCTTCTACCGGCGGCGACGCGAATACCACGGGCCGCTGATGATGATGTCCCTCCTGCCGTTTCTCAACCCGACCCTGGGCCGACTCGTCGCGCCCGGCGCGGGTGTCCCGGTCGAGCTGGTCGTGATGATCGTGCTCCTGGTGCGCGCGCGGCGCCGTGGGCACGTGACGCGCCCCTACGTGCTGGCCCTCGCCTGCTTCCTGGTCGCCTCCGCGATCCTCGCCGTGCTCATGGGCGCCGCGCCCGGCGTCAGCGAGACGCTCTGGCGACTCCTCACGGGGTGACGGGCCGATCGATCTTCGCCAGCGGTTGCCAACGGCTGCCGGTCACGGCGCTGCGACGTCGGCTCCCTCTGCACGGAGGGAAGCGGATGGACAAGAAGCTGCAGCGACTGCTCGACAACGCGCTCGACCTGGACCAGGGGGCGCCCGAGCCCGCCGGTGTGCCGGGGCGATCGACCTTGACCTCGCGCCTGACGCCGGCGCCGCAGGTCGTGTTCCGGGTGTCGGATCCCGAGACCGCCCGCGCGCTCGGCGCGTCGCTGCGCGGTCGGGACGACAACGGCGTGGCCGCGGGCGCCGAGGAGGCGGTGGCACGCGCCGGGGGGAGCGGCGGTGGCGCACCGCTACGCGCCGATCTCCAGGATCGCTTCGAGGCCTCGCTCGGCGCGGATCTATCGGGCGTGCGCGTGCACACGGGCCCGGCGTCGGCGGAGGCGTCGCACGCCGTGGGCGCGCGCGCGTACACGGTCGGCAACGACATCCACTTCGCCGGTGGCCAGTACCAGCCCGACGATCCGTTCGGCGTGCACCTCCTGGCGCACGAGGTCGCCCACACCGTACAGCAGTCGGGGGGCACGGTCTCGCGCCAGCACAAGCTCGAGGTCAGCGCCCCGGTCGACGGCGCGGAGCTCGAGGCCGATCGCGCGGCCGACGCCATGGTCGCGGGCCAATCGTTCGCGATCGCCGGCGCCAGCGGCCTCGCGCGCAAGGTCCACCGCGACAAGAACCCCGACGCGGCCGACGCCAAGGACGCCGACGCCAAGAAGGACGAGAAGGTCTCGACCCGCTGGTACCTCGACTTCGAGGACAAGCCGGCGGGCGGCGGCACCAAGAGCAAGGTGCCGTCACGCGACACCAAGGACGCGCTCTACGCCACGCTCAAGATCTTCCCCGCCGACGCGACCTCGGCCGAGAAGATCGAGGGCGTCAACGCGGCCAACCACGGGCAGGTCTTCCTCAAGTCGCTCGAGCACCCCAAGGACAAGGGCGGCAAGCTCTCGGCCGAGATCAAGTACGGCAGCAAGCCCACCGCCAAGATCACGGTCAACATCAGCGAGACCGGCAGCGCCAAGGACGACGGCAAGCTGAAGGGCCAGCTGCAGAAGCAGGTCGACGCCAAGGTCCAGTCGATGATGGGCGACGCGACCTTCGATCAGGGTGACCCGGCGACGATCCAGGCCAAGGTCCAGGCCGAGGCCGAGAAGATCGTCGCCGCCGGCTCGGGGGGCAAGGCCGATCACTTCACGGTGACCACCCAGTACAACGAGCACGCGGGCGCCAACGGTCACTCGCTCAAGACCATCGACTACGGCGCCATCGCCAAGGAGGCGAGCTGCTACGCCAAGGTGACCGTCCCGAGCGAGAAGCTCACCGGCCAGGCCGGCGGCTCCGCCGAGGAGCACAAGGAGGACGCCAAGGAGGAGAAGACCGCCGACTCCAGCAAGGAGAGCGAGGAGAAGACCAAGCTGAAGGAGAAGGAGAAGAAGACGGTCGAGACGATCAAGACCCAGGTCTCGACCGCCCTCAAGTCGGCGTGGTCCAAGGCCAAGAAGCAGCACACGCAGGGCAAGACGTCGATCAGCGCCAGCGCCGAGGAGCAGATCGGCGGCGAGCTCGCCGGCAAGCTGAGCGCGTCGGCGGCGCTCAAGGACTTCGAGCTGCCGCTACCGGGCAAGCTGGGCAAGATCGCCAAGTACCTCCTCGGCGTGAAGGCCGACATCGGCGCCTCGGGCGAGATCTCGGGCAAGGTGAACGGCAACCTCAAGTTCAACCAGGGCGTCACCCACGAGCACCTCGACGAGCTGACCACCGAGGTCGTCAACTCGTGGGAGTCGACGGTCAACACGAACATCGAGAGCTACTCGAGCACCGAGGTGATGACCAAGGTCAGCGAGATGGTGAAGACCTACTACGAGGAGCAGCACTCGCACGAGGTGAAGAACAACACCTCGGCCGGCAAGAAGAAGACCAGCACGTGGTCGACGACGACCATCAACTTCAAGGTCGGCGATCCCATCCTGACCCTGTCGATCACGCAGTGACCACGAGAGGAGCCCTGTCATGCACACCAAGTTCCTGGAGCTCATCCCCGCCGGCGCCACCAAGATCGACGGCACGCGCTGGCGCCTCGTCACCGACGTCGACGGGGTCGCCGTCCCGGTGACGCTCGAGTCACTCGACGACGTGCTGCTCGTCCACACCACGATCGAGGGCCTGCCGGTCCCGGCGATGGCGGCCGACCTGCTCGCGCTCAACCGCGTCTTGCGCCGCGTGCGCATCGGCGCCGACGACACGATGATCACCGTGTGGGCGGACCTCGACCTCGCCGGCCCGCTCGACGAGCGCGTGATGTCGGCGACGCTCGACGCGCTCCGCGACACCACCGCCGACGTGCTCGCGCTCGGCGGCCGGGCGATCGGCGGCCCCGACGCGCGCGTCGTCGGGGTGAGCTGAGCCCGGCTATGACAGCCGCGCGTGCAGGTCGAGCCCGGCCTTCACCGTCCCGGCGACGCTGGGATAGCCGGCCGTCGCGTTGGCCAGCCACAGGTTGGCGAGCGGCGTCTCGTGCGGCACGCGCCCGCGTCCGACGTGGCGCGGCGTGAGCGCGACGCCGTAGGCGTTGCCGTCGGGGGCGCCGCAGTAGCGCTCGTTGGTCGTGGGCGTGCCCATCACCATGAGGTCGAGGTGGCGACGGAGCCCCGGCACGTAGCGCTCCTCCACGATCTCGAGCAGGCGATCGCGGACGCGCTTCTTCGCCTGGTTGTACGCGCGGCGGTCGCGGGTGCGGAGCTCGCGCCACGGCGCGTAGGGCGCGCTGGTCGCGAGCTCGAGGATCTGCGTGCCCGGCGGACACAGCCCGGGCGCGTCGCCGTGGAGCGTCGGCGTGGACATGAACAACCACGGGTCGTCGTAGTCCTGATGGACGAGCTGGCGCCGGTAGATCGCGTTCAGATCGTCGTGCGGGTAGTGCCACACGTTCCACGACCCGAACCCGTGCTCGCGCAGGTCGAGGCCGCGCAGGCCGAGGTAGAGCGTGAGGTTCCCCGACGAGTAGGCGTAGTCGAGCCGCTCGACGTAGTCGCGCGGCAGCCGGTCGTGCCCGATCATCCGCGCGGTGCGCTGCGGATCGATGTTGGAGATGTAGCGGTCGGCGGTGAGCACCTGCCCGTCGCGCGTGCGCACGCCGACGACGCGGTCGCCCTCGACGAGGAAGCGCTCGATCGCGGTCTCGAGCCGCAGCTCGCACCCGGGGCGCTCGCGGATGCGGTCGGCGATCCGTCCGACCAGGTGCTGGAAGTGTCGCTGCGGGTAGTAGGCGCCGCGATCGTAGCCGCGCACCAGCGCGACGTGGAGGAGCAGCGACACCTCCTCCGGCGGCAACAGGTAGTCGCCGGACTGGCCGGCGAGCACCGCCTGCAGGCGCGGCGGCATGTGCAGGTGATCGTAGAGCCGTTGCAGCGTCCAGCGCTGGTAACGCAGGAGGTGCGGGAAGCGCAGCGGCGCGGTGAGCAGCGCGCGCACGCCGATCTTCGGCGGCAGCCGATCCATCTCGCGCCCGATGGCCATGATCGTGTCGAAGTAGCGGTGGAGCGGCCGCGCGTGCGCGGGAAACTGGCGGATGAGGCGATCGCGGTACTTCTCGAGCCCGTTGGGGATGCGGTAGCGATCGCCGGCGACGACCACGTGATCGAAGCCCTCGGGATCGAGGCGGTGGAAGCGCACCTCGTCGTGGAGATCGAGCCGGCGCAGGAGCTGGTGGACCGACTCGCCCTCGCCGCAGCTGAAGATGTAGTGGACCTGCGCGCAGAAGCGGTAGTCACCCATCGCGAACGTGTGGGCGTAGCCGCCGGGCGTGTCGTGCGCGTCGACGACGAGCACGCGCCGGCCGTCGGCGGCGAGGAGCGACCCGATGGTCAACCCGGCCATGCCGGCGCCGATCACCAGATCGTCGAAGTGCTGCGCTCCGGAAGACATCGGCGCCATCCTACCCGGTCGCCGGTGAACGTGACCGTAGTAGGATCGTCCTCGCGAAAGGGGAGCTCGATGGCAGCGCCGCACGATGACGACGAGGACGACGGCGAGATCCTGCCCCGAGCTGGCTCGGTCGCGTCCGATGGTGGGCCGATCCTCCTGGGCCCTCGCCGCGCGTTCCGCTCGTGGACCGGCGCACGCGCCGACGGCGCTCCCGAAGGTGACTACCACGACGCCTGCCGGTCGCCCGGCGGCTATGGCGTCCTCGCACGGGACGGCGCTTCCATCACGGTGCTGCCGACCTATGCCGTCGACGCGCTGGTGGTCGAAGACGGAGCGCTGTGGCTGACGCTCGAGGGGAACCTGGAGGAGCTGTGGGCGGCGCGCTCGTCGATCCAGTTCAGGCCGCTCGGCCGCGCGATCGACGCCGACGAGCTCCTGCTCCTCGACGCGGCCTATCCCCTCGAGCGTGCCGAGCGCGAGGTCGAGCGTGTCTTCACGCTGCCGCGGCTCGCGGATCGCTACGAGCTGGACGAGGGAACCGAGGCCCCGACGGGCGGGTACTTCCGCGTGCTCCGGCTGCGCCCGGCGTGAGGGGCGCAGCCTGGCGGCAACTCCGCCGAGAGACGATCTGGTACCTTGCGCCGCATGAGCAAACGTAGATTCGTCAAGCGCAAGGCCGTCACCCAGACCCTCGATGCCGCCGCGCAGCAGCTCGAGCGCCTGCGCAAGCAAGCAGCCGCCAGACTCCTCAAGCGCCGCCGCCGGAAATCCGGCCAGTAGCGCTCGGTCGTACGTCGGGACCGCACGTCACCCGGCCAGCGCCTGGGCCACGGTCTCGCTGGCGTACTCGAGAAACTGCCGCACGAGCGGTGACATCGAGCGTCGCTCGACGACGAGCGCGCGCATCGGGTGCTCGGGCAGCGGGTGCCCTGGTAGGGCCTCGACCAGGCGTCCTTGCTGGAGGCCTCGCGCCGCGAGGAACGGTGGGACCTCGGTCACCACATCGCCGGCTTCCGCGAGCCGCAGCAGGTGGAGGTAGTCGTTCGTGACGAGCACGGGCTCGAGCTCGACGCTGGTGTCGCCGAGGTGCCAGACGCTCCCGCCGGAACCGCGCCAGCACGCGGTCGGAACTCCGAGCAGATCCGGGGGAGTCGCGAGCGGATGCGCGGCGAGGAACTTCCGAGAAGCCACGAGCCGGTGCCGATAGCGGGTCAGCGTGCGGCCGACGTAGCCGGCGGTGCCCGGCTCGCCCACGCGCAGCGCGACGTCGATCCCGTCGGCGACCAGGTCGACACGTCGGTCGGTGACGAAGACATCGAACGTCACGGCAGGGTATCGACGAGCGAAGGCGCGGAAGACCTGCCACAACGGCTCGAGGTGAGGCGGCATAGAGATGCGCAGCCGACCCGCCACACCCGAGGCGTCGTGAAGCCGTTGCTCCGCCTCCGCGAGCGCAGCGAGCGCCGGCTGCGCGTCCACCACGAGCTGATCACCCGCGGGCGTCAGCACGAGGCCTCTGGGGCCCCGTTCGAACAGGCGCATGCCCAGATCGTCCTCGAGCTTGCGCAGCTGCCGGCTGAGGGTCGGGAGCGGCGTCCCGGTCCGGCGAGCCGCCTCCGAGATGCTGCCCGCCTCGGCAGCCTGCACGAACAACTTCACGGCGTTGAGGTCCATCTGCGGTGCCTCTCGATTTCGAGAGGAAGCATCTCATGTTGCCATCTACCGGACCACAACAGAGAGGACCATCCTGACGCCATCACCGGGCGACGAGACGTCCTTCCGGTGCAAGCAACTGCCAACCAGGGAGATTTCGATGAGTGAACGCAGGACGATTCTGGTCACCGGGGCGACGGGCAAGCAGGGCGGCGCGGTCCTGCGGCATCTGCGCCGGGGCCCTTTCGAGCTGCGGGCGTTGACGCGGAACCCCGAAAGCGAGGCAGCGCGAGCGCTGGCGTCGCAGGGGATCCGCGTCGTCCACGGAGACCTCGACGACGCGGCGTCGCTGAAGGCCGCGCTCGCGGATGTGTGGGGCGTGTTCGCGGTGCAGAACACGTGGGAGGCGGGTGTCGAGCGCGAAGAGCAACAAGGCAAGCGGCTCGCGCGGCTCGCGCGGGAGGCCGGCGTGCAGCACTTCGTCTACAGCTCCGTGGGCTCGGCCGAGCGCAAGACCGGCATCCCTCACTTCGACAACAAGTGGCGGGTCGAGAACGAGGTGAAGGCGCTCGGGTTCTCGTCGTACGTGATCCTGCGCCCGGTCTTCTTCATGGAGAACCTGCCTTCGCCGTGGTTCCTGCAAGGCGACACGCTGGGGACGGCGCTGAAGCCGAACACCAGGCTTCAGATGGTGGCGGTCGACGATATCGGGCGCGTGGGGGCGCGCGCGTTCACCGACGCCGCCAAGCTGAACGGTCGCGCGATCGAGATCGCCGGCGACGCGGTCACCATGGCACAGGCCGCGGCGGCGCTCGGCAGGTCGCTCCGGCGCGACATCCGGTACGTCGAGCACCCCATCGCGGCGGTTCGCCAACAGAGCGAGGACATGGCCTTGATGCTCGAATGGTTCGAGCGCGAGGGCTATGGCGCCGACATCGCCGCGCTCGACGCCGAGTTCGGAGCGATGACGCGCTTCGAGGACTGGGCGGTCGAGACGCTCGCCGGAGCGGAGCAGGCTCGCGCCGCCACGGCGGTGCTGCGGCGCTACGAGGCCGCCCTCAACCGAGGCGACGTCGCGGACGTCCTGTCGCTCTATGCACCCGGTGCGGTGTTCATGGCGCAGCACCGGACCCCGGCCGTCGGACGCGAGGAGATCGAGACGGCGTACCGGGAGATCTTCGGCGCGATCCGGCTCGACATCCGCTTCGAGATCGATGAGGTGGTCGTGGTGTCACCGACGGTCGCGTACGCGCGGACGCGCAGCGCCGGAACGACGACCATCCTGGCCACGGGCGCCCATGTGTCCGAGGCCAACCAGGAGCTGTTCGTGCTCGTCCGGCCGGCCGAGGACGGCGACTGGAAGATCGGCCGCTACATCTTCTCGACGACGCAGCCACGCGGGTGATGCGATGAAAGCCTGGAGACTCCATCAACCTGGCGGACCGGACGCCTTCGTCCTCGAGGACGTTCCGCGGCCCGAGCCAGCACCAGGGAACGTGCTCATCGAGGTTCGCGCGTTCGGCCTGAACCGCTCCGAGTGGTTCACACGGATCGGTCAGTCGCCGACCGTGAAGCTGCCCCGCGTGCTGGGCATCGAGTGCGTCGGGACCGTGGTCGACGATCCTCGCGGCGAGCTCGCGGCCGGTCAGCGTGTCGCGGCGATGATGGGCGGCATGGGGCGGCAGTTCGACGGCTCGTACGCCGAGTACACCAGCGTCCCCTCGTCGAGCGTGTTCCCGCTCGAGACCGAGCTTCCCTGGGAGGAGCTCGGCGCACTCCCCGAGATGTTGCAGACCTGCCACGGCTCGCTTCACACCGGCCTCGAGGTGCAGGCCGGCGAGACGCTGCTCATCCGCGGCGGCACGTCGTCGATCGGCCTCGCGTCCCTCGCGATGGCGAAACAAGCCGGGCTCACCGTCATCTCGACCTCTCGCAGCGAGGGCAAGGCGGACGTGCTCAGAGCGGCAGGCGCCGACGACGTCCTCATCGACGCAGGTCGGGTGGCGGATCAGCTCCGTGCCGCGCATCCTGACGGGGTCGATCGCGTCCTCGAGCTGGTCGGGACGACGACGTTGCTCGACTCGCTGGCGTGTGCTCGTCCGGGCGGCGTGGTCTGCATGACGGGCATGCTCGGAGGAGCGTGGGAGCTGCCCGTGTTCCGCCCGATGGGCGACATCCCGACGGCCGTGCGGCTGACCTCGTACTCGGGCGGCGCCGGCGACATCTCCCGTGCGCAGCTACAAGCGTACGTCGCGATGGTGGAGCGCGGGCAGCTCGACCTTCGACGCGGCCCCGTGTGGCGCTTCGACCAGCTTCCCGAGGCTCATCGAGCCATGGACGAGAACCGGGCGAACGGCAAGATGGTCGTCGTCGTCCGCTGAGCGTGCGTTCGGATCCCGCTGATCCGGAAGGTGACTACTCCCGCGCTCCGGCTGCCGGCACCGCCGGTGGCGACCGAGTGAACGCCTCACGCAACAGCCTGATCTCCTCGCGCAGCCGGGCGAGCTCGGCGGCGCCGGCGACGGGCGCGCTCGGTTCCTCGGCATCGCGGCCGATGAAGAAGCTGGCCAGCGTTGCGGTCACGTAGCCCAGCACGCCAAGACCATAGATCGACAGGAACAAGGTGAGCACCCTGCCTTCGGTGGTCACGGGCCAGTACTGCGAGCCGATCGTGGTCAGAAGCATGGCCGTCCACCACAGGGCGTCCCAGTACGACGAGAAGCCGCCTGCCACCGCCTCGCTCCTCTCGAACGACCACATCCCCGCGGCTCCGACCAGGGCGATCAGCAAGGTGAGCACGGTGACGTAGCCGAAGCTGCGCCGCTTCAAGGCCGCGCGCAGCGCTCGCATCGAGCGGTTCGTGGAGCCGACGATGCGGACCAGACGGAAGGCCCGAAGCGCGCGCGCGGCACGGAGAACGGAGAGCGCTCGGAGCAGCCGGAACGCAGGAACGACAAGCGCGATCACGGTCAGCCAGTTCGAAGCAAGAAACCGCTTCTTCTCGGGAGCGATGAACAGACGCACCGCAAACTCGAGGATGAACACGGCCCAGATGACGGCTCCCACCACCTCGAGCAGTCGCGACTGTCCCAGAATCAGCTCATAAGCCACCACCCCTACCCAGACGAGGCTCAGCAGGAGCATCGGCACGCGCAGCCACTCGTCGAGTTCGTCGATCACATGCCAGCGATGCTCGGGTGGCTCGGGCTCGGTCATGTTCTCTCCTGTCGAGCGGTTCTCACCGGCTTGCGCGCCGCTCCAGGCGACATGGCTCGACGCGTGCATCCGTCCTGGGCGTGTCTTCGATCTCCAGCCTGACGGCACCGCGCTCGTTCACCATGGGCGAAGGATGGCATGACTCCCACGGGGCCATCTGGGATCGACGCCAGGCTCCGCGATCGGCGTTCGAGCGCTCGATCTGGCCTCCGAGTTCCGCGGCAGGTGCAGCATGACCACGGCGCGCTGGACCGGAAAGGCGCTCCTCGCGTGGCAGCGGGCGCACTCGAGCTTGTGGTTCATCCCGGCGCTGTTCGTCTTGATCGCCGGAGGAATGTCGACCGCGGCGCTCGAGATCGATGCTGCCCTTGGGCCCTTCGACGCCGGTGGATGGTGGCTCTTCACCGGCAATGCTGACGGCGCGCGCACCGTGCTGTCCGTCATCGCGGGCTCGCTCATCACCGTCATCGCGGTCGCGTTCTCCGTGACCATCATCGCGATCCAGCAAGCATCCACCCAGTTCACCCCCCGCGTGCTGCGAAACTTCACGCGCGACCGCGGGAATCAGATCGTGCTCGGCACGTACATCGCGACCTTCGCGTACTCGCTGCTGGTGCTGCGTCGCGTCCGCGAGGCCGGCGGTGACGTCGAGGGCTTCGTGCCCTCGGTCGCGATCTCGACGGCCATGTTGCTGGCGCTCGTCAGCCTGGGGCTGCTCGTCTACTTCATTCACCATGTGTCCGAAGCGCTACAGGTCAGCGCGGTCCTCTCCTCCATCCGTCGCGATCTGGACCACGAGCTGATGAGGATGTTCCCGGGCTCCGTGGGGCACGATGCGGGCGAACCAGCGGACTTCGACGCGCTCATGTCGACATGGGCCTCTTCGTGCGACGGACCTCACGCGGCGGTAACGTGCGACGCGGAGGGCTTCCTTCGACGCATCAATGACGCAGAGCTAGCGGCTGCTCTCCCGGACGAAGCGAACTTCGCGATCGTCGACGTCAGGATCGGCCAGTACGTGCGACCGGGCGATGTCGTGGTGCGGGTGTGGTCGGACCCGCCTCCGGGAGAAGAGTTGACCGAGCGTATGCGAGGAGCCTTTCAGCTCGATCGAGATCGTTCTCTCCAGCAAGATCCGCTGTTCGGGATCCGGCAGATCGTCGACATCGGAGTCAAGGCGCTGTCGCCCGGGATCAACGACCCGACGACGGCCGAACACGCGCTCGACCACCTGGGTGGCGCGCTGACCATGCTCGTTCACCGCGACCTCCCGTCCCCGATGCGCGTCCTGTCGAACGGAGCGCGCGTCCTCTTCCGGACCCCCACCTTCGCTGACTACGTGGAAGCGTGTTTCGCTCAGCTTCGCAGAGCGGCCAGATCGGATCTCCACGTCAGCCTCTACCTCATCGACATCCTCGGCAGACTGGCGAATCAGTCCAGTCGCGCGCGTTCTTCCTCGCTGCGTCACCAACTCGAGGAGGTCGTTGCCGGCTTCGATCAGGAAGGGCTCACCGACCGCGAGCGAACGACCTTGCGCCGTGCCCTCGATCTTGATGGAGGAGGTACCGTTCGCCACGCAGCTCACGCTCACCCATGGAATCGCGGCTAGGCGGCATCCCGAACTTGCGTGCGTACTCGCGGCTGAACTGGCTCGGGCTCTCGTAGCCGACATCGAAGGCGGCCGTCGTCACGGAAGCGCCGTTGGTCCGCAAGAGGCGTCGCGCCTCGAGTAGTCGAAGCTCCTTCTGGTACTGGAGCGGTGTCGTCGAGGTGATCGTCTTGAAGTGCTTGTGGAATGACGACGTGCTCATCCCCACACGCCTCGCCAGGTCCGGGATCGCGATGGGCGCGCGGAGGTCATCACGGAGATGCGCGATCGCGCGAGCGACGGCACTCGCGATGCTGTCGCGACGAATCAGACGTCGAAGCATGCCGCCACTGGGCGCGACCAGGAGCCGGTAATGGATCTCCCTGGTGATGAGAGGTCCCAAGACCTTGGCGTCGCCAGGCGCGTCGGCGAGCTCCAGATAGCGACGCATGGCGTCGAGCAGCGCTGGTTCCGCACGATGGGTCTCCGCTGCGCGCGCGGGATCGTCATCGAGCACGGCGTCCTCGAGCTGGTCGTAGAGCTTGCGGACGATCTCGATGTCCACCTCGAGGACGAGGGCCGTATACGGCGCTCGCGTGATCCTCGAGCGCACGGGCAGGTCGTGACTGACGAGGAGGTACTCCCCGGGCCCGAACGACAGGCGCTGTCCTCCAATGGACACCTGTTTCCGACCCTGGAGGATCAGGCACAGAACGGGGTCGTACACCGTGGCCTCGAACGAGGTCGGAGACTCCTGGGCCAGGAGGAGGAGCCCCGGCATCAGCCGAGCGACTTGCTCCCCGTTGCCTGCGGTCTGAAGGTGGCGATGGGCTCGCCGGATGAGTCCTTCCATGGGCGTCCTCGGCCTCCTGCACTCATCCTAGACGAGCTTGGTCCTGCCCGGGCCGAGTTCTCCCGCAGCGTGGAGGAATAGGCAAGAAGCTCGGAAGAAACGGCACGCGGGGATCGGGCCGGGTGGGTAGGCTGCGTTCGTTACGGGCGCAAAGGAGCAGCGAATGAAGGGTCGAACGCAGACGGCCGATGCTGGATCGCCGAAGCGAATCCTCGTTACCGGCGCGAGCGGTGCCGTAGGTCATGCCACCTGCGAGACGCTCGTTGCTCGAGGCCACCGGGTCGCGGGCTCGATGCGATCGCGTGGGGGAAAGAACGCGAAGCACACCAGCTCGCTGGAAGTTCTCGGCGCTGCCGTCGTCGAGATGGACGTCACGAGCGACGCGAGCGTCGAGGCCGGCGTGGCGGCCACGGTCGAGGCGCTTGGCGGGCTCGACGTGGTCTTCAACAACGCCGGAATTGGTTCCTACGGCATCCAGGAGCTGTTCAGGGCCGACGAGATGCACCGAGTCTTCGACGTCAACGTCTACGGCGTACAGCGCGTGATGCGGGCGGCCTTGCCCCTCCTGCGGGCGCAGGGCTCCGGCACCATCGTCTATACATCGAGCTTGATCGGTCGGGTCTCCATTCCGTTCTACGCGACGTACTGCGCCTCCAAGTGGGCGTTGGAGGCCATCGCCCAGTCCTACCGCGCTGAGCTTGCCCGCTTCGGGATCGACTCCTTCATCGTCGAGCCAGGCGCGCTGCCCACCGCGTTCCTCGACGGCATGCTCAGGCCGCGCGACCACAGCGACGACTACGCGCCGGAGACGGCGGCGCTTGAACCCTCCTTGACGCGGATGATCGAGTGGTTGCGGACCAACGCGGACCAGCGCCCGCAGATGGTGGCGAGCATCGTCGCCGACGCCATCGACCTGCCGCCGGGAAAGAAGCCGTTCCGCATCGTCGCCGATCGCTCGGGGATGGGCGAGAACATCGTGCGGTACAACGAAGTCCTGGGCCAGGTCACGCGCGGCATCTACTCCGCCAACGGCATGGAAGAGATGCTGGGCTCGAACTCGGGCCCGACCTGATTCGCGGTCGCCTGGAGGAACGTATGACCAAGACCGTCTTCATCACCGGTGCCTCGAGCGGCATCGGCAAGGCCACCGCCCACCACTTCCACGAGCGCGGCTGGAACGTCGTGGCCACCATGCGCTCGCCGGACAAGGCGGGCGACCTCGCCGGCATGGACCGCACGCTCGTGACTCGCCTCGACGTCCTCGACGGCGACTCCATCGGGAGTGCCCGCGACGCGGCGCTGCAGCGATTCGGACGCGTCGATGTGCTGCTGAACAACGCTGGCTATGGCGCCTATGGACCGCTGGAGGCGTTCTCGATGGAGCGCATCGAGCGCCAGTTCGCAACCAACGTCACCGGACTGCTCGCGGTGACGAAGGCCTTCCTCCCCGACTTCCGCGCGCACAAGGCCGGCGTCATCGTGAACATCTCGTCGATCGGCGGTCAGATGACCTTTCCGCTGGGCACCCTCTACCACGGTACGAAGTTCGCGGTCGAAGGCCTGTCCGAGGCGCTCCACTACGAGCTCGAGGCCTTCGGGGTCCGGGTCAAGATCGTTCAGCCGGGAATGATCAAGACCGACTTCGGCGGCCGGTCGTTCGACTTCTGCAACGACGTTTCGCTCGTCGAGTACCAGGGCACGGTTCGAAAGCTCTTCGCGCATTGGGGCAAGGTGGGGGCCAACCCATCGGACCCGCGTGTCGTTGCCGAGACGATCTGGGCGGCCGCCCACGACGAAACAAGCACCTTGAGGTTCCGCGCCGGCGCGGATGCCGAGGCACTGCTGGCGGACAGGAAGGCGCAAGACGACGCGACGTTCATCGGCTCGCTCAAGTCGCAGATGGGCCTGGAGGTCCGCGGGAAGTCCGGGCTGTAGCCCTCGGTCGACCTTCGCGGGACGAACTGGCTCCGGAGCTCTGCGCACCTCACGCGTAGCCGGCAAGCGTCAGCCCGACGATGGGCACGAAGAGCGTCCATTGCGGGAGCTTCCACAGCCCCCGGGGCAGCCGCGAGACGAGTGGGATCGTCACGAACGCGATGGCGAAGAGCCCGTGCTGCACGGCGATGACGCCGGGGAGCTGCGCCGAAACGCGCTCGGGCCAGGCGCCGGCGGCGAGCAGCACCGCCCCCGAAAGCGCCAGATCGATCGTGACCATGTGCCAGACCACGTGCATCGTGCGCTTCGAGACGTCGTCGAAGTCGGCGGCGAGCATCACGCCGAGCGGCGCCCGGCTCCCGGCGATCAGGTGGACGAGCATGGTGAGCGTTGCGATCGTACCCGCCGCGAGCCAGCACACGTTCATGACGACGATCCGATGCTACGGCGCGGAGGGGCGTCTCGTTAGAGCGGCCGCGAACCGACCGCGAGCACCAACAGACGCAGATAACGCCTCCGCGCGGTCATGCCGTCGGTCGGCGGTCCGAGGATCGTGAAGTACCGGGTCACGCCCGGAACCTCAGCAAGCGCCGGGCCGAACATCGCGCCGAGTGTTCCCATGCGCTTGCGCGCGACCGGCTACGCGGGCTGCCGGCCGGAGTCGACGGACGCGGTGACGGTTGTCCGCAGCGAGTCGCGACCCGCCTTCTCTCGATGGCGAGCGGCGGGGCGAAGCCCCGCGTTCGGGAAGCGAACACGCGACACTGGCTTGACATGAAGCATCTTGATGTTAAGATAAATGCGTGAGCGACACATCCGGCACCCACCTCTGGCTTGTGCTGATGAAAGCCCAACGCACGCTGGCGCGGCACGCGAAGCGGAGCATCGAGGGGCTCGAGCTTTGCTTCTCGGACTTCGTCATCCTCGAGCTGCTGCTCCACCGGGGGCCTCAGCCGGTGAACGCGATCGGCAGGCGCATCGAGCTGACCAGCGGCGCGATCACGACCGCGGTGGACCGGCTCGAGGCGCGCGGACTGGTCGAGCGGACGCACGACGCTCAGGACCGGCGGGTTCGCACGGTGTCGCTGACCAAGGAGGGGCAGAGCCAGATCACCGCCGCGTTCGAGCAGCACAAGCGCTCGATGAACCGGGCCGCGTCCGGCCTGACCAGCGGCGAGCGGGCCAGCTTGATCGCCCTCGTGAAGAAGCTCGGCACCACCGCCGAGGAGCAGCTGAGAGGAGCCAGCGATGTTCCGTGAGGTCGTCCAGGTCATCACCTCCCACCGGCAGACGGAGGGTGGAGGGTTCGTGGTGCGGCGACCGTTCCCGACGAGAGGGTTCGCGCACGCCGACCCATTCCGGTTGCTCGACGAGATGGGACCGGTCGAGTACCTCCAAGCGGGGCAGTTCGCCGTGCTGGGCGCCGGAGACACGGTCCCGTTCGGGGCGATCGACCACGCGGCCCCCCCCCCACAAGGAGAACACACATGAGCACCATCCTCGTCACCGGAGCAACAGGCAAGCAGGGCGGCGCGGTCGCGCGCGGCCTCATCGAGCGCGGCCACACGGTCCGCGCGTTGACGCGCAAGCCCGACGGAGCCGCTGCGAAGGCGCTCGCGGATGCGGGCGCCCGGATCGTGGTCGGCGCCCTCGAGGACCGCGCGTCGCTCGATCGAGCGGTCACCGGCACCGACGCCGTCTTCGCGATGGGCACGCCATTCGAACAGGGCCCCGACGTCGAGGTTCAGCAGGGAGTCACCGTCGCCGACGCGGCGAAGGCCGCCGGCGCGTACCTCGTCTACACGTCTGTCGCCTCGGCCGACCGCGCCACCGGCGTCCCGCACTTCGAGAGCAAGTACCGCGTCGAGCAGCACATCCGGTCGAGCGGGGCGAAGGCGGCGATCATCGCGCCGGTGTACTTCATGGAGAACGTGTACTTCGCGGCCGACCAGCTCCGGGCCGGCGTGTATGCGACGCCCCTGACGCCGGGCCGCAAGCTCGCGCAGATCGCTGTCGACGACATCGCCCAGTGCGCGATCGTCGCCCTCGAGGATCCGGCGCGATTCGCGGGCACGCGCTTTGACCTGGCGGGAGACGAGGTGAGCGGAGAGGACGCAGTCGCCACTCTGACCCGCGTCACCGGCCGACCGTTCAGCTACTTCCAGGTCCCGATGGAGATGATCCGCAAGGGCATGGGCGAGGACGGGGCGCTCATGTACGAGTGGTTCGAGCGCACCGGCTATGACGTCGATCGCGCGAGGCTCGCCAGCGTCTTCCCCGGCGTGGCCTGGACCTCGTTCGAGGATTGGGCCCGCCGCCAGCCGGGGCTCGGTGCCTGAGCCGTCGCGGGGCGGTGATCGGCCGACGACATGGCGTGGTCGGCCCGGCCGGCAAGGTCATCGAATTCCACCGACAGCGGAAAGAGAGAGAAGATGCATTCCGAGAGAAACCACCAGGAGGCGACTGGCATCCCGACCCTTTATTATCGGCCAGGCGCCTGCGCGCTGGCCCCGCATATCCTGCTCCATTGGGTCGGAGTGGAGCATGTCGCCAGGCGGGCCGAACGGAACGATCCCGAACTGCTCGCGATCAACCCCAGCGGGGCCGTCCCCGCCTTCCGCACCGCGGATGGCCATGGGCTGACGCAGGCTGCCGCGATCATGCAGCACATCGCCCGGCGCGCCCGGCGCGAAGACCTCCTGGGCGCCGACGATCCGACCGCGCAGGACGAGGTCGCCGTATGGCTGTCGTTCTTCACCGGCGACTTCCACCCGAGCTTCTGGCCCTATTTCGCGCCGAGGATGTACATCTCGGGCTCGGTGGAGGAGCAGTATCCGGCGGTGAAGCGCGCCGGCATCAAGCTGGTGCGAAGCGGTCTGGCGAAGATCGACGCACACCTTGAGGGGCGGGAGAACTTCGTCGGTGGCTCGAAGACAGTGGTGGACGCCTACTCGGTGCCGATGCTGCGGTGGGCCAAGAATATCGACGGGGTCGACTTCGCCGCCTATGCCAACGCTGCCCGCCTGTACGAGGCGATCATCTCTGACCCAGGCGTCGTTGCTGCGATGAAACATCAGGGCATCGAACCCTGAGCGGAGAAGATCCGGACCGGGCGATTGATGATGAGGGTCGGAGGGAGCACGAACCCGAGGTCGCCGACGGGGAGGAGAAATACCTCGACGGCGACGCCGCCGCGCTGCAGCTCGAGCGTCTGCGCAAGCAAGCAGCCGCCAGACTTCTCCAGCGCCGCCGCCGGAAATCCGGGCACGAGAAGTTTCGCCGTTGCCCGGCATCAACCCCGTCCGAGGCTCTCGAAGAACGTCACGAGGTTTCCGTCCAGGTCACCGATAGCGAACTCCCTCAGGCCCCAGGGCTGCTCTCTCAACGGCGCGTTGGGATGAACGATCCCCCGTTCAGCGCACTCGGCGTACAGAGTTTCGATCTCTGTGACCTCGATCCGGATCATGGTGTTACTTGCGGTCGGCGCGATCCCGCTCGGCCCCCAGAAGTGGATCTGGATGTCGTCACGTTCGACGATCCCGTATTCGTCCTCGATGTGTTTCACCGCGAACTGAAGCATGTCGCGATAGAACGCCGCGCTCGTGGCGACGTCGCGCGCGGGAATGATGGGAACGGTGGCCGTCAAGCGACATGGCATCCATCGATGCTGCCCGGGCGGACCGCGAACGGCAACCGGCACCGAAGTCGCCGCACCCGGCAGTTCGTCGTCGCCTCGCCTCGACAGATCATGCGTTCTCGGATCGCGTCGTGGCGTCGCGGTCGCGCTCGTATCGCTTCGTGAGTGGAAACGGCGGCAGCCAAGCCTCGCGACGGATGGTCCACAGTTCGTAGCTCGGCATCAGCTGATCAGGCGCATCCAGAGATCCCAGGTTCACCTCGATCTCGTCCCTCGTGCGCGAGAAGACCGACGATCCGCAGCGGCGACAGAAGAACCGTCCGGCGTAGTTGCCCGTCTCGCCATCGATGCTCACCGCATCCTGGGGAAACACCGCCGAGGCGTGAAACAACGCGCCGTGGTGCTTGCGGCAATCGAGGCAGTGACACAGGCCAACCCGGTACGGCATTCCTGTTGCCGTGATTCGGACGTTGTTGCAGAGGCAGCCCCCAGTGAATCGGGTCATCCTGCGACTACCTCTACGCCCCAGCCAGCCGCGCGGCAATTGGAATCGTTTCGTCAGTCGACGGCTCAGCGCTTCCCTCCCGGGCGCGGGATCAACTTCGGCCCACCGCGACGAACGCACAGATCGCGAGCAACACCATGTTCGTCGCCACGTTCTTCGGTTCGTGAAGACGCGTGTGCACCATCGCGGCGAGGATCATGATCACACCCAGACCGATTGCGGCGGCCACCGTGAGCGCGGGTACGATGCCGGTGGCCCACGGCAGGATGAGCCCAAGCGCGCCACAGATCTCTGCGAATGCAATAAACCGGATCAGTGGAACCGGTAAGCCCTGCACACCGGTCTGCCCACTCTTCACAAGCCTGTCGAGATCCCACGTCCCCTTCATGACCGCCGAAACGGTGAAGACGATCGCAAGCAGGCATTGTGCGGTCCACAGCGCGATGTTCATGGTTCAGCGTCTCCTGGGCCGGCTCTCACGCGGCCTCAGCGAGCAAGACGACGCCGCACCGCCGAACGTGACGGGTTCAGTCGACGTGACGCAGCACGAGCTTCTCTGGATTGACGACGTTGCGAATTGTCGTGATATGCGTGCCGTCCGTCTCGATGGTGATGACAAAGCTGATGCCGGCGCTGGTCCGCCCGACCAACGCTGGCCAGCCGTTCACGTCCTTCACCTCGACGACGAGATCGGGTTCCGTGGGCGTTTTGGCGAGGAGGCCGGTGAAGAAGCGTGCGACCCTGTCGCCGCCGGAAAGGGGACGCATGATCGCGCCGCGCACCTTTCCGCCTCCATCGCCGTAGAGCGTCGCGTCCTCCGCGAGCACGCTGGCGAACGATGCGACATCGCCGCGCGACAGACAACCCATGAACGCGTGCAAGAGGTGCTCGTGCGTCTCGCGGCTCGAATCGAAGCGTGGCCTGCCCGCGGCGACATGCTGCCTCGCGCGATGAAGCGACTGCCGGCTAGCCGTCTCGTTCGTGCCCAGAATCTCTCCGATCTCTGCGTGTGAGTAGTCGAACACTTGATGCAGCAAGAACACGGCGCGCTCGACGGGAGTGAGGCGCTCGAGAAGGACGAGGAATCCCAACGAGATCGACTCGAGATCGACCGGCGACGTTGTCAGGACCGGCTCGGGCAGCCATGTTCCGGGGTACGTTTCCCGACGCGCCTGAGCCGACGTCAGCCGATCGATGCAGATCCTGACCAGCGCCGTCGAGAGCCAAGCGAGCTCGTTCAAGATCGCCGCGTGGTCAGTGGACTGCCAGCGAATCCATGCGTCCTGGACCGCATCCTCGGCCTCGGCCGACGAGCCGAGCATCCTGTAAGCGATCGCTACCAGGGTGCGGCGGTGCTCTTGAAACCGATCGAGAGGCGTCATGGCGTCCAAGGCAAGATAGACGGCGCAGCTCGCCTAGACGTGACACCTGCGCTGCCGACGACTGCCGACAGCCGCCCGTGCACCCACTCGGCCATGGATCTGGCTTCACCGACCTGGATTCCCCACTTCATGGCCTCGAAGCCCAGCCCCCTGGCGCCCGCGCCCTCCCCGGAAGGGACGCTTCCAAAGCCGTCGTGCAATAGCGACTCCCGGGCCAGGCGGGCGACCGCCACTGGAGACTGTTCGCGCAACCATGCATCGATGTCATAGAAGACGAACTCGCTCGCGTCTTGCAGGAAGTGCTCCGGGGATGCGAACACGTCGGCGAGACTGCTCGGGGTTCTCGGTGCGTGGACCGAGAGCGAGGCGTGTCCCCATGGGCGACATGCGACCTGCCCATACCGGGAGGCAGCAACGACGACGCCAAGGGGGTCGTACCGGACTTCGGTCACGGCGCCGTTCGGATCGGTGACGCGGAACGGTGCGAGCACGTGCCAGTCGAGCTCGGCCACCGTGGGCGGGCCGATCGCCGGCGCGATCTGCACGACCGTCAGGTCGTGCGGATCGAACATCGAGCGGGTCTCGCTACCATCGCGACGTCGCCGCCCAACCGGAAGGTCGAAGTGGGCGGGGCTTTCGAACAGGTGAACGTCGTCGGCACGCCACCAGTATCCTTCGCGCAAGAAGTACCCCAGCTCGAACAATCTCGCGGCGGTCAGCTTAAACGATTGGACGCCCCAGTGGTTGACATCCATAACGCAGGACATTGATTCTACTGGAATACTTGGAGAGACATCAAGGTCCGACCATTCATTCGGCGTCGGGGATAAGCCCAGTGTTGGTCCCTCTTACGCCTCGTCCATGTCGCTCTTCCGCGCCCCTTCCGCCTCAGAGGACCACTCCACACTCACGGCGTTGGGCGAGAACACAACGACGATGCCCGGCCCGCTCTGGCGTTCCCAGTTCGGGCACCACGTCTGGCTATCGTCGGTCTCGTCGAAACTCCAGAGATCGTGGCCAAGCTCCCTCAACTCGGCCACCAGTCGATGGACGGTGGTGTGAAAATCGCCGGACGCCTTAATGCGCGCCGTGAGCACCTCACCTAGTGAGGTGCTGAGCTCTTCGCGCTCCCCCGCGCGGGCAGCGACGAATGCTTGCTTCGTGAAGCTCTCCATTGTCACGTCGCTTGTCCAGTGTGTCCCCGTTGGAGGAAAGGCAACCACCTCGCCAGTTCTGCAGTCAACCGTTCCGTAGATATTCGCGCCCTTGTATCCATAGTGCGTGATAAAGTGATACCGACTGACGCGGAGAACCCAGTGTACAGGTTCCGCCCACGGCCAGCCGCGCTCGCGGCAATAGAGCCGTGCCCGTTCCGCTGCGATCTCGCGTGTCACGTCGACTTTGATTCCAAGAACCCTACGCAGGAGTCGGTACACGACAGTTCCTTCTGGTGCCTGTTCGGCGTTCCTGCCTAGTCAGCCCCGGAGAGAGAAGCGCCACCCCCAAAGGCCCCCAAATAGCCCGCGGCGATGCCGGCCGTTTCGGCAACCAGGCGGCTCAAGCGGATTCCATAACTTCCGTACGCGAGACTCAATGCCTTTCTGGTGCTACCAGTGCCTGCTCTCTCAGCGAGAAACTCCTCCGTGAACCTGAAGAAGTGCGAATGATCGTAGAGTGCCTGTGAGACATGTGCCCGTGCACGCTGCAGGAGGCTCGCTGTTGCATATGTGACGGTTCCGCGACTTGGAGACAGCCATTGATGCACACCCTCGTGTCCCAGTGTTTCCAACTGGTCGAACAATGAAAGATTGCGTCGGATAGTGATATTGCCAAACGGGTCGGTTTCCCCAAGCGCGCCGACTACGTTGCCGTAGCTCCACCGGCTTGGCGTTCTCAGCACTCGATTTCGCACTCCCGACAGAAGAGGAGCGCGGGCCGCTGGGGTCTCCTTGCCCAGTAGACCACGCAGCAGACTCCCTGCCGGTCTTCCCGCCAGCTTGCCGAACGCACCCGGTATGCTCACGACGCTCGCGAGGTCCAGGTACGCGATGGCGGTGTTGACGGTAACACCTCCGCCATGCTGCCAGCGTCCGGCCACATACCGATCGCGCGCCGCCATGTACGCGCTGTCATCTCCCTCCATGGACGCCCGTTGCATCTCGAAGGGAGTGGGCTGATACATGTACTGCCGCTGCATCGACGGCAGTTGCAGACGCATGAAGAAGTCGCCTATGAAGGTCGGCCCGGAGGCCCGCGTTGGTGTCCAGCTTCGGACTTGGTTCCGCCATGCCTCTTCCCGAGACACCCATGGATCGGAGTGTGAGAAGTCCTCGGGTATTTCCGGTGAGCTCGGCGAGTTCCATGGATCGTGTGCGCGCTCGACAATCCCGTGCCAGGCGGTCCTCAAGGCCTTCATGGTTGCCGATGCGTCCGAGCGCGCTTCTCGCGAGAATCCGCCCGGGTCGCCAAAGGCCATCGGATGATTTCCCGCGTACGAGTACAGATTCGTCCCATCGACCGCCCCGGCTGGATCACGCTGAAGGAACCTTGCAACGGCGGGATCGTACGCACGTGCGCGCTGGTCGTAGAGCCCCACTGCGGGCTCGAACGGCCGCCCGCCGAAGCCGAACGGCTGCGCGGCTCCACCAGCGACCGGAGGGCCGAGCGCGATCCCCTCCGACTCGACCATATTGCCGAATGGATCGAAGCGATGGCTGCCGGCGACGGCCCCCGTGTCGTCGGTGAGCGATCGCACCGAGCCCTGGTGATCCAAGTGGTACCAGGCCTCGACGCCACCGGTCGCAAGGTGGAGCGGATCGTCGACGGCGTCGCCGTGCACGTACTGCGCGACGCAAGCACCGACGCGGTAGTCGGCCACCCGATCTACCCCGTCATTGGCGATCGCGATCATTCCCGCATCGAGTTGCTCCGCGACGCGACGGCCTAACGCGTCGTACCAGTACCTCGCAACGTCGGCGCCGCTGAGAGCGGTGACACGGCACAGCCTCCTCCAGGCGTCGTAGCGATACTGGAAGCGACCATCGCGGACCAGATTGCCGGCTGCGTCGTACGTTCTGGGGACGCCATCGACCGCCTGGTACTGGTCCCGCTCGTTGGCCTCGCCGTAGTCGTGCGTCGTTCCGTCGGTGACGACCGCCGTGCGGTTGCCGGCCAGGTCGTACGTCCACGTATCGGCTGGCTCGGCGGGCGCCGGCGGCAGGAGGGGTCCGAGGGCCGCGTCGATCATCGGTTGCCGGTGAGGCACCGGTACCTGCGGCGCGGCGGGTGGCGCATACGGTGCCAAGTCTTCGAACGGCCGGCGGGCGGCGTCTGCGCGGGCGGCGAGCTGATACTGTGCGTCGTAGCCGAAACGATCGGGGCGTGCGTCGGTGGGGGCTGGCTGGGTCGGCAGCGCCGCAGTCTCGAGCCGCAGGCGCGGGTTGCGGGCGGCGTCGTGGAGCCGCTGGACGCGCAAGATCGTTCCGGTCGGCCCGCGGTGATGGAGCTCAACGCGGCGGCCGGCCGCATCGTGCAAGATGTCCGTCGTGACATCGTTGGGGCGGGCGATCTGGCGGAGACGCGCGCCGGCGTATGCGAAGGAAGCCAGCGACCGCGGACCGGGGCTCGCGGCGCCCGGGTAACCGCTGCCGTCGACCTCGTGGAGGAGCTCGCTCAGCCGGCCGAGCGCGTCGCGGTCGTGGCGCACCCGGCGCCCGCCGGGATAGGTGACGTCCGTGATGCGTCCGGCGTCATCGAAGGCACGCTCGAGGGTGAGGGCGAGGTCGGCGGCCTCGTGCAGGATGGTGTCCTCGCGGACCGGATGGCCAATCGAGTCGTAACGGGTCGAGATCGTCGCCGCCTCGTTGCGCGCGAGGGTCACACGGTCAGCGCCGTCATACTCGTGCTCGACCAAGCGCGCGCCGTCAAGCTGCACGTCGGCGTCGATCTCGGCGGCGTCGACGACGGTCCGGCGCAGGCGCCTAGCGCTATCGTACTCGTGGCGAAGGACCACACCGTGGGCGTCGCGGACCGCAGTCACCAGATCATCGCGGTCGTAGCGCGTGACCACGCGCGCGCCGTCCGGGAAGGTCTGCTCGATGACGCGGTTCGAGCGGTCGTAGCGGTACTGGGTGCGACGGCCGCGCGCGTCGATCTGTGCGAGCAGGTTGCCGCTGCGGTCACGCTCGTAGCGGACGATCGCTGGCTCGAGTGGGGTCCCGGTGCCGAGCCCGTTGTCGGTGCGGCGCTCGGTCGTCGAGATCAACCGACCGTAGAGGTCGTATTCGACCTCGGCGAGGTTGCCGAGCGGGTCCTTGGTGAGTACGCGGCGGTCGAGGCTGTCGTAGAGGTACTCAGTCGTGTTGCCCAGGCCGTCGGTCTCGGTGACGAGCCGATCGCGCTCGTCGTAGGTCCCGGTCCAGGTGAGCACCTCCTGGCCGAGGACGTTGTCGGCGACGTCGCGAACGACATCGAGCCGGTCCTTGCGCACGACGTTCCCGTGCGCGTCGTACCGGGTCTCGATGCGGTTCCCCATCGCGTCGGTGATCCGGATGACGCGACCAACGGCGTCGTAGTCGGTCGCCGTCCGATTGCCGAGCGGATCGACGACCGCCACCACGCGCCCAGCCGCATCGACGAAGGTCTGTGTCTCGATGCGCCGGCCTGGTCCCGGCGCTGCCTCGAAATCGGTCGTCAGATCCGTCGCGAGCAACGGCTCATCGAAGCGGTTGGCGATGGCGCGAACGGCACGACCGAGCTCGTCGTAAACCGTCTCGGTGCGCGCGAGCAGCCAGTAGGTGCCGTCGCCGCGGCGCTCGAAGTGGCGCACGACCGTCGGCCGACCGCCCTTGTCGTACGAAGTCCGCGTCACGTTGCCGAGCGGGTCGGTCACGGCGACCATGCGGCCGAACACGTCGAGCTCGTAGGTCTCCTTGCGGCCCTCGCCAGACGTCTTGGCGACTACACGGCCGTCCTTGTCGCGGGTCACGACCTCGATCGACTCGCCCGACACACCGTACGACCGGATCGTCTTCACGAGCTGGTCGCGGGCGTCGTAGCGGAAGTGGATGGAGGTGTCGTTCGCCGCCAGGGTGAAGCGCAGCGTGCCGGCGGCGTCGTACTTGTGCGCGATGCGGAAGTGGCGGCCGATGTCCTCGCCGCCCCAATCCTCGCGCACGAGGCTGTGCTCCTCGTTGTACTTGTAACGGCGCAGGAGCAGCCCGCGCGACTGGCCGCCTCCATCGCGTGGGTCGTACCAGTCTTGCTCGACCCGGTCGGGCTTGCCCGCCGGTTCGTAGCGGGTCCGCGTCTCGAAGTCGAGCGGGGTCGGGCCGCGCGCCAACGTCACCCGGTCCATGTCGTCGTACGCGGCCGTCGTGATGAATCGACCATGGCCCGCGGTGTCTTCGACATGGCGCGGCAGCGTCGTCGCGGTCACGCGACCGAGGTCGTCGACCTCGAACGCAGTGGTGAGATTCAGGTGGCCGGCAGCCGAATCACCATCATCGACGATGAGCCGCCGGACGAATCCCTCCTTGACGCCGTCGGCTGTGCCGAAGTAGTCGGTGCGGGTCTCGGTCCCGGCGGCGTCGCGCGCGCGGATCACGCGACCCTGTAGATCCCGCTCGAGCACCTCCGTGATTGTCGGCGCGCTCGGCGTCCCGTCGGGGAGAGTCGGCGTCGGCGTGATGACCCGCAGCAGGCCGCGCGTTGCGTCGCTCGCGTACTCGAAGCGCGTGAGCAGGCGATGGTACTCGGGCGGCTCGGTCGACCGCGGGTCGGACCTCGTCGTCGCGCGCGGGTCCGAGGTCATGAGCAACTGGCCGAACGTCGGCTCGTACTCGTGCTTGACGATGATGTCGTCAGGGTCGACCTGGTAGACGTCGCCCCAGCGGTCGTTCCAGTCGAACTCGGTTCCGGCACGGTGGCGGGCACGGTTGACCGTCGCGAGGACCTGCCCGAATCCGCGACGCGCATCGGCGGTGAGGCGCGCGTCATCCCACAGCCTGTCCTCCGCGCCGGGCTCGTTCAGATCGATGTCGTGAACGCGATAGAAGTGATCTCGCCCGGTGAGCACGTGGGTCACCACGCCCTCGGGCGAGCGGCTGGCGACGAGCTGACCATCGCGGTTGTAGCGATACCGCCAGACGACGCGCGTGCCGCGCTTCCCGCCGCCGACCGTGTGCGTCTCCTCCTTGCGCAGGAGACCACCCCAGGCATTGTAGATCGACAGGGTCTGGTAGCCGTTCCGCTCTTTCACCCAGACGCGCATGGTCGGTCGATCTTGGACCGGCAACTCCCCGGCGAAGACCGGATCCACGGCGCCATAGCGGAACCAGAAGTCGCCATGGGCGAGGCGCTGGTAGACGACGCGGTTGTAGTCCTCCATCCCGACGCTCGTGCCGTACTTGTTTCGCAGGTAGTGCCGGCCGGACGCGTCGAAGATGTCGGTCAGGTTGTGGGCGAGTGGCCCCGTCGGGTGTTCGTGCGTCGAGTAGCGGTACTCGGTGACGCAGCCCTTCTTGCGCGACGGCGTCGACGGCGTGATGACGTAGATGAGGTCACCGTGGCTGTCGTAGACATAACGCCACACGCGGCGCTTGAAGTCCTCGATGCGCGTGATGCGGCCGAGCTCGTCGTACGAGAACCGCACCCAGCGGCTGTCGTTGTTCACGCGGCACTCGAAGAGGCGGCTGTCCCGGTATGTGAACGCGAGGTAGTTGCCCCACCGATCCTCGATGCGCGACAGGCGATGCGTGCCCGACCAGCCGGGCTCGGGCAGGAAGATGTGGCGCGTGCCATCAGGCGCGCGGCGCGCCCACCCGACGGGCGCGTTGGGGTCGGGGCCGATTGGCTCCAGCGTCGTGTGGACGCCGTCCGGCGGGAGATAGAAGTAGAAGCCGGCCTGGTCCCAGCGACCATGGCGCTGGTAGTTCTCGGCGCGTCCGGTGCCGGTCCACAGGTACGCCGAGACGTCGTTCACCTGCAGCGAGAGGTTGTACCCGTGGTCCCATCGGTGACCGAGCGGGCCGTCGTAGACCGTTTGGTGGCGGTAGGTGCGATGGAAGGCGAAGTCGATGCCAGCGCCGCGAACCACGAGATCCGTGGCCTCGTGCGTGAACTCGCCACGGAAGAGTTCCACCGGATCGGTGCCGCCACTGTCGGCCGATTGCGGTGCACCGCCGTTCCCTCCGTGGCGGGCGGCCTGCTGTGCTTTCAGCTGCTGCTCCATGACAGCGCGAAGTCGCGCGGCCTGGAAGAGGCCGACACCCTTGAGATGGTCGCGTGCGAGTTGTTCAGCGACGCCATCGGCGTCTAGGCCTCGCAACGCAGGTTGGTTCTGATAAACGAGCGCGGCAAGCGTGCGTGCCGCCTCGTCCGCCTTCGCCTGCTTCTCCGAGCCGGCGTTGGCGTACGCTCGCGTCAACGCCGCGGCCTCGTTGAGCGTGAGGTCTTTGGGAACCGATGCGAGCGTCTCGCCCATCAGGTCCCCGGGGCCGCCGCCTTGATGACGGCCTCGATCATGCGGGTGCGGATCGACAGCACCAGCGGCGTCACGTCGCCTCGCGCCGGCGGGTCGAAGACGTCGCCGCTGTTGCGCAGGCCGAGCCGGCGAAGCGCCGTCTCCTCGTCCGCCGACAGGTAGCCGAGATTGGTCAGCGTCGCGAGCTCGAGCGACGTGCGGCGCAGGTCAAGGACGACCAGACGCTTGAACGAGTCGGTGTTCACGAAGTCGCGCGGCTCGTACGCGCCGCTCGTCGCGTTCGCCAGCACGGCCTCGCGCGTGTCGGCCAGGCCGAAGTTCAGGTCGTCGGCCACCTTGGCCCGCCAGTCACGCCCCTCCTTCACCCGACGCCGGTGGTTGGGCACACCGCCAGCGACCTCGTGCTCGCCAACGATCGGCGGGAGCTTCGGCGTCTCGTCGATCGGCGGAGGAACCGGACGTAGGCGGTCTCCCTCGAACTCCCCGCAGCCGCCGACATTGCGGCGCGTGACGACCAGCGCCGGCACCTGGTCGCTCAGGTGCTCGGTGCCCGGGTTGAGCTTGTGGCCGGTGTCGAGGAACGCGCGCACGCAGATCCCCGGGATCCGCCGCGGCACCTCGACGACGAGGAAGACGTCCTGGATACCCTCGAGCCGACGCTCGCCGTTGATCAAGTTGTTCTCGATCTGTGTGGACTGCGCCACGATGTGAGGCCGCGGAAACATCGCGAAGACGGCGCGGTTCGTCCCGACGTGATACCCGTTGAACAGCTGATACATCTGCGACAGCTGCGTCGAGCGCCCCGCAGTTTCGCGGCGCTCCGTCGAGGCATCCTCGTGGACCTCGGTCGTCTCCTGGCGTCCCCACGTACAGCTCGCGCTTCTTCGGCTCGAAGTCGAGAATATTGGGATAGTCATCGTCGGCCACCCCGGCTTCGGGCCGAGGATAGATCGCGATCTGGAGGATGGCGGAGACGCATGCCCAGTAGGTCCGCGTGAGCACAGGCGAGGCGGCGATCGCCTCCCACGCCGCGCGCTGGAACGGATCCCATGCCGGATTCGGCAACAGGTGCCCCTCGAGCACCTCGCGCGGCGACCAGCCCGAGATGCTGGCGGATACCTTGAGGTAGATGATCCGAGAGTCGGGGTATTCCTCTTGCGTTTCTTCGAGAGGAATCGGGCTGGCGTGGATCGCCAGCGAGCTTCGCCACTTCGGCGGGAGCCCGCCGCCGAAGCTGCGGTCGAGCATGTCGCGGCTCCACGCGAGTCGTTGCCACGCGATGTCGATCGGGATGCTGAGTGCCTCGGATGCCATCGGAGGTAACCTGCCTTCGTGAGGGATAGGGATCAATCGGAGAGGCGGTGATTTCGTCACCGCGAGCTGGCCAACTCGGCCACCTCGGTGCCTCTTGTCGTGCGCCCATCGCCGCGGTTGCGTGTCGTCGCCAAGAATCTCGTATGTGCGCGACGACACACGAGCTTCCACCGAGCGCCGCCTCCCGCCGGTTCCAGCCGCCACCTTGCCAACAAAGGAGGCGCTATGGGCAACCGCAAGACGCCACGGCCCCATCAACCAATCCGCATCGAGAGCGACCTGCGGCTAACACCGACGGTCGCCAAATGGGAGGTCGATCTGATGGCGCGCCTGTTGGGCAAGGTGCTGCGTGAGACCGCTGACGGGAAGGAGGCGTCACGTGACCCGCGGTCGTGAGCGCGCGGCGTGGGTCGGCTACCTGCGCGTGAGCACGCCGGGGCAGGCCGAGCGCGAGCTATCGTTGCCCGCGCAGTGCGCCGCGATCGCCGAGTTCGCTGCGCGCCGGGCCGTCACCATCGCGCGCGAGTACGCCGATGTCGGCGTCTCGGGAACCGACCCTCGCCGGCGCGAATACCGCCGCATGCTCGAGGATGTCTACGCGCCGGGCAGCGACATCAAGACGATCGTCGTGCATCACACCTCGCGTTTCACCCGCGACGCCACCGAGGCCCGGGTCGTGAAGAGCAAGCTCGCCAAGATCGGCGTCAACGTCGTGTCGGTGTGCCAGGATCTGCACGACGACCCGATGGGCAAGCTCATGGAGGGATTCTTCGAGTGCATCGACGAGTACGAGTCGGCGATCAACGGCGTCCGCACGGCAAGCGCGATGCGCGAGGCGGTCCGCCAGGGGTACTTCCCGGGATCGACTCCGCCGTACGGCTACCGGAGCGAGCCGATCGCGATCAGATCCGGCGTCGTCCGTCACCGGCTCGTGCCCGACGACGTCGAAGCCGAGATCGTGCGGGAGATTTATCGGCTGTACATCGCCGAGAACGGCGCCAAGACGGTGGCCAGGCGATTGAACCACCGAGGGTTCCGCGTGCGCTCGGGCCGGCTGTGGAGTGGCGCGGCGATCCTCCGCGTGCTCGATGACACGACCGCCGCGGGCACCTATTACTGGGGCCGCTGCGCGACGCGATCCAAGCAAGCGCGACCCCGCTCCGAGTGGACGTGCCTCCAAGTGGAGCCGATCGTCGACCCGAGCGTCCTCGCACTCGCGATGACGCTCCGCGAACGACGCTGTCCTCGGCGGAACCCGGGACGTCCCCCGGCACCGGTTCACGTGCCCTCGGGTCTCCTCCGCTGCGGGCAGTGTGGCGCGAGCTACCAGCTCGAAACGTCCGGCAAGCGCGTCGACGGGGACGTGTACCGGTACACCTACTACAACTGCCGCTCCGCATGCCGCGTGGGCAGCGAGTTGTGCCCCGGGTTCCGCGTTCGCACCGGCGACCTCCACGCGGCGGTGTTTCACCACCTCGCCGACATCGTGTGCACCGACGAGCGCGCCGCCGATCTGCGGGCCCGCGTCCGCGCCGCCCACGCGGTCTCCGTGGAGCGCGTCGGCGAGATCTGGCGCTCGCTGCTGCTTCACGATCCTCTCGTCAAGCGAACGTACGCGCGGCACCTCATCGATCGCATCGACGTGTCGCCGACGAGGACCCTAATCGAAGCCAGGCGCGCATGAGCTGTTCTCCGGACGTTCTCCGGAGACGTGGAATTCCGCTTTCGTCGCTTCGGCGCGACGCGAGCTGTTAACCAACGGGGCGGTGGGAGAAAAGAAAGCCCAACCGGCCCCTTAATGTAACCCCGTCGAGAAAACGCCCGAATCCTGATCAATCTCGCGCGCTTGGAGGATTCTCCCACTTATGTGGGGGCTGGGCTCCGGAGGAGGGGTTCGAACCCCCGACCAGGCGGTTAACAGCCGCCTGCTCTACCACTGAGCTACTCCGGAAGATCTACGAGCCCGTAGATGTGCATCAAGGCGGGGCCATCGTCAAGACGCCCGTGGCCGCGAAGATGATTCGATCGTTGCGGTTTTCCGCCTCAGTTCGGGTGCGGGACGAAGGGGGGACCGCCCTCCAGGGTGGCCATGTCCAGGCAGCCGACGCAGGTGGCGCCCTCGAAGGAGGCGGCGGAGGTCTCGGTCGAGACGAAGGAGACCTCGGTGAGGGTGGCGCCGCGGAAGCTCGTGCCTGCGAGCTTCGCGGAGTTGAGCATGACCTTGGTGATGGTCGCGGCCTCGAAGGTGGCGTCGGTGAGGTCGCTCCCCTGCCACTGGCCGCCCGTGATCGTCGCGCGCGCGAAGGAGGTCCCGCGGGCGTCGGCGTCGATGAGGTCCACGTGGCGCAGGGTCGCGCCGTCGAAGCGGGCGCCGTCGAGGGTGGCGCCGGGCATCTTGGTGAAGCGGAGGTTCGCGCTCTCGAGGACCGCGCCGCGCAGGCTCGCGTCCTCGAGGACGACGTTCTTGAGGGTCGCGCCGCGCAGGTCGGCGCCGTCGAGGCGCGCGCCGGAGAGGAACGCGTCGCTCAGATCGACGCCGGCCAGGCGCGCGCCGGTGAGGTCGGCGCTGGCGAGCATCACCGGCTCGCCGGGGACGCGCTGCCCGTTCCAGATCGCGGCGCCGGCCCACAAGGCCTGGAGCTTGGCGATGATCGGCCGCCAGTAGTCGTCGACGACGACGCCGTCGAGCTTGGTGCCCTCGAGGCGGCAGCGCGCGAGGAACGAGCCCTCGACCTGGCTGTTCGACAGGTCGGCGCCGGTGAGATCGGCGCCCTCGATGTTCGCGGCGCGTAGATCGAGGCCGCCGAGATCGGCGCCGCGCAGCGAGACGCGGCCGGCGCCGGCGACGGCGGCGTTGTAGGCCGCGACGTCCGAGCGGAGCAGCGCGGCGAGCGAGACGGGATCGAGGGAGCTCATCTAGCGCCTGAATCGTGACACGAAACCCTCGACGAGTGCCGCCAGTGCCTCCAGCGCGCGCGCGAGGAGGCCGCGCGCGGCCTGCTGCTGCGGCGGCGCGGGCGCCTGCTGCTGCGGCGGCGCGGGCGCCTGCTGCTGCGGCGGCGCGGGCGCCGGTCCCTGCGGCGGCGCGGGCACCTGCTGCTGCGCTTGCTCGACCTGCACCGCCTGCGCGACGCGCGCCGGCTGCGCCTCGGGCTGCGCGGGTTGCGCCGCCTGCGCCTGCGGCTGCTGCCGCTGGGCCGCCGCGGCCTTGGCGCGCGCGAGCTGGCCCGGGAACTCGCCGCCCATCGAGATCACCGCCGCGCGCAGGCCCGCGACCGACGCGCCGTCGTGCTGCGCGAAGTGCTCGTTGATCTTCTCGGGGTCGTCGCCGTCGGCGCTGCCCTTCACCGCCGCCGCCTTCACGCCGAGCGCGTGCAACGCTTCGTAGTGGCCATGGCCGGTGAGCACCTGCGCGTGCTCCTCGCCGGCCAGGGCCGCCGCCGCGAGGATCATGCGCTCGATGTACTTGCCGGCGCGGTACGCGGCGTACTTCGGATCGTTCTCGAAGTGACCGAGGCTGTGCAGCGAGTCGCCCACGTTCTCGTGGAACGACTGCATGTAGTGGGCGTCGGTGAGGTGGACGGTGACGCCCACGTCCGCGCCGAACTTCTCCTTGGCCTTGTTGACGGTCTGGATGCCCTGCGTCGCATGCAGGGTGGCGCCCTCGGTCGCGTACACCTCGTTGGCAAAGAACACGGCGTCGGTGAGCGCCGCCGTCACCTCGGTGGCGAGGCGTGCCATGGTGCGCACGTCCTCGTCGGACTTCTGCGGCTTGGCCTTGAGCGTCGTGTAGTGGAGGCGCAACGCCTTCACCTTGAGCAGGCGCTCCTGGTAGAGGGCGTTGCGGGCGCGCGAGTCGACCGCCTCGTCGAGGTGGCTCGAGTCGTTCCACGCGCTCTGCGCGGCCTCCTGGGCCACGCCGATCTGCGCGCCGATCTCCTCCTCCTTCTCCGCGACCTCGTCGAGGAAGCGATCGTGCTTCTGGTCGACCGCCTGGAGCTTCTCGGCGAGCGCCGGCTTGTCGGCGGCATCGACCTGCGCCAGGCGCGTCTGCGAGTACGTGCGCCACTCGCCGGGCTTGCAGTTGCGGCGGATGTGGAGGAGCGCCGCGTCGTCGAGGATCTCGTCGCGGTTGCGCTGGACCTGCACGTCCTCGGCGGCGTGGTCGGCGCCGGCGTCCTTGCCGATCACGTGCTCCGGCATGGGCGTGATGTCGTGCGCGACGTCCTCCATCTCGCCGGTCTTGAGGTTGCGCTCGGGACGGACGTCGTCCTTCTGGAAGTTCTTGGGGAAGATCCAGTCCATCGCGTAGACGTTGTAGTCGAACACCGTCGCCGGATCCCAGTCGACGTGGAGCATCTCGCGGAACGTCTCGTTGAAGAGGCGGACGCCGATCTCGGTGTTGAGGCCGTTCGACGCGACGTCGATGTCCGACGTGCGCTTCTCGGCGCCGGTCGGCGCCATCGGGTTGAAGTGATCCGAGGCCGACGCGTTGCCGGTCACCTCGCCGACGAAGTTCTGGCCCATGCCCTGCTGCACGATCGGGCTCTGCTGGTTCAGCCGGGGCAGCTCGGCGCGCAGCGCGCCCTTCATGCGTTTCTGGGTCTCGTCGGCGACCTTCTTGCAGATCTTCGAGCGCATCTCGACGAGCGCGTCCATGAGCGCGAGGCACGCGGCGTGCGGCGGCTGATCGGGCGCGGGCTTGGGCACCGGCCACTTGTCGAAGAGGAGGCAATCCTTGGCCTTGAACCAGTTGGCCTCGAAGTTGACGAGCAGGATGTGGAGGAGGACGTCGTCCTGGCCCTTCACGCTGGCGACGTAGTCCGGCGTGAGCTGCGCCATGAACGACGCGAGCGCACCCTGCGCCTGCGCCTTGACCGGGTCGGGCTGATCGCCCTGCTGCGCCGCGCCCTGCTGCGGCCCGCCGCCCTGCGGGTTGTTGCCGACGTTCGGGCCATCGGCCTTCTGCACCGCCCGCTCGCCCCGCTCCCCGCCGCCGGTGCCCGCCATCTGATCGAGCAGCGACTCCGCCGACTCGCCGCGTACGACCGTGTCGGCGACGGCGTCGGCGTGACGCTCGTACGCGTCGCCGGCCTGGCCGACGCCGCCCTTGAGCGCGACGCCCGCGCGCTGTTGCACCACGTGCGCCGCCTCGTGCGCCGCCGTGTGCAACGTCGGGCTGCCCGCGAACGCGACCTGATCGCCCGTCGCGTACGCCTCCGCGCCCATCGCGCCCGCCCCGCGCGCCGCGTTGCCGTCCGTGTACGCGCGCACCGACGACACGTCGTGCCGCCCGAACGACTGCTGGATCTGATCGAGGTGCGGCAGCGGCCCCGCTGCGCCGCTCGTGCCGTGCGCCGCCGCCTCGTGGACGTCGCTGTCCGCGGCGGCACCGCTCGCCTTGTGCTGCACCGGCGCGGCGGCCGCCGCCGGCTGGGACGGGGGCGCCGACACGCCCGACTTGAACTCGACGTGGACGTGGAACTTCTCGTCGTAGGTCGTGGTGGCGCCCAGCTTCTTGCTGGTCTCGGAGATGCGCGCGTTCGAGCCCTTGATGTCGAGGGAGAAGCCCTGCCCGTGCTTGTTGTTGTCCCCGGGTGGGAGCACGTTCTGCACCGACAGGATGAAGCGGTCGGCCTTCCCGCCCGTGACCTTGGACTGCGCGCCCGACGCCGTGATCGCCGCGGCCAGATCGGTCTTGGCCTTCTTCACCGCCAGGTAGCGCGCGTCGAACGCCTCCTGCGTGGACGTGTCGACGAGCGCCATGTTGTGGTCGTCGAGGTACCCGGACGCCGGGTTGGGCGTGTGGCCGCGCAGGGTGGACGCGATCGAGGTGAACGACGCCTTGTGGGCCTCGTCGACGAGCGTCGCCGCCGTGTCGCAGACCCAGATGACGAGCTCCCAGTGGTAGTTGATCTTCCAGTACTGCTGACCGGAGGAGAGGTAGCCGCCGATGACGTGATCGCCGGCGTTGTAGTGCGGCCAGATCGCATCGAGGATGGCCGTGGTGGTGGCGTTCTCGGGGACGTTGGCCTGCTTGAACGAGGTGCGCGACTGGTGGTTCGCGGGATCGATCGGGCCGGTCGCCGCGGCGGGCGTCGGCACGGTGCTGGTCGTGTCGCCGGGCGCGGGCGCCTGACCTTCGGTCGCGCCCCCGCCTCCGCCGGCCGCGGGGGCCGCACCGCCGGCCGCGGGGGCCGCACCGCCGGCCGCGGGCGCGGCGCCAGGCGACTGATGATCCATCTCGGCGGCGTCCGGCGGCACCTCGGCCGCGGGCGTCTCGCCGAAGAGCCCGTCATGGAGCGTCGACACCATCGCGCCGATCGAGCCGACCGGATCGGAGGCGGCCCGGACGGCGGCGCCGAGGAAGCCGAGCGCGTTGCCCACCAGGGAGCCGGCAGACGACGACGCGGCCTCGGCCGTCTGGTTCTCGGTGGCCGCGGCGCCAGCCGCCGGCGCCGCGCCCGTCGCCGGCGCCGCCGGGAGGGGATGCTCGTGCTGGAGCTTGACCACGAGCTGCTGCCACGCGCCGCCGAGCTTGGGATCGTGGCGGCGGATGCTCTTGCCGAGCGCCTGCGGGTGCGCGGGCGGCGCCACCGTGATGATGAAGCTGCCGTCCGCCTCGAGCTTGAAGGTGAAGCCGCCGTCATCGGAGACGGTGGTGCCGACGAGCGGCGCGAGCTCGGGCGGCAGATCCGAGGCCGCCGCTGCAGGCGCCGCCGGCGCCGCCGGGGCCGAGCGCTGGACCGCGCGCTCGCCGCCGCCGGTGCCCGCCATCTGATCGAGCAGCGCCTCCGCCGACTCGCCGCGCACGACGGTGTCGGCCACCGCGTCCGCGTGACGCTCGTACGCGTCGCCGGCCTGGCCGACGCCACCCTTGAGCGCGACGCCCGCCCGCTGCTGCACCACGTGCGCCGCCTCGTGCGCCGCCGTGTGCAAGGTCGGGCTGCCCGCGAACGCGACCTGATCGCCCGTCGCGTACGCCTCCGCGCCCATCGCGCCCGCCCCGCGCGCCGCGTTGCCGTCGGTGTACGCGCGCACCGACGACACGTCGTGCCGTCCGAACGACTGCTGGATCTGATCGAGGTGCGGCAGCGGCCCCGCCGCGCCGCTCGTGCCGTGCGCCGCCGCCATCCACGTCGTCGGACGCTCGTCGGGAAACGCGGCGTCACCGCGGGCTTGCACCTCGCCGCCGTACGCCTGCACGAACCCGAAGCTCTCGGGCGGTGGCGCCGTGGGCGCCGGCCGCGCGTCGGTTCGCGCCTTGCGCTGCACGGGCATGTGCTGCGTCAACGTCACGGCGCCGGGCTTGACGCCCGTCTGATAGACCTCGCCCACCTCGTCGAACGGGTCGAAGCGCCGCTGATCACGCATGTCGTTCATTGTACGGAGGCCAACGCTTTGCCATTCCCTGCCAGGCGCTTGTTCTGATGCATTGAGTTGTTGCGTGAACGCAACCCATGCGTCGTACACGCAACAACGAGGGTTCCGGTCGGCAGTGATTCTCGATAGATCTGCATGTGGGTAACTGTGGCCCAGCGGTTGCTCATGGGACCGACATCATGTCGAACCGCTTCGTTGCCCTCCTCTCCGCCTTCGCGCTCACCTCGGTCGCCGCTGCCTGCGCCACCGAGGACGATCTCCTCGACTCCGAAGACATCACCTCGATCGAGTCGAACTCGTGGGGCGACCTCTCGTCGCGCCCGTCGGTCGAGCTGTGGAAGAGCACGGACGGTCAGTTCCGGTTCCACCTGCTCGAGAAGAGCCAGGAGGTGGTGTTCACCTCGCAGGGCTACGCGAGCCGCACCAACGCGCTCAACGGCCTGCTCTCGGTGCTCGAGAACGGCAAGCTGGCGTCGCAGTACCAGGTCTTGACTGCGGCCAACGGCGGCAGCTACTTCAACCTGGTCGCCGCCAACAAGCAGGTGATCGCGACCGGCCACGTGCACGCCACCGCGGCCGAGGCGGAGGCCGACGTGCAGACCGCGCTCGCCAACGTGGCCAGCTACCAGAAGGCGTGGGACACGGCGACCGGCGCGCGCTTCGCGGTGAAGCAGGACTCGGCGGGCCAGTGGTACTTCAACCTCCACGCGCGCAACGGCAGCGTGGTCCTCACGTCGCAGAAGTACACGACCAAGGCGGCGGCGCTCAACGGCGCCTTCTCGACCGCGGACAACGGCCTCACGGCGGCGCGCTACGACGTCAAGCCGACGGCGAGCGGCACCGGCTACTACTTCAACCTGAAGGCGACCAACGGCCAGGTGATCGCGACGTCGCAGGTGTACGCGAACAAGTACTCGGCCGAGCGCGGTCGCGACGCGATCATCACCCTCCTGCCGGTCGTCCCCCTCCTGTGATCGCGATGCTCGCATCCCTCATCGTCAGCGTGGGGAAGACGACGAGGCGACGTACGGCGGCGGCGGTGAGCGGCGGAGCGCAGGGGACGCTCCGCCGCGATGGCGTTTTCGGTGAGGGTGGCGGTGACGCCGAACCCACGCGCGCCGACGCCGACGCCGACGCCGCCGCTACTCCTCGTCCGTGTGCGCCGTCTTCCGCAGCTTCACCCCGCGACGACGGAGCAGCCGGTACATCGTGACCGGGTCGATGCCGGCGGCGGCGGCGGCGCTGCGCACGTTGCCCCGGTGGTCGGCGAGCAGGTCCACCAGGTAGCGGCGCTCCAGCGGCGCGAGCCACTGCTCGCGGAGGACGCGCAGGGTCGGGCCTTCGGCGCGGCCCTTGCGAGGTGAGCGCTCCGGCGCCGCGGCGCGCGCGAACGAGCGCGGGAGCTCGTCGGGCGTGAGCTCCGGGCCCGTACACAGGATGACGGCGTGCTCGATCGCGTTGCGCAGCTCGCGCACGTTGCCGGGATAGTCGTAGGCGGTGAGCCGGGCCATGATCGCCGGCGAGAGCCGCGGCGCCGGCTTGCCGTGGCGTGCCGCCGTCTGCTCGACGAACACCGACGCCATGACCTCGAGCTGGTCCTTGTAGCGGCGCAGCGGGGGTAGCTCGAGCGTCATGACGCCGAGACGGTAGAAGAGGTCGTCGCGGAAGGTGCCGCTGGCGACCATCGCTTCGAGATCGCGGTTGGTCGCGCAGATGAGACGGACGTCGACGCGCTCCGGCGCGGCGTTCGAGCCCAGCGGCTGCACCTCGCCCTGCTCGACGGCGCGCAGCACCTTCGCCTGGAGCGCGACCGGGAGCTCGCCGACCTCGTCGAGGAAGAGCGTGCCGCCGTCGGCCTTCTGGAACTCGCCGACCTTCTCGAAGGACGCGCCGGTGAAGGCGCCGCGCACGTGCCCGAAGAGGATGCTCTCGAGCAGGGTCTCGGGGATGGCCGCGCAGTTGACCGTGACGTACGGCTTGTCGGCGCGGCGGCTGGCCCCGTGGATCGCACGCGACACCAGATCCTTGCCGGTGCCGCTCTCGCCCCGCACGAGGATCGGCGCGCTGGTCGGCGAGGCGAGCTCGATGCGGCGCTCGACCTCGCGCCACTCCGGTGACAGGCCGCCGATGAGGAACGGGCGGCCGGTCTCCTCGCGGCTCTGGCGATCGGCCTGGCCGCGGCGCACGAACGGCGCCGCCGCGACGGCGAGGTCGCCGAGCACGCGCAGCGTCTCCTTCGAGAACTGATCGGCGGCGCGCGTGGAGACGGTGAGGACGCCGATCGGCTTCTTCTGGTAGCGGATGGGCGCCGCCGCGATCGAGCGCACGTCGAGGAGGTAGCGCGTGTAGTGCGGATCGTTCGCGCTGTCGCGGCAGAGGTACGGCGCGTCGCTCTCGAAGCAGTGGAGCGCGATGCCGGCGCGGCTACCCCCCAGCCGAGCTTCGCGAGGCGATCTGCTCTGACTCAGGTCCACGCCCGCGTCTGCGCCGGCGTGGACCGATCGACCAGCCCCGCCGGAGGCGGGGCTCCTGAGCACCTGGTCGGGGAGCGTGACGGTGAGCCCCTCGGCGACGTGGTGGGCGAGGACGAGGCCGCCCGCCTTCTTGTCCCAGAGGAAGAGCGCGCCGTGCGTCGCGCCGGTGGCGGCGAGCGCGTGCCGCGTGAGCTCGCGCGGGACGGCCTCGGGGCGCGCCTCGGAGAGCGCGCGCTCGAGCTCGCCGGCCTTCACGACGACGACCGTAACATGAAGATGAGTCGCCCCCGGCGCGTGTGATACCCAATCCCCATGAGCCGCATCTATCGCTCGCTGCCGCCGAAGGGGACGCGCCTCGCGATCGCGTTCTCGGGCGGCCTCGACACGCGCTGCGCGGTGGCGTGGTTGACCGAGCAGGGCCTCGACGTCCACTGCTACACCGCCGATCTCGCGCAGCCCGACGAGGCCAGCCCGGCGGACATCCCGCCCATCGCGACGGACCACGGCGCCAAGGCCGCGCGGCTCCTCGACTGCCGGGACGGGCTGGTGCGCGAGGGGCTCGTCGCGATCCAGTGCGGCGCGTTCCACCTCTCGGTCGGCGGCAAGAAGTACTTCAACACCACGCCGCTCGGGCGCGCGGTGACGACCACCGCGATCGTGCGCGCGATGGTCGACGACGACGTGCACGTGTTCGGCGACGGGTCGACGCACAAGGGCAACGACATCCAGCGCTTCTACCGCTACGGCATCCTCGTCGATCCGACGCTGCGCATCTACAAGCCGTGGCTCGACAGCGCGTTCGTGAAGGCGTTCGGCGGCCGCACCGAGATGTCGCAGTACCTGGAGAAGATCGGCAAGCCGTACAAGACCGGGGTCGAGAAGGCGTACTCGACCGACGCCAACCTGCTCGGCGCGACCCACGAGGCCAAGGACCTCGAGCGCCTCGACACCGGCATGCGGATCGTCGCACCGATCATGGGCGTCGCGTTCTGGAAGCCCGACGTCGCGATCGCCGCCGAGGAGGTGACGGTCGGCTTCGAGCAGGGCCAGCCGGCGACGCTGAACGGCCGGCGCTTCGACTCGCTCTACGAGCTGTTCGTCGAGGCCAACCGCATCGGCGGGCGCCACGGCCTGGGCATGAGCGATCAGATCGAGAACCGCGTGATCGACGCGAAGAGCCGCGGCATCTACGAGGCGCCGGCGATGGCGCTCCTGCACCTGGCCTACGAGCGCCTGCTCTCGGCGATCCACAACGAGAACACGCTCGACCTGTACGCGACGCTCGGGCGGCGGCTCGGACGCCTGCTCTACGAGGGCAAGTGGTACGACCCCGAGTCGTGCCTGCTCAAGGACGGGCTCACGCGCTGGGTCGCGCCGTCGGTGACCGGCGAGGTGACGCTCGAGCTGCGCCGCGGCGACGACTACACGATCGTCGCGACGCGCGCGCAGCACATGAGCTACGGCCCCGACAAGCTGTCGATGGAGCGGGTGGAGGAGCCGGCGTTCACGCCCGAGGACCGCATCGGCGCGCTCGAGCTGCAGAACCTGTCGGTCGGCGACAACCGCGACCTCCTGCTCCACCACCTGTCGAGCCTACGCCAGCTCGCGCCGGGCGGTGGTGACCCGTTGCCGCGGCTGCTGGGCGCGGACGACGAGAAGTAGCGGTACAACACCGGGCATGCGGAGCATCCCGGTCGTCTCGATCCTGGTTGCAGGGTGGTTCGGGCTCGGCGCGTGCGGCGGCAAGGGTGCGCCGCCGCCGGCAGGGCCGCCCGTCGGCGGCGGGGACGTCAGCGGCGGCGAGCCCGCCGTGAACGACGGCCTCGTCGCGCCGCCGGCAGGGCCGCCGGTCGCCGAGGCGCGGCCGCAGACCGACACGATGCACGGTGTCACCGTCGCCGATCCGTACCGCTGGCTCGAGGGCGACACCGCGGAGGTGAAGGCGTGGAGCGACGGACAGGACCGGCACGCGCGCGCGATCCTCGACGCGCTGCCCGGCCTCGGGGCCATCGCCGAGGAGGTGCGCGCGTACTACGCGGCGCCGATCACGCGCTACGGCGGGTTCCAGGTCGCTGGCGGCAAGGTGTTCGCCTGGCGCAAGCAGCCCGACAAGGAGCAGCGCGAGCTCGTCGTGATGACGTCGCTGGACAAGGCGGCGGAGGCCAAGCTGGTGCTCGATCCGGCGGCCGGCGGTGACGCGACCCGCGCGATCGACTGGTTCGTGCCCTCCCCCGACGGTCGGAAGGTCGCGGTCTCGATCTCGACGGGCGGCAGCGAGGCCGGGTCGCTGCACGTTCTCGATCTCGACGGCAAGGCGCTCGAGCCGGTGATCGCCGACGTGCAGTACGGCACCGGCGGCGGAGACATCGCGTGGACGCCGGATGGCCGGGGCTTCTACTACACGCGCTATCCGCGCGCCGGCGAGAAGCCCGAGCAGGAGCGCGCGTTCTGGATCGAGGTGTGGTTCCACCAGCTGGGCACGCCGGAGGCGACGGACCGCTACGAGCTCGGCAAGGACCTGCCGCAGATCGCGCAGTACCGCCTCGACGTCGACGCGCGCGGGCGCGTGCTCGCGGCCGTGCAGAAGGGCGACGGCGGTGAGTTCCAGCACTACCTGAAGGACGCCAGGGGCTGGCGCCGCCTCGCCGACTGGGACGATGACATCGTGAGCGTGCAGTTCGGCCCCGCCGGCGACCTCTGGCTCGTGTCGCGGAAGGGCGCGCCGCGCGGCAAGCTCCTGCGCATGCCGACGACGGGCAAGCTCGCGGCCGCGAAGCTCGTGGTGGCGGAGAGCGCCGACACGATCGTCACCAGCTTCTACGAGGACGAGGCGGCGGTCCTGACCCGCGATCGCGTGTTCTTGACGTACCAGCTCGGCGGGCCCAACACGATCCGCGCGTTCACCCACGCCGGCAAGCCGGCGAAGGGCCCGGCCCTGCCGGCGGTGTCGTCGAGCTTCCTCGTCGACGACTCGCTGGGCGGGGACATGTTCGTGTGGTCGGAGTCGTACGTCGTGCCGGGTGCGTGGTACCGGCTCGCGCCGGCGAGCGGCGCCTTGACCAAGATCGACGCGGTGTCGCCGTCGCCGCCGGTCTCGCTCGACGACTTCGAGGTGCACCGCGAGCTGGCCACGTCGAAGGACGGGACCGCGGTGCCGCTCAACATCATCTGGAAGAAGGGCGCACCGAAGGACGGAACGGTGCCGTGTGTGGTGACGGGCTACGGCGGCTACGGCGTCAACCTGTCGCCGGGATTCGCCGGCAGCGCCCACCCGCTGCTCTCGCGCGGCGTGTGCCTGGTGGTCGCGAACCTGCGCGGCGGCGGCGAGTTCGGCGAGGCGTGGCACGAAGCCGGCATGCTGACGAAGAAGCAGAACGTGTTCGACGACTTCGCGGCGGCGCTCGACCACCTGCATGCGCAGCGCTACACGTCGCCGCAGCGGACGGTGATCATGGGCGGCTCGAACGGCGGCCTGCTCATGGGCGCGATGCTCACGCAGCACCCGCAGAAGATGAAGGCCGTCGTGGCGCAGGTCGGCATCTACGACATGCTGCGCGTCGAGCTCTCCCCCAACGGGCTGTTCAACACCACCGAGTTCGGCTCGGTGAAGGACCAGGCGCAATTCACGGCGCTCCTCGCGTACTCGCCCTACCACCGCGTCGTGAAGGGCACGAAGTTCCCGGCGACGCTCATGACCACCGGCGCCAACGATCCGCGGGTGTCGCCGTGGCAGTCGCGCAAGATGGTGGCGGCGATGCAGGCGGCGCAGGGCGGCGACGCGCCGATCCTCCTGCGCACGAGCGGCACCTCGGGGCACGGCCAGGGCATGGCGATGAGCGAGCGCATCGGCCAGGTCGCCCACGTCGACGCGTTCATCCTGTGGCAGCTGGGCGTGGCGGTGCGCTGACCACGCGGCCTCGCGGCCGCGCGCTCAGCGGGCCTCGGGCCTCGGGCCTCGGGCCTCGGGCCGAGCGGCGTCAGGCTTCAGGCCACGTCAGACCCCTGCGCTACGGGTCCGCCATGAGTCGAGATCCGTGGCGGTTGAAGGTGTTCGTGTTGGCGGATGAGCTGGTCGTCGACGTCTATCGAGCGACGGCGAAGTTCCCGGCGGAGGAGCGATTCGGCCTGCAGTCGCAGCTGCGGCGTGCAGCGGTTTCGGCGGCCGCGAACCTGGTCGAAGGCAGCGCGCGCCGCACGCTCCGCGACTACCTGCATTTCGCGGGTATCTCCCTCTCGTCAGGATCAGAGGCCCGATACCTGATAGACCTATCCAGGCGCCTCGGATACCTCGACGAACCGCACCTGCGAGAACGCTACACCGAGCTGATCAAAGGCATTCAGGCCCTGATCGAGTCGCTCGAGCGCCGTGCCGAGGCCTGACGCCCGTCTTCCCGAGGCCCGAGGCCTGATGATTGATCACATCTCGCCCCGGGCGAGCCGATAGCCCTTGG
>ERZ761602.374-NODE-374-length-101260-cov-5.149548_pt1 | contig 101260 bp, 83 predicted proteins | sample MGYA00512165_ERZ761602 | MGnify/ENA primary metagenome ERZ761602 (study PRJEB28899, sample SAMN02445085) | bioreactor sludge metagenome | biome: EBPR sludge; isolation source: Thorneside wastewater treatment plant | place: Australia: Brisbane, Thorneside...
GGGCTCGCGGTCCGCGACGACGCTGCCGATCGCCGGCGTGGTCACGAGCACGCCCTCCGCCACCAGCGCGGCGATCACCTTGTGGGCCGTGTTCGGATTGATCCTCAGTTCCTGGCTCAGCAGCCGCACCGAGGGGAAACGATCGCCGGGGCGAAGCTGCCCCGCCACCACCGCCTTCCTCACCGCGAACTGGATCTGCTCCGCCACCGGCAGACCCGGCTTGAGCTCGACGGAGAACGGAAGCATGCCGTCCTATCTCTACTAGTACAGTTGGGACAGCAAGCATCGAATGGAGAAATTTCTTCCCACGGTCGCATCCTGCGGCCACAACCGGTCCCGGTGCCCACCGCCAAGACCATCGGACCCGGAGAGATCCACGCCGCCATCCAGCGTCTGGCGGAAGCCATCGTGGTCCGCCACGGCGACCCGGGCGGCCTGCTGCTCCTCGGTATCGCCAACGGGGGCATGGAGCTCGCCCGCCGGCTCGCGGAACGGCTGCACTGCCGGGCGGGCACGATCGACATCTCCTTTCACCGCGACGACATCGGGCAGCATCCGATCCCGAAGGAATTCGCGCCGACGCAGATTCCCGCCGACGTGCATGGTGCGACGGTGATTCTCGTGGACGACGTGCTGTTCTCCGGCCGCACGGTGAAGGCGGCGCTCGACGAACTCTTCGACCACGGGCGCCCCAGCAAGGTCGAGCTGGCGGTCCTCGTCGACCGCGGCGGCCGGCGGCTGCCGATCGCCGCCGATTACGTCGGGCTCGATCTCGCGATCGCCGACACCCACAAGGTCAGGGTTTCCCTCGACCCGCTCTCCGACCGCCGCGACGCCATCCGCGTCGAGCCGGCCGCCCCCGCCCGCTCCGCCGGCCCGAAAGCGTAGCCACCTCCCTTTCTCCCGTGCCCTGGACCCGCCGCCACCTCCTGACGCTCGAGGAACTCTCGCTCGCCGAGATCGAGCAGATCCACGCCACCGCCGTCGCCTTCAAGCGCACGCTCACGCGCAGCGTGCGCAAGGTTCCCGCGCTCCGCGGCAAGACGATCGTCAATCTCTTCCTCGAACCCAGCACGCGCACCCGGATGGCGTTCGACATGGCGGCGAAGCGCCTCAGCGCGGACGTCATCTCCCTCGACGGCGCCAGCAGCAGCACCACCAAGGGCGAGACGCTGCGCGACACCGCCGAGAACATCGAGGCGCTGCAAGCCGACATGATCGTCATCCGGCATGCCGCCGCCGGCTCCCCGCTCTACCTTTCGCGCATCCTCGACATTCCCGTGATCAACGCGGGGGACGGCGCCCATGAGCACCCGACCCAGGGCCTGCTCGACACCTTCACCATGAAGGAACGGCTCGGCAGCCTGCGGAAGCGCAAGGTGGTCATCCTCGGCGACATCCTGTTCAGCCGCGTCGCCCGCTCCAACATCCACGCGCTCACCAAGCTGGGCGCGGACGTGACGCTGGTCGGGCCGTCGACGCTGGTGCCGGCCTGGTTCACGGAATTCGGCGTGAAGGTCTCGCACGACCTGAAGTCGGCCCTCGCCGACGCGGAAGTGGTGATGCTCCTGCGCATCCAGCACGAGCGCCAGGCCGCCAGCCTTTTTCCCTCGCTCGGCGAGTACACGAGCATGTTCGGGTTGAACAAGACGCGCGCGTCGTGGCTCAACCCCAAGGCGATCATCATGCACCCGGGCCCCATCAACCGCGGCGTCGAGATCGACAGCGAACTCGCCGACGGCGAGCGCAGCGTGATCCTCGAGCAGGTCACCAACGGCATCGCGGTGCGCATGGCGGTCCTCTACCTCTGCGCCGGCGGCCAGCCGGAGGCGGTCGTCGCTCCGGAAGACGCGCGGCAGCTCGCGACGTCGAGGTGAAAGCACCCGTGCCGAGCACCGACGCCTCCGCCCTGCCTCCCGCCACCTGACCCGGTCACATTTCCTGCCATGTCCTCTCTCTGGATCAAACGCGCCCGCATCATCGATCCCGCGGCCAGGCGTGACGAGGTCGGCGACCTGTTCGTCCGCGACGGCCGGGTCGTCGCGTCGCTCCCCTCCGCCGAGAAAAAGCGCGCCCGGTCGATCGACGGCACCGGCCTCGTGGCCTGCCCGGGGCTGGTCGACATCCACGTGCACTTCCGCGAGCCGGGCCAGACGCACAAGGAGACGATCGCCACCGGTGCGCGGGCCGCGGCCGCCGGCGGATTCACCACCGTTGTCTGCATGCCCAACACCTCGCCGGTCGCCGACAACGCGGGAACCATCCAGCTGATCAAGGACGTGGTGGCACGCGACGCCGTCGTCCGGGTGCTGCCGACCGGCTGCATCACCGTCGGCATGAAGGGTCAGGCCCTCGCTCCGATCGGATCGCTGAAGCGCGCCGGCGTGGTGGCGATCACCGACGACGGCGACTGCGTGCAGTCCAACGACCTGATGCGCCGGGCCGTGGAGTACGCGAAGATGTTCGACCTCCCGGTCATGGACCACTGCCAGGACCACTCGATGACCCAGGGAGCCGTGATGAACGAAGGCGTGATGTCGACCCGGCTCGGCCTGCGCGGCTGGCCCAACGCGGCCGAGGACCTGATCGTCGCCCGCAACGTGATCCTCGCGGAATACACCGGCGCGCACATCCACTGCCAGCATATCTCATCGCGGTTTTCGGTCGACGTGATCCGGCGCGCAAAGCAGCGCGGGGCCCGCATCACCGCCGAGGCGACGCCGCATCACCTCGCCCTCACCGAGGAGGCCCTCGCGACCTACGACACCCACTTCAAGATGAATCCGCCGTTGCGGACGGAGGCGGACCGCCGCGCGCTGATCGACGGTCTGCGCGACGGTACGCTCGACATCATCGCGACCGACCACGCCCCGCACACCGACTACGAGAAGGACAAGGAGTTCGACTACGCGCCCAACGGCATCCTCGGCCTGGAGACGGCCCTGCCGGTGACGCTCGACGTGCTCGTCCGCCAGAACCGCTTCAAGCTGCCCTACGTCGTGGACCTGATGACGCGGCGTCCCGCCCAGCTCCTCGGCCTGGCCGGCGGCACGCTCGCGGCCGGCGTCGACGCCGACATCTGCGTTTTCGATCCTGACGAGACCTGGCGCTACGACGCCAAGTGCGGCTTCAGCAAGTCGAGCAACTCGCCGTGGTCCGGCCAGGATCTGCGCGGCCGGGTGAAGTACACCGTCGTCGGCGGACGCGTGGTGTTCGAGAACGGCCGGATCAACGAACGGTGAACCTGCACGCGGGCGGCGCCGGGACGCTGTTCCGGGAGTTGCGCTTCCCCTTGCGCGCACGCCCCGTTTCCCTGGACTCGGGCGATGCCCATCGACGCCACCAACCTGGTCGCCACGCTCGAGCTGATGCTCGCAGTGGCCGGCGCCGTGCTGCTGTGGCGGCTCGTGCTGAGCCCGTCGGCGCGCGGCCGGCCGGCGGCCCGGCGGCTCGCCCCCTGGACGGCGACGGGACCCGAGTTCTTCCTTTTCGTCCTCTGCGTGCTCGGCGGCAGCTTCCTTTTCGGCGCCGCGGCCAGCCTGCTGCTGCGGCACCTGTCGCTGCGGGGCGACGCCGTCACGGTCGTGAGCGGCGCCGCGACGCAGTTCGGCATGCTTGCCGGCGTCCTGTTTCACCGGCTGCGGTTCGAGCCGGCTCCGGCCGGCGACGCGGGCCGGCCCGGCATCTTCGCCGGCGGGGCCGCCACGTTCCTCATGTGCCTGCCGGTCATGCTGCTCACGGCCGCGGTGTGGGAGAGGCTGCTGCAACTTGCCGGACTTCCGGTCGAGCGGCAGGATCTCATCGGGATGTTTGCCAACGCGGAGTCCGCCTGGCTGCTCGCCGTCATGATCGCCCTCGCCATCGCGATCGCGCCCTTGACCGAGGAGCTCGTTTTTCGCGCCGGCCTGTTCCGCTACCTGCGCACCCGCGTGCCCCGCTGGCTGGCCCTCGCCGGACCGGCGGTCTTCTTCGCGGTGCTGCACGTCAACTGGTCCACCTTGCAGGGACTTTCGAGCCTCGCGCCGCTCGCCGTGCTGGCGGTGCTCTTCTCCCTCGCCTACGAGCGCACCGGGCAGATCGGCACGGCGATCGTCGCGCACGCGCTGTTCAACCTGAACACGCTCGTGCTGATCTTTGCCGGCGTCGGCCTTTGAAACCATGCAGCCTTTCACCGCACGGCGCTCCGACTCCGTCTCGGCCTGGGGCGAGGAACGCCTGATCCGCGGCATACGGCGGTGGCTGGGCACGGCCTCGCCGCGCGCGCCGTTCGGGATCGGCGACGATTGCGCCGTGCTGCCCGCCGCACCGGGCCGGCAGCTCATCACGGTGGATCCCGTGGTGTTCGGCCGGCATTTCGACGCGCACGTGCCGGCCCGCGCCGTGGGGGCCAAGCTGCTGAAGCGCAACCTGAGCGATCTCGCCGCCATGGGCGGACGTCCGACCGCCGCCGTGCTCGCGCTCACGCTCGATGGCCGCGTGCGTCGCGCCTGGCTGGAGCAGTTTTACCGCGGCCTCGCCGCCTGTGCCCGGCGGTACCGCGTGCCGGTCGTCGGCGGCGATGTCACCCAGGCCGACGGCGTGCTCGCCGCCAGCCTCACGCTGCTGGGTGCGACCACCGGTCCCCGCGTCATCACCCGCACGGGCGCGCGAGCCGGCGACTGGATCTTCGTCACCGGCCGCCTCGGCCGCAGCCTGGCGACCGGGCACCACTTCCGCTTCGCGCCCCGCCTGGCCGAAGGCGCGTGGCTCGCCGCCCGTCCCGAGGTCCGCGCGATGATGGACCTCAGCGACGGGCTGGCCAAGGACCTGCACGCCCTCACGCCCGCCGGCGCGATGCCTGCGCTCGATGCCCGGACCCTGCCGCGGCGCGCGGGGGCGGACCTGCGCGGCGCGCTCACCGACGGCGAGGACTACGAGCTGGTGCTGGCGGTCGCCCGCCGCGCCGATCTCGACGCGCTGCACCGCGACTGGCGGCGGCGGTTTCCCCGCACCCCGCTCACCCGCGTCGGCCGGTTCGCGAAGCTGGCGGAGCCTTCCGACGGCAGCCTGCGCCTCGCGTCCTATCGCGGGTACGAACATCTCCGGTGAGCATGCCGCCCGACCCGATTCTCGCCCGGCTGCACGCCGGCGTCACCACCGGCTCGGCCGACGAAACCCGCGCGCTCGCCGCCGCCCTGGCCCGCGTGCTTCCCGCTGCCGCCACGCTCGCGCTGCACGGCGACCTGGGCGTGGGCAAGACCACGTTCGTCCAGGGCCTGGCCGCCGGACTTGGTATCCGGGAACCGGTGACGAGCCCGACCTTCAACCTCTTCACCCTCCATCGCGGACCGACCAACCTGCTGCATCTCGATGCGTACCGGCTGGAGCGGGCCGGGGACGTGGAAAGCCTGCTCCTCAGCGACTTCATGACGCCGCCCTGGTGCCTGGCGGTCGAATGGCCGGAAAGGATCGCCGGCTGGCTGCCGGCGGACACGTGGCACCTAGACCTCGGGATCACGCCCGACGAACGCCACACGATCAGGCTGCGTACGCCGGGCGGCGCCGGGTAGGCGCCCCATCCGCCCGCGGCCGGCGCTCAACTGCCGGAGGCAGGAGGCGCTTCGGGCCGGGAGGGTGCGGCGACGTCGGAGCCTTCCGCCGGGACTTCGGCGGCGGGCAGGGATTCCGCGGCGGGCGCGGGATCGCCGGCCGGCGCCGCCTCGGCCGCCGCCGCGGCTTCCGCGGCGGGCGCGGGCGAATCGGCGGGAGGAGCCTCTGGGAAATTTTCGGGATCGTGCTCCTCGCTCTCGATCTCCTTTTTCCGCGCCTCGACCATCGGTGGCGGCGCAAAGAGACGGCCGTCGATGAACTCGGTCACGTAGCCTTCGCGGACGAGCCAGAGCAGGTCGCCCTGGAGGCGGGAGATGCGCGCGCGCTCGTCGATCGTGAGCGTGGGCTCCGCGACCGGGGCGGGAGCGGCGGGCGTGCCCTCGGCCGCTGCGGCGGCTTCCGCCGCGGGCGCCGGGGCTTCCGCCGGCCGGGGCGGGGGCAGCGCCGCGATGCCGAGGAACTTCACGGGCAGCTCCCCGGCGCGCACCATCGGGTTGGCTTCGATGAAGCCGATCAGCGCGCCGATGCTGTCCGAGAACGTCTGGCCGGGCACGCGGAACTTGCGCTTCACGGCGCAAACGTAGGACACGCCCTTCGAGCCCTTCTTGAAGATCGAGAGGTGTTCCCTCCGCAGGCGCCCGCGCAGGGCGTTGGCGGTATCCAGCGGGAACCTACGCTGGCGTTCCAGGGCTCCGTCGATCGCGCGGCGGATCTCTCCGGGCGGGATCGTCTCCACGACCTTGCCGTGGAAGCGCGCCGTGTCGGCGGTGCGCACCACCTTGTCGCGGGCCTGAGTGAGCAGGTAGAGGCGCGCATCCTCCAGCGTGTCGAAGGTCGGCACGTTCGAAAGCGCCGGGGCGGCGGGCTCGGGCGCGGCGGCTTCCGCCCCTTCCGGCGCCGGGGCCTCCGGCGCGGGCGCCTCGGCGGGCTCGGCCGGCTTGGCGCCGGGCACGGGCAATTTCCACGTGAACCGCGTGGTCTTCTTCATCTTCGCCAGCCACTGGTTGACGATCTCCGGATCGCGCACGGTCTCGATGCGCGCGCGGAAGGCGTCGAAGCCCACGCGCGATGCGACCTTGGCGGCGTAATGCTGCTGCACGATCTGGTTGTACCGGTGGTAATTCGGCGGCCCGAGCAGTTCGCCGGTGATGCCGCAGCGGTTGATCACCTGGAAATTCCCCTTCGGCGGCTCCACCTCCACCTCGGCGGTTTCGAAGAACTTGTCGAGGTGGCGGCTCATCACGTGGGCGACCGCAGCCTCGTCGCTCTCGAACGGCAGGCCGTCGGGCACGGAGATGTGGAACTGCGGCCGAGGCGGCCGGGCGGGAGCAGCTTCGCCGGCGGCCGGCCGGGGCGCTGCCGCGGCGGCTTCGGGCGCGGACTTCGGCGCGATCACCACCACGAACCGGTCGGCCTTGGCGACCACCGTGCGGGCGATCTCGAACAGTTCCACCGTGCGGCACGATTTGCGGATCGTCTGCACGAGCGTGTTGAAGCTGGTATCCTCCGGATAAAACGTCACCGCGTAATACGGGCTGTCGTAGGGCCCGCGCTCCTGGAACGAGCCGCGCCCCTGGAAACCGCCTTGGCCGCCGCCCTGGAAGCGGGGTCCCCGGTCGCCGCCGTAGCCGCCTTCGCGCCGCGGTCCACCGCGAAACTCTCCGCCCCCTTCGCGCCGCGGCCGGCGATCGCCGGAAAATTCGCGGCGCTCACCGCCCGGGCCGCCGCCTCCTGGCCCGCCACCCGGCGCCGGCTCGTCACCGGGGGCACCGAGCGGACGGCGGAACGAACGCCGGTCGCGCCGATCGCCTCCCGCGGGACCGTCCCGGCGATCGTCGCGGCGGGGACGATCCCCGCCCGCATCGCGCCGATCCGGAGCGGACGGTTTTTCCTGCGTCCACTGCGTGCCGAAGCTGAAGCCCTGCAGCTGGCTCAGATCGAGTTTGTTGAAATCCGCGGGCGGATTCTCCTTGGGGGCGTTGTCGTCCATGTAGTCCGGGAAAAGCGGGTATTCACCCGCGTGATTGGCTTGGTCTCAAGAGCGCGCTCGTAAGCACTGCGGAGTCTCGGCGGGGCGGTGGCAGTGGCAAGCAGTTTCCCGGCGGGGGATTGGCGCGCTCGCCGGGGCCCGGCGCGGACCGCGATCAGCGCAGCAGGTAAACTTCCACCATCGCTTCGCCGGTGGTGCCCCCGACACCGGAAATCTGCACGGTGTATTCGCCGGGTTGGGCCTCGAACACCACCGCGGCGTCGGCGCTGCCCGCCGCGAGGGGAAACGCCGCCACGCTCGCCGCCGCTGCCGCCAGGTCGCCGGCGTTGCCGCCCGTGGACCAGCCGGTGTTCACCGCCAGCGACAACGGGCCCCGAAACAACTCGAGCCGCGGGCGGGCGAGCACTCCCGGCACCCCGAACTGCGCCAGGCCCGGCCCGATGCCGCGAACCAGCAGCCGCAGGTTGCCCACGCCGCCGACGACGACGCCCGCGATGAGCACGTCCTGCCCGGTGCCGACAAATCCCCGGGTGGAAAGGTTGATGATGCGCCCCGTGGGATCGCCGCCGCGCGCATCGTAGACTTCGACGAGCGCCACGCCCGCGGCACCGTCGGCGCTGCCCACGTGGGCCGTGAACGATCCCGGCGGCAGGGGCCGCACGATCGCCGCGTCGCGGCTGCCGGGCTCGAGGGGAAAGGCACCGACGCCGGCGGTGGTGTCGACGATCGAGAGGTTGGAGATCTCGTCGGATTCCCGCCAGTTGTCGTTCGACTGGAGGGCGGTGCGGCCCGTGAAGAGGTCGAGCCGCGGGTCCGGCAGGTGGCCCACGATTCCGAGCCGGGAGAGGCCGGGGCCGACCGCCCGGACGAGGTAGGCGCGCTCGGATGCGCCTTCGACCACGAAGCCCGCCACCAGGTTGCTGGTGCCGCCGGCGAGCGCGCGGGTCGCGATATTCGCCAGTTGCGCGCCGACGCTGCGCGCGGCCGAAAGGCCGGTGCGGCGGACGTTGCGGCGGAAGGCGGGCCAGTTCGAGACGGCGGAGAGCGCCGAGCCGTTGCCGTTGAGCTTGTAGAGGTGGCCGTCCAGCGATCCGACGTAGATCGCACCGTCCGGCGCGATGAGCGGTGAAGACTCGATGTAGTCCCCCACCCCGCCACGCGTGTCGAACCGCCAGCGCTCCGCGCCGGTGGCCCCGTCGAGGGCGCGCACGATGCCGTCATCGGCGCCGAAGATCACCGCGCCATCGGCGCGGACCGCTCCGGTCGAAGCGGAGGTCGCGTTGATGCTGGTGCGCCACCGCAGGCGATCGTCGGTGTCGCCGGGCCGCAACGCGTAGAAATTCACGTCGGACGCGAAATAGATCGTGCCATCCGCCCCCACGACGGGCGACGCCTGGATGTCTCCGTTGGTGAAATACTCCCACCGGCGCGCGCCATTGGCAGCAAGCGCGTAGAGCCGCTGGTCGCCCGATCCGACATAGAGTGTGCCGTCGGCGCCGATGGCGGGGGAGGAAAATATCCGGCCGCCCGTCGCGAAGCGCCACCGCTCCGTGCCGTCCGGAGCGATCGCGTACACGTTGCGGTCGTCGGACCCGACGTAGATCGTGCCATCCGCCCCGATCGCCGGTGACGAATCAATGGTGCCGCCCGTGGGAAACGACCACCGCAGCAATCCCGCGGGGCTGAGGGCATGGAGCCGGCCGTCCGCCGCCCCGAAGTAGATCGTGCCATCGGCCCCGATCGCCGGCGAACTGCTGATGTAAGCGCCCACGGGATATGCCCAGCGGGTGGCGCCGTCCGCGGGATTCAACGCGTAGAGCTGCCCGTCGCCCGCTCCCAGGTAGATCGTGCCGTCCGCCGCGACGGCAGGGGTCGCATCCACGAATGCCGTCCGGTCGCGCACCCAGCGCACCGCGCCGTCGCGCGACGCCGCGATGATCCGTCCGCCCCCGGCCCCGCGGATCACGCCGACGTAGATCGTGTTGCCGTCGGGACTGAGCGCCGGCGCGGAATAGGAAATGTAGCCTCCGCCGGCTCCCCCCACGTTGAGAGCCCACTGCCGCGACCCATCCTGCCCGGCTCCCCTCACCGCCGACAGGAAAACCGCCGCCAGCAGGACGGGCCACCGCCAGCCCATCGCGTCACGAAGACCGCGGCCGGTCCGAACGGCGCCGGGCGCCGGCAAAAATGACCCCTTCGGTTGCAGGCAGCGCTCGAATCATGGCTCCGGCTCCAACACAAGTCGGAAGCGGGTGCCCCGATGATCGCTCCGGACGAGCTCGATGCGGCCGCCCGCCTGCCGGGCCAGCCGCTGGCTGAGGGCGAGGCCCAGGCCGCTGCCGCCGACCTTGCCGCTCGGGCAGGGCTCGAAGAGATGCTGCCGCACTGCCTCCGGCAGCCCGCCGGCGTGGTCTTCGACGACGAACGCGACGCCGCCGGAGTCGGCCGTGCCGGTCAGCCGCACCTCGCCGCCAGGTGCGGACGCCTCGAGCGCGTTCTGGACGAGGTTCCGCAGGACCAGCCCGGCGAGATTGGCCCGGCGCGCGGAAAGGGCGGCCGCGCCGTCGGCCGCGGCGATGAATCTCACGCCGCGGCGCTGGGCGTCGGGGCGGACCTTGGCCTCGACACTCTCGGCCACCTCGGCGGCGGTGAGTTCGAAATCGACGCCTGACTGCTCGTCGCGCAGGACACCCACGACATCGTTGACCATGGTGCGCAAACGCCGCGTGAGCTCGGAGGCCGCGGCGAGTTCTCCGTCACGCGCTTCACCCCGCCCGGCGGAGTCGGCCGGCGCGCCGACAATCGATTCCAGCCCGGCGAGCGGATTCTTGATCTCGTGCACGAGGTGCGCTGCGACCGCGCCGAGCGCGGAGGTCTTGGCGGCGAGCACGAGTTCGCGGTTGGCGCGGAGGAGGTCGTCGCTGCGCACGCGCAACGCCCGGTTGGCCGCATCGAGCCGGCGGAAGGCCCAGCCCAGGGCGGCGCTTATGACGAGCGATCCGGCGAGCCAGGCGATCGCGGCCTGGGTCCACAACCGGCGATCGTGCGCACCCAGTTCCTCGAGCAGCCGGTCGGCTTCCATCCAAAACTGCGCGGCGCCGATGAAAGCGGCCGACCGGCTGCGCCGCAAGGGCACCCAGGCCTCGAACGCAGCGTCGGCGGTCCCCGCCGGAATGATCTCGGCCGCGGGATCCCGCGAGACCTCGCGATGCAGCCGGCCCAGAGACTCGCCCGCCACGAGCCGCGACCAGATCGTCTCGGGCGGCGGGCGCTCCGCGGGAGGCAGCAGGTAGGTGCCGTTGGGCTGGCGCCCCGCATCGTAGATCCGCAATCCGGATACGCCCGCGAGCTTCTGCGTCTTGAGCACGGCGATGAACATCGCCCCCGGGACCTCCTCTGCGGCGTCGTCGAGCTGCATCGATGCGATGGCCGCCAGCATCTCCGCCTCGCGCCGCAGGATCTGTTCGCGCAGGCCTGCGCGGAGCTGGTGCGTCATCAGCGCCACGAGGCAGCCGAACAGCAGCACCGTGACGCCAATCACGCTCAGGCGCGTGATGCGGCCGGACGGCGGAGGGGCGGCGGGAGCGGGCATTGCGGGGCGGGCGGGATCATTTTTCCCAGCGCCACCGCAAGCCAAGCAAGCCTTCGTTCACCCGATAGGAGGCAAACGCGTCGTTCGAACGCGAGCGCTCCCACAGATAGGACGCGAGCAGAGTCCAGCGTTCCGAGAGGCTCCGCTCCAGGTGCACCTCCGCGACGAACTCATCCTTCAGGCGCGAGGGTGGATCGACGCCGATCCCGGCCTTCTGCACGTTGAAATCCAGCCGGCTGGCGCTGCCGCCGATCCGGACCAGCCACGGCTCGGCGCGCCATTCGAGCTCCTGCGTCGCCTTCTGTTCGCGGTAGTTGAAGTAACCCGAGCCGTTGTCGCGATAATGCAGCAGGCTCACCCGGGTCGTGGCCTGCCAGTGCCCGGCACGGTCCAGGGAGACGTCCGCCCTAGCCTCCCACTCCCGTTCGCTGATCTTCAACGCCGTGTCGGGCAATGAGCGTCCCGCCGCGGAATACTGTTCGCGGCGGTCGAAGGTCCGCCAGCGGCGCGCGCCCGAAATCCGGGCCTCGAAGCGCCGTCCGGGCAGCCAGGCGAGGCGGACCGCCCCCTCCCCGATCCGGCCGTCGTTGGCGCCGTCGTCGAAGCGCTTGCGCTGCGCGGAACCCTGCACTTCCAACCACCACCGGCGGTGCCATTCCCACCGGACGTTCGGGCCCGCCATCACGCCGCGCACCTTCAGGGCGGCCACGCGCCGCTCGACATCCGTATCCGAAACGTCGAACACCTGATCGTAAAAATAGCCGGTTACCGGGAGTGCCACCTTGAGTCCTTCCCCAAGGCGGTAGCCGGGATCGAGCTGCAGCCAGACCTTGCTGTCCTGGTCCGAGGTCCGCGCGGAGAAGTAGTGCGAGCCCTCTCCTTCCAGGTACCCCGAAAATTCGAAGCTCCCCTGCGGCACGCGCAGCAGCAGCAGTTCCACGCCACTGCGCACGAAGGCGCTGCGCTCGGGATCGACGTAACTGAGGAGCAGGTTGTCCTTGTAGCCGTAAGCGGCGCGGGCCGAGGTGGAAACGCTCCATTGCGGGAGCGAGGCCAGAAGCGCGGCCAGTTGCGCACGGGAGGCGTCGGGCTCAGGCGCGGCACCGGCCCGGACCGGCAGCGGCGCCCGCCAGAGGCCCACGAGGGCGAACAGGCACAGCACGGAGTGACGCGGGGATAACACGGCCGGGGCGGGGAAAAGTGAGGGAGGCTGGGCCGACAGACCCTTTCACTCAAGTCATGTTCACGGGAAGTGCGGACGAAAAAAGGGCGGGCGCCGAAGCGACCGCCCTTTGACTGACATTACGCCGAAAATTCAGATTCGCATCCGCTTCAACGCTTCGCCGCCGCCCCGCGCTGTTTGCGCTGCTCGTCACGGATCTGCTTGTGCAGCGCGATCGTCATCTCCTCGAACGCCTTCTTGCGCTCCTCCATCTTCTGCCGGATCGCCTGCTTCTGCTCCTCCGTCGCTTCCGCGAGTTGCTTCCGCAGCGTCTCGTAATCGGAAATCAACTGATCGCGCTGCTTGCCGGCCTCCTCCAGGAGTTTCCGGAGCTCGGCAGCCGTGGCCACCGGTTTCTTCGCCTTATCCTGCGCCGGACTTTCCGCCGCGCGCATCAGGCTCGCACCCCACCCCAGCGCCAGAAGCGCCAGGGCCAGCCGCCGAAATCGGGGAAGAAGGTGTGCCATCGGATTACCTCTACCCCTTGCACCCGTCATGCCAAGAGAATCAATTCTCCCAAACCGTTTCCGTTCAGATGCTAAAACAGCTTCACCCTTTTCTTCGACGGTTCGCCGCATGGGGAATAAATCCCAAACGCAAATTTCCGGCGCGCGCTATTCCCCAATCTTTTCACCCGGACGGCCTCCTTTGAGCCGGTAGCGTACGACGTCCCGCGAGACACCCAGCAATCGTGCCGCGGCGGACACGTTGCCACTGGCCTGCTTCATGGCGTGGCCGACGAGTTCATCGATCGCCGACTCGAGAGAGAATCCGGTTTCGGGAAACACGAAGTCGCGTCGCAACCAGCCATTCGACGCGGCGCCGCTGTCGGGACCGCCGCCGAGGTGGGGGAAGGCGAGGCCGTGATCGCCGCCGAACACGACGGCGCGTTCGATCTCGTGGGCCAGCTCGCGCACGTTGCCGGGCCAGCGGTGGGCAAGCAGGCGGCTGCGCCCTTCGGGCGGAAGCGGGGGGACCTTCTGTCCGTAACGGCGGCAGACGCGCGCGAGCAGTTCCTCCGCGAGCGTGATGATGTCGCGGCCGCGTTCGCGCAGCGGCGGCAGCCGGACGCGAAAGAGATCGAGGCGGTGCAGGAGATCGGCGCGGAAGCGTCCGGCCGCTGCCAGGGCGCCGAGGTCGGCATTCGTGGCGGCGATCACGCGGGCGTCGACCGGGATCTGCCGGGAGGCGCCGACGCGGCGCAGCGACTGGTCCTCGATCGCGGTGAGCAGCTTGGCCTGCAGGCCCGGCGAAAGGCTGGGCAGTTCGTCGAGGAAGAGCGTGCCGCCGTCCGCCGCCTCCATGAGGCCGATCCGGGCGGTCTTGGCATCGGTGAAGGCGCCGCGTTCGTGGCCGAACAATTCCGCCTCCGCCAGCGCTTCGGGCAGGGCGGAGCAGTTCAGCTCGATCAGCGGTTCATCGGCGCGCGGGCCGTTGCGGTGGATCCAGCGGGCGATCGCCGTCTTGCCCGTGCCCGTCTCCCCCTCGATCAGGACGGGCGGCAGCGCGCCGCCCAGGCGGCGATCCGCCGCAGTGATCTTCGCGAGCTGCTCGCGGACGGCCGCAAGGCTCTCGCCGAAGACGAGGGAGTGGTCCTGGCCGCGGCGAAACTCGTCGGCGCGCCGGGCCTGGCGGCTTCGTCTCGCCTGCGCGATCCGCAGCGGGAGTTCCTCCGGATCGAACGGCTTCACGAGGTAATCCGCGGCGCCGGCGCGCAGCGCCTCGACCGCACCGGCCACGTTGCCGCCGGCAGTCATCACGATGACGTTCGTCGTCGGTGCGAACACCTTGTCGCGCAGGAGGTCGGTGCCGCGCCCGTCGGGCAGGTGCACGTCGATCACGGCCGACTCGAACGAGAGCGTTTCCACCGCCTGGCGCGCCGCGGCGAGCGTGGAGACGGCGGTGACTTCCGCCCCCTCCTTTTCCAGATAGGCGGAGAGTCGCTTGCGCAGGACCGCTTCGTCCTCGAGCAGAAGCACGCTCAGGCCAGCCATTGGAGATTTCGCCATGCCGCGACTGTGCGGGCCGGGCCGAAGCGCTCCACTCAAAACTCGCGGCGCGCCACCGGCGCGCCGTCCGGCCTCATTTCGCCGGCGGCGCCATGCGCTCGATCAACGGCGCGAGTTTGCTCAACCGGATCGAAGGATGCTGCGTCGAATCGAGCAGCGCGATGAACTTGTTGCGCCGCAGGGCGAGCAGGGCGCGGACCTGCGTCTGCTGGGCGGGATCGAGCCCATACTCTTTCGTCATCCACTCGAGATGGGGCGTGACAACGACGTTCCAGTAGATGGAGGTGAGCGGACGGTCCTTGGCGCGCTGGATATCCTCATCGGAGAGGGGCGAGCGGTCGGCCTGGCGTTTCGCGTCGCGCTCGGCCCGCTTCTTCTGGTTGAGCGCAAACTTGTCGCGCTGCGCGGGGGTGAAGAGATGATGCAGCTCCCGTTCGAACTCCGTCTGGATCTCCTCGAGCTGCGTGCTGTAGGCGTCGATGTGCGGACGCAGCTTCTGAATCTCCGCGATGAGCTTGGCGCGGTCGAGCTGGCTGTCGGTCTTGCGACCGTCGCCGCTGGCCGGGGAGCGGGCATATTCCTTCGCCAGCGCGGCCGGCGCCGGCGGGACGGCTTCGCGGCGGTCGGTCAGCGACCGCGCCAGGTAGCCGGCGAGGAAGACCCCGACCGTCAGCAGGGCCACGAACAGCCGTTGCGTCATAGCCCGATGCCCGCGTCGTCGTCGTGGGCGACGGCGACGATTTCCTGCCAGACCGCGAGGTTGTGCTCGTCGGCGGCCTCGGCGCGGTGGTGATGGAGGAAGAGCGCCGCTCCCAGGCAAACCGCCGCCGTCGCGGCGCTGAGGGCAAACTGACTGCCGAGCGAGGGCATCTCGGCCGCCGCCCGCGCCGCGCGGATCACGCGCCCGGCAAACCCCGGACGAAGCTGACGCGCACCGGCGCCCAACAGCTCCCGCCATGTGTCTTCGTGCGGACCGCGCGCGGTCCGCACCACGCGATCGGCGAAGCCGCCCCGCAATTGCGACGAGGCGTGCGCCTCGAGTTTCCTCCAGGCGTGTTCTTCAGGTTTCATGTTGTGGTTGGTAATGCTCCCGAAGGTGTTCGCGGGCGCGATGGAGGCGAGCCTTCACCGCCGCGACGCTGGTTTCGAGAATCTCCGCGATCTCCGCATGACTACGTCCTTCCTGGACCAAGGCAAGCAGCGCCCGATCCTGCGGACGCAGCTGCGCGAGCGCATGCCGCAGCGCATCGAGCTCCTCCGAGTCCACCGCGCCGGGCGGCTCCGGGATGTTTTCATGCTCTTCGCCAAACGGCAGGAAGATCCGGCGCAGCTTCTGCCGCCGGAGCTGGTCGATGCAGGTATTACGTGCGAGGCGGAAAAGCCACGACTCGAACTGCGCCGGCGCCTGCAGCCGGTCGAGGGCCCGGATCATTTTGATGAAGACCTGCTGCGCGAGGTCCTCGACGTAATCGCTTCTCCCGGTCATGGCGTACACGAAGCCTGCGACGCGATGCTGGTAGGCGACCACCAGGTCCCGCTGGGCGCTCTCGTCGCCCTTCTGGGCACGCCGCACCAGGTCGGCGAGCTCGGTCGGAGAAGTTGATTCCATGCGCAGCGCATTCGTGTCAGCAGCAAGACGGGGGAATGGCCAGAAAGATTCGACCCGCTCGCGCGCAACCTTGCCTTCACCGCAACCTTTGCCTCCGCTTGGCGTCGAACGACGCTCCCATGATGTTTCCGGTCCCTTCCGCCAAGGTCCTTTCGCTCGCCGTGCTCGGCGCCGGTCTGTTCGTCGCCGCGGGGTGCGGCACCGGTTCCGTGCCGCGCGACCTGATGATGGAAGAAGCGAGCCGCGGGCCGGTTGAGCGTCCGGTCGCCATGAAGGGCGAAGGCTCCTTTCTCGACGGCAAGGTGGGCGCGCTCGTCACCGTGACGCGCGGTTTCGATCGCGGCCCGCGGGTCGGCGAGGGTGGCCGGGGCGGGCGGGGCCGGCCGGGGGACGACGACAACATTTTCGACGACAACCGGCGCAAGCGCCGCGACGACGTCGGCGCCTTTACGGAAGTTTATAACATCGGCGGGTACGGCGACTCGGAGGAGGATCAGAAGGAGGCGATGCAGGACTATCTCCGCATGGCCCGCGCCCGCCGCGCCGCGGGCAGCCCGATGCCCCCGGTCACGCTGCGGGTCCTGTTCGAAAACAAGGGCACCGAACCGCTCGAGCTCGAGGTCACCGAGGTCAATTCGGACCTGGGCAACTTCGCCGTCCGCCCGCCGAAGCTCACGATCGCCCCCGGCGAGAAGGGAATGCTCGAACCGATGATTTCCCAGCTCGGCGTGACCAGCGACGAGATCCCGCTGAAACTCTCCCTCCGCACGGGCGGCAAGCGGGAACAGCAGGTCGTGGTGGTGAAAAACGTGCTCGCGGAATCGCTGCGCAAGCAGTTCGAGCAGGACCAGCGGAACTGACCGCGCCGGCGGCGACGCCCGCCTTCACCGCAGCATGCGCACCCGGCGATCCTTCCGCGGGAACTGCAGCGTCACGATCGTCCCGATCCCCTCCTTGCTCTCGAGGCCGATCTGGCCGCCATGGTCACGCATGATGCGCTGGGCTATCATCAGGCCGAGCCCGTGCCCGCCCGCCTTGGTGGTGTGGTAGGGCTGGAAGAGCCGCACCAGGTCCTCCTGCTTGATCCCGCTGCCGGTGTCGGCGAACAGCAGGTACACCGAATCGTCGTCCGCCCGCGACTTGATCTTGAGCTTCCCGCCCGGGCGCATCGCTTCCATCGCGTTCTTCGTGACGTTGAAGAAGACCTGCTTGATCTGGTTGCGGTCGGCCAGGACGACGGGGAGATCGAGCGTCTCGGCCTCGACCGCGATGCTGCGGTCCGCCAGCTCGCGGTGCTGGAAACGAAGCACCTCGGCCAGCACCTCGTTCAGGTCGGTCTCGGCCAGGTCGGGCGGCCGGGGCCGGATTGCCTCGAGGAAATTGCTGATGATGCCGTCGAGGCGCGTCACCTCGTCGCGACAGATGCGGACCGAATCGGCCAACGACTCGGTGTCCTTCGCGGCCTTCAGCCTCCGCAGCTTCCGCTCCATGAGCTGGAGGTGGATGGTCAGCGAGTTGAGCGGGTTGCCCAATTCATGGGCGACACCGGCGGCGAGCAGCAGGATCGACGAGGTCCGCTCGTTCTCGATCCGTTCCTCGGTCGATCGCTTTTCCTGCGTGATGTCGGACAGAATCACGGCAAACCGCCGCGCAGGCGTGGCGCCGGTCAGGCGGAAGGGCACCATGTACAACCGCACCAGCCGCGGTTCCGGGTAGGTGAGTTCGAACTCGCGCGCCACGACCGGCGCCACGCCGCCGCCCGGCTCGTTATCGAGCACCGCCCCGAGCGAATTGCGCAGGCCAGGCACCAGCCGCCACAGCGTCTGGCCCGCGAGGTCCTCGCCGCCATGGCCGATGAGGCGATGGGCCGCGGCGTTGGCGTAGTCGACCGCTCCGTCGTCGCGCACCACGAGGATCCCCTCCTGGAGCGTGTTGAAGATCTCCTCGAACGCCGCCCGTTCGCGCGCCAGCCGCTGGACGAGGTTGGCGAGGTTGACCGAGTCGAGCGTGTCCAGGCGGCCCAGCACGCGGTCGAGGGAGGAGTTTTTCTTTCCGGCCACAGGGTTGAGGTGCGAGGTGCGCTTATTCGAGCAGGTTCATCTGCGCCGGATCGATCCGGGCCGCGAGCAGCTTGCGCAGGAAGGCCTCGCGATGCATGCGGGAGGGCCCGAGGCGCAGGACCGCGTCGCGGTGATCTTCCGTGCCGTAGCCTTTGTGCCGGTGGAAGCCGTAGCCGGGAAACGTCTGTTCCAGCGCGACCATGAGCCGGTCGCGGGTGACTTTCGCGATGATCGAAGCCATGGCGATGCAGAGCGACCGCGCGTCGCCCCGCACGAACGCCGCGTGGGGGTAGGGAAACCCGCGCAGCGGCAGCCCATCGACGATCACCCGGCCCGACACGCTGGGACGGAATTCCCGCCGCTCCTCGAAGCTCGAAAACAGGTCGGGCTCCTCGCGCTGCCGCTCGAACGCCTCCGGCGGATAGATCGCTCCCAGCGCCCGGCGCATGGCCAGCTTCGTGGCGCCAAGGATGTTCAATTCCTGGATTTCCTCGACCGTCGCCAGGCCATGCTGGGCGTGGATGCCGCCCTTGGCCGCCAGCTCCTCGAACTCCAGCCACAGTTCGTCGCGCTGCTCCGGCGTGAGCGCCTTGGAATCGTTCACCCGTCCGGCCCGCGTGAGCGCCCAGCGGCTTTCGAGAAAGTCGCGCGTCACCACCACCGCCGCGGCGACCACGGGACCGGCAAATGCCCCGCGGCCCACCTCGTCGACGCCGATCAGGTGGGTCACGCCCTGGATTTGCTTCAGGTCGAAGCCACGCAACTGGCGGCGCTTCATGGTCGCCGACCGATGAAGCCGCCCCGCCCCGCAGTGGCAAGTCCCGCGTCGCAGGCTGGCGTTTCCCCTGCCCCTGCATTCATTGCCAGCGTGGAGATGCTGCAAACCTGGGAGTTGCTCAGCTACATCGTGACGGTGATCGGTCTCCCGTTCGCCCTGGTGGTTTTCATCCTGGAGCAGCGGAAGAACCGCTTCAACGAGCAGGAGGAAATCTTCCAGCGGCTGTCCGACGAATACCGCGAGTTCCTCAAGCTCGTGCTCGACAATGCCGACCTGCAACTGCTGCGCCGCGACGCGACCCGGCGCGAGCTCACGCCGGAGCAGATCGAGCGCCGCTTCGCGATCTTCGGCATTCTGGTCTCCCTGTTCGAACGCGCCTACCTGCTGGTGTACGAGGTCAAGATGGACAAGCAGACGCGGCGGCTCTGGCAGTCGTGGGAGGACTATATCCGCGAGTGGGTCCGCCGGCCCGACTTCAGCGAAGCGCTCCCCGAACTGCTGATGGGCGAGGACGTCGACTTCACCCGTTACATCCAAGGGCTGGTCGCCGCCGAAACGGGTCGCCGGACAGGCGACGCGCCCGCGTCCTGATCGAGCGCAGCTCGCTTTCCGCGGCGCCCGTGTCCTCGGCCCCACCTCGTGCCGCCGCGATACGGAACCGTGCAGTTGAGGCGGAGCCACCCGGGGCCCTCAAGCCGCTGCGAACCGGTCCGTCGAACGTCAGCCGCCTGGGGACAGGCGGCTCCATCTCCACGGCATGCGTCCGGCTCAGAACTTCGTGCCGACGGAGAACTGCCACGTCCGCGGGTTGTAGTAGACGACCGAGCGGGCCGGGGCGGAGGTCGAGGTGCCGACGATGCCGGTATAGACGATCCGCTCGTCCTTCTGGTCGTCGAGCAGGTTGTTCACGTTGAGCCGGAAGTTCCAGTCGCGGCCGGCGATCCTGCGCTTGAGACCGACCGCGGTGTTGACGACGAAGCGCTGGGAGAAGTCGGCCTTGAACCGGCCGGTGACGCGACGACGGAGACCGTTGTCGATCGCGGCCTCGGCCTGACGGCTGCCGAACCAGTTGATGCCGAGACCGAAGTCCCAGCCCTTCAGCGTGCCGTCGGTGAACGTGTATTTGTTCCACAGGTTCGCCGAGTGCTCGGGATTGTCGATCAGTCGCACGCCCTTGACGCCGGCCTCGAAGTCGACCGACGACTCATCGAGATTCGCCGCCAGAGCCTGTTGCGTGGTGAAGCCCATGTAGCGCCACCATGAGTCGTACTCCGTGCTGTTCGGCTGGTCGACGAGGCCGAAGCCGCCGATGACCTCCTGCTTTTGGTACGCGTACGAGAAGGTGGCGGAATAGTTCCGATTCGGCGTGAAGAGCAGGCTGACGTCGAAACCCGAAGACTCGTCGGCGTAGTTCACGTTGGCGTTGCGATTCTCATAGGCGAGGTTCGCGTACAGGTCGGCGGGCGTGTTGCCGGTGTTTGCCGTCTGCAGGATCGTCTGCGAGCCCTGCGCCATCGAGGCCGTCGCGGCGGCCTCCATGCCCCGCCGCAGCGGGTCGTTGGCCGTCGTGCCGAGCGAGCGGTAGTCGACGAGCACCAGATTATTCCGCTCGCCGCGGAAGGCGGGCGAGTTGCGGAACGTCGCCTGGTCGGCGGCGGCGATGTACTGGAGCGGGAGCAGGTAGCTCTGCGGCTGGTTGGTCTGGAAGCTCGTCCAGCTCGTGGGCACATTGACGTTGGTGAGACCGGTGCCGTTGTTGCTGCGGGGCTGCGGGGCCCAGAACACGTTGTAGACCGCGTCCTCGCGCTTGATCTTGTACGCGGCCACGGAGCCGGAAAGCACGGTGCGGCCTTCGCGATCGCGCCACAGGTCGAACTTGGCGCCGACCTCCTGGCTGCGTGCGAATTCGGGATCCACGGCGTTGCCGGCGCCGTCCTGCTGGCCGGAATCGGGGAAGAGGCCGGTGGCGGTCAGGCCGTAGAGCGAAATCGCGTCGTTGATCTTGATGCTGAGGCCGGCGGTCGGGCTGTTCTTGTACTGGGTCTCGCCTTTGAAACGGTAAAAGTCCGCCCGCGTCGTGCCCGCCGCGGGCGTCGGATCGACGTTGCGCACGTAGCTCGAAGCCTGGGTGGGATCGCCGCCCGGCGTGAGCGCATAGTTCCAGGTCCGGCTGCGGACCATGAACCGGTCGCGCCGCAGACCACCGATCAGGAGCACGCGGTCGCGCCAGAGCTTGCCCTGGTAGACGACATAATGGCCGGCGTTCCACTCCTCGAAAGTGTTGCGGTTGCTGGTCCGCGCGCCTTCGCCGGCGTAGGCGATCGGCGTGAGCACGCTCTCGCGGGAGAAGCTCTTGAACGAGTTGGTGATGCCGGCGGCGTTCACGGGCAGGGGTGCACTGCCGAGATTTTTCGCCCAGGTCTTCCGATCATGGAAGCCCACGAGGAAATTGTGGTTCGCACCGAGCAGGTTGAAGTTGTAGTTGAGATCGAGGCGGACCTGCCGGTTCTCGTTCTGGCTGGAGGGTCGCGTCCAGTTGTACTGGAGACGCCGGAAACGATAGTCGTTGGCGCCGGTATAATTCCGCGCGAACAGCGGGTTGGCGAACTGGAGCCCGGTCTGCTCGAAGTAGGTCGGCTGCGACCGCAGGTTGGCGAGCGTCGTCTGCTGCGCGGCGGTGAGCGGCTGGCCGTTGTTGAAGACGCGCTGGTAATCCACGCTGCCGTTGACCTGGAGGTTCTCGATGTCGGTGCGCGTATAGTTGAATCCGCCGATGAGCGTGAGGCCGTCGACGAGCTTCTGCGTGACCTCGAGCATGAGGTTGTAATAGCGGGTCTCCTGGAACGGATCGCTGCCGCTGAGCCGGTAGGCCTCGCCCGAGCCGTACCAGTCGCGCGCGACATTCGGCAGGTCGCCGAACACGGTGTTGGCGTTGTTCTCGCCGTAGAAGTTGAGCGTGTTCTCGGCGGCGTTGTTGGTGTCGGCGAGGTCCCGGAAGCCGTTGGCCTCGCTGCGGAAGATGCCGCCCTCGACGTCGAGCAGCACGTTGGTGTTCTTCCAGGGCTTCACCTCGAAGAGACCGGAGAGAAACCGGCGCTCCCGGTCGTCGCCGTCGCGGATCGGATCGGCGTCCGACTTCTGGTACGCGCCCGCCAGGCGGTAGTTCACCTGCCGGCCGGCGACCTTGAGCAGCGGCCCGGTGGCATCGAACTCGAGGCGGCGGAAATCATGGCTGCCGAACGCCGCCTTCACCTCGTAACGGGGAACGCTGAGGGGGTAATCGGGGATGATGTTCACGACGCCGCCCAGCACCGCGACCCCGTAGAGGAGCGACTGGGGGCCCTTCGCCACCTCGACGCGGGAGACGTTGACGTTGTCGGTCACCGACGACGTCACGAAGCCGTTGCGCAACTGCCGGCGGGAATTGTACCCGCGAATGTTGATCGTGGTGCTGGAGCGATCGCCAAGCCCTTGTCCGGCCTGGCCGGTGCCGGAGGCGGAGAAGAGGAAGTTGTTCGACGTCTGGACGAAATCCTGGGTGATGCCCGCCTCGTAGATCAGCGCCTCCTTGAAGTCATAAGCTCCGATGTCCTCGATGAATTCCTTCGTGACCACATTGATCGGCATCGGAATGTCCTTGATCGGCGTGTTGAGGCGCGTGCCGGAGGTCGCATTGGTGGCGCGATAGCCGACGTCCTTGGTCGCATCGACGCGGAACTCGGAGAGCGTGACGATCGCCTCCTCTGCGGGCGCCGGCCGGGCGGGAGCGGCCGCCTGGGCGAGCAGGGTCGCGCCGGTCGCGGTGGAGAGCAGCAGGCCGGTCAGGGTTTTCACGGGGAGCAGCATGGTGGCAGGGTTCAAGGGCGGTGACAGGGACGGCCGCGCGTTCGCATGCGCGCGTGGCCGGGGAAGGCCGAACCGAAAAACAAATTGCCCCCCTCGCAACCCGCGCGGAACTTAACCGTTAAGTGAACCCTGCGCCGTCCCCCTCCCCGACCCTGCGCACGATCGCCGCACGGGCGGGGGTTTCGGTCGCGACCGTGTCGCTCGCCCTGCGCGGCGCCCCGGGAATCCCCGACCGCACCCGCGACCGCGTGCGCCGCCACGCGGCGCGGCTCGGCTACCAGCTCGATCCCCAGGTGACCAAGCTCATGGCCTACCTGCGGCAGCGCCGCCGGGTGCGGACGACGTCGGAGCTGGGTCTGATCCATTTCCACCCCGAGGCGAAACCTTGGCGCCACAATCCGTTCCTGCACCGTCTTCACACCGCCGCCGCCCAACGCGCGGCGCAGTTTGGCTACCGTCTGGCGGATTTCTGGCTCGCGGCGCCGGACATGACGCCCGCCCGGATGCGGGACATCCTGCTCGCGCGCGGCATCGACGGCCTGATCCTGATGGGTGCGCCGCAGTGGAGCGCCCGGCTCGATTTCGACCTGGATCGCTTCGCCTGCGCGGCGCTGGGCTACAGCCTCCGGGTGCCGCTCCACCGCGCGTGCCAGCACCAATACCAGGAAATGTTCACCACCCTCGCGCAGCTCGAGCGCCGCGGGTACCGGCGGCCGGGATTGATGCTCACCGAGGACGCCGACCAGCGGACGTTGCACCACTGGTCGGCCGCCTTCCTGTGGTGGCAGCAGTCGCGCCCCGCCGCCGGCCGGCTGCCGATTCTCCGCGCCGCCCGCCTCGAGCCGCCGGTCTTCCGCCGCTGGTTTGAACGTCACCGACCGGACGTGGTGATCGCCCAATCGCCCTCGGCGGCGACCATCGGAAGCTGGCTCGCGGACGCCGGCGCGCCGGTGCCGGAGGCGTGCGGGCTGGCGGACCTGGATGTCGATCCCGGCGAGGCCTGCTCGGGCATCCGCCAGAATTACGAACAGGTCGCCGCCGCCGCGGTCGACCTCGTGGTCGCGCAGATCCTGCGCAACGAACGCGGCATCCCCACGCACCCGAAGGTCGTGCTGATCGAAGGCCAATGGGTCGACGGCGGGACGACCCGTCCCGAGCCCTCCCCGGGAGCCGCGCGGCGGCCCTGAGCCAGACCATGCCGTTGACCGTCCAATCACCGCCGCGCCGTCCGCACTGAACGGTGGAGCGGCCTGAGCCCAAGCCGCTGCGGACGGATCCGTCGAACATCAGCCGCCGGGGGACAGGCGGCTCCACCCAACCCGATCGTTCGGGTTGAGCGCACGGGCGACCGCCCGCTACCACTCCATCTTCGCCCGCGGTTCGGGCAGCGGCAGCTCGTCGAGCTTGCCCGCGGCGGAGACGACCTCGTAGGCGGTGCGGAAGTGCAGTTTCGCGAATTCGCCGAGCGCCCGCGCCCCGAACCGCGCGATGATCTGCGCCCCCTGCGTTTTCACCAGGGGCCCGGCGCCCTTCTGCAGCTTCTCGCCGAACCGCTTCGAGAGCGAAACGATCTGCCGCTGGAACTCGGCGCGGGCGACGACCGAGGCCGCGGCGACGACCGGGTCCTCCTCCGCCTTCGTGCGCATCCGCAGGTCGAACTCCTTCACGCCTTTTCGCGCGAGCTCGCGCTGCACCAGCGGCTGCTCCGTGAACTGGTCGAGCAGGCCCCAGGGCACGCGCCGCTCCGCGAGCGCCTGCTCCAGCGCGGTGGCGTGCTGCCAGGCGAGCAGCCGGTTCAGGTTCGCGCCCGGGCGCGCCATCAGCTCGTTGTACTTCGGCATGCCGCAAAAGCAGGTGCGGACCACGACGCCCTTCGTCTCGCGGATCGCCTGCTCCAGCTTGAAGATCTGCAGCTCGGAAATCTTCTTCGAATCCTTCACGCCCGCCTTCACCCACGCTTCGATCATGCCGCGGTCGGCGATCACGGTCGCGGCGATCACCGGGCCGAAGAAGTCGCCCTTGCCGCTTTCGTCGAGGCCCGCGTGCGCCTCGTACCAATCGGGGTGCAGCACCTCGTCGTAACCAAGTTTCGCGGCGCCGGTGACCTCGGGCTCGACCACGTCGCGGACGAAATCCTCCGTGCCCTTGCCCGCGATGACGACCTTGCCGCTCGTGTAGGCGGAGACGTTGACCTTGAGGTGGTCGGCCTTGAAGGCGAAACGGGTGTAAGCGACCTCGAACGGCGTCCAGCCGCGCGCCACGCAGATCGACCGCAGCCGCTCCATCTGCGCGTCGTCGAGCTTGAGCGTGTAGGACGCGAGCTTCTTCGGCGCGTCGGATTCGTCGTCGGACCTCTTGGGCATCCGGCAGAACACGCGAAAAAACCCGGGAAAGCGCAAAGGAGAAAACACCCGCCCGCGGGGGCTAATTTGCTTGCCCCGCCGGGGCGGCTGCACGGCGTATCGACGGATGTCTCCAGCGTCCACCGCTGCCCGCCTCACCGCCGCCCGCACCGGGTTCCAGCAGGCGCTGCTGGCGTGGTACCGCGCCCATGCGCGCGCGCTGCCCTGGCGCGAGGCGCCGTCGCTTTATCGGACCGTCGTGAGCGAGTTCATGCTGCAGCAGACGCAGGTGAAGACGGTGCTGCCGTATTTCGCGCGCTGGCTGGAAGCGCTCCCCGACTTCGAGGCGCTGGCGGCCGCCGACGAGGCTCGCGTGCTGAAACTTTGGGAGGGACTCGGCTACTATTCGCGCGCGCGCAACCTTCACCGGCTGGCCCGGGCGCTCGCCACGCGGCCGGAACCGCCGCGCACCCCGGAAGCGTGGCGGGAACTGCCGGGCGTCGGTCCGTACACCGCGGCGGCGATCACGAGCATCGCTTTCGGCGCGCCCGCCGCGTGCGTCGACGGCAATGTGGTCCGGATCCTTGCCCGGCTCACCGCCGACGCCACGCCCTACCGGGATTCCGCGACGGCCGCGAAGGCCCTGGCGCCTCTTGCCGACGCCCTGCTCACGCGCGCGTCGCCGGGCGACCACAACCAGGCGATGATGGAACTCGGCGCCACCGTCTGCTTCCGCCAGAAGCCGCTCTGCCTTACCTGCCCGGTGCGGGGTTTTTGCGCCGCCGCCCGGCAGGGCGATCCGGAATCGCTCCCCCGCCTCGCACCGAAGGCGATCGAACAGCGCGCCGTCACCCGCGTCTGGTGCGTGCGGGGCGAGGCGCTGCTGCTGCATCGCGCCGCGGCATCCGCGCGCCGGCTCGCCACCCTGCATGAGCTGCCGCTGCCGGAACACTGCGGCCTGACCGAGGAGGAAGTCCAGCGCGCGCCCCGCCTCGCCCGCCATCGCCGCGGCATCACGCGCTTCCAGATCACGGAGTCCATCCACGCCGCCAATCCGCCGGCCCGCGCGCCCCTTTCCGCGGAACTCGTCTGGGTGCCGCTGCGGGAACTCGAGGCGATCACGCTGTCCGGTCCGCATCGCCGCTGGATCGGCGCGCTCCTGGCCGCGGCGGAGGTGTCCGGCCGCCGCGAATAGAGCGGATTCAACCCTTCTGTAGCCCAGACCAAAACGCAAAGTCGCGAAGGAACGCGAAGTTTCGCCAAGTTTTCCTGGCGCGTCTTTGCTTTCCTTCGCGTCTTTGCGTCGAGGATCCCGCTCCGCGCGGCTGGATTATACTCGAGGCGCCCCCAGAGCGGGTTCATCGGGCTCCCCCGGCCGCGCGAATTCCGTTGTCCGCCAAACTCCGGCTCGCGCCGCGCGCTTTCGCCGTGCGAGCCTCGTCGCGTGGGAGCCGCCCTGAAATCGATGCTGGCGTACTGGCTGATGCCACTGCCGTTCTGCGTGGCGGCGATGCTGGCGGGGCTTGTGCTGGGACGGACGCGCCGCGGCGCCCGGGCGGGGCGGTGGCTGTTTGGCGGCGGACTGGGATTGCTCCTGTTGTTCGGCAACGGCTACGTGAGCCGCTGGCTGATCCGGCCGCTGGAAACCCGATATGCCGCGATTCCGGAGCTGCCGGCGGGAGCGCCGGTGCCGCCGGCGCTGGCGGCGTGCCGGTACGTCGTGGTGCTCGGCGGCGGCAACGGCGATGGCCCGGGCGTCTCGGCGAACAACCTGCTTTCCGGCAGCGCCCGCGCGCGGCTGGTCGAAGGCGTCCGGCTGCTGCGCAGCCTGCCCGAGGCGCGCCTGATCGTCTCGGGTCCCGCGCACGGCCGCCGGGACTCGCATGCGACGGTCCTCGGCCGCACCGCGATCGCGCTGGGATTGCCGCCGGACCGGGTGCTCACGATCGACGAGGCGCGGGACACGGAGGGCGAGGCCGCCGCGGTCGCCCGACGCGTCGGGAACGCCCCGGTCGCGCTCGTCACCTCGGCCTGGCACCTGCCGCGCGCCCACGCCTTGTTCCGACGGGCCGGGGTCGACGCCCTGCCCTGCCCCGCGGATTTCACCGCGCATGCCCGCGATCCTTTCCAATTCGAGGACCTGTTCTGGCGCACCAGTGCGCTCGAGCGCAGCACCTATGCCGTCCGGGAGCGGCTGGGCTACGCGTGGGCCTGGTTGCGCCGGAAGGTCTGAGCGTTTCACGGCCGATTCCGGCGAAACCCGCACCGGCCGCCGGGAATTCCCCGAAGAAATGTTTCGCAATCGTAACATGGGCCCCTAACTCCGGGGCGAATGTTCTCGCTGAAGAAACTCCTGGGGAAAGACGACAAGTTCTTCGATCTGCTCGATGCCGGAGCCGAGGAGGCAAAGGCCAGCGTCGACCTGTTCTCGAATTTTCTGCGCAAGATCGCGGACGGGCGCGTGCCTCCCAGCTCCCTGGACGACTTCATTCAGTCGCGGCGCAAGGAAAAGCGGATCCGCCATCTGATGATGGAGGAGCTGAGCAAGACGTTCGTCACGCCGCTGGAGCGGGAGGACATCGAGGAGCTGTCGTTCGCCCTCTACCGGATCCCGAAGCTGGTCGAGAAGATCGTCGAACGGCTCTCGATCTATCCCGGCCGCGTGCCCCAGGCCGCGTTCCTGCGCCAGGCGGAGCTGCTTTCGCAGGCGGCGGAGGCGGTGGTGTTCATGGTGAAGCAGCTCCGCGGCGGCACGACGATCGAGAAGATCCGCAGCGCCAGCGAGCGGCTCCAGTTTGCCGAGGGCGAGGCCGACAAGGTGATGCTGTCGCTCCTCAAGGACCTCTATCACGGCCCGTTCGACGCGAAGGAGCTCGTGATCCTGCAGGAACTTTATGAGATGGCCGAGCAGGCCGTCGACCGCTGCCGCAATGCCGGCAGCATCGTGATGCAGATCGTGCTGAAGCACTCGTAAGCGCCACCCCCGGAGATCCGCTGCCGCGCCGCCGCCGACCGACCCGACTGCATGACCCTTTTCCTGCTCGTCCTCCTCGCCGCGCTGACGTTCGAGTACATCAACGGCTTTCACGACACGGCCAATGCGATCGCGACCGTGGTTTCCACCAAGGTGCTCACGCCGCGCGCCGCGGTGATGTGGGCGGCGTTCTGGAACCTGATCGGCGCGCTCTTCGGCACCGCCGTGGCAAAGACGATCAGCACCGGGCTGGTGGACGCGAGCGCGGTGAACATGACCACCGTGCTGTGCGCGCTGCTCGCCGCCATTGTCTGGAACCTGTTCACCTGGTGGCTCGGCCTGCCCTCGAGTTCCAGCCATGCGCTCATCGGCGGGCTCTGCGGCGCCGCGCTCGCGACCGCCGACGGCAAGTGGTCCGTGCTGCTCTGGCACACCCACGACGCCAAGGGCGCCTCGGCCGGGCTCTGGCCCAAGGTGGTGCTGCCGATGTTCACCTCGCCGCTGGTGGGCTTCATCGGCGGCGCCCTGCTGATGGGCTTCCTGCTCGTCGCGCTGCGCCGCGTCACTCCGCGCATCGTCGGGCTCATCTTCGGCAAGGCGCAGTTGATCAGCGCGGGATTCATGGGTTTCAGCCACGGGTCGAACGACGCCCAGAAGACGATGGGCATCATCACCCTCGCACTGTTCACCGGCACGAGCACGGGGGCGTTCAACGAACTGCCCTCGTGGGCGCATTTCCTCCGCGTGCCGGAATTCAAGGACATTCCCCTCTGGGTCGTGATCACGTGCGCGATCACCATGGCCGCGGGCACCGCGGCGGGCGGGTGGCGGATCATTCGCACGATGGGACACAAGATGGTGAAGATGCAGCCGGTGCACGGCTTTGCCGCCGAGACGACCGCCGCGATCATCCTGCACGGCACGGCGACGATCGGCGTGCCGGTCTCCACCACGCACGTCATCTCGACCTCCATCATGGGCGTCGGCGCCACCAAGCGGTTGAGCGCCGTGAAGTGGGGCGTCGTGCAACGCATCCTCTGGGCGTGGGTTCTCACCCTGCCGGTCACCGCCCTGCTCGGCTACTGGCTCGACCGGTTGATGCAGTGACGCCGGACCCGGCGGGGCCGTGAAAGGCCGGGCGCCGGGCCTCAAGCGGCTCGCCTTTGCGCGCCCCGCCCGCCAAGTTCCGGGCATGCCCCCCGCCAGGTCGCGACTGCCCCATCGACGTGCCCGCATTCGGGTCGTGGGCCTGTGCGCGGCGCTCGCCCTCGCGCCGGCGCTGTGGTCCCAGGGCAGCAGCGATCCGTTTTCGCGGTCCTCCTCCGGCATGGATGGCATGCCGGCCCCGCGGCCGGTCGAGCTCGCGCCGGTCTTCTTCCCCCCGCTGCCTCCGCCGCTCGACCGCCCGGTGGCGCGGGGCTCCGCGCAAGGCACGCGCTTCCACGCCCCGCCCGAACTCGCCGCGCACGTTTCCGACTACTTTTATCCCGCCCTCGGCACGCGCCTCGTCACGCGCACCCTGACCGAGAAGCTCAAGGCCCGGCTCGAGGCCTACAAGGCGGAGCGACTGAAGCTCGCCAACGAACTGCGGGCCGAGATCGAGCGGCTCCGCACGGCCGATCCGGCAGAGCGCGCCCCCGCGCTCGCGGCGCTTTCGCGGCGGCAGACGCCCCGGATCGCCGAGCTCGAGAAGACCGCCGAGCAACTGCGGCGCGATCTCATCACCTCGGATTTCAACTGGAACACCTTCCGGCAATGGCATCTCAGCGAACGCCAGCGGCGCGGCTACTCGCCGATGGAAATCGCCCAGGTGATGCGCGCGTATGCGTTCTACCAGCACAACCTGCTGCCGGCCCAGCGCGGCATGCTGCGCGAGATCGCGGTCGACCTGATGTTCGCGGCGGAGAACTCCGACGCCGCCGCGGCCGCCAACCCCTATGTGTTCTTCCCGCCCGAGCCGGCGCGGGTGATTTTCCCCGAGCAACTGCCGGCCGACGTCGCCGCGCGCGTGGCCACGTACCAGACGAAGCGCTCGGCGCTGAAGAAGGAGCTGTACGACGCGGTCTTCTCCTCCGACGGCGCCGCCTTCGCCTTCCTGCGCAGCACGCCGATCAAGTCGCTCGCGGACAAGCAGGCCGGGCGCATTGCCGAGCTCGAGGCGCTGGCGGAGGAAATCCGCCGCGGCCTCAGCGCCGTGCCGGAGTCGACCGCGGAGCGCTCGCCGCTCACGCCCCAGCTCGATACGCGCGTCGCCGTGATGATGCGGCGCTATATCGCGGCGCAGCGCGAGGCCGCCCAAAAGGCGGACCAGATCCTCGCCGGCGCCCGCCACCTGCCGCTCCAGGCGACGTACCGGTTCGAGAACGACGGCATGAAGTTCGTGGTGGTGCCCACGCGCGGAGGCCGCGGGGGACCGGGCGGCCCCCAGGCCGGCGGCGGTCGCGGCGGAGCCGGCACGCAGGCCCAGGTCGAGGCGGTGCGGGCCCAGGTCTCGGCCGTGGCGGAGGAATACGGCCGCACCGTCGCGGACCTGCTCAACGAGCGGGAATCCATCCGGCTCGAGATCGCGTCGTTGCTGCAACTCACCAAGGCCGACGCGATCGACCGGGCGCTCTTCGCCTCGATGCGCGTCGCCACCCGCGAGGAGAATTCGCGCACGTTCGGCGACTACCGGCTCGCCGTCTTCGAGCCGGGCTTCTCGCCTGAGCAACGCCGGCTGCTGTTCGATGGCGTCATGCAGCAGATGGAAATGCCCCTGCCCCGCGGCGAGCCCCAGGCCAGCCGCCGCGCCGACACCTGGTAGGCAGATGTTCGCCTGGCTGCGCCCCGTCGCAGCCGCAGCGACCTCGGGCCGACGTCCTTCCGCCACCTGCGCCCCCCCCCCGATCTTCCCGAACGTCGGAGCACGCCGGCAGTGGGCAGCGCCGCCTCCCCGCACCTGGAGCATACTCAACCGTCCTGCAGCCCAAACCTACACGCAAAGTCGCCAAGGAACGCGAAGTTTCGCCAGGTCTTCCTTCGCGAGTCTTTACTGTCCTTCGCCCCTTTGCGTTTCGGATCCGGCCCTGATCGGCTACGATTCTACTTCAGGCGCCCTGGGCCGGCGGCGCCGGCGCGGCTCCGGGCGGCGACAACACCACCGCGGGAATCGGCGCCGCGGCGCCGGCAGCGCTGGCACGCAGGCCGGCGGCCGCCATGAAGTACTTCTGCGCGCGGAAGGCTTCGTCGCCCGCGGCGCGGGGCACGGGGCCGTACGTGCCGTCGGACCGCAGTTCGCGCGCGTCCTCGTTGTCGCGCAGCTCGATCGGCAGCACGTCGTCGATGAGACGGCGCCGCAGGTCGGGATCCTCGATCGGGAAGAGCGCCTCGACGCGGCGGAAGAAGTTGCGCGACATCCAGTCCGCACTCCCGGCGAAGACGAGCGGCTGGCCGCCGTTCTCGAAGTAGAAGATGCGCGCGTGCTCGAGAAAGCGTCCGACGATGCTGCGGAGCCGGATGTTCTCGCTCAGCCCCTTCACGCCCGGGAGCAGGCAGCAGGTGGCCCGCACGATGAGGTCGATCTTCACGCCGGCCTGCGACGCGGCGTAGAGGTTCTCGATCGTCACCGGGTCGACGAGCTTGTTCATCTTGGCGATGATCCGGGCAGGGCGGCCCGCGGCGGCATTCGCCGCCTCGGCGTTGATCAGTTCCTGGGTGCGGCTGTGGAGGTTGAACGGCGCCACCAGCAGGTGCTTGAACTCGGGCGTGCGCCCCAGCCCGGTCAGCGTGTTGAACAGTTGCGCCACCTCGGCGGCCAGGTGCTCCCGGCAGGTGAGCAGGCTCAGGTCGGTGTAGAGCCGGGCGGTCTTCGGGTTGTAATTGCCGGTGCCCAGATGGACGTACCGGCGCAGCGTGCCGCCCTCCCGTCGCACCACGAGGCAGCACTTGCAGTGGGTCTTGTGGCCGACGAGGCCGTAGACAACGTGCACCCCCGCCTCCTCCAGCTCGCGGGCCCACTTGATATTGTTGGCCTCGTCGAAGCGCGCCATGAGCTCGATGAGCGCCGTGACCTGCTTGCCGGCGACCGAGGCGTCGATCAGGGCGCGCACCACGGGGGAGTCGCCGCTCGTGCGGTAAAGGGTCTGCTTGATGGCGAGCACCTCGGGGTCGCGGGCCGCCTGCTGCACGAATTCCACCACGGGAGCGAACGATTCGTACGGGTGATGCAGGAGGACATCGCGCTCGCGGATCAGATCGAAGATCGCCGGGTGCGAGCCGGGCGTCGTCGGGTCGCAGGGTACGTACGGCGGGAACTTCAGGTCCGGCCGGTCGATCAACTCGTAGAGGCTCATCAGCCGCAGCAGGTTCAGCGGCCCCTTGAGCCGGATCGCGTCGTCGGCCTCGACGCCGATGTGCCGGCACAGGACGGTGAGCATGCCGTTGTCCACCCCGTCCTCGATCTCGATCCGCACCGCCTCGCCCCGGCGGAGGTTGCGCAGTTCCTCCTCGATCTTCTTCAGGAGGTTCTCGGCCTCCTCCTCGTCGATGTAGAGATCGCTGTTGCGGGTGACGCGAAAGGCGCTGGCCTGTTCCACCACGTAGCCGGGGAAAAGCCGGCCGCCGCAGAGCTTGATGATCTCGCTCAGGAAGAGATGCCGCAGCGGGCCCGCGTCGCGCGGCGCGATCTGCACGATCCGCGGCAGGCTGCGCGGCACCGGCAGGATGATCATCAGCCGGTCCTGCCCCGGCGTATCCGGATTGTCCAGGGACACCAGCACGTTGAGCGTCTTGTTGCCCAGCAGCGGAAAGGGATGCGCCTGGTCGACCGCCAGCGGCGTCAGCACCGGCAGCACCTGCGTTTCGAAATACTGCTGCACCCACGCGCGCTCCGCGTCGCTGAGCTGGGCCGCGGTCCGGAACTCGATCCCGGCCCTGGCCAGCGCCGGCACCAGTTCCTGATGCCAGCAGGCGTACTGGTCGGCCACGAGCTGGCTCACGGCCTTGCGCACGCGACGCAGTTGTTCGCGGGGAGTCAGGCCGTCGATGCTCAGACCGCTCGACTCGGACTCCGCCTGCTGCATCAGGCCGGCGACGCGGATCTCGAAAAACTCGTCGAGATTGGAGCTGACGATGGCGAGGAACTTGACGCGCTCGAGCAGCGGATTGTCGGGATTGCAGGCCTGTTCCAGCACGCGGCGGTTGAACGCGAGCCAGCTCTGCTCCCGGTTGCCGAAGACCGTCGTGGTCCCGTCGGCGGCTGTTCTCGGCTTGGGCATCGACGCGGAGACGACATTGGGACGGCGCTTGGGGCGGGAAGCAGACATGGAGCGCCGCCAACCTAGACCCGCAACCCGCCGGCAGACCAGCCACGTCACTCGCCGTCACCCAATCGTCACACACAAGCCGGTCCAGGACCGCACCCTGCGACAAAGATTATTTCACCGGCGGCGGACAGGGCGGGAGCGAGCCGGTCCGCCGGTGGTCAAACCGCCGGCGCGGGCGGCGCCTTCCGCTTTTCCACCAAGGCGAGCAGCAGGTCGCTCTTCGCCAGGCTGCCGCGGAGCAGCCCGTCCGCATCCACCACCGGCAGGCGCTCCGCGACGAGGCCGAGAAAGCCTCCGAGCGCATCGGTGAGCGGCTGCTCGGGGGACACCCGCGGGAAATCCTCGCGCAGGATGTCGCGGGCGAGCACGAGCTCGGCGAGGTCGGGTTCGCCGAGGTACGGCTTGATGTCGTGGAGCGCCACCACGCCGACGAATTTTCCCGCCTCGTCGACGACGTAGAGGTTGTTGACACGCACCGCCAGGAACGTGCGGGCGATCTCGGCGAAGGGCGCCGATGGCGAGACCACGGGCGGATCGGCCCGCATCAGGTCGGCGACGCGCCCGGTGCCCAGCGCGGGATCGGGCTGCGAAGCCGCCTTGCGCTGCAACACTTCGCTGTAGAGCGAGGCGCCGGCGATGCTCTTGGCGGTGTGGAAGGCGATCACGCTGCTCAGGAGCAGCGGGAGGATGATGTCGTAGCTGAGCGTCATCTCGAACAACAGGATCACCGCCATGACCGGCGCGCGGCTCGCGGCTGCAAGGAAGGCACCCATTCCGACCAGCGCGAACGTCATCGGGTTCTGCGCACCCGCCGGCCAGACGTGGTGCACGAACGTGCCGAAGAGCAGTCCGGCGCACGCGCCCATGAAAAGCGATGGCGTGAACACGCCGCCCGGGGCGCCCGAGCCGAAGGACGCCATGGTGGCGAGCCACTTGCACGCGAAGAGCCCGGGCACGAGCACCCAGCCGATCTTGCCGTTGAGAATCTCGACCACGACGGAGTAGCCGTTGCCGCACACCTGCGGGACCTGTACCGCGATCGCGCCGACGAGGAGTCCGCCGAGCGCCAGCCGCAGCACGATCGGCAGCCGCAACGAGACGAAGAATTTTTCCGCGCCCTTGAGCGTGGAGAGGAACAGCGGTGCGAGCGCGCCCGCGATGAATCCCAGCACGATGTAGGGCCCCATCTCCCACGGCGACACCTCGCCGAATGCCGGAACCTTGTAGAGCACGTGGGCGGACGTCAGCACGTGCACCGTCAGCGTGGCCGCCACGGCCGCCACCACCAGCGGGCCCAGGCTCTCCATGGCGATGGTGCCGAGGATGATCTCGGCCACGAAGAACGATCCCGCGATCGGGGCGTTGTAAGCCGAGGCGATGCCCGCCGCGGCGCCGCAGGCGACCAGGAGCCGGAGCTTCGGCGGGGTGAAGCGGCGCCACCGGCCGAGCCGCGAGGCGGCCACGGCGGCCATCTGCACGAGCGGGCCCTCGCGCCCGATGGAGCCGCCGGTGCCGATCGCCAGCACCGCCGCCAGCGATTTCACCAGGCTGGCCCGCATCGGGATGTGGCCGTTGCCGATCACGATCGCCTCCATGTAGTCGGTCGAGCTCTGCACCCGCGTGAGGCGCTGGCCGAAAAGGAGGATCGCGCCCGCCGCCGCGCCGCCGAGCGTCGGCACCGCCAGCACGGCCCACCAGGGCAGGCTCGCCATCGAATCGACGACACCGAGTCGCGAGTTGCCGAACCAGTCGTGCACGCGCTCCGTGAGGATGGTGAACAGCATCGACGCGAGCGCGCCGAAAAATCCCGCCACCGCGGCCCAGAGCAGCGTCACCTGCCACTCGCTGGGCTGCAGCTTCTCCTGCACCCACACGCGCCAGCGGAGCAGGAAGAGCAGGCGGCGCAGGAGGGGCGCGGCCGGTTCGGTGACGGACTTCATCGCGACGCCACCTCGCGAGGAAGATCACGGAAAGCACAGCTCGGACGCACGATGCCGAAACCGTAGGGCCGGCGTCCGCAGAAACAAGCCCTCGCCGCGGGAAAATCCGGACTCTTCCGCGGGCCCGATCCCGGCTTGCGCTGCACGCGCCGCGTCGCACCCTGCGCAGCATGTGCGCCAAGCCCAGCCGGAAAACGCCCCGCCCCGCGGTCGCCGCGCCGGCAGCGGCCGCCCCGGTTCGCGTCGCGGAAGAAACCACCGCCGGCTCGTGGCTCGACTCGTCCGACCCGCGGCGCCGGACCTGGGCTCGGGTGCTTTTCGCCGGGATCTGGATCTACGTCGGCGCGCTCTGGCTGCTCGCGCTCGACCAGACGTTCCGCTGGGGCATCTTCGACTGAGCAGCCCACCCAGCCGGACACCGGCTGTCGGCCTCCCCATCAACCGTGAAAACGGCCGCACGGAAGGTGGAGCGGCTCGTCCTCGAGCCGCTGCGGACCGGCCCGTCGCACGTCAGCCGCCTGGGGACAGGCGGCTCCACCGCAACGGCATCGTTCCGTCTCAGTCGATCGTGTAGGGCTCCTGCACCTCCTCCTGCTCCGAGGGAGCGGTGAGGGCCACCAGGCTGCGCAGCGAGGTGAAGTGCTGGCTGAGGTCGAAGTCGCCCCCCAGACCGCCGATGAGCTTGTCGAACAGGTCCTTCTTCGAGGCTTTCAGCGCCTGGATGCGCTCCTCGATCGTGCCCGCGGTGACCATGCGGTAGACGAACACCGTGCTCGTCTGCCCGATGCGGTGCACGCGGTCCACGGCCTGCGCCTCGACCGCGGGATTCCACCACGGGTCGAGCAGGAACACGTAATCGGCCGCGTGCAGGGTGATGCCGGTGCCGGCGGCCTTGAGCGACACGAGCATGGCGGCCGCCCCGGTGGCATTCTGGAACGACTGCACGGGCTTCAACCGGTCGAGCGTCATGCCGGTCAGTTCGTAGCGCGGCAGGTCCGGGAAATGGTTCGCGAGCGCCTCCCGCACCCGGTCGAGCAGCATCACGAACTGGGAGAAGATCACGACCTTGTGCCCGCTGCCCACGATCTCGGTGAGTTTCTCGACGAGCAGGTTGATCTTCCCCGAGTCGGCGAGCGGCGCCTTGAGCCAGGGCAGCATGTCGGGATCGCAGCACGTCTGCCGCAGCCGCGTGAGCAGGGCGAGGAACCCGAACGACTTCTCGCGCATCGCGGCGCCGACGTCGTCGCCCAGCCGCTCCAGGCCCTCGCTGCAGATCCGCGCGTACTCCGCGCGCTGTACGTCGGTGAGCGGGCAGATGAGATCCATCTCGAGCTTCGGCGGCAGCTCGGTCGCGACCTCGCGCTTCGTGCGCCGCAGGATGAACGGCGCGAGCTGGGCGCGCAGGCGCGTCAGGGTGCCGTCGCGATCGGCATTGAGGGCGGATTCGAACGAGGCGCGCGATCCCAGCAGTCCCGGCAGGAGGAACCGGAAGATGCTCCACAGATCGAGCTGGCGGTTCTCCAGCGGCGTGCCGGTCAGCACGAGGCGGTGAGCGGCGCGCACGGCGAAGCAGGTCTGCGTGATCTTGGCGTCGGGATTCTTGATAAACTGCCCTTCGTCGAGCACCGCGTAGCCGAACTCCACGCCGTCGAGCAGCGCCCGGTGCTTGCGCAACTGGGTGTAGCTCGCGAGCCACACCACGGGCTGCTGATGCTGGCTGAAATCGTGGCCGGTCTTCAACACGTCGACCGCGAGGTGCGGGAAGAACTTCGCCATTTCCTCCCGCCACACCGGCACCACGCTCGCCGGGCACACGATGAGGCTGGGACGGCCCTCCAGCGGCCGTGCGGCCAGCAGCGAAAGCACCTGCAGCGTCTTGCCCAGGCCCATCTCGTCGGCCAGCAGGCCGTGGCAGCCGACTGCACAGAGATGGTGCATCCACTCCACGCCACGCCGCTGGTACGGACGCAGGAGCTCGGGCAGCGCGGGCGGCGTGGTCGGCGCCCCGAGGACCTGCTGGCGCCAGGCCTCGATCTCGGGCGAGAGGGTAAGCTTGAGCCGCGCGTCGTTGAAGAGGGAGAAGATAAGGTACGGCGACAGCGGCGCGCTCCCGTCGGCAGCGCCCTGCGTCTCCTCGACGTTCTTCTGCCAGGCCGCGTAGCTCTCCCAGCGATCCTGCGGCAGCGCCACGATGCCGAGGCTCGGCAGGATCACGGGCTGGCCCCCGCGCTTGAGCAGCGCGTTCACCTCGCTGTCGGTCAGCAGCCGTTCCCCGGCGCGGAAGATCCAGCGCAGGTTCAGCCCCGCATGCCCGGCTCCCCCGCCAGTCGATGGCGCCCGCTCCGCCACCGCCTCGATCTCGACCGTGCGGGTGCCCTTGAGGAGATTCGCCGACTTGTCGTCCAGCTCGATGGTGAAGAGCTTGCGCCAGGCGGGCAGGACGGTCTTCAGGAAGTTCGGGATCTCGACCAGCGACTCCATCGTGTAGACCCCGGTGTCCTGGTGATAATGAAAGTGCGCCTTGCGCGCGTAGGCCGCGAGGCCGATGAGCTTGGCCCGTTCCGCCGAGGTGACGTGTGCCGCACCCGGTCCGTGGGCTTCCGGGCCCAGCGCGGGATGCTTCGTCTTCTTGTCCGCCTCGATCCAAACGGACTGAAACGTGAGCCCGGACGTCCTGGTCTTGAATGCCAGCACCAGCGTGCGCGATCCGCTCGCGGCCGGGGCGGACGGCTGCCCGTGCCCTCCGTTGCCGTTCGTCGCGCCGTGACCGTTGCCGCCCTGCGGCGCCGCGGCCCGGGCCATCCCGCCGCCGAAGGAGTGGCCGTTGCGCGCCGGCGACACGACCGCGCCGGCGGAGGCCGGCACGGAGATGCTGCCGGGCTTGGGCGCATCACCGGGCAGCGGCGAGATTTCATCCGCCACGAGTTCCTCGATCTCGTGCAAACCCGCCACCGCCAGCGCGTGGGCGAGGTCCCGGTCGGTGGACGAGGACCGGACGCTCAATCCCTCGGCCGTCCATTCAATGACGGCATACTCGTCCTTCTTGTCCACCCGGCGATGCACGATCGCATCCTTGTCGGTGAGCTCCAGCTCGCGGACTTCGCCGCCGACGTAGATCTGCCGTCCCTGCTCCAGTTGCGCCGGGCTGAAGGCAGCCTCCCACTCTTCCTCGAGTTTGCCGAACCAGAACTCCAGCGAGTGGGGTGTATAGACACGCTTGGGGCCGTGCGACTGCATCAATCTAAAAACGGCCACCGTAGAAACCGACCCAAGTGGTGCAACCTCGAATTTCATCCGTATTATCTGAACCGCAAAATCGCTCGCGTGGAACGAATCCCGGGATTTTTCGCCGGCGACGCCGCGGCGTCGCCACGCCCGGCGCGAAGGCGGGCGATACGTACGCGGGGCCGTCCCTCGGCTTGGACGCGGTCACGCGCGACCGGCCGCTGCGACCCGCCGGCCGGCCGGCAGCCGGGCGAGTTCCTCCCGGATGACGGCGAGCGTGCGCTCCACCGCGCCGGCATTTTCCGCCCGCCAGGCCGCGGCCGCCCGGGCCAGGCGGGCCCGGGCGGCGGGATCGCGGAGCAGCCCGGCCACCCGCGCCGACAGGGCCGCCGGATCGGCCACGGTCTCGGCCGCGCCCCGGGCGAGCAGGTCCCGCGCAATCGGACGGAAGTTGCCCATGCCGGGTCCGAACAGGATCGGCTTCTCCAGCGCCGCGGCCTCCACCGGTGTCTGGCCCTCGGTGTGCGGCGCGAGGCTCTTGCCGACGTAGACGAGGTCGGCGAGCTGCGTGAAGTTCCGCAGCTCACCGGTGGTGTCGCCCACCGCGACATCGACCTCCCCGGCCGCCGCGCCACGCGAGCGGAGGTGATAGCGCAGGCCCGTGCCCGCGACCGCGCGCTCGACCTCTTCGCGGCGCTCCGCATGGCGCGGCACCAGCAGGAGCGACGCCGCGACGCCCTCGGCGCGCGCGTGCCGGAACGCCGCGAGCAGCGCCTCCTCCTCTCCCGGCCAGGTGGAGGAACCGAGCAGAACCAGCCCCTCCGGCAACCCGAGTTCGCGTCGAAGTCGCGCGCGCTCAGCCACGTCAAGGGGTGCGATCCGCACGTCGAGTTTCAGATTGCCCGTGGTCGTCATCCGCTCGCGTGGGAAGCCCAGCGCGGCAAAGCGCTCGGCGTCGTCGGCGGAACCGGGCAGCAGGCGAGTGATTCCCGCCCACAGCAGCCGGGCCGCACCCGGCCAACGCCGCAGCCGCGCGTGCGAGCGATCCGAGAGCCGGGCATTGATGTTGAGCACGGGCACGCCGCGCCGCGCTGCCTGGTGCAGGAACTCCGGCCAACGCTCGCCTTCCGTCAGGATGACCAGATCGGGGTCGATGCGCCGCCAGGCCCGCGCCGCGCACGGCCAGGCGTCGAGCGGAAAATACCCGATCCCCGTCGCCAGCGCGGCATAGCGTTCGCGCGCGAGGCGGTACCCGGTGCTCGTGGTCGTGGTGAGGTGGATGTCCACTCCGTCCCGCCGCAACCCCTCGAGCAGCGGCGCGATCGCGAGCATTTCGCCCACGCTGACCGCCTGCAGCCACACGCGCGGGCGGCCGGGCGGGCGCGGCGGGAGCGCGGGGCCGCCGCCGAACCGCTGGCCGAAGTTCTCCCCGTAGCCGCCGCGCCGCCGCATCCGCCACAGGTAGGCGGGGGCCATCAGCAGCAGGGCGGGCAGGAAGAGAAGGCGGTAAACCCAGAGCATCGCGCGGTCCGACGTTTATGCGCCGGCGGCCGGCCGGAACGAAACCAAAATGTGTACGCCCCGCGCCGCTCCGACCGTCACTGCGGCCCGGCGGCTTTTCTTTTGCGACTTTTGGAGCTTACTGCGCGACTCATCCCGTTGCCATGCGCCTTCTCCCCCTCTGGCTTGCCCTGGGCCTGCTCGCGTCGTCCGCCGCCGCGCCGATTCCGTTCCCCCACGAGGCGAGCGACCTCAAGATGGATCCCACCGCCACGTTCGGCACGCTGCCGAACGGGCTGCGGTACGTCGTCCGCGCCAACCGCGAACCCAAGGACCGGGCCTCGCTCCGCCTCCTGGTCGAGGCCGGCGCCGTGCACGAGCGCGACGACCAGCAGGGCCTCGCGCACTTCCTCGAGCACATGGCTTTCAACGGCAGCAAACACTTCCCGCCGTCGTCCCTGATCGAGTTTTTCCAGCGGATGGGCATGAGCTTCGGCGGCGACACCAACGCCAGCACGTCGTTCACCCGCACGCTCTACCTGCTCGAGCTGCCCAACACCCGGCCCGAGACGTTGGGCGAGGGCCTCAAGGTCCTGCGCGATTACACCGACGGCCTGCTGCTCGGCCCCGAGGAGATCGAACGCGAGCGGGGCATCATCCTCAGCGAGAAGCGCACGCGGGACTCCGCCGGCTACCGCACGAGCCTGGCGACGCGCAACTTCCTGCTCCAGGGTTCGCTGTTCGCGCGGCGCGATCTGATCGGCCCGGAGAAGATCCTGCGCGAGGCCGGTCGCGAGCTGTTCCAGGATTTCTACGACGCCTGGTACCGGCCGGAATTGATGTCGGTCGTGATCGTCGGAGACATCGACGTGCCCGCCGTGGTGCGCCAGCTCGAGACCGCCTTCCGCGACCTGCAGCCCCGCGCGCCGGCCCGCCCGGCGCCGGATCTCGGCCGGGTGGCCGCGTTCTCGGGCGTGACCACGTTTTACCACCACGAGGCCGAGGCGTCCGACACCGACGTCTCGATCATGACGATCACTCCCCATGCGCGCGAACCCGATACCGCCGCGAACCGGCTGAAATACCTGCCGCGCCAGATCGCCCACGCCATCATCAACCGGCGGCTCTCGATCCTCGCCAAGCAGGAAGACGCGCCGTTTCGCGGCGGTGGCGCGGGGGCGGACGAGGCGTTCGGTTTCTACCGGCAGACGTCGATCGGCGTGACCTGCAAGGCGGAGCAGTGGAGCGAGGCGCTCGGCGTGGCCGAACAGGAGCTGCGCCGCGCCCTCGAACACGGCTTCCAACCGGCGGAGCTGCGCGAGGTGCTGGCCAACTACCGCAACAGCCTCGAGCAGGCGGTGAAGACCGCGGCCACGCGGCGCTCCGACAGCATCGCCGGCGAAATCGCGCAGGCGCTGCTCGACCGTGAGGTCTGGACCTCCCCGGCCGACGACCTGGCGCTCTACGGTCCGGCGCTCGAGCGCGTGACCGTGGAGGCCTGCCACGCCGCGTTGCGGGCGGCGTGGAGTCCCGCGCACCGCCTCGTGCTGGTGACCGGCAATGCGCGTCTGCCGGCCGGCGAGGCCGCGCAGGACGCGATCAGGGCGGCCTTCGAGAAGAGCCGCGCCGTGGCGGTCGCGCCGCCGGCCCGGGCCGATGAGGCGCCGTGGGGTTACGGCGACTTCGGGCCGCCCGGCGAGGTGGCCCGCCGCGAATCGGTCCCCGACCTGGGCATCACGCTGCTCACGTTCGCGAATGGCGTCCGCCTCAACCTCAAGCCGACCGATTTCGAGGCCAACCGCATCCGGGTCTCGGTCCGGATCGGCAGCGGCCAGCTCACCGAGCCGCGGGACCAGCCCGGCCTCGCCACGTATCTGAACCAGACCTACAACGAGGGCGGCCTGGGGCGGCACAGCGTGGACGACCTGCGCCGGCTCCTCGCCGGCCGCACCGTCGGCGCGAGCCTGGGCGCGGGCCAGGACGCGTTTGTCGTCAACGGCATCACCAACCGCGAGGACCTGCTGCTGCAGCTCCAGCTCGCCACCGCGCGGATCACCGATCCGGGCTTCCGCCCGGAGGCGGCGCGGCAGGCGAAAAAGGCGCTCGATGAAGCCTACCTGAGTTTCGCGCACACCGCGGCGGGGCCGTTCAATCTCGAAGTCGCGCGCCTGCTCGCCAGCGGCGATCCGCGGTTCGGGCTGCCCCCCGAGGCGGTCATGGCGCGGCGCAACCTCGATGAGGTGAAGGCGTGGGTGCGGCCCGAATTGCAGCACGGCGCGGTCGAGGTGGCGATCGTCGGCGACTTCGAGCCGGAGGCGGCGATCGCCGCGGTGGCGCGAACGCTCGGCACCCTGCCGCCGCGCCGGCCGAAACCCGCGCTCGGAGCCGCGAAGGTGGTGGAGTTTCCCGCGGAGCCGTTCCAGCGGCACTATGAGATCCCGACCGAGATCCCCAAGGGCACGGTCGCGATCTACTGGCCGACGACCGACAGCCTCGACGTCCGCCGCGGACGGCGGCTGAACCTGCTCGCCGAGGTGCTGAAGGACCGGCTGCGGGTGAAGGTGCGCGAGGAACTCGGCGAGGCCTACAACCCCGGCGTGGGCAGCGCGGCGAGCGACTTGTTTCCCGGTTACGGTTACCTGCAGTCGCTCGTCACCGTCGATCCGGCCAAGGCGGCGAAGCTCGTCGAGGTGATCACCTCGGTCGCCGCCGACCTCGCGGAGAAAGGCGTGACCGAGGAGGAACTCGAGCGGGCCAAGAAGCCCGTGCTCACCTCGCTGCGCGAGTCGTCCCGCAGCAACGCCTACTGGCTCGGCGCCGTGCTCGCGCGCGCCCAGGAGCGGCCGGAGGTGCTCGACTGGTGCCGCTCGCGCTACGCCGACAACGAGGGAATCACCGCGGCCGAACTCAGCGCCCTGGCGAAACAGTACCTTCCCGCCACCCGCGCCAGCCGCGTGACGGTGGTGCCCAGGGCCGCGGCGCCCTGAACCGCCCGCGCTCCCGGCGCGACCGCCGCCCGCGCGGCTGACGGGCAGATGTGTTCGCCGGGCGCGAGCCAGGCAGGTGGAGCAGCGTGTCCCCACGCTGCTGATCGAGGCGTATTCCCAACCAGCCGCCTGGGGACAGGCGGCTCCACCTCCACGGCATGCGCCCGGCGCAGTCCGCCCTCAAACCCGCGCGACCACGAGCGATGCGTTGGTGCCGCCGAAGCCGAAGCTGTTGGCGAGCGCGGCGCGGACCGGCTTGGCGACCGCCACGTTGGGCGTGACGTTGAGGCCGAGGTCCGCGACCGCGGGATCGAGATGGGCCAGGTTGATGGTCGGTGGCACCACGCCGTGGTGGATGGCCATGACTGCGGCGAACGCGCCCATCGCGCCGGCCGCGCCGAGAAGGTGTCCGGTCATCGACTTGACGCCGCTCACGTGCAGCGCGCCCTTGCTCGCCGCGAACACCTGCGCGATCGCCGCCGCCTCCTCGCCGTCGCCGCCGGGCGTCGACGTGGCATGCGCGGAGACGTAATCGATCTCCTCCGGCGCCATGCCGGCCCGGGCGAGCGCACGCTGCATCGAGCGGGCTGAGCCCTCCGCTCCGGGGGCGAGCGACGAAAGGTGGTACGCATCGGCCGTGGCCCCGTAACCGCGCAGCTCGGCGTAGATCCGCGCGCCGCGCCGGCGGGCGTGCTCCAGTTCCTCGAGCACGAACACCACCGCGCCCTCCGACAGCACGAAGCCGTCGCGGTCCCGGTCGTAAGGCCGCGAGGCCTGCGCCGGCGCGTCGTTGCGCGTCGACAGCGCGCGCATCTGCGCAAACGCGCCGATGGCGAGCGGGGTGACGGTCGACTCCGCGCCGCCGGCGAGCATGACGTCGGCGTCGTTGCGGCTGATCGCCGCGGCCGCCTCCCCGAGGGCATGCCCGCTGGTGGCGCAGGCCGACGCGACGCTCATGTTGGCGCCGCGGAAATCGAGCAGCAGGCTGACCTGGCCGGCGAGCAGGTTGGGCGCAATCTGGATGATGAAGAACGGCGAGATCTTCCGGAAGCCACCGGCCTTCCAGGTATCGTGCATCGCCTCCATTTCGGGCAGCCCGCCGAGGCCGACGCCCAGATTCACCCCCATGCGGTCGGGCGGCAGGCTGGCGCGGTGGTCGTCGAGCCCCGAGTCGGCGTAAGCCTCCACCGCCGCACCCACCCCGAGGTGAGTGAAGCGACCGAATTTCTTCAGGTCCTTGGGACTCAGCGCCTGGGCCAGCGCCTCGCCCGCGCCCCCGCGAGGCCGAAGCGGCGACGCCAGCGGACGGGAGGGATCGAAATCCCGCCCCTCGCCCGCGATCCGGGCGGTGCAGCCGGTGGCATCGAAACGGGTGATGGGCCCGATCCCGCTGCGCCCGGCCGCGAGGGAAGCCCAGGTGGCCGGAGCCGAATTGCCGCAGGGCGTCACGGCGCCCACGCCGGTGATCACCACGCGCCGGAGGGAGGAAGGAGGGAGGGACATGCGAATCCCGACAAGGAACCGGCAACCGCACCGTGGGCAATTCCGGAGTTGGAACGGCGGCCGCCGTCGTGCGCGGGCTTTGACATTGCCCCCGGGCGGGCTTTTGCTCCGCCCCCTTCGCCACCGCCCGCCCGCCGCGCCTCCGCCCACCTATTCATGTCGCAGCTTCACGCACACTGGCGAATGGAGTACATCGAGGCGCCCCGCTATCCGGCGAAGATGACGCGGCCGTTCCTCGAGCTCCCGGCGCTGGGTGACGACCGGGCGGCGTTGATCGTGTATCGCTCCCCGCACAGCTACCTGATCCTGAACCGGTTTCCTTACAATCCGGGGCACCTCCTGGTCATTCCCTTCCGCGACGTGAAGGAACTGGAGCAACTGCGCGCCGCCGAGCGCGCCGACCTCTTCGACACCCTCATTTTCGGCCAGCAGGTGCTCGCGACCGCGCTCAAGCCGGAGGCCTTCAACGTAGGTTTCAACCTCGGCGCCGCCGTCGCGGGCGGAAGCATCGACCACCTGCACGGCCACATCGTGCCCCGTTGGAATGGGGACAACAACTTCATGCCGGTCCTCGCCCAGACCCGCATCCTGCCCCAGGCACTCGAGGCCACCTGGGAGAAACTGGCCGCCGCCGCGGAGGCTCTGCGCGCCCGGCCCGGACGCTGAACGGCCGCCACGTCCCCCCACGCCGATCCCTTTCCGCCGCGCCCTGCCGTGCCCACGTCCAAGACCCTGCATTTCTCGAGTCCGCGCCATCTCTCGGCCCTGTATGGCGGCCGGGAGGAAAACCTCGCCCATGCCGAACGCGCGCTGGGCGTCCGGATCGTCAGCCGCGACGACTGGGCGAAGATCGACGGCGCCGCCGAGGCCGTGGCGCGGGCGGAGGCCCTGTTCGGTTTCCTCGACAAGGCGCGCACGCAGGGGGTGACGATCCGGACGCCGGACTTCCACCGGATCGCGGACGCGTTTTCCCGGGGCGAAGGCGAGCAGCTGCGCACCTTGCTGGACGAACCGCTGGTCATTGCCACCAACCGGAAGACGATCGTCCCCAAGACACTCGGGCAAAAGCTCTACCTGCAGTCCATGCTGGCGCACCCGGTGGTGTTCGGCATCGGCCCGGCGGGCACCGGCAAGACCTACCTGGCGATGGCGGCGGCGGTGAATGCCCTGCTCAAGAACAAGGTCGAGCGCATCATCCTGACGCGCCCCGCGGTCGAGGCCGGCGAAGCCCTCGGCTTCCTGCCCGGCGATCTGCGGGAGAAGATCCTCCCCTATCTTCGTCCGCTCTACGACGCGCTGCACGACATGCTCGACCCGGAAGACGTCGCCCGCCTGACGGAAAAGGGCGTCATCGAGATCGCGCCGCTGGCGTACATGCGCGGCCGCACCCTGTCCCATGCGTTCATCGTCCTCGACGAGGCGCAGAACACCACGCCGGAGCAGATGATGATGTTCCTCACGCGCCTGGGTGAGGAGTCGCGCATGGTGGTCACCGGCGACGTCACCCAGATCGACCTGCCCCGCTCCAAACAAAGCGGCCTGCTCGAGGTCCGCCACATCCTCGCCGACGTCGCCGGCATCGATTTCCACACCTTCAGCGGAGCCGATGTGGTTCGCCATCCGCTGGTAGCAAAAATCATCGCCGCCTATGAAGCTTACCGCAATCCCATCGCCGGCGGGAACCTGGGGACCGATTCCCGCTGAACCCCGGATCGGGCGAACTTAGGCTTCGCTTCCGGAGGAAAAGCCCGTTTAGTGCCGGCGTTCGTTTCCGCGGCCTGCGCCCTTTTCCGATGTCGGTTCGCAACCAGCTCAAACTCCTCGTTGGCGGACGTAACGTCCGCTCCGGCAGCCGCCCACCCGTGTCCCCCACGACCGCGGCGATGAGCGAGTTTCTCGAGCGGAGCCGCCTGGTCGCGGCGCTGATATTCATCGTGACGGTCGCTGCGATCGTGCTGATCAGCTCGGCCGGGGTTTCGACGCTCAACGCCCCCGTGCTCGTGAACGAGCTGGCGACGAGCCGGATCAGCGCCCTCGTGCCCTTTACCTACGAAAGCGAGGAGCGCACCCAGGCGGCGCGGGCCCAGTTGCTCGACCGGCTGCCTCCCGTCTACCGGCTGGACCTCGAGCCGTTGCGCCGCTTCGAAGCGGCCGCGCAGAAGCTGCTCTCGCAACTGGCGGAGTTCGAAGGCCGCGTGGCCGCCGGCGCGGTGCAGGCTGGCAACCGGCGGGTGGAGCTGGCCCGGATCGCCGACACCTTCAACAGCCACGGCCCCTATGATGCGACCGCGGAGGATATCGCCTCGGTCCTGGCGGCCGGGGACACGCGCACCCGGGCGGAGATTTTCGAGAACGCGCTCGCCACCCTGCGCGACCTCTATGCGCGCGGTATCAGCGACTCCTCGCTCGGCACCCTGAGTCCGGGCAACGCCGTGGTGTTCCAGATCGCCCGGCCCGACGGCGCCGTGGCCCAGCGCTCGGTGCAGACCAAGGAGGACGCGCTCACGGTGCTGCGGGTAAGCCTGGGCTCCCACAACCTGTCGCGGCAGGCGACGCAGGCGTATTTCCGCATCTTTCTCTCCGGCCTGACGGCCAACGTCGTCTTCGATCGCGCCGCCACCGAGGCCCGGCACGAGCTCGCCGCCAAGGCGGTGCCGCCGGTAAAGGTCAACGTCGCGCGCGGGCAGACCATCGTCGAAGCCGGCACCCGGGTGTCGCCCGAACAGCACGAGATGCTCGTCGCGCACCGCCAGTACGTGCGGGATCACGGCGACGGGGAGTTGAACGAGAGCCTCACGCTCTTCGGCCGCGTGCTGCTCGTCATGGCGATGGTATTCGCCTCGCTGATCTACATCCGGATCGAGGATCCGGAGACGCTCCGGAGCAACACCCGCTGCGGGCTGCTCGCCCTGGTCGTGATCGTCAACCTGGCGCTGGTCCGCGCCAACTACTCGCTGGGCGGCGCCGAGTTTTTCATGCGGGACGGTTCCTGGGCCTCCACCCTGCCCTACATCGCCCCCACGGCGTTCGCCCCGCTGATCGTGGCCATCCTGATCGATGCCGGCTCCGGCATCTTCATGGCGCTGCTCATTTCGATCTTCACCGGAGTCATCTACGGCAACCGCCTCGACCTGCTCGTGCTCACGTTCCTGTCGTCGCTCGTGGCCATCTATTTCGGGCGCGATGCGCGCCAGCGCGGACGGCTCGTCCGGGCGGCGGGCGCCGGCGGGCTCACGATCGCCGCCTTCGCGGCCCTGGTCGGCATCGCCAACCAGACGCCCTTCGACACGCTCATGCGCCAGATGATCGCGGGCCTCGGCACCGGCATCCTGACCGGCATCGGCGTGGTCGGCCTGCTCCCGGTCCTCGAATCGCTGTTCAAGCGCACGACCGACATCACGCTGCTCGAGCTCACCGACTACAATCACCCCCTGCTCCGGCAGATGCAGCTCGAGGCGCCCGGCACCTATCACCACTCGCTGGTGGTGGCCCAGCTCTCGGAGAACGCCGCCAACGCCATCGGGGCCAATCCGCTCGTGGCCCGCGTCTGCGCGCTGTTCCACGACGTCGGCAAGACCGCCAACCCGCTCTACTTCGGCGAAAACCAGCGCGATCGCACGAATCCGCATGCGGACCTCACGCCCGCCGAGTCCGCCCAGGTCATCAAGCAGCACGTCCGCGACGGTGTGGACCTCGCCGTCAAACACCGGCTCCCCCGCGCGGTGATCGACGTGATCAAGCAGCACCACGGGACCACGCTGGTACGCTACTTCTACCAGCGCGCCATCGAGGAATCGCGCGCCCCCTTCGCCCGGGCCGGCACCGGACAGCCGCTCACCGCCGACACCTGCCAGACCGCCGCGATGATCCCCTTGCCCGAAGAGCTGCCGTTCCGTTACGACGGCCCGAAGCCCCAATGCAAGGAGAGCGCCATCATCTCGCTCGCCGACGGCGTGGAGGCGACCACCCGCTCGCTCCGCCAGGTGCGGCCGGAGGACCTGCAGGACACGGTCAACCGCATCGTTGCCGACCGCATCGCCGACGGCCAGCTCGACGAGGCGCCGCTCACCCTCGAGGAAATCACGCGGATCAAGAACAGCTTCCAGTTCACGTTGCTCAACATGCTGCACTCGCGGGTCGCGTATCCCCCGCTCGACAAGGGCAGCAACGACCTGCCGCCGGCCCAGGCCAAGGCGTGAGCGCCTCCCGCCCGCGTTCGTCCGCCTCCGGCCCGGCCGCCGCCGAGGTCGTCATTGCCAACCGCCACCCGCGGCTGCGTTTCGCCCCCGCTCAGGTGCAGCGCCTGTTCGAGATCCTGGAAAACGAGCGCGCCGCCATCACCGGTTCCCGCCCCCCTTCCGCCGGTGGCGAGCTGTCGATCGTCTTCCTGACGGACCGCGCGCTGGCCCGGCTGCACGCCGAGTATCTCGACGACCCCTCGACGACCGATGTGATCACCTTCCCAGGCGAACCGCTGGTCGGCACCGCCGGCGAGATCTGCGTCTCCGCCGACACCGCCGCCGCCTACGCCCGCGCGCACGGGCGCGACTTCAGCACCGAGCTGACGCTCTATCTCGTCCACGGCTGGCTGCACCTCGCCGGATACGACGACCTGCAACCGGTCCGGAAACGCGCCATGCGCCGCGCCGAAGGCCGCGGCCTGCGCGCCCTGACGCGGGCCGGAGCCATCCCGCGTTTCACGCTCCGGCGACCGAGGAAAACGGCCACGTAGAATGGTGGAGCGGCTTGTCCCCAAGCCGCTGGCGGACCGGTCCACCGTACTTCAGCCGCCTGGGGACAGGCGGCTCCACCGCCACGGCATCGTTCCGTATAGTGGCACCGGACTTACTCGTGGCCAGCCGACGCGGCCCGGAGTTTTTCGGGGGGCCGAACGGCCCAGCACAGCCACGGGCAAAACCGACTCCCTGCTGCCGCGACGCGGGCGGCACCATCGACGGGGGCCCCAGTCGCATCGCCCCGGCGTAACTCACCACCACATCATGAACCCACTCCGTCACCTCCTCCTCCCGCTGCTGCTCGTGTCGTTCGGCCTCGGCCTCACGCAGGCTCAGACCAGTCCGACCCCGGCCGGGGAGACCACCCTGCAACTCGACGTCGGTTTCGGCGTGCGCGCCGTCCCCCCGGCACGCCTGGCCGTGCCGGCCGGCGACAGCCTCCGCCTCATCGCTCCGGCCGCCGGTGCCGGCTACAGTTATATCTGGACCAAGAACGGCCGCGCCCTTCCCGGCGCGAACGAGCGCACGCTCGTCGTCGGTGCCGTGGGGCCGGCCGATGCCGGCACCTACGCGTGCCAGCTTTCGAGTCCGACCACCCTGCCCCAGCCCTCGCAGCTTGTCGTCCTCGCCGTCGGGCCTTCGGATCGCCTCATCAATCTCTCCACGCGCGGCGTCGTGAGCCCGGGACAGAGCCTCGTCAGCGGCTTCGCCGTGTCCGCGTCCGGCCAGGGCAAGAAACTGATCGTGCGGGCGATCGGACCGTCCCTCGCCCTGTTCGGCGTCGCAGATCCGCTGCGCCAGCCCGTCCTGCGCTTCTACGACCAGAACGGCCGCCCCTACGAGAACGGCTACGCCTATCCGCCTGTCGTCGGCGGGCCGACCTACGAGAGCGACCTGGCGGAGTCACTGGCCCGCACCGGCGCGTTTCCGCTTCCCGCCGGAACCCGCGACGTGGTCGTGATGATGCCGTTTGTCGCCGGCGCCTACACCGCCGAGGTCACCTCGGGCGACGGCTCGACCGGTACCGTGCTGCTCGAGATCTACGAGGTTCCCTGACGGCCACGGCAGCGGGCGCGAGTCCGCTCCGGGTCGGGCTCGCGGCAGGGGCGGCGGACTGACCGAAGGCGATTCGGGCGGCCGCCGCCACCGGCCTCAGCCGCGGTCCGGCCAGAAATCTTTTGCGTCTATGCCACGGCCGAGGACGCTACCGGACGCCTCCATGCCGGCCGCCGCACCGTCTCCACCGTCCCGCCTGATCACGTTTCGCAACGCCTTCATCTCCGGCGCGCTCATGGTCGCGCCGCTGGTGGTGACGGTCTGGGCGTTCCGCACCATCATCGACATCGTCGGCGGCACCTTCCGTCCGCTTTACGAAAGCCGCCTGCCGGAATCGCTGCAGCGGCTGCCGTTCTTCTGGGACTTCCTCGCCACGCTCGTGGTGATCCTCCTCGTGACGCTGCTCGGGTTCCTTTCGAACTACGTCTTCGGAAAATACTTCCTCAGCATCGGCGAACGGTTGATCCAGCGCATCCCAGGCATCGGCGCGCTGTACAATTCGGTGAAGCAGATCGTCGCCACCTTCGGCACGCAGAACCGGAACCTTTTCAGCAAGGTCGTGCTGGTCGAGTTTCCCCGCAAGGGGACGTGGGTGATCGGCTTCCTGACCAACAAGCAGCAGGGCGAGGCGCAGCAGTACACCAGCGGCGAGGCCTGGACCATCTTCGTGCCCACCACGCCCAATCCGACGAGCGGCTTCCTCATTCTCGTGCCGCGCCAGGACATCGTGGAACTGGAGATGCCCGTCGGCGACGGGATGAAGATGATCATTTCCGGCGGGGCCGTGGTGCCGCCCTGGACCGCCGAGACCCGTTCCGCGGTCGCGACGTCCTAGCGTCGCGCCCGGACTTGCCGCCGCCCGTGCCCGCGCAGCAGCTGCAGACGGATGCCTTCGTGCTGGCCCGCCGGCCGCCCGCGGATTCGTATCAGACCCTCACCGTGTTCTCCGCCGCGCACGGCGGGCTGCTCGCGCTCCAGCGTATCCGCAAGTCGGCGACCGCCGGAGCCGGGCCGCTCGACCTTTTCGACGAGGCGGCGCTGCAGCTGGAATCGTCCAACCAGGGCCGCACCTGGTTCATCCGTGAGGCGCGGCTGCTCGCGCGCCCGGCCGGCATCGGCCGCAGCTACGAGGCGCTGCGGCTGGCCTCGGCGCTCGCCGCGCTGGTCGCCCGGCACCCGGTCGACGAAGCGAGCCGCCCGGCGGTGGCGGACCTGCTCCGGACGGCCTTCGCGGCCTTCGCGGCCGACCCGCGGCCCGATATCGTCTTTTTCAAGAGCCTCTATCGCTTCGCGCGCGACGAGGGCCATCCGCTGCGCGAACACTGGTTTCCCACCCTGCCGGCCGCGGACCGCAGCGACGTCGCCACGCTGGTCAACCAGCCGCTCGCCGGGCAGACGGCCGATGCGGCGACGGTCGCGCGGTTGCAGCGCCGGCTCGAGGACTATCTCCGCGGACACACCGAAATCCTCGTCGACGCCGCGCCGCCCGAGCGCCCGGAGGCTTCCGCTTGATCTTCGACCTCGACCAGCGCACGGCCGCCCTCAGCGTCGGCGAATTCTCCGACTTCGCCGTCGGGCCGCGCGGCGGCGGCGACGGCGGCGCGGCGGGGCTCTGGCGCGCCCAGCTCGGCACCCACTGGCACCAGGAGCTGCGCACGCGGACCGCCGCCATCGACGCCGCGGCGGAGTTCGAGGTGCCGGTTGCCGGCCGCATCGTGCACCGCGGGTGGACGCTCACGCTGACCGGCCGCATCGACCAGCTCCAGCGGGACGGCGGCGGCCGGCTCACGCTCCGTGAGATCAAGACCGTGCTGCGCCCGCTGCCGGCCGACGAGGCCGAGCTGCGCGCCGCCCACCCCGCGTACTTCATCCAGCTCGCGTGCTACGCCGCGCTCGCCCGGCTCGGCGCCCTCGCGCTCGCGCCGGCGCGCGACGGGATCCGGCCGGAACTCGTGTTCGTCGAGACCGCCAGCGGCCTCGTCCAGACGATCGTGCTGACGCCGGCGGACGAAGGCCTCTTCCACGCGCAGCTCGAGCGTTGTGCCGAATTCCTGGACCTGCGGCGGCGCGCGCGCGAACGCCTGCGCGGGCTCCGCTACCGGCCGGCGTTCGCCACCCCGCGCCCGGGACAGGAAACGACCCAGGCCGCCCTCGCCGAGCTCTTCCGCACGCGCCCGCTGACCCTCTTCGAGGCGCCGACCGGCTTCGGCAAGACCGGCACCCTGCTGGAGTTCGGCCTCGGCCAGCTCCGGTCGGGGCATTTCGACCGCCTGCTCTCCCTCACGAGCAAGGCCACCGGACAGCTCCAGGTCGTGCGCACCCTGCAGGCCATGACGGCGCCGGTCGCCGGCGAAACGGCCGTCGGTACCACGCCCGTCGCGGCCTGGCACGTGCGCAACAAGTCCGAGCACTGCGTGAACACCGTGTTCCACTGCGTGCGCGACCGCTGCCTCTATCTGGACGGCATCGCGGAACGCTGGGAACGGAGCGGGCTCGCCCGATTCTATCTCGACGAGCGCCACGCGCGCGACCTCGACACGCTGCGGGCCGCCGGGCGTGACGCGCGCATCTGTCCCTACGAAATCACGCGGACCGCGCTCGCGTTCAACGACGTCTGGATCGGCGACTACAACTACGTCTTCGCCCCGCGCAACCGCGGCCTCTTCTTCGAGCAGCCCGGCTTCGTGGCTGCGCGCACGCTGCTCCTCGTCGACGAGGCGCACAACCTGCCTGCGCGGGTCGCCGACGCCTACTCGCATGCGTTCTCCGCCGACGCCACCGAGGACGTGCGCGCCGAACTTTTCCGCGTGCGCCCGCCCGCCGGGCTCAGCCAGGCGTGGGACCACTGGTGTCACTTCCTGCGCCAGCTCCGCGCGAGCGAAGGGCTCGGCGCCGCCGACGAGGATGACGCCCGCCACCTGCTCGGGGAAGTGGCGAAGCACCTGCGCACGACGCCCCTCGATCTCGGCGAACTCGGCCCGCACGTCGCCGACGCGCTCTGGTCGGTGCCGGCGCTCGTCGACGAGCTCGCGGCCACGTCGCTGCCGCGGCTCTGGTGGAGCCCGCGCGACCGCGAGCTCGAGCTGACGTGCCTCGACGCCGCCGGCGCGATCGGCCCCGCCCTGCGCGATTTCGGGGGCGTCGTGCTGGCAAGCGCCACGCTCACGCCCGTCGATGGGTTTTGCGCCGCCTGTGGCCTGGACGGGATGGCCGACACGACGCCGCCTGCCGGCGAGACCGGCCGGGTGGCCGACGTACCCGCGCCGGAGAAACTCGGCACGCTCTCCAGGCGCGACACGAAGAAACTCTTCCGCCAGCTCACGAGCGGCGCCGAGCTCCTTCGGCTCGAGGAGGCGCGCGACGCGGCCAGTCCCGCGCTGCTGCGCGCGCACACGCCCTGGCGCGACGGCGCCTACGACGTGCTGTACGACGCGCGCGTCGACACCACGTTCCAGCAGCGCACCCAGCACCATGCCACGACCGCCGCGACGATGGTCGCGATGCACAAGGCCGCGGCGCTGGCCGCCCCGCGGGGGGCGGGACTCGCGGTGGTGGCCGTCTTCTTCCCGAGCTATGCCTACGCGGAGGCGATCGCAGCCGAACTCGGACGCCAGGGTGCCGCGTTGCGTGTCGCCTTGCAGCCGCGTCAGCGCGACCTGGCGGCCCAGGCGGCCTGGGTCGAGGAGTCGCTGCTGCTCTCCGACGCCCTGTTCCTGGTGCTCGGCTCCAGTTTCGCCGAGAGCATCGACTCTCTCGGCGGCCGCGTCACCCACGCCGTCGTGGTGGGCCCCGCCCTGCCGGAGGTGAACCCCGTGCAGCGCGCCCGGCTGGCGGAGGCGGGCCGCGCCGGGCTCGCCCGCGACGCGGCGTTCCGCCGCGTCTATCAGATCCCGGGCATGAACAAAGTGAACCAGGCGCTGGGCCGGCTCGTGCGCGCCCCCGGGCAACGCGCGCGCGTCGTGCTGCACTGCCGCCGGTTTCTCGAGCCGTCGTATGCGGCGCTGCTGGAACCCGAGTACCAGGGCGGCACCCGCTGCGCCGACGCGGGCACGTTCACGGCGTGGGTGGAAGGCGCCCCCGACACGACCATGGCCCGCGCCGATCCGCGCGGCGCGCCGCCGTCCTCCGGAACGAACGACCCATGGAACTTTCGCGCCATGCGGTGAAAGCTGGCGGAAGGCGCGGCCGCCGGCCAACGTCGCGGCGATGAACCGCCGTTCCTTCCTGCAGGCCAGCAGCCTGGCCCTCGGAGCGAGTCTCCTCGCGTCACCCCGCCCCGCCCACGCCGGAGAGTTCACCGGCAAGATCCGCAAATCGCTCAAATGGGGCATGGCCGCCAATGCCGCCAAGGGCCTGCCGCTGGTGGAGGCGTTCCGCAAATTGCGCGCCTGCGGCTACGAGGGCGTCGAGCCCCATGTCTCGCAGGTGAAGGACGCCGCGGAATGGTCGGCCGCCAGCCAGGCGAGCGGCCTGATCATTGACGGCACCGTCGGCGGCCGGCCCGGCGCACTCGAAAGCGGGATCGATCTCACGAAGAAACTCGGCGGCGACTCGATGCTCGTGGTCGTGCCTTACGACATCAAGAGCCCCCTCGTCCCGCAGTGGCACACCGCCCGCGACCAACTCAAGGCCGCCGCGCCCTACGCCGAGAAGCAGAAGATCAAGCTGCTGATCGAGAACGTGTGGGCGACGTTCCTCATCAGCCCCTTCGACATGGCCCGCTTCATCGACGAAGTGGGCAGCCCGTGGGTGCAGGTGCACTTCGACATCGGCAACATGATGCGCTGGGGCGTCGCCGAACACTGGGCCGCGGTGCTGGGCAAGCGTTCCCAGAAACTGGACGTCAAGGAATACGACCTGAAGAAGGCGATGGAGGAAGGCATGAGCAAGGGCTTCAATGTCCCCCTCGGCGAGGGCAGCATCAACTGGCCCGCCGTGCGCGCCGAACTCGCCAAGATCGGCTTCACTGGCTGGGCTGCCGCGGAGGTGCGCGGCGGCGACTGGACCTACCTCGCGGACGTCGCCCGGCGCATGGACAAGGTCCTGGACCTCGCGCCGTAGGCTGCGCGGCGCGAGCCATCGACGGCGGAACGCGCCCGCGCTCCCCGCGCCTCCCGCTCGCGGCGGATACGGTGGTCCAAGCGGCGCCGTGGTCGCGCTGTGCTCCGTCGCAGCTCAGGCAGAATGATGCCGTTGCGGTGGAGCCGCCTGTCCCCGGGCGGCTGACGTCTGGTGGACCAGTCCGCAGCAGCTTGAGGACTAGCCGCTCCACCCTTCAGTGCGGCGGTTCTCACGGCTGATTTGAAGGCCAACGGCATGAGTCCGCATAGGCTCAGACGCCGGCCGCACCGCCCCTACCGCGCCGCCACGCCCACCCGCGCCAGGTAAATCGCCGCCTTGCCCTCGTGGCTCGAATAGTAGGCGACCCAGAGCGCGCCTTCGTGCCAGGCCAGGCCGGGGTAGCTGCAGTCGCCACCGCTCGGCAGGGTGAGCACCGGCGTGGTGCGCGCGGCCGCATCGAGCCGGGCCAGCAGCATCGCCTCGCCCGGCTTCGCGCCCGACGCGGGCGCATAGTCGCGCGTGCCGAGCAGCCAGCCGCCATCGGGCACCGCGATCAGGTTTGGTCCGCCAAAGCGGCGGTCGCTCGGCTGCCACTGCCAGTCCGTGTACGGCGGATCCGACCGGCCCCACCAGCCCATCCGGTCGCCGCCTTCCCGCCGCACGATGGCCACCATCCGGCCCGAGGCTTCGAAGCGGAGCGTGCATTCGCTGGGCCGGCCCGGCACCGCGAGCTGCCGGACGCGTTCCCACGCCAGCCCGTCGCGGCTCCGGTAAAGGACGAGCGGGCGCTCGCCGGTGGGACCGTCCGGCGACTCGGCAAACGCCGCGCCGTAGGCGACGCCGTCGTGCCACGTCACGCGCCAGAGCCACTCGCCTTCGGCGAGCACCGCGCGAGGGGCGCTCCACGCCGCGCCGTCGGTGGAAAACATCACGCGGGGACGCCGGCCCTTGAGCTGCTTCGTTCCCCGGTACACGGAACCGCCCGCCACGATCATGAGCCGGCCGTCGGGCATGACGGAGAGCCGGGGGTCCCGCAGATCGATCCCAGGTTCGCTGAGGCGGGCCGCGGCCGTCCAGGTGCGACCGTCGCTCGACGTGAGCACGCGCACGACGCCGTCGGCTCCGCCGACATGCGCGTCGCCCTCCCGCAACGCGCACCACCAGCGGTCGCGCCATCGGAGCAGGTCGGGAAAGGCGTTGTGCGGCGCCTGATCCCAAATCCGTCGGACTTCGAGGAGTGTCGCCTGCGGCGCGGCGGGCGTGGCCGGCGCGAGGGGAAGCAGCGCGCAGGCCGCCCCGAACACGGGGCCGACCTGCCGCCAGAGCAAGCGAAGCGGCCTCACTGCAGCAGCCACGCCGCGGCGTCGAGCGGGTTGGCCGCGCCGACCGCGATCGTGAGCTTCGAACCCTGGCCGGCAGCCCGGTACGCGTCGGCCACGAGCCCGGGAGAACTCGTTTCGCCCGCCACCCAGAGCGGATGCGGCGCGCTGAGCGCCAGCAGGCCGGGGACATCAAGGTACTTCGAGCCGCCGGGGAGAAAACCCGGATCGCGCAGGTCAAGCAACTGCCCGAAGCGGAAGCCGGCGGTATCAATCGCGGCCCGCTCGATCTCCGCCCCGAGGAGGCTGCGCGCGGCGGCGACGATCGGGCCCGCGCCACGCCAGCCCGCCACGGCGACCGACTTGACGGCGCTCGGCAGCTCGCCCCGGCCCGCACGCAGGAGCGCAACCAGCGTCATGACGTCGTGCGCCCGCTGCGCGAACACCGCGTGATTGTAGCCGTGCGTGTAGCCGGCGAACTCCCGCGGGTTGCCCACCACGCGCGTCTGCCGCAGCGGCTGCCCGCCGGCCATGAACTCGCCCTGGTAAAGCAGGTCCGCGCCGATGACCGTCACGCCGGCATCGAGCAGCCGCTGCACCGCCGGCACGACGGAGCCGTCGGCGGTGAACAGCGCCGACTTGCCCGCTTCGTCGAGCCACACGACCGACCGCCCGTTCGCCTGTTTCGGCACCAGCCAGACCGCGGGGAGCTCCTCGCGGTGGGTGCGGTTGCGCACGAGTCCTGCCACCTCGACATGCGCGCCGCGCTCCCGGCGCTCGACCGTCTGCCAGCCGGCTTCGCCGGCGGTGGCGCGGTTGCGGCCGATCACGACCTCGACGCCGCCGCCGACCATGGCGCGGAACTTCTCCGGCGAGGACACCGCGGCCCGCATCTGTTTCTCCGCGTCACCGGCCCACCATTGCAGCAACGCGCGCTCGAAAGCCGGATCCTCGGCCTTCGGCGCCGGGTGCTGCGCGTCCCAGACGGTGAGCTGCTCCGGCGTGAGCACGCGGTAGTCGCGCTCGATCACCGGCTCCGGGAAGCCCAGCTTGAAGTGGCGGTTCATCCAGGTGAAGAACGCGGAGCGCGACACGGCGTTGTAATTGTGCGGGAAGTGCTCGCCGCGGTGCAGCATCACGTGGTCGGGCGCGCCGAGCATCGCGTAGTGCTGCTTCAGCTCCGGGAAGCCCTTGGTCGACATCTCCCGCGTCCAGTCGTTGGCCGTCGTCATGCCCTGCGGCTTCGGCGCGAAGAGCGCGGCAAACTCGATGTTGCCCGTGTTCACGCGCAGCAGGCTGGCGTTCTCGCAGGTGCACCCACCCTGCATCGCCGTGCTCACCATCACGGCGGGGAAGGAAAGCGTCACGCGCGGATCGACCGCGGCGAGCAGCATCGTCTGCGTGCCGCCGCCGCTGGCGCCCGTGATGGCGACCCGGGCCGGGTCCACCTCGGGCAGGCCGAGCACGAAGTCGAGCGAGCGGATCGCGTTCCAGGTCTGCAGGCCCATGATGTTCTGCAGGTGCGACTCCGCCTGGGTGCTGTAGAGGCCCCAGTCCCGCACCGTGTTGGCCTCGGGCCGCTGCCGCGCGAAACGATGCACGAGCATCCGCGAAAGCTGCTTCGAGTCGGAGTCGCTCAACATGTCCCACTGCCACACCACGCAGCCCATCCGCGCCGCCTGCACGCAGAGCGACTGGAACCGGCTCTGGCCGCCCTCCTCGAACCGCTCCTGGCCCGTCGCGATCTCCTGCCGCAGCCGTTGCGGCGCCTCCAGCGACAGGCGCGCGTTCTGCCAGTGGCCGTGCGCGAAGAGCACGACGGGGACCTTGCCCCGCGGCTGGCGCGGCCGGTACAGGTTGCCCGTGACGAAGAAGCCCGGCGCGCTTTCGAAATACACCTTCTCCACCGTGTACTCGTCGAACTCCCGCCGCCCGTGGATCACGGCGTTGAGCGGTCCGCGCGTCGGCATCGGCCAGAGTCCTTGGGAAACCAGGATCTGGCGGCGGACGTACTCCGCGCGCTTTTCCCACTCGGCCTTCGAGGCGGCCGGCGTGAAGGGGAAATAGCCGTCGAGATCTTTCAACGGCCGCAGCCGGGAGTCGGCGGGCTGGATGCCTTCGGGCAGCGCCCGCGGACCCCCGGCCAGCGCGGAACCGGAGGCAACGATGAGGAGGGCGGCGAGCAACAGGACGGGAGAGGATCGGCTCATGGGATACGGGGCGCGAAGCGGTGGATCCGGGACGGATTGTCCGCCCGGGACCCGCGCAGTGTGCGGACACGCCGCGCACCGGGTCAATGCGTCCGCCGCAAAATCGCGCCCGCGCGAAACGCCCATCCATTCGGATGTCAATGCCGCGGGATTCCGTAATTTCCGGTCGGTGCCACGCCCGAAAATCGTCGAGTTGACGCGGGCGGATTTCAGCATCGCCCCGCCCTCCTGCGTGAACCCCTGCCTCCCCGCCCGCGGTCCCCTGTGTCGCCCCCGCCTGCTCGTCGCCGCCCTGTTCCTGGGCTGGGCCGCGATCTCCGATCCGGCGCGCGCCGACGACACCCTGACCGAGGACGAGCGGCGCCGCGGCTTCCGCGATCGCACCCTGCTCGCCCTGCCCCGGGCCGGCGCGACCGGCCTGGCAGCCGCCGAGCTCGCGGCCGGCGCCCGGCTCCGGCGCGACCATCCGCGGCTCGGCGGTATCCGGGTCCTGGAGACGGACGGCAAGGCGGACGTCACCGCGGTGATCGCGCGGCTCACGGGCCACTACACGTTCGTCGAGCCCGACTTCGTGCGGCACAGCCATGCCCGGCCCGACGACCCGCGGTTCGGCGGCGACCAGTGGTCGCTGGACAACACCGGCCAGGCGGGAGGCCGGACCGGCGCGGACATCCGCGCCACGGACGCCTGGGAACTGCAGCGCGAGGCGCCCGATGTGATCGTCGCGGTGCTGGATACCGGCGCAATGACGCTGCACGAGGACCTGGCGGCCAACCTCTGGGTCAACGTCGCGGAGCGCGACGGGCTGCCCGGCGTGGACGACGATGGCAACGGCTACATCGATGACCGCCACGGCATCGACACCACGGTCGCGCGCTCGACCGCGGCCGCCGGGGATCCCTCCGATCGGCAGGGCCACGGCTCGCACGTCGCCGGCATCATCGGGGCGGTCGGCAACAACGGCCGCGGCATCGCGGGCGTGGCCTGGAAGGTGCAGTTGATGCCGTTGAAGTTCATCGGCCGCAACGGCACCGGCTCCGCCTCCAACGCGATCCTCTGCATCGACTACGCCATCGCCAAGGGCGCGAAGATCATCAACGGCAGCTACGGTTCGTTCTCGTATTCGCAGGCCGAATTCGAGGCGATCCGCCGCGCGCGCGACGCGGGCATCGTGTTCGTCGCATCGGCCGGCAACGACAGCCAGGAGATCAGCGTCCTGCCCGAGTATCCGGCGGCCTACCCGCTGGACAACATCATCGCGGTCGCCTCGACCACGCGGCAGGACCAGATCGCGGGCTACTCCACCTACGGATCCGGCCTCGTCGAGCTCGCCGCGCCCGGGTCCTCGATCCTCTCCCTCGGCATCGCCACGTCGGCCACCTACGTCGTGCAAAGCGGCACCTCGATGGCGGCGCCCCATGTCGCCGGCGCGATCGCGCTCCTGCGGCAGCGTCATCCCCAGGAGTCCTATCGCGCGCTCATCAACCGCGTGCTGTCTTCCGTCGATCCCGTGCCCGCGCTGGACGGCCGGGTGCACACCGGCGGCCGGCTGAATCTGCTGCGCGCGCTGCAGGCGCCGGACGGCCGCCCCTTCAACCCGCCGCACTCCGCTGCGCGGCAGCGCGACCACGCTCCGGGCCTCCACCCAGTACGCCACCCGCGAGCCCGGCGAGCCCGACCACGGCGTGCCGGCCGGCACCGGGTCGCTCTGGTGGAGCTGGACACCGCCCGAGGGCTCCGGCCGCGTCACCATCGACACCACGGGCAGTGCCGTCGACACGCTGCTGGCCGTCTACCGCCTCGACGCCACCGCGACGCTGGAGCGCGCCACGCGCGTCGCCTTCAACGACGACACCGCGGGCACGGCCAGCCGGGTCAGCTTCGACGCCGAGCCGGGCGCGACCTACGCCATCGCCGTCGCCGGCAAGGGCGACACGGGCGGCTACGTGCAGGCCGCGTTCGTCGCCGTGCCGCTCAACGACGCCTTCGCCCAGGCGCGCGTGCTGCAGGGCTCCGCCGTCGTGCTGCCGGCCAACAACGGCAACGCCACGCTCGAGGACGGCGAGACCCGCTCCCGCAACGCCGCCGGCCGCGTCGTCGGCTCCGGACGCACGCTGTGGTACCGCTGGGTCGCACCGGCCACGCGCCCCTACCAGATCGGCGCCGACAGCCTGACGATGGACCCGGTCGCCGCGATCTACACGGGCGGCACGCTGTCCGCGCTGGCGCAGGTGGGCTTCGATGACGACACGGGACCGTCCACGAACAGCCTCGTGCGCTTCAATGCCATCGCGGGCGTCACGTACCATATCGCGATCGACAGCTACGCGGAGACGGGGCCGTTCACCCTTAGCATCACCGATGCCGCCTGGCAGTACGTCACCGACGATCCGCTGTATGCGTCGCCGGCCGTCGCGCCCGACGGCACGCTCTACCTCGCGGACGAGCTTGGCTACGTCCACGCCATCAACCCGGACGGCACGCGCCGCTGGCGCTCGTCCGCCGTCGACGGCTTCGTGAGCGGCGGCGCGACGGTGGTCGGCGCCGACGGCGCAATCTTCGCCGCGGACGACTTCGGCGCGGTCTATGCGCTCAATCCCGCGAACGGCGCGCTGCGCTGGAGCTACGAGACCGGCGGCGGCATCTGGGCCGCGCCCGCGCTGGCGGGAGACGGGACGCTGTATGTGAAATCCGACGACGGCCGGCTCTATGCGCTCAATTCCAACGGCTCGCTCAAGTGGCGCGTCGACGTGCCGGGCGACACCTACGCCTCGCCCACGGTCGGGCCCGACGGCACGATTTATCTCGGCTCGGGCGCGGACAGCGCGTTGTACGCCTTGAATCCCGACGGCACGGAAAAGTGGCGCGCCGATCTCGGGGCGACGGTGTACGGCTCGCCCGCGATCGGGGCGGACGGCACGATCTACCTCGGGAACTTCGACGGCCGCATGTTTGCGTTCCGGCCCGATGGCACGCGCCGCTGGCAATTCGACACCCGCAGCCCGCTCTCGTCCTCTCCCGTCGTCGACGGCCGCGGCGTCGTCTATTTCGGCTCGTACGACCGGAAACTCTACGCCCTCGACGGCGCGACCGGCGCTCCGCGCTGGGACTATGCCACGGGCGAGATCATCCGCTCGACCGCGCCCCTCCTGGCCGACGACGGCACGGTCTACATCGGCGGCGACGATGCGTTCATCCACGTCCTCGACTCGGACGGTCGCCTCCTGCGCAAATACGCCACCGGGGGAGCCATCCTCGCCGCGCCGATCCTTGCGGCCGGGCGGCTCATCGTGCCGTCGAGCGACGGGAAGTGCTACGCCTTCGACACCGGCAACAACCTCGCGCGCACGCCCTGGCCGATGCACCGGCACAACCTGCGCCGTTCCGCCCGCGGGACCGCGCCGGACGGCATCCCGGAATTCACCGTGCAGCCGGCCGCGCCGGCGAACGTGACGACCGGCAGCGCCGTCACGCTCACGGCCGGCGCGAGTCTCGCCGGGGCCGGGACGGTCACGTACCAGTGGCTGTTCAACGACGCCCCGCTGCCCGGCGCGACGGCCGCGACGCTGCCACTGCCCTCGGTCCAGGGTTCGAGCGCGGGTTCCTACCGGGTGCTTGCCACCGGGCCGGGCGGCACGGTCACGAGCCGGGCGACGGTGCTCAACGTCACGGCCGTCGCCGCCGACACCGCGCGGCTCATCAACCTGGCGGTTCGCACCCAGGCCGGCGGCGGCGACGCCGTGCTCTTCGTCGGATTCGCCGTCGGCGGCGCGGGCACGGCCGGCGAGAAGCGGCTGCTCATTCGCGGCGTGGGTCCGACGCTGGGTGCGTTCGGCGTGACGGGGACGCTGGCCGATCCGCGCCTGCAGCTCTTCGCGGGCGAGACGCTGCTGCAGGAAAACGACAACTGGGGCGGCGATGCACAGATCGCGCTCGTCTCGCCGCAGGTCGGCGCATTCGCCCTGCAGAGCGCCCAGAGCCTCGATGCCGCCATCCTCGCCCAGCGCGGCGCCGGCAGCTACACCGCGCAGGTCGGCGGTCCCGGCGCGAGCACGGGCCTCGTGCTCGCGGAGATCTACGACGCCACGCCGACGGCCCAGTTCACCGCCACGACTCCACGGTTGATCAACGTGTCCGCGCGCACCCGCGTGGGCACCGGCGGTGACGTGCTCATCGCCGGATTCGTCGTCGGCGGCTCGGGCGTGCGCCAGGTGCTGCTCCGCGGCATCGGTCCGACGCTGGGCCTGTTCAACGTCCCCGGCGTGCTGGCCAATCCGCGGCTTGAACTCTACCAGAGCGGCAACACCACGCCGCTGGCGACCAACGACGACTGGGGCGCATCCGCCAACGCCGCCGAAATCGCCGCCGCCGCCGCCCGCGTGGGCGCATTCGCCCTGCCCCTCGAAAGCCGCGACTCCGTGCTGCTCGTGAGCCTGCCTCCCGGCAGCTACACCGCACAGGTCAGCGGCGCGAACAGCGGCACCGGCGCCGCCATCATCGAGGTGTACGAGGTGCCCCTAGGGGCACCTTAAGTAGAATCGTAGCCGATCAGGGCGGATCCAAAACGCAACGACGCGAAGGAGAGGAAAGACTCGCGAAGGAAAACAGGGCGAATCTTCGCGTTCCTTTGCGACTTTGCGTTTGGGTTTGGGCTACGGAATTATTGAATCTGCTCCAAGCGTCATGCCGCCCCGGCGCGCCCGGAAGGTGTCGCTCGCCGGCGGGCGATTCCGGGAGCGCGCCGTTCCGTCGGCGCCGCGGCTGCGACGGCACCGCTTCCGGCCGCGCCCCTCACTCGCCGTCCAGCCACGCCTCGATCTGCGCCTTCGAACGCCGCACGTCGTCGACGGGCGTCTGCGGCCCGAGTTCGAGCGTGAGCAGCTGGCCCGGGCGCCAGTACTTCCGCAGGGCGGCGAAATCGACCCGGCCCGTTCCCACCGGCTGGTGATCCCGCCCGCTCGCACTGACGTCGTGCAGGTGGAAGCCGAGCGTCCGCGCCGCCAGCGCCGCGAGGTGGGAGTGCGGTTCGAGCAGGCCGTGATCCGCCTTGATCGCCGCGTGGCCGGTGTCGTGCCAGTAGCCCACCGGCGCGTCCGCCGGCAAGCCGTCCAGCCAGACCGCGATGTCGGCCTCGCGCGGGAGCTCCGCAAACCCGTCGCGGTTTTCAAACCCGAGCCGCACGCCGCGCGCCGTCGCGTGCGGCAGCAGCGCCCCGACGCTCTCCTGCGCGCGACTCCAGAACGGCGGCAGCTTCCGCGCCAGCCGCGCCTGCGCCCGCGCCAGCACCGCCGCGTAGCGCGCTCCGGCGGCGGGGGACGGCGCGGCGGCCGTTTCCCGCCGGCACCGTGCCAGCCGCGGCGCGGGATCGAACCACCGGAAGCGCACGCGCCCGAGATGGCACACCAGCACCTCCGCCTTCACCTCGGCCGCGAAATCGAGACTGCGCCGGCTGTGCCGCAGCCACTGCTCGCGCTCGGCGGCGTCGGGCGACGACGGCTCGTAAAGGTTGGGCGCGGCGCGCAACGCTCCGGGCGGCAGCGGACAGAAGTTGTGCGTCGAGCTCACGCGGATCACGCCGGCTTGGACCGCCCGGAGAATGCCCGGGACGAGCGTGACCGGGACGCCGTGGCTCAATTCCACGTGCTCGAACCCGAGGCGCGCGATTTCCTCCAGCATCGCGTGGCCGTCCCGATGCCGGTGCGAGCACCAGCAGGTGGAGAGGGCGAGCCGCGGCTTCACGCGTCCGGACCCTGCCCGACGTCTCCCGCCAGACAACAAAAAGCCGCACCTCGGAATGAGGTGCGGCGGGAAAGGGACGGGCGGGCGACTTATTCCGCGTACCGGCGGCGAAGCATCTGCGTGAAGGCCTGGACCTTTTCCTTCCGACGGCGCTTCTCGCAGGGCTTTTCGTAATAACGCTTGGCGCGGGTACCCTTGATGATGTTCTCGCGATCGAGCTTCTTCTTCATGCGCCGCAGCGCGCGGTCGATGGGCTCGTTCTTGCGAATCTTGATTTCGATGGGCATGGGACGGTCTAGAGCGGTCGGATGGTGAAAGGAAAAGCGGAGCAATAGGCCAGCCGCCGCAGGCTTCGTCAACGGCTTTTTTCGGCCCCGCAACACCCGGTTTGGTGGCCCAGTGAACACACGGAAGACACGGAAACGCGGGGCCCGAGCCGCCGGACAATTGGCAAGGAAGCGGCTGAACGCGACGCTCGGGAGATCGGGAAGGAATCCGGGTTCCTCCCGGCCTTCCGGTCCGGCACAGACTACGCCCCGTTCCGGGTGCTCCGTGGGCAGAATTTCCCCGCTTCCCCTTTCCGTGCGCTTGCACGCGTCATCGCGGCGGCTTGTTTCAAGGGCCTTGGCTGCCTCCGACCAGAATTTCGTCCATCTCCACGTCCACACCGACTACAGCCTGCTCGACGGCTGCTGCCGGATAGACCGGCTGGTGGAGCGGGCCCAGCAACTCGGCATGAGCGCGATGGCGCTCACCGACCACGGCAATCTCTACGGTGCGATCGAATTTTACAACCAGGCGAAGGCCAAGGGGATTAAACCACTGATCGGCTGTGAACTCTATCTCACCGAGACCTCGCGGCTGGAGAAGAACGGCCGCTCCGACGAGGGCAAGTCGATCTTCCACCTGGGCCTGCTGGCGAAGAATCTCACCGGCTATCAGAATCTGCTGAAGCTGGTTTCAGACGCCCACCTGCGGGGTTTCTATTACAAACCGCGCACCGACATCGAAACGCTCGCCCGGCACGCCTCCGGGCTCATCGGTTTCACCGGCTGCCTGGCTTCGCTCGTGCCGCAGCACCTGCTCTACGACCGCCACGAGGAGGCGAGGAAGGCCTGCGGCCGTTTCGTGGAAATCTTCGGCCGGGAGAATTATTTCGTCGAGATCCAGGACCACGGCATTCCGGAGCAGAAGAAGATCATCCCCGGCCTCCTGAGGCTGGCGGAGGAGTTCGGCCTGAAAGTCATCTGCACGAACGACGTTCACTACGTGCGCGACCAGGACGCGGGGCCGCACGATGCGATGCTCTGCATCCAGACCGGTTCGAAGATCGACGACGAGAAGCGGATGAGATTTTCGGGCAACCAGTTCTACCTGAAGTCGCGCGACGAGATGGCGCGCCTCTTCGCCGAGGTGCCCGAGTCGCTCACCAACACGCAGCTCGTCGCCGAGATGTGCGAGCTCGCGATTCCGTTTCCGAAGGGCAGCGAGCGCTACCCCCGCTACCCGCTGCCGGTGGAGGTGCGGTCCACGCTCTCGCCCGCCCAGTACCTGCACGAGCTCTGCGTGAAGGGCCTGACGAGCCGCTACGGCTGCGACTTCCAGGCGGTCGCCCAGCGCCCCGTGGTCGCGGCGCGGCTCGCGAAGCTCTCGGACCTGCCCGCCGGGCAGAAGCCGCAGCCGCCCGACTACGCCGGCCTTGCCCTCGAGGAGGAACTCGCCGTCCGGATGGGCTACGAGCTGGCGATCATCAACGTCACGGGCTTTGTCGACTACTTCCTCGTCGTCTGGGATTTCATCAACTGGGCGAAGCAACACGGCGTGCCCGTCGGCCCCGGCCGCGGCTCCGGCGCCGGCTGCCTCGTGGCCTACCTGCTCGGCATCACCAACCTCGACCCGATCCGCTTCAAGCTGCTGTTCGAGCGCTTCCTCAATCCCGAGCGCGTGTCGCCGCCCGACTTCGACATCGATTTCTGCATGCGGCGGCGCGAGGAGGTCATCAACTACGTCCGCGAGAAGTACGGCCGCGACTGCGTGGCCAACATCATCACCTACGGCACGCTCGGCGCGAAGATGGTGATCCGCGACATCTCGCGGGTGCACAACCTCGCGTTCGCCGACGCCGACCGGCTCGCGAAGATGATCCCCGACGAGCTCAACATCACGCTCGAGGATTCGATCACGAAGAGCGCCGAGCTGCGCGACGAGGTCAGCCGCAATCCGGTCGCGAAGCGGATCTTCGACCAGGCGCGCGTGCTCGAGGGCATGGTGCGCAACACCGGCAAGCACGCGGCCGGCATCATCATCACGGACAAGCCGCTCGACGAGTTCGTCCCCCTCACGCTGCAGGAAGGGGACGTCACGGTGCAGTTCGACATGAACGCCGTCGGCAAGCTCGGCCTGCTGAAGATGGACTTCCTCGGGCTGAAGACCCTCACGGTGATTTCCGACGCGGTGGAGAACGTGCGCCGCACGGCCGACCCGGCCTTCGACATCGAGCGGATCCCGCTCGATGACCCGAAGACCTACACGATCCTCAACGCGGGCAAGACGGTCGGCGTGTTCCAGCTCGAATCGCCCGGGATGCAGAATGCCTGCAAGCAGGTCGGCGTCTCGAACATCGACGACATCAATGCCATCTGCGCGCTCTACCGCCCGGGGCCGATGGCGTTCATCCCCGACTACGCCCGCGGCAAGAAGGACCCCGCGAGCGTGTCCTATCCGCATCCGCTGCTCGAGCAGTCGCTGCAGGAGACGTATGGCATCATCGTCTACCAGGAGCAGGTGATGGAGTGCGCGAAGATCATCGCCGGCTACACGCTCGGCGGCGCCGACATGCTGCGCCGCGCGATGGGCAAGAAGGATGCGGAGGCGATGGCGAAGGAGCGGATCAAGTTCGTCGAGGGCGCGAAGCGCGTGAACGACATCGACGAGAAGAAGGCCAACGAGATCTTCGACCTGCTGAACAAGTTCGCCAGCTACGGCTTCAACAAGTCGCACTCCGCCGCGTACGCGCTCGTCAGCTACCAGACGGCGTATCTGAAGGCCAACTACCCGGTGCAGTTCATGGCCGCGGTGCTGACGGCCGAGCTGGGCAACGCCGAAAAGGTCTCCCACTTCATCGCCGAATGCGAGGCGATGGGCATCACCGTGCTCGGCCCGGACGTGAACGAGTCGCGCGAGACGTTCACGCCGGTGTTTCGCCGGGGGGCGAAACCCGGGGCCGAGGCGACGGGCAATGGGCGATCGACCAGCCTGGCGGCCTCCGAACCCGCCACCCCATCGCCCATCGCCCCTCGCCCCTCGCCTGCCCAGCCCGAAGCGGATGGCGGCGGAGCCGCCATCCGCTTCGGGCTGGCCGGCATCAAGGGCGTCGGCGAGCAGGCCGCCCAGAAGATCCTCGAGGAACGCGAGAAGACGGGCGCCTACCGCGACTTCGCCGACTTCCTGCTGCGCGTGGACGCGCGCGCGATCAACAAGCGCGTGCTCGAGAACCTCGTCGCCACCGGCGCCTTCGATTTCGGCGGCACGGAGCGCGAGGAGCTCTTCGGCCAGCTCGACGAGGCGCTCGCGGTGCTGGCCGAGCTGCAGCGGAAGTACCCGGGGCTGCGGAAGGACGCCCCCGCGGCAGGAGTTCGTCCGCCTGCTGCGCCACCCCCGGCGCGCACCGGCGGCCGCTCCGGCCGCGACCGCGCTGGCCGACGACGCGATGTTCGAGCTCGGCGGCGGCGCGGCCCCCGCCGCGGCCAGGGCATCCGCCAAATCCGCCGCGGCCGCCGAACGCAAGGTCCTCACCGCCGCCAACCGGCTCCAGTTCGAGAAGGAGCTGCTCGGCTTCTACGTCTCCGGCCACCCCATGAACGCCTACGCCGGCCTGGCCGAGGCGCTCAACACGTACGCCATCGAGGACCTGCTGCAGCAGGGCGACCGCGTCGAGTTCCGCCTCTGCGGCATCGCCGGCAACATCGTCAAGCGCCTCTCGAAAAAGGACAACCGGCCCTGGGCGATGTTCACGCTCGCGACGAAGCAGGGGTCGATCGGGTTGAACATCTTTGCCGACGGCTACGAGGCCTACGGCCGCAGCCTGGTGGAAAACGCCACCGTGCTCGTGCAGGGCAACATCATCGTCAACCAGGAGGGCCCGCGCATCAACGTGAAGGAGATCTATCCGCTCGACGGACAGATCGCCGGCCTGGTGAAACGCGTGACCTGGCTGCTGCAGCCGGCGCATCCGGGCGTGCCGGATTTCCTGCGCGCGCTCCGCGCCACGCTCGACCGCCAGGCCGGCGACACCAAGGTCCAGCTCGGCTTCGTCTTCGAGCGCCGCATCGCGCCCATCGCCGAGACCAGCACCGCGCTGAGCTGGAAGCTGAACGCGCCGGCCTTCCAGCAGCTTCGCGCCCATCCGGCGGTGGCCGGCGTGCAGATCGAGACGCGCCCGGTCGAGCTCAAGGAAGACCGCCGCTGGAAGAAGCGCGGCTGACGATTGGGCATTGCGGAACCGGGGGCCGGGCGCGTGAATCGGCCGCTCCGCGTGAACGCCATCCTCAACCACGCCGCCCGCATCCTCGAAGCCGCCGCCACGTCCGCCATGCCGGCCGACCGGGCGCTGCGTCATTATTTTCTGGAGACGCGCCACCTCGGCCCCCGCGACAAGCGGGCGATCAGCGGCGCGGTTTTCGCCTACTTCCGCTGGCTGGCCTGGCTGGACGAACGCGCCTCCCGCCAGAAGCAGGTCGAGGCCGCCCTCGCGCTCCAGGCCCGGTTCCGCGCCGACGAGAAGGCGGTCAAGGTGGAGGCCCTCGCCGCCCGCGCCGTGCCGGGCTGGCTGCGCGACGAGATGGAGCTGCCGGCGGACTACCTCCGCCAGCTCCAGCGCGAGCCCGCCCTCTGGCTGCGGGCCCGCCCCGGGACCGGCGCCCGGCTCGCCCGCGAACTGGGCGCCGCGGAGGTCTCCGACCGCGCGCCCGACGCCCTGCGCTACACCGGGGCGCAGGATCTGTTCGTCTCGCCGGCGTTTCATCGCGGCGCGTTCGAGATCCAGGACCTCGCCTCCCAGCTCGTGGGGCTCGCGTGCGCCCCGCGGCCGGGCGAGACCTGGTGGGACGCCTGCGCCGGCGAAGGCGGCAAGCTCCTGCACCTCGCGGGCCTCATGGGCAACAAGGGCGTGGTGTGGGCCAGCGACCGCAACGAGCGTCGCCTGCAGGTGCTCAAGCGCCGGGCCGCGCGCGCGGAAATCTTCAACTACCGCGCCGCGCCGTGGGACGGCACCGCCCGCCTGCCCACGAAGACGAAGTTCGACGGCGTCCTGCTCGACGCCCCGTGCTCCGGGGTCGGGACCTGGCAGCGCAACCCGCACGCGCGCTGGACGACCACGCCCGACGACGTCCGCGAACTCGCCGCCGCCCAGCGCACATTGCTCGAGCCCGTGCTGCCGGCGCTCAAGCCCGGCGGCCGCCTCGTGTACGCCGTGTGCACGCTCACGCGGAGCGAAACGACCGCGGTGGCGGACGCATTTGCGGCCGCCCACCCTGAACTCCAGCCGGCCGGGCTGTTCGGTGCGGACGCGGGTCCGTCGCGGGTCCTGCTCTGGCCGCACGAACTCAACGCCAACGGCATGTTCATCGCCGCGTGGAGACGCGCAAAATAGACGCCGCCACCGTCCGGGCGGACTTCAACGACCTCGTCGCGGTCGTCCACTACACCCGCGCCGCCCACGAACTCGGTCTCTGGCGTTCCGAACGCCTGCTGATCGAGCGTTTCTTTCCCGACCCCGGCGCGGCGCTCCTGGAGGCCGGCTGCGGCGCCGGCCGCGTGACGCTCGGCCTCTGGCAGCTCGGCTACCATCGCATCACGGCGTTCGACTTCGCCGAGGAACTCGTGGACCAGGCCCGGAGCCTCGCCGCGGAGCGCCACGCGGAGGCGATCCGCTTCCTGCACGCCGATGCGACGCGGCTCGGCGCCGACTCCCGGTTCACCCCGCCCTACGACGGCGCCTTGTTCATGTTCAACGGCCTCATGCAGATCCCCGGCCGCGCCCACCGGCGCGCGGCGTTGCGCGAACTGCACGCCGCGTGCGCACCGGACGCCCCGCTGCTGTTCACCACGCACGATCGCGACGCCACGCCGACGGAGCGCGCGCTCTGGCGGCTGGAGACGCTCCGCTGGGTGCGCGGCACGCAGGATCCGCGGCTGGTCGAGTTCGGCGACCGCTACTTCGAGGACGAGACGGGACGGACGTTCATGCACCTCCCCGACCGGAGGGAAATCCTCGAGGACCTCGCCGCCACCGGCTGGCGCCACGCCTACGATGCACTGCGGCCGGAGGTCGCCCGCGAATCCCGCGCCGTGCGCGAGTTTTCCGACGAGTGCCGCTTCTGGGTCGCGCACCGCAGTCGCGTGCCGGCCGGGTGAGGACGGCGGGTGGGCCGAAACCGATCCGGCGGAGGTGGAGCCGCCTGTCCCCAGGCGGCTGATTTTCGCACGACCCGTCCGCAGCGGCTTGAGGACCAGATCCTCCCCGTGCAGTGGCTGGGTCGGTGCAGCGCGTTCTTGGGAACGCTGGGTCGAAGGCCCATGCCATCGGGGCGGGCCGCGGCCTCACGGTGGTCCGGTCGGGTCCGCCGGTGCGAGCCGTCCCCGGATCCGGCGCACCTCCTCCGCCACCACCGGGTCGAGCGGCAGCTCGAGCAGGGCGTCGAGCTGGACGAGCGCCCGGGCGGTGTCGCCGGCGTTCGCGGCGGCGACGGCGTCGCGCAACTGCCGGTAGTCTCCCATCCGCCGGCGCACGGCTTCCATGAACGTGCGCGCCGCGGGATCGAGCTCGCGGCCGAGCGCCGCTTCGGCGATCGCAAGCGCCTCGTCGATCCGCCGCTCCTCCGACAGCCGGTTGATGGCTTCGACCTCGTCCTGCAGCCGCTCGCGCTCGAGCAGCCGGCGGGCGTAGAGCATGCCGGGGCTCGAGACATTGGCCAGCCGGGCGCTCAGCCGCTCCAGCCGGCTCCGTCCCGCGGCCCGGCGGCCGGCGCGAATCTCCGCCGCGGCGATGCCAGCCTCGATCATGGCGTTTCCGGGCGACTGGAGCAGTCCCCGGTACAAACGTTCCAGGTCGCCGTGATCGTAGGTCGCCATGCCGCGGATGATTCCCGCCAGTCCCTCGTAGGAGGCGACGTGCGACGGCGAAAGCTCGATGGCCCGCCGGAAATCCTCGGCCGCGGCATCGAGCGTGTCCGGATCGAACGGCGTGCTCGGCGCCCAGGGCTGGAGCAGCTCGGGGAGTCGCGACACCGCCAGGTTGTAGTAGGCCAGGTAGCTCGTGGAACCGGCGTCGGCTGCCCGGGCGAGCATGGCGAAGGCGGTGGCAAAATCCTTCCGCTCGACGGCGATGTGGCCGAGCAGCTCCCACGGCCGTGGGTCACGCGGCGCCAGCTCGGCGGCGCGGCCGAGGTACGGCTCGGCCTCGTCGGCGCTGCGGGCCCCGAGCAGCAGCGACCCCTTCGCCAGCGCGACGTCGGCCGGCCCGGCAGGCCCGATCCGCACCACGCGGGCGAGGTCCGCCGTAGAGCGCGAATAGACGTGCTTGTGGTAGCTCCCGCCCGCGATGTAGCGGCGCAGCTTGATCTCGAGCGCGGCGTAGTCGGCGCCGAACGCGCTGCTGAAGGCATCGTCGTCCGAGGGCGCCCGCGGGAGCAGTTCGAGAAAGCGCTGGAGCGCCACGCTGCCCGGCGCCTGCTGGCTGAAGAGGAGGAAATGCACCAGCGCCCACGACTGCGCGTAGAAGATGCCGCTGCGCGTGACTTCGTCGTAAAGCAGGGAGTCGCGGCCGACGCCGAGCAGCTTGGGCAGCGGGAGCAGGCTCTCCTCCCGCAGCAGGTTGATGTGCTCCTCCATCGGCGCGCCGAACGCGTAGCTGCGCGCGTCGGGCAGCTCGAACGTCGCGTACACCTCGGCCAGCCCCTCGCCCAGCCAGAGCGGCATGTAGCCCTCGCGGGCGCTGAGATGCCAGTGCACCGCCTCGTGGAAGATCACGCGCCGCGTCTCGGCGGCATTGCGGGCCGCGCTGAGCATGATCGTGTTGATGTCGTTGGCGCGGACGAAGAATCCGCCGACCCGCGCCGGGCGACCGCCCTCGAGCGGCACGTAGGGCTCCATCGCCCGCGCGTTGCGGAACAGCACGACCGTCACCGGGCGGAGCCGCTCCACCGGCACCGGCACCGCGGTCTGGAGCCCATGGCGGAACTGTTCGAGCTCCACCGCCCACTGGCGGGCGACCTTCTCCCCCTCGGTCGTGAGGATGGTGAAGCGGTCGGTCACCGCCTTCACCCAGCGTTCCTCGGCCGCGGTCGCGACGCCCGCGCCGAGTGCGCCGAGCAGCACCAGCAGCACCCATCCCGGGCGCCACCGGCCGCCGGCCTCACCTGGGACCGAAGAGCGCATCCTCCGCCTCCGGCGCGGCAAACATGAACGCGGCCTCGTGGGCGATGCCGGGTGTCTCGACCTTGCGCCAGTTGAAGGCCCAGCCGCGGGCGCGCGCCAGCTCCGCCGCGAATTCGAACACCGCCCGGCCGCGGGCCAGCCGGTGCGGACCCTGCCGCAGCGCGGGCTCGCTCACGTCGAGGCTGCTCGTGACGATCACGTCGCCGGTCCCCTGATACAACGTGAGCGGCGCGGCCAGGTAGCGCCGCAGGACGTCGTCGCCCGCCAGCTCCGGCGGCAGACCGCCGAAGCCGTAGCCGAAGTCGCGCTCGCGCGTCGGGAAGAGGTGCGAACCCGCGTTGGCCGCCACGATGCGCTTCGCCTCCCCGGGCAGGAAGGCCGCGAGCCGGACCAGGAACTGTCCGCCGGCGGAATGCCCGATGAGGTAGTAGGGCAGCTCCGGCCGTCCCTCGCGTTCGCGCAGGTAGGCGACGAGGCGGGGAACGGTCGCGTAGGTCCACTTTTCCGCCGGCTGCGCGCGTCCGGCGTCGTCCACGATCCCGCCGCGCTGGTAACGCGCGAGCGGGAAGCGGTCCCGGTCGTACAGCGGCGTGACGACGATGGCCTTGAACCGTTCCGCCAGCGTGATCGCGTAGTTGCGATAATCCTCGGCGTTGCGCTGCACGCCGTGGAACACCAGCACGAGCGGCCCGTCGCGGTAGGTCGGCGGCTTGTACGTGAAGAGGGTGAGCGGCTCGCCGGCGTTGGGGAATTCCTCGCGGCCGGGCCCGGCGGGAAGCGGGGCGGCGGCAAGGAGCGCGGGCAGCAGCAGGGCCGCGAGGACAACGGGGGGCAGGACGCGGGACGGCATGGCGGGAAGGACCTCAGGTGTAACCGAGCGCGCGGGCGACGGCGGCGTTGGTGACGCGGCCGCCGCGCGTGTTCACGCCGCGCCGGAGGCTTTCGTTGTCGGCCAGTGCCCGCTCGATCCCGCGGCTCACCAGGGTCACGACGTACGGCTCCGTCGCCTGCGTGAGACCCAGGGTCGACGTGCGGCCGACGAGCGCGGGCATGTTGGGGACGGCGTAGTGGATCACGCCGTGCTCGAGATAGACGGGCTGCTCGTGAGAGGTGGGCCGGATGCTCTCGATGCACCCGCCCTGGTCGATCGCGATGTCGACGATCACGCTGCCCGGCCGCATGCGCGCCACCATCCGCTTGGTCACGACCGTCGGGGCCTTGGCGGCGGGAATCAGCACGGCGCCGATCAGGAGATCCGCGTCGGCCACCTCGTTCTGCAGGTTGGCGGGATTGGACATCAGCGTGACCACGCGGCCGCGGTACTCCATGTCGAGCGCCTCGAGCCGGCGCGGATCGAGATCGAGCACCGTGACGCGCGCGCCCATCCCCGCCGCCATCTGCACGGCGTGGCTGCCGGAGTTGCCGGCGCCGACCACCACCACGTGGCCCGGCATCGTGCCCGGAATGCCGCCGAGCAGCACGCCGGAGCCGCCGTGCTGCGACTGCAGGAAGTAGGCGCCGATCTGGATCGAGAGCCGGCCCGCGATCTGCGACATCGGCTTCAACAGCGGGAAGCCGCCGTCCGCGCCCTCGACCGTCTCGTAGGCGATGCCGAGCACCTTCTTCTCGACCAACACGCGCGCCAGCTCGGGCCCGGCCGCAAGGTGGAGGTAGGTGAACAAGGCCTGCCCTTCGCGCAGGTGGCCGTACTCCGCCGGCAGCGGTTCCTTCACCTTCAGGATCAGGTCGGCGCCGCGCCACACCCTGGCCGCGTCGGCGACCAGCGTCGCGCCCGCCGCGCGGTACTCCTCGTCGCGAAATCCCGCCGTGCGCCCCGCGCCCTTCTGGAGCAGCACCCGGGCGCCGAGGCCGACGCAGCGGCGGCAGAGGCTCGGGGTCATCGAAACCCGCGTTTCGCCGATCTTGATCTCCCGGGGGACGCCGATGGTCATTCCGCGGAGGAAAGCCGGAGCGGATCCGAACGCAACCGAGGAACGGCCGCCCGGATTCGGACGTCGCCATGCCGCCGCCGGTCCGCCATGCCCGCGGGGTGCCCAAGCGCGTCCACCTCATCGTCGCCTGCGCGGAAAACCGCGTCATCGGCCGCGGCGGCCGCCTGCCCTGGCGGATTCCGGAGGACCTCGCCTTCTTCCACGCTGCGACCGCCGGCCGGACGTGCATCATGGGCCGGATCTGCTACGAGACGTGGCCCCGCGCCGCCGCCGACGGCCGCCGGGCGATCGTGATCACCCGGAACACCGCCCTGGCCGGACCAGGGGTGCAGGTCGCGCCCTCGCTCGATGCCGCGCTCGCACGCGCGGAGACGATGCCCGGCGAACCCTGCGTCTGCGGCGGCGAGCGGATCTACGCGGAAGCTCTGGCGCTGGACCGGCCGCTCACGCTGCACCTGACGCTGATCCACGCGGACGTCGAGGGCGACACGCGTTTCCCGGAGTGGCGGCACCTCGCGTGGCGGGAGACGTCGCGTCGCGAGAGCGCGGATACGCACTTCCGCTTCACGTTCCTGACGCTCGAGCGGGAGCCGGCGGCCTGAACCTCGGCGCGTGGCCCGCGGCCGGCGGCGCTGCCGGCCCGGCGCGGCGCCTCATGCGGGACGGGCGGCGTGCGCGCGGGCGACCGCGATGTATTTCTCCGCCCAGGGGCGCAGCGAGGCGATTTCCCCGGGCCGGAGCGGGCGCACGACCTTCGCCGGCGCGCCGAGGATCATCGAGCCGGGCGGGGCGACGAAACGCTGCGTCACGAGCGCGTTGGCGCCGACGATGCAATGGTCCCCGATCTGCGCCCCGTCCAGGATCGTCGCCCCCATGCCGACCAGGCATTCGTCCCCGATCGTGCAGGCATGGATGATGGCCGCGTGGCCGATCGTGGTGTGGTGCCCGACGCGGACGCCGTAATCGTCGGCGAGGTGGACGATGGTGCCGTCCTGCACGTTGGTGCCCTCGCCGATCACGATCCCGTTGATGTCGCCGCGCAGCACGCAGCCATACCAGACGCTGCTGTCGGCGCCGAGCGTGACGTCGCCGAGCACGGTGGCGTTGGGCGCGACGTAAGCCGCTCGCGCGACATCCGGACGGCGGCCGAGGTGACGGGCGAGGCGTTCCTGGATCGTCATGGTCACTTGGTTCTCGCCCGCCCCCGGGGGTTGCGCAAGCTCGGCATCCTTCCGGCTTCATCCCCCTGCATGGACTCCTTGTTGAACCTCGCCCGCGGATTCGCGGGGATCGTGGTGTTTCTCGGCATCGCCTGGTGCTTCAGCTCCAACCGGCGGGCGATTCCGTGGCGGCTCGTGACCGCGGGCCTGGCACTGCAGTTCGTGTTCGGCCTGCTCGTGCTGCGGGTCGACGCCGTGCGGATCGGGGTCGACGCGGTGGGACGCTTCTTCGTCCGCATCCTGGATTTCAACGAGGCCGGCGCGCGGTTCCTCTTCGGCAACCTGGTCGATGCCTCCCAGTCATGGGGCTTCCTCTTTGCGTTCAAGATCCTGCCGACGATCATCTTCTTCTCCGCCTTCACCTCGCTGCTGTTCTATCTCGGGATCCTGCAGCGGATCGTCTTCGTGTTTGCCTGGCTGATGAGCCGGACGATGAAGCTTTCCGGCGCGGAGAGCCTGAGCGCCTCGGCCAACATCTTCCTCGGCCAGACCGAGGCGCCGCTGCTGATCAAGCCCTACCTCGCGACGATGACGCGCTCGGAGCTGCTGGCCGTGATGGTCGGCGGCATGTCCACGATCGCCGGCGCCGTGATGGTGGCGTACATCGGCATGCTCGGCGGGCCGACGGAGGAGGGCCAGCTCCTGTTCGCGAAACACCTGCTGACGGCCTCGGTGCTTTCGGCGCCGGCGGCGCTGCTGACCGCGAAAATCCTCGAGCCGCAGACCGCGGAGGTCGACCGGCAGATCCACGTGCCGCGCGAGAAGATCGGCGCCAATGCGCTGGAGGCCATCGCCAACGGCACGACCGACGGGATCAAGCTGGCGGTGAACGTCGGCGCCATGCTGCTCGTGTTCACCGCCCTGATCGCGTTCATGAACTGGATCCTGGCGGCGGGCGTCGGCCATTGGACGGGACTCAACGGCTGGATCGCCGGCGCGACCGGCGGACGCTACACGGAGCTGTCGCTGCAATACGTGATGGGACTGGTCTTCGCGCCGCTTGCCTGGCTGATGGGCATCGACTCGGGCAGCCTGATGGTCGCCGGCCAGGTGATCGGGGAAAAGACGATCCTGAACGAATTCTACGCCTACGGCACGCTGGCGAAGCTGAAAGAGACCGGCGTGCTGACCGACACGCGCGCCCAGGTGATCCTGACCTACGCGCTCTGCGGGTTCTCGAATCTCGCGTCGATCGGCATCCTGATCGGAGGCATCGGCGCGCTGGCGCCGAACCAGCGGCCCGTGCTGGCACAACTCGGGCTGAAGGCCCTGTTGGGCGGCAGCATCGCGTGCTTTCTGACGGCCTGCGTGGCCGCGGTGCTCATCTGAACAACGGGACTGGCTCGACCCCGGATGCGGACGGGGACGTCCGCGCTCCCTGCGTCAGCCCTTCTGCCGCCAGCTTCCGTTCGGGTCCTGGATCCAGTGACCGCGGCGGGCCAGTTCGGCGAGACGCTGCGCCCGTGCGCGCCCGACGGCGTCGGCGCTGGAGCCGGTGCGGCCGGCGATGTCGGCGTACACCGTCCGCCGGTCGGTGTTTTCATCGCCGATCAGCTTCTGTTCGGCGGCGCCGGCCTGGCCGCGGGCCTCGAGGAAGCCGCGGTTGTTTTCGCCGGCAACGCCCCGGTCCTTCAACTGATCGAGGGCGGAGAGCCGCTGCTCCATGCGGGCGCGGACGGACTGGAGGTTCTCGGCGGCCGGGGCGAGGGCGGCGCTGGCCCATGCGGCGGCGACAAAGACGAGGCGGAGAAAGAGTGAGCGTTTCATGACCATGGGAGTTCAGGTGGCGGGGAGGCGAAGGCGGCTCACGGCAGTGCCGCGGCCTTCTTGTCGAGGTCGCCGAAGAAGTCATTCAGCGCCTTGTCGACCTTCACGTTCACATCGACGTTGATCTGGATCGGATCCACGGTGTGGTGGGTCTTGATGTTAAGGCAGCCCGCCAGGGGAAACGCGAGCGGCACCAGGAGAAGGAAGCGCTTCATGGTGAATTCATCCTGCCGCTGGGACGATGCCGGGCAATGGCGCATTCAAAAAAGAACGGCGCCGGGGAACTCCCCGCCGCGGCTCACGGCGCCCCCTTGAAGCGCAGGCGCGAATCGGTGCCGACGTCGGCGCCGATCTTGACCAGCCGGTCCAGCGGCCCGCGGACGTTGATCCGCGTGTCGATCGGCGCGGTGAGTTCCGGATCGCTCGGGCCCCCGGCCACGTGCACCCACGCGGTGCGGCCCTCCGCATCGCCCAGCGGCGTGAAGGTCATCTCGAGCACGCGGGCCCGGAGCGGAATCTCGCCGGTCTCGATCTTCCGGAACCCCGGAAAGTATTTCAGGATTTCCGGCGGCAGGCTGGTCGAGAGCCAGCCGGGCTTGATCGCCAGCCGCAGGTCGGCGGTCTCCCCACTCCGCAGCGCGAGCCGGCCGTCGCCGATCCGCAGGCCGTCCGGCCCGCGATCGAGCCTCACTTCGCCGTCGAGCCGGCCGAATCCTTCCGCAAGGACCGACGGGAGGAGAAACAGGATCTGGTCGACCGCGATCCCCTCCACCCGCGCGAGGACGGAGAATTCGGGCTTGGTCAGCGACATCACCAGCGAAGGCGTGGACAGTTCGCCGCCGAACACGTCGATGGCCGCCTTGGTCACCCGCAGCGTGTCGCCGTCGACGAGAAACTCCACCCGTCCCACCCCCAGCGGCACGACGTCGTAGCGCCCGCTGCGCCAGGTGAAGACCTGCGCGGGGGCGGTCCGGCGCGCGGCCAGGTCGGCGATTTCGAGGTCGAAGGAGATTCCCTCGAGCATCAGCTGGCGGCCGGGATCGTCGAACCGGCCGTCCCGCACGGCCAGCTCCAGCGCCCCGCCCATGCGACCGGCGCGCCAGTCGAGCCGTCCCTGCAGGGTCAGCGTTCCGCTCAGCGTCACGGCGGCGAAGGCCGGGCTAAGCTGCGGCGCCACCCAGCCGGCCCACTCGCCGAGATCGACGCGCGCCTCCTCCAGGTGCCACGTGCCATCGCCCGCGGCGTCGAGGACCGCCTCGCCCCGCGCCTCGAGGCCGCGGGATTTCAGGTCGAAACCGATGCGCCGCTCGAACGGCCGCTCCGCGCGCAGCCGCAGCGTCCACTCCACCTCGGGCGCACCCCCGAGCACCGTCGGGGCCAGCCGGCCGGAGAGTTCGCCGGAGAAGGGCGGCAGCCGCGGCGGCGCCGGGGCCGCGCGCAGCGCCACCGCGCCCAGGAGGGCGGCGGCGGCCGGGCCGGGCAGGCGGCGGAGGAATCGTGCGAGGGAAGCCACGCGGCAGCCGCAGCACACGCGATCCGGGCGCGGGAAACCAGCCTTTCGTGCGCGCCCCGGCGGGCCGGCGGAGGCGTCAGGGAATCGCGACCGGCTTGAGCGTCCAGATCTGCTCGGCGTACTCGCGGATGGTGCGGTCGCTGGAGAACTTCCCGACCCGCGCCGTATTGAGGATCGCCTTACGCGCCCAGCCCGCGCGGTCGCGGTAGGCGGCGTCGATCCGGGCGTGGCAGTCGCAGTAGGCGCGGAAATCGGCCAGCACGAGGTACGGATCGCCGCCGTGCATCAGGCTCCCGTGCACCTGGGCGAACGCCCCGTGCTCGCCCGGCGTGAAGAAGTCGCTGCCGAGCCAGTCGATCACGGCGCGGAGCTCCTCGTCGCGCTGGTAATAGTCCCACGGATTATAGCCGCGGGCGCGCAGCGCCTCGACCTCGTCGACCGTGAGGCCGAAGATGAAGATGTTGTCGTCGCCCACTTCCTCGCCGATCTCGACGTTGGCGCCGTCGAGCGTGCCGATCGTGAGGGCGCCGTTGAGCGCGAGCTTCATGTTCCCCGTGCCCGAGGCCTCCTTGCCCGCGGTGGAGATCTGCTCCGAGACGTCGGCGGCCGGGATGATCTTCTCGGCCAGCGACACGCGATAGTTGGGCAGGAACGCCACCTTGAGCTTACCGTTGAGCCGGGTGTCGCCGTTGATCCGGGCGCCGATGACGTTGATCGCGCGGATGATGTTCTTCGCGAGGTCGTAGCCGGGGGCGGCCTTGGCGGCGAAGACGAACACCCGCGGCACGACGTCGAGCTCCGGGTGCTGCAGCAGCCGGCGGTACAGCGCGAGGATGTGGAGCAGGTTCAGGTGCTGCCGCTTGTACTCGTGCAGCCGCTTGATCTGGACGTCGAACAGCGCGTCGGGCGACACCGTCACGCCGCACTCGGCCGCGATCACCGCCGCGAGCTCCTCCTTGTTGGCGCGCTTGATCGCCATGAACTCCTGCTGGAACGCGGGGTCGTCGGCGAACTTCTCCAGCCCGCGCAGGAGGTCCAGGTCGCGGGCCCAGCCGTCGCCGATCCGGGCGCTGATGAGCGTCGAGAGGCGCGGGTTGCACTTGAGCAGCCAGCGGCGCGGCGTGATGCCGTTGGTCTTGTTCTGGAAGCGGCCCGGGTAAAGCGCGTCGAACTCCGGGAAGAGGTCCTTCTTCAGCAGCGCGGTGTGCAGGGCCGCGACGCCGTTGACCGCGTGCGAGCCCACGACGGCGAGGTTGGCCATGCGGACGGACTTCCCGTGATTCTCCTCGATGAGGGAGCAGACGCGTTTCTTCTCGTTGTCGCCGGGCCAGCGCGCCTCGACGGTCTGCAGCAGCCGCGCGTTGATGTCGTAGATGAGCTGGAGGTGCCGCGGCAACACGCGCTCGAACAGCCCGACGCTCCATTTCTCCAGCGCCTCGGGCAGGAGCGTGTGATTCGTGTAGGCGAACGTGCGCGTGACGATGCTCCACGCCGGGTCCCACGCGACCTGGTGCTCGTCGAGCAGGATGCGCATCAACTCCGCGATCGCGATCGCCGGGTGCGTGTCGTTGAGCTGCACCGCGACCTTCTCGGGGAAGTTGTCCCACGAATTGCCGGGAGTGCGGAAATGCCGGCGCAGGATGTCGCGCAGCGAGCAGGCGACGAAGAAATATTGCTGGACCAGCCGCAGCTCCTTGCCGTTTTCCGTCTTGTCGTTCGGATAAAGGACCTTCGAGACCGTCTCGCCGACCGCCTTCTCCCGCACGGCTTCGACGTAGCCGCCGCTGTTGAACGCGACGAGGTCGAAGTCCTCCGTCGCCTTCGAGGCCCAGAGCCGGAGCAGGTTGACCGTCTTGGTGCCGTAACCCGCGACCGGGATGTCGTGGGGCACGCCGAGGATCGTCTTGGTGTCGACCCAGCGCGGCCGGTAATTGCCGCGGTCGTCGAAGACATTTTCCACCCGGCCGTACAGCCGCACCTCCTGCGTGTACTCGGGGCGGACGATCTCCCACGGGTCGCCGAAGATGGTCCAGTTGTCCGGATGCTCGACCTGGTGGCCGTTGACGAACGCCTGCTTGAAGAGCCCGAACTCGTAATAGATCCCGTAGCCGAGAGCCGGATAATCGAGCGTCGCCAGCGAATCCATGAAGCACGCCGCCAGGCGGCCGAGACCGCCGTTGCCGAGGCCCATGTCGACCTCGGATTCGCGCACGCGCTCGAAGTCCTGGCCCAGCGAGGCGAGCGCGTCGCGGGCGGCTTCAAACAGGCCGGTGGCGAGGAGGTTGTTGCCGAACAGCCGTCCCATCAGGTACTCGAGCGAGAAGTAGTAGATGCGCCGGACGTTTTGCGCGTTGTGCACCGCCTGGGTCTCGATCATCCGCTCGTGGATCGAGTCGCGCAGCGCGAGCACCGTGGCGATCCACCAGTCCCGCGGCGTGGCGGAGGCGATGTGCCGCGCGAGGGTGGAGACCAGGTGCCGCTGGATCAGCGAGCGCATCACCGCCTCGGGCGCGTCGCTGCCCGCACTCGGATGGTGCAGGCCGCCCAGGGCCGGCGCGACTTCGAACGGGGCCGTGCTCGCAGGCCCGGAGGCGAGGGCCGCGGGAGCGGGCGACTTGTCGGAACGGGAGGCACGGTTGCGGGCGGCAGGCGGCATGGTGGTGAAGGCGGGGAGCTAAGAGAACGAATCGTGCCAGCGCGAGTGCGGGTTGAGGAAATTCGGCCGTTCGGCGCGGCGTTCCCGGCGGGTCACCGCTGAAATCTCCGCGCGAGCTCGGCATGGTTCAGCTCGAGGTAGGTCGGGCGTCCGGCCGGGTTGGTGAGCGGCGACCGCGTCGCGAACAGCGCCTCCACCAAGGCGCGCGCCTCGGCTTCGCCCGCCGCCGGCAGCCGGATGGCCCGCGCCGCCGCGCGCCGGGCCAGTTCGTCGCGGGCGAGATCGGTGGCGCCATCGGGAATCGAGCCGTCGCGAAAACCGCCCACGAGGTCGCGCAGGAACGGCTCCGCCTCGGCCGGCTCCATCCAGGCCGGCACCGCCTCGATGCGAAAGAAGTTACGCCCGAACTCCCCCACGTCGAACCCATGCGCCCGCAGGAACTCCAGCCGGTCCAATAGCAGCGCCGTCGCCACCGCGTCGAATTCCACCGGCACCGGCAGCAGCAACCGCTGGCTGGGCACGGCGCCGGCGCGAAACTGCTCCCGCAGCCGTTCGAACCACACCCGCTCGTGCGCCGCGCGCCGGTCGAGCAGCACCAGCCCGGCCGCGGTCTCGAACAGGGCGTAGTGCCCGTGCGCGACGCCCACAAAGCGCCAGCCGCGCACGAGCGCGAGCGCGTCGCGGGCCGGAACGACCGGCGCGGACCCCGCCACCGGGACGGAGGACGCGAGGCGGTGGGACGCCACCGCGACGGGCGCGACCGGCACCGCGATCGCAGCCGCGGGCGCGGGCGCGGGCGCGGACCGGGCGGCGATCGGGGCGGGCCCGGTCCACGCGGGCAGGAGGCGCGCCGACGCCGCGGGGGGCGGCACCGCGCCCGCCGCCGAGGGGCCCGGCTCCGGCGCCGCGCCGCCCGCTTCCCCGAGCGCGGTCGCGGCCGCCGTGCGCAAGGTCTGCAGCACCGAGCGGATGACGAAGCTGCGCACCTGGGGCTCGCTGCGAAAGCGCACCTCGCGCTTCGCGGGGTGCACGTTCACGTCGACTGCCGCCGGATCACATTCGAAGAACACGAACGCCAGCGGGTACCGTCCCTTCGGCAGCGACTCGCTGTAGCTCTCGATCAGCGCGTAGTTGAGCGTGCGGCTGTCGACGGGGCGTGCGTTCACGAAGACGATCATCTCATGCCGCGTCGAGCGCCCCACCCCGGGCCGGCCGATCAGCCCCGTGAGCCGCAGCCCGGGCTCCTCCTGCCGGATCGGCAGCAGCGCTTCCGCGACCTGCCGGCCGAAGATCTCCGTCACCCGCTCCTCCAGGGAGCTGCATTCCGGCGAGCGGAAAATCACGCGCCCGTCCTCGACCAGGGTGAACGCCGTCCGCGGGCACGCCAGCGCGTAGAGCCGCACGCACTGCACGATGTGGGCCGCCTCGGTCTGGTCCGTCTTCAGGAACTTCCGCCGCGCGGGCACCGAGTTGAAGAGCTGCGAGACCTCGATGCGCGTGCCCACCGGCCGGCCGCACTCGCGCACGTGGAGGAGTTTGCCGCCGTTGACGAGCACCTCCGTGCCAGCGTCGCTGCCCGCCTCGCGCGTCTGCAGCAGGAAACGCGAGACGCTCGCGATCGAGGGCAGCGCCTCGCCGCGAAACCCATAGGATGCCAGCCGGTCGAGGTCCGCCGCCTCGACGATCTTGCTCGTGGCATGGCGCTCGAGCGCCAGCAGCGCATCGTCGCGACCCATGCCGGAGCCGTTGTCCTCCACCCGCATCAACGATCGTCCGCCCTGGCGAAACTCCACCTCGATCCGCGTGGCACCGGCGTCGAGCGCGTTCTCCACCAGCTCCTTCACCACCGCCGCCGGCCGCTCGATCACCTCGCCGGCGGCGATCTGGTTGGCGACCCGGTCGTGAAGGATGCGGACTTTGGCCATGAGGGAAGCGCTGTTCGTCGGAGTTTCGCCGCGCGGCGTCAATACGGGCGAGCCGCCCCGTGATCGCGGCCTCGCGACCCGCCGCTCAACGCGGGTCCGCCGGCTCCTTCGCCCCCGCGCGTCCCGGGCCGCGCACCTCGACGAGGTTCACGAGATAGGTCATCGCGCGGAACGGCCGGAGGATCGCGTTGCCGATCAGGATCGGCTCGACCGACTGCCCCTTTTCCTCCGCCATCCGGCCGAAAAGCGAGAACAGCAGGATCGCGCCCACGACGACGCTGACGAAGAACCACTGGAATACCTGCACGTCGATTCCCCGGGACACGCCGGCTTCGGTCTTCAGGAAGAGGCCCCACAGCACCGGCGACAGGCCGCCGAGGCACGCGGTCACGGCGCCGTGCACCGACACCGCAAGCGTGCGTTCCTCAGAAGAGACGACTTTCGGCAGGTAGTTGAGATTCGCGATCGCCCAGGTGGCCGCACCCAGCCCGAGGATGAAATAGGCGGCGAAGATGCCCGCGATGCCGCCGGCGCCGTTGCGCAGGTAGAACCACCAGTACACGCACACGATCGCGTACAGGCCGAGCGCGAGCAGGAAATAGGGCCGCGCGCCGGTGACGTCGATCCGGCGCCGGATCGCCCAGGCGGCCACCATCACGCCGGCGTACCGGAGCACCTCGAACAGCATGATCTGGCCCGTCGACAGTTGCGCCGCGACCTTCAGGTAGTAGGCCGTGAACGGCGGGATCGGCGTCACGAGCACCGCACACGCCACCGCCAGCCACACGTAGCGCCGGAACGGCGTCGGCGCAAAAAGGTGCCGGGGCGTGTCGCGCAGGACCGTGCGCACACTGATCGAACGCGGCCGCTCCGCGTCGGGCAGCCGCTTGAGCGAGAAGTAGCTCACGGTCGAGCCCGCGAGCGCGATGAAGTACTGGACCAGCAGCGCGGCAAAGACCGGCAGCAGCGCAAACAGGGCGGCGCTGGCCAGCAGCGTGCCCACGCCGGCCACGGCCGAGACGAACTGGTCGCTGGCAAAATACCGCCCGCGCACCTTCTCCGGCAGGATGGCGTAGAACCACGATGTGCCCGAGGCCGCGCCGATCGACCGGAAGAGGCAGAAGAAAAACACGCTCCACACGAGCGCGTCGATCATCCACGCGCGTGACCCGTCCCGCAGCGCCAGCAGCGCGAGCACGACCGGCACGCCGAGAAAGAAGCTCCGGGTGCGCCAGCCCCCGAGCATCACCGCCTTGAACCCGTACCGCGGCAGCAGCGCCGTGGCCACGATCTGCACGGGCGTGAGCACGAACACGAAGGAGTACGCCAGCCCGACCTGGAACGGCGTCGCCCCCAGCTCCTCGGCAAACAGCACCATCGGCGTGCCGATGCCGATCTGCCACGCCAGGGCGTTGAAGAACGCGAAGACCAGCCCCGGCCGGAAGGGTGCGAGCTCCGGGTCGTGCTTCGCGCTCGGAAACAGGGACGTCATGAGTCACTCCGGGAGCGCGGCGGCGCCCGGCGCTACCGGAGCGCCTTCCGCCAGCGCGCAAACTGCCGCGCCACCTGCTTCGGGCCCGGCATGCCCGTACCCTCGCGCTTCGCCAGCGCCCGCTTCAGGTCGAAGACGTCGCTCCAGTCGGCGGCAAAGGCCGGGTGGACCTCCTGCACGTCCGCCGTGGAGAGGTGGTCGAGCGCGACGTTGTTCTTCTCCGCCAGCCGGACCACCGCCCCGATCGCGTGATGCGCATCACGAAACGGCACGCCCTTGGTCACGAGGTAGTCCGCCAGATCGGTCGCCAGCAGCGCCGGGTCGCTCACCGCCGCGGCGCAGCGCTCGCGGTTGAAGGTCATGCCCCCGACGGTCCCCGCCAGCACGTCCGCGCAGAGCGCCGTCTGGTCGAAGCTGTCGAAGACCGGCGGCTTGTCCTCCTGCAGGTCCCGGTTGTACGTCAGCGGCAGACCCTTCGCCAGGGTCAGCAGCGTGTGCAGGTTGCCCTGCAGCCGCGCCGACTTGCCGCGCAGCAGCTCGCACGAGTCCGGATTCTTCTTCTGCGGCATGAGCGACGAGCCCGTGCAGAACGCGTCCGGCAGCTCGACGAACTTGAATTCCGCGCTGCTCCACAGGATCAGGTCCTCCGCGATGCGGGAGAGGTGCACCCCGAAAAGCGCGCACGCGCCGGCGAACTCGATGAAGAGGTCGCGGTCGGCCACGGTGTCCATCGAGTTCTGCGTGACCTGCGGCCTGCCCTTCGCGTCGACAAACCCGAGCGCCTTCGCGGTGAACTCGCGGTCGATCGGCAGCGTCGTGCCCGCGATCGCCCCGGAACCGAGCGGGCACCAGTTGGCCCGCGCCGCCACCTCGCCGAAACGGGTGCGATCGCGCTCCAGCATCTCCAGCCAGGCGAAGAGGTGATGCGCCAGGTACACCGGCTGGGCCCGCTGCAGATGCGTGTAACCGGGAATCAGGACGTCGCGGTTCGCGTCCGCCACGGCCAGCAGGGCCTGCCCGGCCGCCTTCACCTTCGCAGCGAGCACGCCGCACGCATGCTTGAAGAAGAGCCGCATGTCAGTCGCGATCTGGTCGTTCCGGCTCCGCGCGGTGTGGAGCTTCGCCGCCGCGGGCACGCGCTTCGTGAGCGCCTGCTCGATGTTCATGTGCACGTCCTCGAGCTTCGTCTCCCACGCGAACGTCCCCGCTTCGATCTCCGCCAGGATCGCGTCGAGCCCGGTGTGGATTGCGTCCCGCTCGGCCCGCGTGATCAGCCCGACGTGCGCGAGCATCGCCGAGTGCGCCTTGCTGCCCGCCACGTCGAACGGCGCCAGCCGTCGGTCGAACGAGACCGACTCGCTGAACTGTAGCATCAACTCGGCGGGACCGGCGGAAAACCGCCCGCCCCAGGTGGCATGAGATGGCTTGGCCATGGCCGGTAGACATCACCGTCCGCCGCCACCCGCGCAATGGGGAAATGGCGCGGCGCCCGCCGCCTCCGCACTTGCCCCGCGGCCCGGCGCCGCGGCACAGTGCGGCGATGCTCCGCCGCTCCCTCGCGCTCGCCGGCCTGCTGCTCCTGCCCGCCGCAGCGGGCCGGGCCGCGGACGCCGCCCCGGATCGCTTCGAACGCGTCGAGGTCGCGACCACGAAGACATCCATCTACCTCGGCACCGTGACCATGACGATGCCGGCGTTCGTCCGCGATCCGGGCGGCTACGCGTCGCGGTACGAGGCGCGCGTCTTTCCATTCTTCTTCGCCAGCGAACGCGGCCGGCTGAGCGTCTCGATCGCCGACGCGCAGCTCGCCCGGCTCGCGCGGGGCGAGGCCGTCGATTTCTCCGGCCGCGCCGTGAACGAGGACGGCGACGAACGTCGGATCGAGGGCCGGGCGACGCCGGCCGATGCCGCCTCGGGCAAGCTCAAGGTGCGGGTCTTCGTGTCGCGCCGGATCGAGCTCATCTTCAACACGACCTATCGTTTCCCGGGCGTCCCCTGACGCCCCGCGCGCGACGCTCCGACCCACGCAAAAAAAGAAGCAGCGTGGGATCACGCTGCTTCCGTCCGCCCCGCTTCAGCGGCTCTTCCAGAGCGCGCCGATCAGGACGCCGACGCCGAACGCCACGGCAATGGACTCGTAGGGGTGCGCCCGGATGGTGGCATCGGTCGAACGCGCCGCCTCCTTGGCCGCAGCCAGCCCCTGTTCCTGCCACTCGGAGCACGTCACCCGCGCCTTGTCGATCGCCGCGCTGAGCTTCGCCCGCGCCTGCTGCGCCGCTTCGCTCATGTCCCGCGCGGTCGCCTTGAGCAGGTCCTCCGAATCGCGCATGACGGCCTGGAGATCGGCCACGAGCCGCTCGCGCGCCACTTTGCTGTCGGGTCGGGTCAGGGTGCTAACGTGAACGTCCATGATATTTCCTTTCGTTGAGTTTGACTGGGCAACTGGAGACGCGCCTTGCCGCCGCCAGGCGGGCACACCGAGCGACAGCCGCCGCACCAAGCCGTTCCACGCCAATTCTCCTCCCCGTCGTGCGCCCGCGAGGTCCGGCCGTCGTTCATGCGGCCATATTCGAAGCGTGGACGCACTTTCGCAAGTACCGTCGACCGGTCCCGCGCACTCATCGCCGCTCCTCCCTGCGACCATTAACGCGGATGAATTCGCCGCCCCGGCTTCCGCGACACGCCCGGGCGCATCCAGGACGCGACCGGGTTGCGCCCGCGCCCCGGACGGGCCACGGTGCCACCCGCATGGCCCGCCTTCCCTTCGCTACGTTGCTCCGCCTCGGACCCGCCCCGCTCATCACGCTGGCTTTCGCCGCGTGCCTGGCCCCGGCCGCTTCAGAAAACCGCCCGCCGGCGCAACCGACCCAGTGGTCCGGTCCATACAGCGCAACCACCGCAGGGACGCATCGCGTCCTAAGGGACGGGCCGGCATGGAACGCCTTCTGGGAGGAGGTCGGCCAGGCTCCGCCGCGTGCGTTCGATCCCGGGCGCGAGATGGGGATCGCGGTTTTCCTTGGGGAACGTCGCCGCGGCGGCTACGGGGTCCGGATCCTCTCGGCGGCACCGGTCAACGGTGAGTTTCGCGTGACCTACCAGGAGACCCGGCCGCCGGCGGGCGCGGTGGTGACCCAGGCACTCTCGCAGCCGTGGGCCCTCGTCGTGGTGCCGCGGTCGGACCTGCCCGTGCGGGCCGTGCCCGCAGCCGCGCCAGCGCCGGCCGACCGCTGACCCGCGAGGCGCTCGCGGCGCAGCCACCGCCCTTGGCGGGACGACCCGGCGACCTCGTGTCGTCCCCGCGCTACGTCGCCAGCGGCGGAGCCGCCTGTCCTCAAGCGGCGGCGGACCGGTCCATCACACGTCAGCCGCCTGGGGACAGGCGGCTCCACCTTTCGGTCAATCGTTCCGCCTTCGTCCCGGCGCAGGCGCCATCAGCGCGAAGCCACGAGCTCGCCGGAATCGCCAAACACCTCGACCTCGGCCTGCTGCCAGGATTGGCGGTCCGACCGGCCGCCGGCCTGCGGCTCCCGCGCCAGCGCATCGGCGCGGCGCGCCACCATCAATTCGAGACGAAACAGCACGTCGTCATCCTCACCGGAGAGAAGCGTGGGCTGCGCGGGTTTCATGCCCGGAGAAGGAAACGACCGGCGCGGAAGTGTTCCGCGAAAGTGCGCCGCGCCCGCGCGGGTTGGCATTGCGATGGGCTGCCGCACCCGCAGCATCTCCCCGCGTCCCGCTCCACCCCGTAACTCCCGCATGAACCCGCTCCGTTTCCCCCTGCTCGCCGCCGTCCCGTTCCTCGCCGCCCTGGTTCCCCCCGTCGCCGCCGCCGATGTGCCCGCCGGCGTATGGGTCCGGCCGGGCTTCAGCCTGTCCGTCGCCGTCGACGGCGTGAAGACGCCACGCTTCCTCGCCTTCGGCGCCGACCAGACCCTGTACGTGAGCGTGCCGAAGGAAGGCCGGATCGTGGCGTGTCGCGACCGGGACGGCGACGGGGTGTACGAGACGCAGACGAACTTCATCGCGGGCAAGCCGCCGACCGTGATCATGCAGGGCGTGCAGTGGCACGACGGGTGGCTCTGGTTTGCCCAGCTCAACGCCGTCTCGAAGGCACGCGACACGAACGGCGACGGCACCGCCGACGAGGAGGTGCAGGTGCTCGGGCCCGAACAGCTGCCCACCGGCGCGCGCGGCGGACACATGTGGCGCGCGTTGCTGATCCATGGTGGCCGGATCTACACGCACGTCGGCGACCAGACCAATGCGACCGACGAGCCCATCGAGGCGTCGGAGCGGAAGAAGATCTGGAGCTTCGCCCTCGACGGCTCCGACAAGAAGCTCTTCGCCTCCGGCGTCCGGAACACCGAGAAGCTGGTGGTGCGCCCGGGCACGTCGGAACTCTGGGGCGTCGACCACGACATCGACAACATGGCCGCGAAGCTCGAAGGCGACCGCAAGCTGGGCCAGGCGATCACCGACCATAACCCGCCGGCCGAACTCAACCGCTACGTCGAGGGCGGCTTCTACGGCCACCCCTGGCTCGTCGGCAAGAACCAGCCCAACCTCGCCCTCCTCGCCGAGCCACGGCTGATGGAATACGCGCAAAAAGCCATCGTCCCCGAGTGGCTGCTGCCCGCCCACTCCTCCGCCAACGCGCTCACGTTCTACACCGGCGATCGGATCCCGGGCGCCCGCGGCGATGCGTTTGTCGCGCAGCGCGGCGGCTGGAACGCGACGCAGAAGGTCGGGTACTGCGTCACGCGCGTGCTCTTCGAGGATGGCCGTCCCTACGGCGACCAGAAGGTCGTCAACTTCCTCAAGGGCGGAACCGAAATCCTCGGCCGGCCCGTCGACGTCGTCCAGGCGCCCGACGGCTCGCTGCTTTTCAGCGACGACTTCGGCCACAGGGTCTACCGGCTCAAGGCCTCCCGGCCCTGAACCGCCCGCGGCCCGCACCCGCCGGCCCGGGGCTCGCGTTTCGCTTCAGCCGCCCTGCAGTTTGGCCTGCACGGAAGCGACGTTCTCGCGCAGCTTGTTGCCCGCTCCCGCGTCGTCTTCGATCTTGATCAGCGTGACGACGTGCGCGCAGCGCCCGCGCATGCGTTCGTGACAGAGCCGGATCACCGGCATCACTTCCGCCCAGTCGCCCTCGAGGCACGTCGCCGAAGGGGTGAGCAGGAACGGAAGGCCGGAGTCCTGGATGATGCGGACCACCTCGGCGATATCGTCCGCGATATGCGTGCCGCGACCGACGGGAATGACGGAGAGTTCAACGAGCATGAGGAGCGCGAGTGTCAGGTTTTTCCCGACGCATGTCGGCATAGGGTGAAAGGGAAGAACGGCCGCGTGCACCGCGTCCGGCGATCGGCAGGGAACTCATCCCCGTCACGCCGCCATCTCCCCGCACTCCCGCGCACAGCGGCGGCAGGCGCGCACGCAGGCGTCCATGCCCCCGATCCGCTCACAATCCTCCGCGCACGCCTCGCAGATCTCCGCGCAGATCCGGCAGACGAGCGTGTGGCGGACCGACCCGCGCAGCATGAAAGCCGCCGCCGTCTGGCAGGCCTGCGCGCAATCGGCCATGAGCGTGACGTGGCGCGCCTCGACATGCTTCCCGCCGACGCGCAGGCAGTGCTGAAACAGCATCTGCTCGCACATGGCGTGACACTCGGTGCAGGCGGCGATGCAGCTGCGCATCTCGGGATGATCGCTGCGGAGGGCGGGATACGTATGACTCGTTTGCATGCCCTGGGAGCATACGCGCCTTCGGCAAACCGCGCCATAAGGCCGCCTCCACGACCCGGCGTAATCCCTTCTCCCCTTCGGCGTAGGGCAAAATCACCTTCCCGGACGCGCGTGATGCAACTGCGCGGTTCCGCAGCTGACTATCCCGGTCCCCTGCTCGCCCCGCCGCCACGCTCCCGCTCTCGCACGCGCCGGCGAAAACCACTTCCATGGACCTCGTCTCCGGCACCTCGTACTGGCTTCTCCGCAACGGCCTGCTGGCCAGCTTTCCTCCTTTGTCCGGCCGGCGCGAATGCGACGTGGCGGTCCTGGGCGCCGGCGTCAGCGGAGCCCTGATCGCGTGGCACCTCGCCCGCGCCGGCCGGGAGGTGGTGGTCCTGGACCGCCGGGATGCCGGCACCGGCAGCAGCGTGGCCAGCACGGGGCTCGTGCAGTACGAGCTGGACACGCCGCTGTCGGCGCTGGGCGAACGCATCGGCCCCGCCAACGCCGTCCGCGCCTACCAGGCCTGCCGCCGCGCCGTGCTGCAGCTCGAGCGCATCGACCGGCGCCTCGGCGGGGCGGGCCGCCTGCGCCGCACCGGCAGCGTGCAGGGTGCGAGCCGCGAGGCCCACGTCGGCGCGCTGCGCGCCGAGGCCGCCGCGCGTCGCCTGGCGGGTTTCGAGCTGGAGTGGTGGGACCGCCGGGACGTGGCGCGCGAGAGCAGCCTGCCATTCGCGGCCGCCATCGCCACCCCCGAGGCCGGCCAGGTCGACACCCACCGGCTCACCCATGCCCTGCTGGCCGCGGCGGCGCGCGCGGGGGCGCACATCGTGGACCGCACGAGCGTGGTCCGCCGTCAGGCCCTGCGCTCCGGCGTCCGGCTCTCCACCGATCGCGGTTTCAGCGTGACGGCCCGGCAGGTCGTCATCGCCACGGGTTACGAAGCCTGCCGCGAGCTCCCGGCCGGAGCGGCCCGCCTGACCTCCACCTTCGCGTTCGTCAGCGAGCCCTGCCCGCGGCCCCCCGGCTGGCCGGGCACGCGCACCGTGTGGGAAACGGCGCGGCCCTATACGTATGCGAGCCTGACCGACGACCACCGGCTGCTCGCGGGCGGCGCCGATGTGCCCTGGCACAACGCGGCGCGGCGCGATGCCCAAACCGGGCGGCAGGCACGGCGCGTCGCGCGCCGGCTCGGTGGCTGGCTGCGGCCGGCCCCGCTCGAGATCGCCTTCAGCTGGGGCGCGACATTCGCCGAAACCCCGGACGGCCTGCCCTACATCGGGCGGCACCCGCGCCGCCCGCACACGTTCGTGGCCCTGGGCTACGGCGGAAACGGCATCCCGTTCAGCGTCGTCGCCGCGGAAATCGTCCGCGACCTGATCTGCGAAGGAGCCAGCCGCGACGCGGACCTCTTCGCGCTCGAGCGCGCCCGCTGGCGGCGGTGATCGAACGCGGCCGCCGAATCGCGGTCGAACCTGGCATGTGCGCGCGTTCGCCTTCGCCCCAGGTCGCCTTCACGAACCCGGACAAGCTCTACTTCCCCGCGGCGGGCTTCACCAAGGGCGACGGCATCCAGTATTACCTCGCCATCGCGGGGACGATGATTCCCCACCTGCGCGACCGGCCGGTGACGCTCATCCGGATGCCCGATGGCGTAACGGGCGAACGGTTCTACCAGAAGAACGCCCCGCGTCACACCCCCGCCTGGATCAAGACGAGCGCCGTCAAAAAGAAGAGCGGAGGGAAGACGCAGTACATCGTGGTCCAGGATCCCGCCACGCTCGCCTGGTGCGCCAACTATGGCGCCGTTGAGTTTCACCCGTTCCTGCACCGCGTGGACCACCCGGAGCGGCCCACGCACGCGGCGTTCGACCTCGACCCCGGCGAGGGCGCCGACCTCCTGACGTGCATCAAGGTGGGTTTCATCCTGCGCGACATGTTCACCCGGCTGGGTCTCCAGTCGTTTCCCAAGGTCACCGGCTCGAAAGGCCTCCAGGTCTATGTGCCGCTCAACCAGGACGCCGGCTACGAGGCCGTGAACCTCTTCGCCCGGACGCTCGCCGAACTGGTGGAGCGCGAGCACCCCGACCTCGTCGTGTCCAACATGTCGAAACGCCTCCGTCGCGGAAAAGTCCTGATCGACTGGAGCCAGAATCACGCCCGCAAGACGACGGTGTGCGTGTATTCGCTGCGGGGGAAACGCGACCGGCCCTACGTCTCCGTCCCGGTCACGTGGGACGAACTGAAGCGCGCCCAGCGTGCCCGCAAGGCCGACCGGTTGTTCTTCTCTCCGGCCGACACGTTGCGGCGCGTCAAGCGCCGGGGCGACCTCTTCGCGCCCGTGCTCACCCTGCGCCAGTCGCTGCCACCGCTTTTCGCCGGCGACGTCCCGCGCTCCCGCGCATCGTCCGCGCTGCGCGCCTACGAGGAAAAGCGCGACTTCGCCCGCACCGCCGAACCACGATCCGGCGCGGCCGGAAGCAGCGCCTCAGGCGGGCCCGCCCGGTTCGTGATCCAGAAGCACGCCGCCTCGCGCCTGCATTTCGACTTCCGCCTCGAGATGGACGGCGTCCTGAAATCCTGGGCCGTCCCGAAGGGGCTCGCGACCGCGCGCGGCGTGAAACGCGCCGCCATCGAGGTGGAGGACCACCCCCTCGCGTACGCCACGTTCGAGGGCGTCATCCCCGCCGGGGAATACGGCGGCGGCACGGTCATGGTCTTCGACCAGGGCACCTACGAGCTGCTCGCCGGCGACCACGCGAGCGGGAACCTCAAGCTGCGGCTCTCGGGCAAGAAATACGCGGGCGAGTGGCATCTGTTTCGCATCGATGCGGAAGCCCGCCAGCCCATGTGGCTCATCGCCAAATCCGGCCGTGCCGCCCGCGCGCTCACGCGCCGGCAGGAAACGACGTCCGTCCTGAGCGGCCGCACGATGGAGCAGATCGCGCGCGCGGGGGACGCCGTCTGGCGCTCGCCACCCCGACGCCGGCGCGCCGCTAGGCCGAGCCATCCCGTCGGGCCAAAAAGTTATTCACAATCGCCGTTCCATCCGCCGAGCGCGCGGTCAAAGCGGCCATGGCACGCCCCATTTGGAAAGGTGCGATCACCTTCGGCTTGGTGACAATTCCGGTGCAGGTCCTGCCCGCCACGGCGAACGCGGAGCGCATTTCGTTCCGGATGCTGCGCAAGGGCGACCTCAGCCCGATCCAGTACAAGCGCGTCGCCGCGGAGGACGGCAAGGAAGTCGCCTGGCAGGAGATCGTCAAAGGCTACGAGTACGAGAAGGGGAAATACGTGACGTTCGACGAGCAGGACTTCGATCGCGTCGAGCTCGAATCCGTGGATTCCATCGCGATCCAGACCTTCGTCGAGCTGGCCGAGATCAACCCGATCTTCTTCGACAAACCCTACTACCTCGAACCGCTCAAGGGCGGCGGCGGAGCCTACACGCTGCTGCGCGAGGTCCTCGCCGAGGCGGGGAAGGTGGGAATCGCCAAGGTCGCGATGCGCGGACGCCAGCACCTCGCCGCGCTGAAGGCGAACGGAAAGCTGTTGGTGCTCGAACTCATGCATTTCGCGACCGAGATCGCGCCGGCCAGCGACATCAAGGTCCCCGAGCACAAGATCGGCGCGAAGGAGAAGGAGATGGCGATCGCGCTGGTCCAGCAGATGTCCGGCCGCTGGGAACCGGAAGCGTACGAGGACGAATACACCGACGCCGTCATGAAGCTCGTCGCCCAGAAGGTGAAACGAGGAGGCAAGAAATTGCCCGCCTCCGCGCGATCCGCTCCCGCGGCCACCAACGTCATCGACCTCGTGTCGGTCCTTCAGAAGAGCCTGCGCCAGTCCCAGCGCGGGCGCACCTCGGCCCGCCGCATGTCCAGCCCGCCCCGTGCGCGCAAACGCACGCCGCGGCCCCAGCGCCGCGCCGCCTGAGCCGCCCGGAGAAGGCCGCGCCGGTTCGGCACTGCCGCGCCCGCCCTACCCTTCACCGGCGACGACGCCTGAAAGGTGGCGCGGCTTGTCCTCAAGCCGCTGATCTTCGACCGATCCCTGCTCTAGCGGGCCCGCTCGCGCTTCACTTCCCGCGGGGGCTTGTCGCGCCTCAGGCCGACAAAGACGGGATGCCGCAGCAGGCCTTCCCGCGTCCATTCCGCGAAGCGCACCTGTGCCACCAGCTCCGGCCGGATCCACGTCATCTCTTCCATGGCCGAGCGCGTCATGCCCGCGCCGAAGCGCGGGCGATGCGGCAGGGGCAGGTTGGCGAACGGGCACACCTCGACCTGCCGCGCGAGAAAGTCCGCGTGGAGCGAGGCCAGCAGCTCGTGACTGAATCCGGAACCGACCTTGCCCGCATACCACAGCCGCCCCCGCTCGTAGGTCCCGACCGCAATCGCGCCGAAGTGCCGGCGGCCCCGCCGCGGCGGCGAGAAGCCGCCGATGACGAACTCCTGCTCGGCGACCGGCTTGAGCTTCAGCCATGCCCCGGAGCGGCGGCCGGCCTCGTAGCGTGAACCCGCGCGTTTGAGAATGATGCCTTCCAGGCCTTTTCGCCGGCATTCCGCGAGCAGCTTCGCCGGACTCACGTCAAACGCGGGGGAAAGCAGCACCATGCCGGAGGCGCCCCGCAGCAGCCGCTCGAGCCGGGCGCGCCGACGCTCGATGGGCTCGGAGAGGAGCGAAGTCGCGCCGTCCCGCAGCAGGTCGAACACGTAGTAGCGCAGCGGCGGCCGTTCCCCCCGCTCCACGCCCTGGAGGAGCTGGAAGCGGGTTCTTCCCTTTGCGTCGAGCGCGACCACCTCGCCATCGAGCACCGCCCGGCCCAGCCCGAGCCGCTGGAGCGCGTCCTCGATCTCCGGATACTCGAGCCGGTTCCGGTTGCGGGACCACAGGCGCGCGCTCCGGCCGCCGACGATCGCGATCGCACGGTAGCCGTCGTATTTGATCTCGGCATGCCAGCGCCCCGGCGGCACCGTCGCACTCAACTGCGCCAGCATCGGCGGCACGAACTCACGCGGCGACTCCGATGAGCTTGCACGGGGCATGGGAGGGCTTCGACCCCGGAATCGCGCTCCGGTTCTGGCTGGCGGCGCCGGCCCCCCCCGTCAATCCGGCGCCCCCAACCCTTCGCGCAGGGCCTCGATGAAGGCGTTGCGCAGGAGCTGGTGCACGGTTTCCCACACATCGACCTCGGCCTTCGCCAGGGTGCCGGAAAACGGCGTCACGGTCGCCACCTTCTCCTCCCGGCTTTCGAGCACCGATGCCACCGCATCCACCACGGCCTCCTTGGCCCGCGCGAGAACGCCCTTTTTCGCGTCCCCCACGTTCTCGAAGTCGAGGTCATGAAAGAACGGTTTCACGTACCCTTCATAAGCACCGTCCGCGGCCGTGATTTCACTGTAGACCTCGAACGTGCCGCGCGACACGTCGGCTCCGAGGTAGGCCCGGAGGAAGGGATTGAACGCCGGCAGCGACAGGTCCTTCAGCTCGAAGGTCAGCTGGAAGCGCGGCGCCGGCGCCGCCGGGTTGGCCCGGACGGTCACGTGCAGCCGGCCCCCGCCCGTCGTGACGCCCCGCACCTCGGCCCGCGCCGGCAGTTCCGCGTCGGACTCCGGCCGGTTGTGCAGGCCCGTCAGCACCGCGTGGAGATCGCGGATTTCGGCGCCCACGTCGGGTTGCCGGGCCCGGTCGACGTAACGCACGCGCGCGCGGCGCAGTTCGAAGCGCCGGATCTCGAACGGCAGCGCGCGGGCCAGGCTGCGCTGCCAGCGCCCGGCGGCCACCTCCGATGCCTGCACCTCGCCGGCGGCCCGCTCCGCCGCGTCCACCGGACCCGCGAACACGTGATGCTTGGCGAAGAACACCTCCACGTCCTCGACGAGCCCGCTCCCGCCGAAACGCCCGCGAAAGAGCGGACGGACGTCGATCTGGAAACGGGCCAGCCCCACCTCGACGAGCGGCGGCTCGTCCGGCTTATCCCGCTCCCGCAGGACGAAGTCCCGCACCTCGACTCCCGCGCGCCACCACGCCACGCGCACCGCGCCGATCTTCGCCTCGTGATCTTCCAGCGTCGCAAGCTGCCGGTTGATGATCATGCGGGCGACCGGCCCGGCCGCCAGCGCGACGGCCGCCAGCAACACCAGCACGGCACCTGACCACCCCACCCACCGCGGCCAGCGGCGTCGGGCGACGGCATGCGAGGGGGAGGAGGAGGCAGGCATGAATTCAGACTTCGAATACCAGCAGGACGGCGAATCGCCTCTCATGGACCGCTCGCGCCCGCGGCGGTGCGACGGGGAAGGAAGATTCCCGGCGGGCCTGCGGCGGCGCGCGCGGAACCGATCGCCCGCCCCGCGGACCATCCTGAAGTCTCGCTTCATCCCCGAAACCCTCAACCCACCACGATCATGCCCCAGGGCGACAAAAGCAGTTACACCGCGAAGCAGAAGCGTCAGGCCGCGCACATCGAGAAGGGCTACGAGAAGAAAGGCGTCCGGAAGAAGACGGCCAAAGCCCGCGCATGGGCGACGGTCAACCAGCGCACGGGCGGCGGCAGGAAGCGGCGGACGGCCGCCCGCGCGTGACGTCCGGGTGAGCGCGCGCCGGGATCTCCAGACGCGTGGCCTCTCGGCCGCCGCTCTCGCCCGGCAGGCGGCGCGCGCCGCGGGGCTGCACTACACCTCGGATCAGGCTCCCGGTCTGCGACGCGCGCGGGCCGGGAAGCGTTTTCTCTACCGCGACGAGACCGGCCGCCGGGTGACCGACCCCGCCACGCTGGAGCGCATCAAGTCGCTCGCCATTCCCCCCGCCTGGCGCGACGTGTGGATCTGCCCGCAGGACGACGGCCACCTGCAAGCCACCGGGCGCGACGACCGCGGGCGGAAGCAGTTTCGCTACCACCCGCGGTGGCGCACGGTCCGCGATGCCGGGAAGTTCGATCGCACCCTCGCGTTCGCCCGGGCGCTCCCACGGATACGCCTGCGCGTGGCCCGCGACTTCAGCCAGCCGGGGCTCGGACGCACCCGCGTGCTCGCCGCGATGATCCGGTTGCTCGAAGCCACTCATGTCCGCATCGGCAACGAGGAGTACCGGCGCCAGAACCGCTCCATCGGCCTCAGCACCATGCAGGACCGCCACGCGCGCGTGCGCGGCTCCCGGCTGCGCTTCGTCTTTCGCGGCAAGAGCGGACGCCTTCACGACGTGGAACTGCACGCGCCCCGGCTGGCCCGCATCGTGCGGCGGCTGCAGCACCTGCCCGGACAGGAGCTGTTTCAGTACCTGGACGCGGAGGGTCGCGCGCACACGATCTCGTCGCACGACGTCAACGCCTACCTGCACGAGATCGCCGGCGAGGAGTTTTCCGCGAAGGATTTTCGGACGTGGGCGGGTACGGTCCACGCCGCCGTGGAACTCGCGCGGCGCCCCGCCTGCCGGAGCGAAGGAGATGCGAAACGCGTGGTGGCCGATGTCATCCGCACCGTGGCCGGCCGGCTCGGCAACACCCCCGCGATCTGCCGTCGCTGCTACGTGCATCCCGCCGTGACGACAGCCTTCCTGAGCGGCGCGCAGCTGCGGATGAACGGGCCGGTGCCGGTGCCCGACGGCCCGCGGATGCTGCAATGGATCGAGGGCCGCGTGCTTCGCTTCCTCCGCCGCCACGCCCGGGCGGAACCCTCCAGCTAGGCTTCAACTCACCGGCGACGACCGCCGTACCCAGAGGTGGAGCGGCTTGTCCTCAAGCCGCTGCGGGCGGTTCGGCCGAACGTTAGCCGCGTGGGCACAAGCGGCTCCACCCTTAGGGCACATGGAGTGAAGTTGTGGCCGCTCAAAGCGGGTCGTGAGCGCGAAGACGCGAAGGAAAGCAAAGACTCGCCAGGACAACTGGCGGAGCTTCGCCCTCCTTTGCGCCGTGGCGTCTTGGTTTGGAGCTACAGAAATATCGAATGTGCTCTGATCGTCCGGGTTCCCTGCCTCACCCGGGCGCTGGCGCCCCGTCCGAACCCGGGCCAGCGGGTGCGCGGCACCTCCGTCACGGCGCGCAGCGCTTCGCGCGGGCGTCGCGGCGCCGGTCCCTGCCCCAGGAGATGCGCCAGCATCCGGGCGTCGTACGGCGCGTGCACCTTCACGTCGTTGTCGAAATAGACGAAAACATCCCGCCCCTTCCCGCGGGACGGCAGCGCCGGTCCGTGCCGCCGCGCTCCCGGAGCGTCGGTCCCCTTCGCCCACGCCTCCAGCTTTCGCGCCCAGCGGCGCAGCGCCCCCGTGCCGTACCCCGACGCGTACAGCTCCTCGTCGCCATGCAACCGCACGTACATGAAATCCGCGGTCACGTCCTCGATGACCGGCCAGCGCCCCGCCGTATCCGCCACCACCACCGCGACCTCATGCCGGCGCAGGAGCGCGATGAACTCCGGGGTGGCAAACGACGGATGCCGCACCTCCAACGCGTGCCGCAGTCGCCGCGGCCGGTCGATGCGCAGCCAGGCCCGGTGGCGGAGACGGCCATCATGCTTCCGCGCCCGCGCCTGGGCCTCGACGGTGGTCCGGGGAAGATCGGAGAGAAACGCGTCGAGCCGTTCCGGTCGAAACGGGAGGCTGGGCGGGAGCTGCCAGAGGCACGGCCCCAGGGCGGAACCCAGCCGCAGGACGCCGGACGCGTAGAAATTCGCGAGCGGCGCGCGCGTGTCCTGCAGGCGCTTGATGTGGGTGATGAACCGGGGCCCCTTCACCGCGAAGACAAACTCCTCCGGCACCGCCTCGCGCCACGCGCCATAGCTGGCGGGCGACTGCAGCGAGTGGAACGACCCGTTGATCTCGAGCGTCGCGAAGCGGCTGCCGACGTACTCCAGTTCCCGCCGCTGCGGGAGATCGGGCGGATAGAACACGCCGCGCCACGGTGCATAGCGCCAGCCGGAGATGCCGATTCGTATCCTCGCCATGGTGACGCCAGGCGGCCGGCGGACGCGCCCGGGCCTGGAAACAGGCCACGGCACATCGCCGGCCGCGAAGTTTATCCCCCGGATTTCCGGCGCCCTTACTTCTCGTCGTCCTCTTCGTCGCCTCCCGCCGCCAGGGCCTCGACATCGAGTTCGAGCGCGATCTCGGTCAGCGCCTTGTCCGTCCGCCCTTCGTCATCGAGCGTCTCCTGCAGCACCTCGGCGACTTCGTCCTCGCCGATGAGCTCGGCGAGCGTCCGGGCCGTGCCGTAGCCGGCGATCTCGTAATGCTCCACGCGCTGCGCCGCGCCGATCAGCGCGAGGTCCCGCATCGTCGGGGTCGCGTCCTCCTCGATCGCCTCCTTCCCCTCCTCCACCAGGCCCTCCATCGCCTTGCACTTCTTGCCGCGCAGGGACGCGCCGAGTTCCTCCCCGACGCGTTCGAGCCGTGCGACGTGCTCCTCCGTCTCGGCGAGGTGCTGGGTGAACGCGGACTTGAGTTCCTCGGCGGAGGCCGCCTTGGCCATCTTGGGAAGCGCCTTGAGGAGCTGGCTCTCGGCGCTGAACAGGTCTTTCAATTCTTCGACCAGGAGGTCGCGTGGAGTTCTGATTTTTGGCATAAGAAAAGAGAGGAGGTGACACCGCCCTTCGCCTGCTGGGCGCGGCGACGAGCCCAGCTAACAGACCGACCGTGCCTCGGCGGGTTCGTCTGCCGTCCTCCCGACCGTGACATCCCGGAATGGCGGCGCGCGGGGGCCGGGAAAAGTTCCGCCGCTGGCGTCAGGGGACGATCTTCGGCAGCGGCGCCTCGGCCGGTCCGGAGATCACATCCCCCGACGGCGTGAAGCGGGAACCGTGGCACGGGCAATCCCAGGTGCGCTCCGCCTCGTTCCACGCCACGATGCACTTCAGGTGCGTGCAGACGGCCGAGCAGAGTGACAGGCCGCCATCCTCCTGCCGGTGCGCCGCGACCTTGTGTCCGTTCAGCGAGATGACCCGGCCTTCGCCGCGGGCGATCTCTCCGAGCGCCACGCGATCGGCCGGCG
>ERZ761602.375-NODE-375-length-100285-cov-42.662716_pt1 | contig 100285 bp, 86 predicted proteins | sample MGYA00512165_ERZ761602 | MGnify/ENA primary metagenome ERZ761602 (study PRJEB28899, sample SAMN02445085) | bioreactor sludge metagenome | biome: EBPR sludge; isolation source: Thorneside wastewater treatment plant | place: Australia: Brisbane, Thorneside...
GGAAAGCCAGAGTGGGGGTCGCCATGGGTGAAAAGTATAGAGAACTCCGATCCGGTCCGCGTTTCAAGCTTCTGGCGGCCTCAAGCGAGCGAATAGGAAGGGATATATCGGGTCAAAAAAAGATGAATTCCCCTTTCCAAATCGATTTGGATTGCTAAGATGAAGTTTGAGAGCGCCGCTTTCCCGCGTGTGAGGCGGAGTCGCCAACCGCGACCATCGCGAGCGTTACTCGGCGGGACCGCTCGAAACTTTGCGACCGATGTCTCGGCGCCGATTCACTGTCGAACGCAATCTACGCCAAACCAACGCCGCCCAGACAGGCGGTCCAGACGTCGGTACCGCGTTTCTCGTCTAAAGTGGCAACGGCGAAAGAAGGAGAATTCGTATGGCGGCTAATGTCATGGTCATCATCGAACGTCAGTTCGACTATCCGAGACCCATCGTTTTTCGAGCGTGGACGGCGCCAGAAGAGATGATGCAGTGGCGAGGTAGCCCAGGCTGGCACGTCGAAAAGGAAACCGTTAGCTCGGACCTGCGGGTGGGCGGGAAGCATCATCACGTCAAGGTGCGCGACAACGACCCCACGACCCGCGTGACGACAGATGCGGTGTTCACGGAGTATTTCGAGCCGGACGTGTTCGTCGCCCGCCAAAGGATCAGCGGGGATTCGGGGATCGACCCCGACAAGCCGCTGGAGCTGCGGGTCGAATTCAACAAGATGGGCCGCGACGGCACGCTGGTCCGCATCGTGCAGGGGCCGTATGAAGCCGGGGTCGCCGGCTTCCACAGCGAAGGCTGGGAGCGCGAGCTGACCCGGCTGCAAGACTACCTCGACCGCAACCGGGGAGGCGTCCGATGAGCGCACTAAACGCAACCGCAGACGGCGGCAACGCCGCGACCGGCGCCGCGCTGGCGCACACCACCATCGTCCGGCAGAAGCCGCTGATGGACATGCGGCAGATCCTGCTGATGAATTTCGGCTTTTTCGGCATCCAGTACAGCTTCGGGATGCAGCAGACCGCCATCAACCCGATCTTCCAGTTCATCGGCGCCAACGCCCACGACCTGCCGATCCTCAACCTGGCGGGACCGATGACCGGCCTGCTGATCCAACCGATCATCGGCGCCCTGTCCGACCGCACCTGGAGCGAGCGTTGGGGCCGGCGGAAACCGTTTTTCCTGATCGGCGCGATCGGGTGTTCGATCTGCCTGTTCCTGTTCCCTTTCGTGTCCGCGCTTTGGATGGCGGTGTTGCTGCTGTGGCTGCTCGACGCCAGCAACAACACCGCGATGGAGCCTTATCGGGCCTTCATCGCCGACAAGCTGCCGCCCTCTCAGTTGGGCAAGGGCTTCCTCGCCCAGAGCTTCTTCACCGGTTTCGGCATCACCCTGGCCAACATTTCCCTGTTCGTTTTCCAGAACTTGATCGAAGGGGCGACCGCAGCGGGCATCCCCTACTGGGTCGTCGGTTCGTTCATGCTCGGTTCGGTCTGCTCCATCGGGTCGGTGCTGATCTCGGTGTTGACCACGCCGGAGATCCCGCCGACCGAGGCGGAACTGAAGGCGATACGCGAGCACAAGGGGACCGCCTTCGGCTTCGTGAGGGAAATTTGGGACGCCATCGTCGAAATGCCGGTCGAGCTGCGCAAGCTGGCCCTCGTCTATCTGTTCCAGTGGTACGCGATGATGTGCTACTGGCAGTTCGTGACGCTGTCGATGGCGAAATCGGTCTGGGGCACCACCGACGTCCACGCCGAAGGGTTCAAGGAAGCGGTCGGGTGGACCGGTCTGATCAACGGCTGGTACAACATCGTGACCTTCTCCATCGCCTTCTCGCTGGTGGCTTTCGCCCGCCAGCGCGGCGCGAAATTCGTGCACATGGCCTGTTTGCTGCTCGCGGCGGCGGGTCTGGTGATGTTCCCGCACATCACCAACAAATATCTACTGTTTGTACCGATCATCGGTCTCGGAATCGCTTGGGCGTCGATCATGGGCGTGCCCTATATCATGGCGGTGCGCATGATCCCCTCGACCCGCTACGGCGTCTACATGGGGATTATCAACATGATGATCGTGATCCCGATGCTGATCCATTCGGTGACTTTCGGCTGGGTCTACACCAACGTGCTCGGCGACAATCCGAACAACGCCATCACCTTCGCCGGCGTTGGGCTCGCCGTCGCCGCGCTGGCGATGCTGTGGATCAAGGAGCCGCCGATCGTGCGCGATGTCGATGACGTCATGGCGATGCCGGCCGGCGGCCACTGAGCGTGGGGAGGATTTACCATGAGCATGACCGAGTACGATGTGATCGTCGTCGGGACCGACGGCTCCAGCTTGGCCAAACCGACGGTCGCCCGGGCCGCTTGGCTAGCCAAGCAGGATGACGCGGATCTGGTGATCGTTTGCGCCTACAGCAGCCTTTCGCGGCGCGACGAGGCCAAGAACGTCGCCACGCTCGGCGGCGATGCGCGGGGCGGCGAGGTGCTGGGACGCGCCGCCGCGAACGACGCGCTGACCAAGGCCGTTGCCGTGGCGGCCGAGAACGGCGCCACGGTGGCTGCGGCCCTGATGATCGAAGGCGACGCCGCCGCCGCGCTGATCGACACCGCGAAACAGCGGAACGCCGAGCTTCTGGTTCTCGGCGCTCGTTCCGATGTGAGCTTCGTCGAAAGGCTGCTGGGCACGGTGGCGCGCGAAGTCGTGGATCGAGCCGCGTGCGACGTCCTGATCATTCGCCCTCGCCAGTCGGGTGAAATCCCGGTGCCCGAGGACGCTGCAGGCTAGAGCACGTTTCCGGTCCGGGGGGCGCGGCCGGCCAGTGTGATCGGTTGCGCCCCTCTTCCCGCACCGCGAGTTCTTGCGCCGCTCAGCGCGAACGGGTCCGCACCGACGGCGCAATGGAATGACCCTCGACGTAGAGCGGAGAGATCGATTTCTGAAACGATCGCGAATTCTGACCGTTGATGGCGTCCGTCAGCCCATCGGCGATTTCGACCCAGGCATCGGAAAACGGCGAACGGGTTCCCGACAGGTCGGGCTTGATGCTTGATCGCGGATACCGCGTCAGAAGGTCGTCGTGCGCCACGACAGAAACGTCGGCAGGAACCGACAGGCCAAGTTCCCGCAAAGCCCGCATCACGCCGGTGGCGAGCACCATATTGCCGACGATGATCGCCGTCGGGGGGGGCTTGGAGCTTCGGAACAAACTTTTTGCGGCGCTCTGCCCGAAATGCTCGGTCATAATCCCGCGGTGAATAAATTCATCTTTTGGCTCGATCCGATATTCGGCAAGCACGTTGTATAGGCTCGACAAGCGCTCTTGCGCCGAATAGCTGTTTTCCGGGCCGTCGATAAAGGCGATGTCCTTGTGGCCGAGCGTAACCAGCCGTGACGCCATGAGGTTTCCGACCGCGCGGTTGTCGAGATCGACGAAAGAGTATTGAGGCTGTGCTCTGTCGCGGCCATGCGTTACGAACGGAACCTTGGCCCGCATCAGAAAATCGATTCCCATGGGGTCGGAGCTGGGACTGACAACCACAAATCCATCGACGGCCCCTTGCTGAAATAACCGCGTGTAGGAATCGACCGTCTTTCCGGTCTTGGGCATAACGTTCAGGACGACGAGCACGTCGCGTTTCCAAAATTCGGCGGCTAGACCGAGAAGAATCTCCAACAGAATATTGCTCTCTTCCTGTTCGGAATTCTCGGATACGACGAGCCCGACGATGCCAGAACGCCCGGATCGAAGCTTTAGCGCGGTCGGATTAGGGTGATAGCCGAGTTGTCGCACCGCGTCTTCGACGCGCTTTCGGGTCTCATCGCTGACGTCGGAATATCCCCCGAGCGCCCGGCTGACTTGAGTCACCGAAAGGCCCAGACGGCGGCCGATATCTTTCAAAGTCACCATGATGTGCGTTTATCAATCAAAAGCGATTTGTATCCGGACAGAGTGCGCAAATACTGTTAAAATATTTTATATTCAATTATTTATAAAATAAATCTGCCGTCGAATGCTTTATCGGAAGCGACGCACCGGCCCTGATCGCCGAATGTCGGATAGGAATGGAGGTCGCTCGCTTTCTCGCTGTAGGGTCGATTTTGCCAATACTAACGAGTTCACCCCCCCATCTAACGCAATAACTTTGTATGGTGCGTATTGTGCCGTTGGCGTTTTCGAGCTTATCCTATACTGAATTGATAATCTTGCGAAACAGTCGCAACACCAGGGAGCAAATCGCATGAACAAACCGATGGTCTGGCTGGCCGGGCTGGCCCTTTCCTTGACGCAAATCGCTTCTCCCAGCATGGCGAACGGCTTCACGGAACGCTTCACCCTCAAGCAGAACGAACGCTACGGCTGCTGCATCGTCAAGACCCTCAATAAAGCAGCCGATACCTGGGAATACGAAGACGATATTTCCTTCGGCACTTGCTATAAGTGGGCCCGGCTGACCGGCGACCCGCTGCAATTTCTCAACAACCGCAAATACGAATTTTACGCCAATACCAAGTGCTCCACCTTCAGCGGCCAACACGACCTGATCCGCGAAAAATGGAGCCCGACTTACCGCAGCAACTACTGAGCGACCGCGCGCCCGTCACCGACCAGCAGGCGGTGGGCGAGGTAAGCCGACAGCCCGCATCCGGCGATCACCGCCGCCATCGACAAGGCCGAACCGCCGCCGAGCAGGCCGACCAGCAGGCTCGAAACGGTCGCCAAGCCGAACTGTAGAGTGCCGATCAACGCCGAGGCGCTGCCCGCGCGCGCGCCTTGTTTCGCCAGCGCGCTGGCCAGCGCGTTCGGCGCGGTGAAACCGAGGCTGGCGAGATAGCCAAACAGCGGAACCAACAGCGCCGGCAAACCGCCGCGACCGCTCGCCGCGACCGCCAGCAGCGCCAAGCCCAACAGCACCGTCGCGCGGTTGGCGCGGCGCAAGATCGCATCGGCGCTGCGGCGCAGCAGCAACCGGCGGTTGATCTGCGAACTGGCGATCAGGCCCAGCGCATTCAGTCCAAACAGCCAACCGTACGCTTGCGCCGGCACGCCGTAGCCTTCGATAAAGACGTGCGGCGAGCCGGTGATGTAGGCGAACAGCCCGGCCTGGGCGAAGCCGCCGCTCAAGGTGTAACCCAAAAAAGCGCGATCCCGCAGCAAGTCGCCGTAGGTGCGCAAGGTCGCGCCGAGGCCGCCGCCGACAGTGCCGGGCGGCCGGGTTTCCGGCAGATAGCGCCAGGTCGCGAGCAGGCAGGCCAGACCGAACAGCGCCAGCACGATAAAAATCGCGCGCCAGCTCGCCAATATCAGCAACCAGCCGCCGAGCAGCGGGGCCAGAATTGGCGCAAGCCCCATCACCAGCATCAACAGCGAATAAATCCGCGCCGAGGTTTGCGCGTCGAACCGGTCTCTGACCACCGCGCGGGCGATCACCACCCCGGCGCATCCCCCCGCCGCCTGGAAAAACCGCAGCGCCGTCAGCGTCAGGATGTCGGGGGCCAGCGCGCAGCCGAGCGAGGCGGCCACGTAAAGCGACAAACCGGCGTACAGCGGCGGTTTGCGGCCGAAGCGGTCGGCCAATGGGCCATGAACGGCTTGACCGAGCGCCAAGCCGATAAAGAAACTCGATAGGGTGAATTGCGCGGCGGACGGCGCGGCCCCGAATTCGGCGGCGATGGCGGGCAGGCCCGGCAAATACATGTCGATCGACATCGGGGCGAAGGCGATCAACGCGCCGAGCAGCAGCAACCAGGAAAGGGGAGGATGGGTCAGCGCAAGGACTCCAGGGGTCGGCGGCGGAAAGCGGGAATGTCGGTGATTCTAACCGAGCAACACCAGATTCGAGCGCAGCATCAGCCAGGTTGCGAGCAGATAGAACCCTCCAAAGCCGTACAGCCAAAGTTGGATCAAGCGCCGGATCTCGCCGGGAATGACGGCTTGCAAGCTTTTAATGTCCCGCAGCGGCGCGATCGCGCCCGCGCCCAGGCCGGCGGCGGTCGCCACGAACAGCGGCGGATAAAGCGCGTAACCGAGGTAGCCGTAGCCCGACTTCAACAAACAAAACGGGCAATGATGGTTCGGATTTTCATACACATACAAGGAGATGACGGCGATGATGGCGGCGATGGCGACCCCGAAAGCCAGCGCGTTGCCGGCGGCGAACAGCGGCCCAGTTGGAGGCGACGCCGGAACGCCAAACCCAAGATCAACAGCCCCGCTCCCGTTCCATAAAACGCGACCAGCGTCGGTTTGGGCGGCAAACCGGCCAGCTCCGCCGCCGCGCCTCGACTGTCCGCGCTAAACAGCGAGCCGCAACACGAGGTGATGACATCGGGTTTCAGGCCCAGAAAAAACAGGGTTTGCACCGTCGCTTCGGCGGCGGTCAGCGGCGCGAGGGCCAGCAGCAGCGCGTATTTCAGCCGCACCAGCGGATAATCGTAAGCTCGGTTGTCGACCCGATTCAGCAGCAGCCACAACGCCGCCAGGAAAAACCAGCAAGCCCAGCACCTCGCGCGATAAACGGCTGTCGAGATTGGCGGTCGGTTCGTCGGCGACGAGCACCGCCGGATCGTTGATCAAGGCGCGGGCCAGGGCGGTTCGCTGCGCCTCGCCGCCGGACAACCATTCGACCTTGCTATCGGCTTTCGGCTCCAGATCGAAGCGCTCCAGCAGCGCCCGCGCGCCAGCCGTCAGCGCCCGATGGGGCCGGCCCAGCGGATAGGCCGGCAGCATCACGTTTTCCAACACCGTCAGACCCCGAATCAAATTGAATTGCTGGAACACGAAGCCGAAAGTGTGCCGCCGCACCTCGGTCAAAAACCGCTCCGGCAGGTTGGACAACAGTTGGCCGTCGAGCACGATTCGGCCGCTGGTCGGTCGGGCCAGACAGCCGATCAGGGTCAGCAGAGTAGTCTTTCCGGAGCCGCTGGGACCGGTGAACACGGTGACGCCGCCCCGTTCCAGCCGCAGGTCGATGTCCGCCAGCGCCCGACACTCGTTCGGCCGGCCTTGATTGAACCGCTTGCTGACGGCCCGCAGTTCGATCATCCGCGCATCGCCGCGTCGGGATCGGCAATCGCCGCCCGCCAGCCCGGAACCAGCGTGGCGATGATGTACGGCGCGACGGTCACCGCCAGCAACACCAGGATTTGACGCAACTCGACAGTCGGGGTCAGCCGAAAGTCGGGATACAGCACCGCCCAGCCTTTCAACACCGGCGCGAACAAGCGAGCGCCGCCGTGAAACACCTGCCACCAGGCCAGCAGATAGCCGAGCAAAAAGGCGGTCAGCGACAGCAGCGCGCCTTCCCACAGCTTCATCCGCAAGATGTCGCCGGTTTCCCAGCCGATGGCCTTGAGGATGCCGATTTCGCGTTTTTCCTCGGCGCTCAAGCCGGCGGCCTTGTCCCAAGCCAGGATCGCAAACGCCAGCAGCGGCGCGCCGAGCGCCAGAAAGGTCATGCTCTCGCGCCAGTCGAACACCGCATCGTAGGTGCGCAAAATTTCCGAGCGCAGGATCGGCCGGCTGGAAGGCAAGGACAGCGCGATTTTCTGGGCGATTGTGCCCGCCTCGCGCGGGTTGCGCACGGTCAGCACGGCGTCGGTGTAGCGCTCCGGCGGGAGCTGGAACAGCGCGCGAAAACCGGTTTCGGACAGCAGCAGCAAATCGGCGCTCAGCAGTTCCGAAGACGGCTCCAGGATTCCCGCCACCTTAAACAGCGCCGGCGGGCCGCCGGCGGCGCGCAGGCTGAACACGTCGCCGACCCCGATCCCACGGACCCGCGCCAGCGTCGCGCCGATCAGGATTTCGCCCTCGGCCAGCGGCCGTTCCGGAGCCGCCATCACGGTGTAATTGGCCTTGACCGCCGGATCGTAGTAATAGCCCCACAGTCGGCCGCGCGCCTCGCTGACGCCGCGAATTTGGCGCAAGTGATCGAGCCAATCCGCCGGCAGCAGGTCGTGCCGCCCCGCGACGGTTCGCTGCACGATCACCTCCGGCGCGTCTTGCAACAACGTTGCCGCTTCCCGCCGCAGGGCCTGGCCGAGCAGCAAGACCGAGGCGAATAAAAAGACCAGCAGGGTATAGACCAGCAGCAGGCCGAGATTGCGGGTTTTGCGCCGCAGCAGCGAGGCGAGGGTGTAGTCGATCAGATATTTTTGTCGTTCGAGCGAAGCGCGCATGGGCGATTCATTCAAGATTGGCAAGAGGTGCTGCGGCGACTGGTCGATGGCGAGTAAGATCGAACGCTTCCAACGAACTCATGGAGTGTCATGACGATGAAAACAATGCTGGGGTTGCTGCTGTTGTCGCTCGCCGGCTGCGCGGTCGCGCCGCCCGGCGGCGTGACGCCCGTTTCCGGCTTCGAGCTGAACCGCTATCTCGGCAAGTGGTACGAAATCGCGCGCTTGGACCATCCTTTCGAGCGCGGTCTGAGCGACATCAGCGCGACCTACAGCTTGCGCGACGACGGCGGGGTCCGGGTGTTGAACCGAGGATACAACGACCGCGCGGGCGCTTGGAAGGAAGCGGAGGGGCGCGCCTATTTCACCGGCGACCCGACGGTCGGTTCCTTGAAAGTATCTTTTTTCGGTCCGTTTTACGGAGGCTACCACATCATCGCTCTGGATAAGATCGAGTATTCCCATGTCATGATCAGCGGCCCCAACCGGGATTATCTGTGGATTCTAGCGCGGAGCCGGCGGCTGCCGCCCGCCGTGTTGGACGATTTGCTGAAGCAAGCCAAGGCGTTGGGCTTTGCCACCGAACAGCTGATCTGGGTGCGCCAAGATCGCGACGACGCCTGAATTCAACGCGGATCGGGCGCGAGATGGGGCGGCGGCGGGAGTAGCCCGCCAGAGGGAAAATGCTCCAGCGCCGCCGGATGGTCTTGAAAAGCGCTGTGCCGGTCGGCTTGGCTGAGGTGGCGGCCGTAGCGCGCCTCGGTGAACAGGCTAAGGTCCGTCAAGCCGAGTTCGCGGACCAGCGCCCGGTCTGCCGCCGCGCGATCGGCCTGTTGCGAGCGCCGCGCCGCGCCGGTCATCGTCAGCCCCAACAGCGCCAGCAGCACCGCAAGCAGGGTCAACACTATATTGGATGGGCGAAAACGAGGCGGCATTCGGGCGGACATGAGCGATTATTGCAAATGGACGACGCGGGCGACAGCGCTCGACAGCTTAAATCGACAGCAGTTTGTTCGGCTCAACCGCGATGCAGCCAATAGAGCAACGCTAAATTGACCAGCAGCGACACCAGCGCCACCGCCCGCCAAAAGCCGGTCGGATTGCGTTCCAACAAAGGCTGGCGGCGCTCGCTGAATTCGGCGCTGGGATGCGTCAAATCGTACAAAAATTCCGTTTCAACGGCATAGCGGCGGGCGGGATCGAAACGCACCGCTTTTTCCAACGCGCCATCCACCCACAGGGGTAAATCCGGTCGGGCGGCGCGGGCGGAGCGATAGGGCCGCCGGGCGAGCCGCTTGGCGTTGATTTGCGCATCAGAACTTTCGCGGTAGGGCAAGCCGCCGGTCAGCAGCTCGTAGGCGATGACGCCGAAGGCGAACAGATCGGAGACAGTGGTGGCGGGCTCGCCGCGCAATACCTCCGGGGCGGTGTAGTGGCGGGTGCCGAGCAGATCGGTTTGCGCGATGACCGAGGCGATTTCAGCGGCGCCGCCGATTTTCGCTGAACCGAAATCGATCAGCCGAACCGTACCGTGCCGGTCGATGTGGATATTCTCCGGCTTTAAATCCCGGTGCAGCATGTCTAGCCGATGGAAGGCGCGGATGCCTCGGGCGATCTGCTCCAAAATCGCCCGCGTTTCAGCCAAGGTGGGATGCGGATGTTCGTTCATCCACTGGCGCAGGGTCCGCCCGTCCAGATACTCCAGAATATGATACAGAAACCGCCGTCGCTTGGGCTCGATCACCTTTAGCACATGCGGGCTGTCGATGCGGCGGCCGACCCATTCCTCTTGCCGGAACCGATCCAGATAGCCGGGATCGTCCTCGAAATTGACCGACGGCGTTTTCAGCGCCACCTGCTGGCCGGAGTCCGGGTCGAGCGCCAGATAAAGCTGGCTGGTGGGGCTGGCGTGGAGCTCCCGCACAATACGGTAGCCGTCCAAATTCATCCCCGGTTCCAGCGGCGGCGGCAGCGGCAGCTCGGTGAGTTCTTGAAATACCGATTCGGCGTCCGGCGTCGGCAGCGCATCGATCCGCAACAATTGGCAAGTCAGGTTGTCGGGGCTACCCGCGGCGCGGGCGGCGGCGGTTAGGGCGCGACAAGCCGCGTCGAGGTGGTCGCCCGCTTCGATGATGATCTGCTTGATCCGCGCGGGTGGCAGGTAGCCGTGTACGCCGTCGGTGGTGAATAAATACAGGTCGCCCACCTCGGCCGGTAGGCTGCGGTAGTCGATTTCCAGATGGGCGTCCGTCCCCAGAGCCCGGTTTAGATAAACTTTGTCCTGGCTGACCCAATGGTGATGATCCTCGGTCAGCGGTTCCAAGGTGGCCTCGCGCCAGCGCCAGATGCGGGTATCGCCGATGTGGAAAAGATGGGCGGTGGTGGATTTCAGCACCAGCGCGCTCAAGGTGGTGACCATGCCGCGTTCTGGATTGAGGAATCGGCTGCCTTGGCCGTACAGCCAGCGGTTGAGCGCGCTCAACACCCGCCCGCCGGCATGACGCACCGTCCAGGAATCAGGCGTGGCGAAGTAATCGTTAAGAAAGTTTTTGACCGCGTATTCGGAAGCCCAGCGGGCCGCATCGCTGGAACTCATGCCGTCGGCGATGGCGAAAGCCGCGCCCTTGTGCTTCAGCGTTTCGCCTTCCGGGACGAGCGCACCGTAAAAATCTTCATTAACGAGTTTAACGCCTCGGTCGGAAAATTGGCCGAGGTGGATTTGCAAGGCGCGGGTCATGGTTGGATGGTGTGATACAGTTTGGTGAGCTTTATCAACTAAGTTGTCTATAAATGATCAACTCTCCCATACAGCTGGTCTCGGAGCTTAAGGATTTATTTCCTGGGTTTGGTGCTAGATGGGATGATGGGCGGTCCTTTGGTTATGCGGGTGAGGCTTATTCATATCATTCCATCATGCTCACTTTTGGTCCTATCAGCTCAAAACTATTTGCGGAAGCTTCGCCAGATCAATTGATGGCGTTCTGTCGTCTTCTTAATGAAGCTGTGGCGCAAGGTGGAAAGTTTGAGAATGCTGTTTCAACATGCTTTCTTGAACACGCTTCGCAAATGGGTGTGAGAGCATACATTCGTCCTTACTTATCCCAAAAAGCCAGATGTAAGCTACGATAAATTTTGCTTTTCGCCATGATCGCAGCCAGCCCCGCGTCGTTGGCGCTCGCGGGGTGGCTGATTGAGTCCTCTGGCTTTTTCAAGCCACATCAATGAGCTGCACCGTCCCATCGGGCAGAATCTCGGCCATTTGGCCCGCCGGTTCATCCAGCCATTGCACCACCGCCAGCGCCACGACAGCCGTGACGGCGATGACCAAGAAGAAAGTCGCCGGGGTCACGAACGACAGCACGGTGAGAAACGCCACGCTGCCGACGTTGCCGTAAGCGCCGGTGATGCCGGCGATCTGGCCGGTCAAGCGGCGCTTGATCAGCGGCGCGATGCCGTAGACCGCGCCGCAGCCCGCTTGCACGAAGAACGAGCACAGCACGGTCGTCGTCACCGCCGCCCACAGCGGCCAGTCGCCCATGAAACTCATGGCGAAGTAACCGGCGGCGATGCCCACCATCACCAGCGTCATGGTGCGCTTGCGGCCGATCCGGTCGGAAATCAGGCCACCGGCCGGGCGGGCAAAGAGGTTCATGATCGCGAAGCTGGAACCGACCAAGCCCGCTTGCACCAGGGTCAAGCCGTACAAATCCTTGAAATACAGCGGCAACATCGAAACCACCGCAATCTCGGAGCCGAACGACACGGCGTAGGCGAAGGACAGAATCGCCACCTGCTTGAACTTGTAGCGGTGGATTTCCGGCACGGTCTGACCGGCCAGAATCTCGCGGTTGACGCTCAAACACTGCCATAGATTCCAGGCCAGTAGCGCCGTCAGGGCGATATAGATCACTAGAGCGGTATCGTCACCGATCAGCTTCAAACCGGCCGGGGACAGCTTCCAGGTCAGGACCACCAGCGCCGCCGTCATCGGGATCTGCATCAACACATACAACGCGAGGTCGCCGCGACTGGTGACTTCCATCGCCCCGAGCTTCTTCGGTTTGAAATAGGTCGAGCCTTTCGGGGTGTCGCTGGCCTGCGCGTAAAAAATGACGGCGTAAACCAGCGCGATAGCGCCGGTCGCCGCCACCGCCCAGCGCCAAGCATCCGGGCCGCCGAAAGCGAGCGCGACCAACGGCAGGGACAGCGCCGCAGCCGCCGATCCAAAATTGCCCCAGCCGCCGTAGATGCCTTCCGCAAAACCCACTTGCTTGGCTGGAAACCATTCGGAAATCAGTCGGATGCCGATCACAAAGCTCGCGCCCACACAGCCGAGCAGCAAGCGGCTCAACGCCAGCATTTCATAGCTGTCAGCGAAGGCGAAGAAGAAGCACAGCGCCCCGCAAACCGCAAGCAAGACGGCATACATGATCCGGGGGCCGAATTTATCCACCAGCATCCCCACCAGAATCCGCACCGGAATGGTCAGCGCCACGTTCAAAATCAGCAGCGCCTTAACCTGGGCCTCGGTCAGTTGGAAGGTCTCGCGGATCGACGCCAGCAGCGGTGCGTGGTTGAACCACATCACAAAACTGATGAAAAACGCCAGCCAACTGAGATGCAAGATGCGGATGTTGCCGCTAAACGACAGCAAGTTGAGTTTGGGAACGCTCATAAAACGCAACTCCTAGCAGGGGTGAGGTCACCGGCGACCACTAGCAACCCCTAGGCCAATAGCCGGAATCGATTGATTGCGGGCGCTTTAGCCGATTTCGGATGCCGCAAGCTCGGCTGTCGGCCATGATGCGGCGCATCAGCGCGGGGCAATGAAGGCGGCGGCGCGCGATCCTGGTGCGCGGGCGGCGGCAAGGCTCGTTCCGCCAGCGGCGCGGAAAAGCATAAAGTTTTTTATAATCATATGGTTGATTTAATATTTTGAGATGGCATGGATTGTGCCAAAGCCTCGTGAAGTCAATGGGCGGACACCGACAAGCAGGCCGCCGCCCTATTTTTCAGAGGCGCTATCGGATGAAAAAAGAGCAACTGGTTTTGGTGGGCAACGGCATGGCCGGGGTGCGCACCTTGGAGGAGCTGCTGGCTATCGCCCCAGATCGCTATGAGATCACGGTGTTCGGCGCGGAGCCGCGCGGCAATTACAACCGCATCTTGCTATCGCCGGTGCTGGCGGGTGAAAAGACCGTCGATCAGATCATGATCAACGATTTGCCCTGGTATGCCGAGCGCGGCATTGTGCTGCATGCCGGTCGGCCCGTGATGCGAATCGATCGGATGCGGCGGCAAGTGATCGCCGCCGACGGTACGGTCGCGGGCTACGACCGGCTGCTGCTGGCGACCGGCTCCGATCCCTTCATGCTGCCGATTCCCGGCAACGATTTGCCGGGCGTCATCGGCTTCCGCGACATCAATGATGTGGAAACCATGCTGGCGGCGGCGCGGACTGGCAAGCACGCGGTGGTCATCGGCGGCGGGCTGCTCGGCCTGGAAGCCGCAAACGGGCTGATGAAACAGGGCATGGAAGTGACGGTCGTGCATGTGCTCGATACCTTGATGGAGCGCCAGCTCGACTCCGCGGCGGCGGAATTGTTGCGCGTCAGCCTGGAAGAACGCGGCTTGCGCTTTCTGATGGGCGCGAACACCGCCGCCGTGCTCGGTGAGGAGCACGCCCGCGCGGTGCGGTTCAAGGACGGTCTGGAAATTCCCGCCGATCTGGTGGTGATGGCGGTCGGCATCCGCCCCAACATCGAGCTGGCGAAACAGGCGGGTATTTATTGCGAGCGCGGCATCGTGGTCAACGACACCCTGCAAAGCTACGACCCGCGCGTCTACGCGGTCGGCGAATGCGTCCAGCATCGCGGCCAATGCTACGGCCTGGTCGCGCCGCTGTGGGAACAGGCCAAGGTTTGCGCCAACCATCTGGCGCGCTACGGCATCGGTCGCTATCAAGGCTCGGCCACCAGCACCAAGCTCAAGGTGACCGGCATCGACCTGTTTTCCGCCGGCAATTTCAACGGCGGGCCAGGCTGCGAGGAAATCGTGTTGCGCGATCCGGCGCGCGGCGTCTACAAAAAGCTGGTGGTCAAGGAAAATCGGGTGCAAGGGGCGGTGCTGTACGGCGATACCGTCGATGGGTCCTGGTATTTCCAGCTGTTGCGCGAGGGCACCGACATCGGCGCTTTTCGGGAGACGGTGCTGTTCGGCCACGCCCACATGGCGGACTCGGGCCGCGACGGCTTCAGCGTGATGACGATGGCCGACGACGCCGAAATCTGCGGCTGCAACGGGGTGTGCAAGGGCGCGATCGTCAAGGCGATCACCGATCAGAAATTGTTTACTGTGGATGAGGTGCGCGCCCATACCAAAGCCTCGGCCTCGTGCGGTTCCTGCACCGGCCTGGTCGAGCAGCTGCTCGCCGCCACCGTCGGCGCCTTCGACAAAACGCCGAAGGAAAAAGCGCTGTGCAAATGCACCGAGCACAGTCACGATCAGGTGCGCAAAACCATTCGCGAGCACCGTCTGACCAGCCTGCGGGCGGTGTTCGATTTCATGGAGTGGCAGACGCCGGACGGCTGTCATTCCTGTCGGCCCGCAATCAATTATTACGTGCTCTCCACCTGGCCGGGCGAGGCCCAGGACGATCAACAGTCGCGTTTTATCAACGAACGGGTCCACGCCAATATCCAGAAGGATGGCACCTATTCGGTGGTGCCGCGGATGTGGGGCGGCCTGACCAATTCCAAGGAGCTGCGCGCCATCGCCGATGTCGCCGACAAATTCCAGATTCCGACCGTGAAAGTGACCGGCGGCCAGCGCATCGACCTGCTCGGCGTCAAGAAAGAAGATCTGCCGAGCGTGTGGGCCGATCTCAACGCCGCCGGCATGGTGTCGGGTCACGCCTACGGTAAATCGCTGCGGACGGTGAAAACCTGTGTGGGTTCCGACTGGTGCCGGTTCGGCACTCAGGATTCGACCGGCCTCGGGGTCAAGCTGGAAAGGATGACTTGGGGTTCGTGGACGCCGCACAAGTTCAAGATGGCCGTCTCCGGCTGCCCGCGCAACTGCGCCGAGGCCACCATTAAGGATTTCGGCGTGGTCTGCGTCGATTCCGGTTACGAAATTCACGTCGGCGGCAACGGCGGCATCAAGATTCGCGGCACCGATCTCCTCTGCAAAGTCGCGACCGAAGACGAAGTTAAGGCGTATTGCGGGGCATTCATGCAGCTTTACCGCGAGGAAGGGCGCTATTTGGAACGCACCGCGCCGTGGATCGAACGGGTGGGGTTGGCTTACGTGAAATCGCGCATCGTCGGGGACGAAGAAGGCCGCAAGGCGCTCTACGCCCGCTTTCTCGACTCGCAACAGTACGCCCAAATCGACCCGTGGGCGGAACGCGCCAGCGGTCGGGTGGACGCCCACGAGTTCCAGCCCTTACAGCAGGTCGGCTGAAAAATGGAGAGCATGAGGATGTACGACTGGCACGAAATCGGCGCGCTCGACGCGATTCCCCGCCTGGGCGCGCGGGTGGTGAAAACGCCGCGAGGGGATGTGGCGGTGTTCCGCACCGCCGACGATCAGGTGTTCGCCTTGCGCGACCGTTGCCCGCACAAGGGCGGGCCGCTATCCCAAGGCATCGTCCACGGTCGCCGGATCACCTGTCCGCTGCATAACTGGGTGTTGGAGTTGGACAGCGGCGAGGCGGTCGCGCCGGATGTGGGCTGCGCCACATCCTATCCCTTGCGCTTGGAAAACGGCCGGATTTGGTTGGGGTTGAACAATGGGACCAACGTGTCCGCCGACGCGCGGGAATCTGCTTGAACGGGGCGGACGCGACGATGAACGACAGCGAGGCAATCCGCACCGCCTGCCCTTATTGCGGCGTCGGTTGCGGCATCAAGATTACGGTCGAGGCGGCGGGTCGGGTGCGGGTGGCGGGCGACCAGCGGCATCCCGCCAATTACGGGCGGCTGTGTTCCAAGGGCGCGGCGCTGGGCGAAACGCTGAGCCTCGATGATCGGTTGTTGTATCCCGAGATCGGCGGACGGCGGGTCGGTTGGGATGAGGCGCTGGACGCGGTGGCCGACGGTTTCCGCCATGCACTGGCGGAGCACGGGCCCGATGCCGTGGCCTTTTACGTGTCCGGGCAGTTGTTGACCGAAGATTATTACGTCGCCAACAAACTGATGAAGGGCTGCCTCGGCAGCGCCAACATCGACACCAATTCGCGGCTGTGCATGGCCTCGTCGGTGGCCGGTCACAAGCGGGCCTTCGGTTCGGATACCGTGCCGGGCTGCTACGAGGATTTGGAGGAAGCCGATCTGGTGGTGCTGGTCGGCTCCAATCTGGCGTGGTGTCATCCGGTGCTGTACCAACGGATTCTGGCCGCGCGCGAGCGGCGGGCGGGAAGGCCGCAACTGGTGGTGATCGACCCGCGCCGCACCGCCACTTGCGACGCCGCCGAAACTCATTTGCCGCTCAAGGCGGGTTTCGATACCGAGCTGTTTAACGGGTTGCTGGTGCATCTCTATCAGCAGGATCGGCTGGACGCGAATTTTCTGGAACAGCACGTTACGGGATTTTGGTCAGCCTATCGCGCGGCAAAAGAAGTCGCGCCCAACGTGCCCGCCGTCGCCGCGCGAACCGGCCTGCCTGAAAGCGCCATCGCCGAGTTTTATGGCCTGTGGGGCCGCACCCGCAAGGTGGTGACGGTCTATTCCCAAGGCGTGAATCAGTCTTCGTATGGCACCGACAAGGTAAACGCCATCATCAACTGTCATCTGGCGACCGGTCGGATCGGCCAGGTGGGCATGGGACCGTTTTCCGTCACCGGTCAGCCCAATGCGATGGGTGGGCGCGAGGTGGGCGGACTCGCCAACCAATTGGCGGCGCATCTGGACTTTGCGCCGGAAGCGGTGGAGCGAGTGCAACGGTTCTGGCAGTCGCCGGTCATCGCTCGGCAACCCGGCTTGAAAGCGGTTGAGCTGTTTCAAGCGGTGGCGGATGGCAAAATCAAAGCGCTGTGGATCATGGGCACCAATCCAATTGTCAGCCTGCCCGACGCCGACGCGGCGCGCGAGGCTTTGCGGCGCTGTCCTTTGGTGGTGATTTCCGACGCCGTGGCCGATACCGACTCCGTGCGGCTGGCGCGGATCAAACTGCCCGCGCTGACCTGGGGTGAGAAAGAGGGCACGGTCACCAATTCCGAGCGGCGGATTTCCCGCCAGCGGGCATTTTTGCCGCCGCCGGGCGAGGCAAAACCGGACTGGTGGATGGTGACGCAAGTCGCCCGCCGTTTGGGATTTAGAGCGCTTTTCCCCTATGAATCGACCGCCGCCATTTTTCGCGAACACGCCGCCTTGTCCGGTTTCGAGAATGTTGGAAACAGCCGACGCGACTTCGATATTTCCGCTTTGGCCAAATTGAGCGACGCCGATTACGATGCCCTGCAACCACTGCAATGGCCGTTACCGCGCGGCGCAACCGTGGGCGCGGCGCGCTTGTTCGGCGCGGGCGGCTTCTTCACTGCCAGCGGCAAGGCTCAGTGTGTCGCGGTCGGCGAGCGAGAGCCCGCTTATCGGCCGGATGAGAATTTCCCGCTGGTCCTCAACAGCGGGCGGCTTCGCGATCAGTGGCACACCATGACCCGCACCGGCAAAACCGCGCGGCTGACCGGCCATAGTCCCGAGCCCACTGTCGAAATTCACCCGCTGGACGCCTTGACGTGCGGCGCGAGCGAGAACGCCCTGGCGCGCGTGCACAGCCGTTGGGGCGAGGTCATCGCGCGGGTGCGCACCAACCCGGAGCAACCGCGCGGCAACGTGTTCGTGCCGATGCACTGGGGTTCGCCGCTCGCGCCGCGCGGGCGGATCAACGCGGCGGTCAATCCGGCGGTCGATCCGATCTCCGGTCAGCCGGAGTTGAAACATACGCCGGTGCGGGTACAAGCCTATCGTCCGCGTTGGCACGGCTTTCTGTTGACTCGCGACGCCATTGCGCCGCCCGAGGTCGACTATCGGGTCAGCGTGCGCGAGCCGAGCTGCTGGCGCTACGAGCTGGCGGGCGAAGCGGCGGTTGGGAGTTGGCCGGACTGGGCGCGCGGCCTCTTGGGCAACGATCCGGGCTTGGAATGGCTGGAATTCGCCGATCCCGGCGCCAGCCGCTATCGGGGGGCGGCGCTGGTCGAGGGAGGCCTGCAAGCCTGTCTGTTCGTCGCGCCCGGTCACGAACTGCCGCCGCGCGGCTGGCTGGCGGGGCTGTTCGCCAAATCGAAACTGGACGCCGGGGAACGCGCCAGCCTGCTGGTCGGTCGGCCTGGACAGGATCAGCGTGATCAGGGTCGCATTATTTGCGCGTGTTTTGGCATCGGTCTGAATACCGTGACCGCCGCCATCCGCGAGCGGGGTCTAACGACGCCGCAAGCTATTGGCGCGGCGTTGAAAGCCGGCACTAACTGCGGTTCTTGCTTGCCGGAGCTGCGACAATTGATCGCGGGAGGACAGGCTTAGTTTGAGGCTGGATGGGGCCGTTGATCGATTGTCGTCGCTAGCCGCCGAAGGCGAGCGATCTCGGTTCGGGAGCCAATGCCGGCCGGACCTTAGGTCCGCCGGTAAAGACTCACGGGACGCCAGGCGTTAAAGAGCATGAAAGTCCTCGCGCGAGTCTTGACCGCTCCATCGGCGATCTATTCGACAGCGATATCGACGGCGTCGAACTGGACGAGGCCGCTCGCCTTGGATACGGAGGCGCGCACGATAACGCCGACCAACGGGTCGTGCGCCACGGTCCAAACCGTCTCGGTTTCGCCGGTTACTTTGAAATCCTGGGCGGGGATGGCGGGCATGGGAACGTAGGAACGATCGAGGGGATTTTGAAAATACAGCTTCCCAAATACTGTCTGATAACGTTCCGCAACCTGCGATTTGAGCTGTGCTTCCGTCGTTTCGGCCATTGCGGTCTCCGCATAAGAGGGGGTGGATAGTTCCTCAAGAAACAAGAGCGTTGCGCCGAGTAAAATAGCGACAAGCGCCGCGACGAACCAATATCGATCACGTTTCGTTTGAAGTGGCTTTATTGGGATCATTGATCAGCAGTCTTTAAGGTGGGTGCTTTTCATGATTTGTTTGATTTGCTTTGCATTAAAGGTGGGGAAGCTACCGGCAGGTATGTTATGAGTCCCATTGATCATGATATTGGTGTTAACCGTTTCATGAACCGGCGAGAAGGTGGAGGTCAGCAGCACGTGTCCCAGTTCGTGGGCCAGCGTATACATGGTGCCAGTGGCTGAAACGACGACCGCCGGCTTTGAGGGGTCGTGCCCGGCGCAGCCCGCCAGCGTGTTGGTCCCATCAGTGTTAATCCCTCCTACGATGAAGATCGAGATGCCTGTCCCCGTGCGCCCTTTCACCAGCTCAAAAAGATCGTCCTGTTCGGCGTTGTTCTGATCCCATTTGCACTGGCCGTCGATCACCGCCAATTTTGTTTGCTGCGCGTCGGTGAGCGCCAGGCATAACGCTTGGCGAACATCAAAATAGATGCCGTTCGAGCCATAAAGTTTTTCCGCGTACGTAATCGCCTTGGCGTAGTCGAACTGCGCGGGCGCAAGGGTGAAAATATTGACGGGCAGGAGCTTGTTGCATTGATTGCCATGCTTGTCTTTTTTCATGGATTTATCGCGCTCTAAAGGTGAATTTTTCAATGTTCCCGGAGCTTTGAAAACACGCTCGACTCGTTTGGTTGAATAGCTAGCATGTTCGATGCCAAAATCATAACTATATGAATTTAATAATTTATTTTTAATTATGAGTTTTGATTGGAGGGCTTTATTTCAAAATGGACTGACAGAGCGAATACAACCAATCAACTTGGTCCGGACCAAAGTGGCCAGCCTTGGGTGCTGGATGATCCTAACTTTTGATGGCGCGACTGGCGGGCCCGCGCCGACAAAGCTGCGGCAACGGCGGGCTCGGGGTTAAAATCGCCATTCCCCACAGCTTTGAGAAGGATCGCGTCCCGCCATGTCTCGCGTTCAAACCGGCCTTGAAACCCTGATCCACGAACAGCCCGAGAAGATTCGCGGCGCTCGCATCGGGGTGGTTTGCCATCCCGCCAGCGTCGATGCGGAGCTGCGCCACGCGCTCGATTTGCTGCAAGCGGCCGGCGCTCGGATCACCGCCATTTTCGGCCCGGAACACGGCGCCCGAGGCGAGGCCCAGGACATGGAAAGCGTCGGCGATCTCGCGCTCGATTCCCGCCTGCGGGTCCCTGTTTACAGCCTTTACGGGGCGACCTTCGACAGCTTGACCCCGCGCCGGGAACAACTGAGCGGGCTGGACGCGCTGGTGATCGACCTACAAGATGTCGGCGCGCGCTATTACACGTTCGTCTGGACGCTGGCGCTGTGCATGGAAGCGGCCGGCAAAGCCGGCGTGCGGGTGGTGGTCTGCGACCGTCCCAACCCCATCGACGGTTCGACCGTCGAAGGCAACCTGATCAAACCGGGATTTGAATCGTTTGTCGGCCTGCATCCGCTGCCGAACCGCCACGGCTTGACGCCCGGCGAGATCGCCCGTTATGTCCAAGACTATCGCGGCGTCCGATGCGAGTTAGACATCGTGCCGCTGCGCGGCTGGCGGCGCGACATGTTTTTTGAGGAAACCGGCTTGCCGTGGGTCTATCCCTCGCCCAATATGCCGACGGTCGATACCGCCTTGGTCTATCCCGGTATGTGCCTGGTGGAGGCGACCGAGCTGTCGGAAGGACGCGGAACCTGCCGGCCCTTCGAAGTGGCCGGCGCGCCGGGCGTCGATCCCGAGCGCTTGGCCGCCGAACTTTCTCGGCGCGATCTTCCCGGCTGTCGCTTTCGTCCGCTGTATTTCCGTCCCCGGTTTCAAAAGCACGCCGGCGGCAGCTGCGGCGGGGTGCAAATTCATGTCACCGACCGCCGCCGTTTCGATTCGTACGCGGTCGGCGCGGCGTTTCTGCAAAGCGTCAGGCGCGTCGCGCCCGATGCCTTCGCTTGGCGCGAAAAGCCTTACGAATTTGTCGCCGATATTCCAGCCATCGACCTGCTGGCGGGGGATGACAAGCTGCGCGCGGCGGTGGAAGCCGAGATGGATCTCGGCGATCTTGCGGTTGAATGGAGGCGGGAGCGGATGGCGTTCGAGGACGTGCGTCGGGACGTATTGCTTTACTGAGTGCCGGCCGCCAGTTCCGGCTTAGTGTGATACCCGCGCGGGGTGTAAACCCATTTTCCCGCCCGCCGGGTTTCGCTGTTGCCGACCATCACCAGCGACAGCATGTTCAGCGGCTCGGGGTCCAGCTCGCCCAAGGTGGTGACGGTGATCTGCTCGCCCTTGCGGGTGACGTTGAACGCGATGATCACCGGCGTTTCCGGTTGGCGGTGGCGCAGCAGGATTTGCCGGGCTTCCGACAGTTGCCAGGACCGTTTGTTGGAAACCGCGTTGTAAAACGCCATCGCGAAATCGCCCTGAGCGGCCAGGTCGATGCGCTTGGCGATCAACTCCCACGGCGTCAGCAAATCGGATAGAGAAATCACGCAAAAGTCGTGCGCCAGCGGCGCGCCGGCGCGCGCGGCCACCGCTTGCATCGCCGAAATGCCCGGAATCACCTCGACCTCAACAGCCGCCCATTCCGGTTTCGGCTTGCGCGCCAGCAACTCGAACACCACCGTCGCCATCCCATAAATGCCGGCGTCGCCGCTGGACACCAGCGCGGTGGTCCGCCCGCTGGCGGCCAGATCGAGCGCCAGCGCCGCGCGGGCCAGTTCCTCGCCCATCGGCGTCTTATGACGGGTTTTACCCTCCGCCAACGGCCCGAGCAAATTTAAATATAAGCCATGCCCGGCGAGATCGGTGCAGGATTCCAGCGCCGAACGGGCGGCGGGACTGAGATGTTCTAATCCGCCGGGGCCGGCGCCGATGATGTAGAGTTGATTCATGAGGTTTTGCAAAGGTGGATTGAAGGTGCCTCCATCTGGAGGGGTTGGATCAAGGTTAACCGAACGGGATTCAACATGAATAGAGCGTTGGAAGGCGATGCGAATAGGCATGGAGGCGGCCAGCTCATCCGCCATGCTGATTTTCCCTCGCGTTACATCGCGCCCCGGCATGTGGACATCTGGTGTCCGCCCGGCACCGCAGCCGCTTCCACCCACCGTTACCCGGTTATCTACATGCACGACGGGCAGAATCTATTCGATCCGGCGCTGTCGTTTATTGGAGTGGATTGGGGGGTGATCGAGGCGATGTCGGCTCTGATGGAGGCTGGCGCGCATCCTGGGGTGATCGTGGTGGGCATCTGGAACAGTCCGCTGCGGTGGCGCGAATACATGCCCGGCAAGCCTTTGTTCGCGCCGGAAGGACGGGAGCTTTTGAGCGAATTCGGCCGGCAGGCCGGTGGCGAACCACTGTCGGATTTGTACCTCAAGTTCATCACCGAAGAACTTAAACCGTTTGTCGACCAGCGCTATCCAACGGAGTCAGGCCCGACTCATACCTTTCTGGCGGGCTCCAGCATGGGAGCCTTGATTTCGCTGTACGCGCTGACCGAATATCCCCAACTTTTCGGTGGAGTGGCTTGCCTGTCAACCCACTGGCCTATTGGAAAAAAAATTATGCTAAACTACTTTGGCACTTCTATACCGGCACCGGGTTTGCATAAGTTCTATTTTGACTACGGAACAGAGACTTTAGATTGCGATTATGAAACCTATCAGATACAAATGGATGTTTTTTTTAGGAATGCGGGCTACCGGCTGGGCCAAGATTGGTGGGTGCGAAAGTTTCAAGGGGCCGAGCATTCCGAACGGGCTTGGCGGGCGCGGGTGCGTATTCCGCTGGCGTTTCTTCTAGGGATTGAGGGGGGATAATCGATGTTTAGGCAAGGCGACCACGCTCATTTATTTAATTCTCTGGAAACCATTGGAGCGAGCTTTGCCATTTTTGAATCTCAGGGCGCGGCGGGCAATTTCAGGCTGATCAGCGCCAATACCCTTTATGAGGAAATCACCGAAAAACCGGTCGGCGAGTGCGTGGGAAAAACCATTATTGAAATTTTGCCGCGCTATGTCGAAAAACAGTTAAGGGGATGTTTCCAGCATTGTTTGAGCGAGCAAACCGCTCAAGAAATCGAGTTGGTGATCGAAAGAAACGGCCTTACCCGCTGGTGGCGGGTCGTGACCTCGCCGGTTTTATCAACCGGTCGAGACTGCCGCCGAGTGATTAACACCTGTATCGAAATAACCGATAAAAAAATCCTGGAGCAGCAGCTCAATATTGCCCGACAACGCTTTCAGGCGGTCATCGAAAATGCTTATGACGGCATTATCACCATCGATGAAAAACACACGATCAAGCTGATGAATGAAGCCGCCCGCGAGATTTTCGGCATAAGTGAAAGCGAAGTCCAAGGAATGCACCTCAGCCGGTTTATTCCCTTGCGCTATCGGAACAAGCATGCCGAGTATGTGTCCGCGTTCCGCACGTCCGCCATCGACGCCCGGCCGATGCATTCGCGAGCGGCGGTGACCGGGTTGCGCGCCGACGGCACCGAGGTGCCGCTGGAGGTGGCCATCGCCAAGATCCGGGTCGGCGCGGATTTGGAAATGACGGCGGTGCTGCGGGATATCTCGGAGCGGGCGCGGTTGATTGAAGAGTTGTCGCGAGCCGCCACCCAGGATGCCCTGACCGGGCTTTACAACCGACGGTTCACCACCGGGATTTTAAGCAAGGAACTGGAACGCTGCCGCCGGTTCAAGCGGGTGCTGGGCATCGCGATGATCGATCTGGATAATTTCAAGAAGGTCAACGATACCTTCGGCCATGCCTGCGGCGATAGCGTCCTGAAGATGGTGGGAGAGGCGCTGGTGAAAAATATCCGGGAAATCGATACGGCGTGCCGCTGGGGCGGAGAAGAATTTATCGTGATCTTGCCGGAGACTGATCTCAAAACGACGATAACCTGGGCCGAACGAGCCCGAAAGGTCATCGCCGCGAAAACGGTTGAGGAATCGGAAGGTCAGGTCGTCAGCGTGACCGCCAGTTTCGGCGTCATCGCGACCTGCGGGCAAGACGAAACCGTGGAAGCCGTGATGCAGAAAGTCGACAAGGCGCTCTATCGGGCCAAGGAAGGCGGAAAGAACCAGGTGTTTGGGATTGAGTGAAGCGGCGTCGCGAGGCGGCGGCCCCAGATGAAACGACCTGTCTCGATTCAGTCGCGATTGCCATAGATCCGGGCCACCGCCAGGGTGGCGTCGGGATTTTTCTGCTTGGGAATGATCAGCTCCGCCGGAAAGGGATGTTCGATCAACCGTTCGGCATGGGCCAGCGCCGCCGCCTCCGCCACGCCGTGACAGCCGGTTTCCCGAAACACGATCTCGGATTTTTGGCTGAGCCGGTCGCCGTAAGCGGCGAGGATGCTGGCCGGATAAAACTGGATCGGAACCGCCAAGGCGGCGGCCAGCTGATGCATGGCCGGTTCGTCCCGCTTCAGTTCGATGCTGGCCAAGGCGCTTAAATCTTCCCGTCGCAAGCCGTGAGCGTTCAAGGTCTGATCCAGAAGCGACAGCAAGCGCTCCAGGGGGCAGCCCCGATTGCAGCCCAATCCGGCGACCAGCAAAGGCTGGGTGTAGCGCTGCGCGCCGGTAATCACGCATTGCGCCCCCAGCGCTTGACCGATCTGCCGCGCCCATTCGTTGGCGCCGCCTTCATGGCCGGACAGAATCGGCACCACGAAGCGGCCGTGTTCGTCCATCACCAGCACCGCCGGATCGCGATATTTATCCCGCAGCGCCGGCGCGAGCGTCCGCACCGCGATGCCGGCCGCGCACAATAAAATCAAGCGCCGGCCTTGTTGGAAGCGCGTTTGAACCGCTTCTTGAAAGGGCTGAGGCCGGTAGAGGTGCTCGGCGTCGGGCCAATGCGCCAGCAGGCGTTCGGCCAGCGCCCGGCCGGGCTCGGTCAGGCTGACGACGGTGAAGGCTTCAGACGGCGGATGATGGGCGGGACGCATGAGCGATGATCAAAGCAGTTAAAGGGGCGGGGCGCAACTCGCGCCATCCGGCGCTCGGGTTGCGGCGCAGGCGCGGCGGCATGGCTGTTTTTCAAGGCGGGATTTGCCCGCCGCGCCAAACGGGGTTAGATTGACCGCTCTCCGATCGCCCCTTGAACCGGATGGAAAATGGCCAAAATAACCAAAAGCATCTACCGAGTTCTGTTCATCAACCAAGGCAAGCTGTACGAACTCTACGCGCGCAGCATTTATCAAGGCGAACTGTACGGGTTCATCGAAGTTGAGGAACTGCTGTTTGGCGAGCGTTCGAGCGTGTTGGTCAATCCGGCCGAGGAGCGGTTGCAAAGCGAGTTTAGCGGAGTGCGGCGCACCTTCATTCCCCTGCATTATATTTTGCGGATCGATGAGGTGGAACGCGAGGGCGTCAGTAAAATCCGGCCGGTCGAAGGCGGTGACAACATAACGCCGTTCCCGCAGCCGGTGTTGCCGCCCGGCGGCGGACCTGTCAAAAATTGAAGGCGCGACGAGCGAAGGGGGCGCGATGGAAACGGCGGCATGGTGGGAAATCTTGCTGGGCGGGCTGGCGGCATTATTGATATTGCTATGGTTCAGGCCGGGCGTAAAGGCGGCCATCGAACGCAGCCGCGGGGCGAAGAAAGATTGGCCGGCGGTGTTGATCCCGCTGGCGTTGGTGGTGGCGTTTGTGCTGCTCCTGATTCAGTGGGTGCGTTGATTGAAGAGGGCTTAAAGGATTGTTCCCGCCGTTCCCGGCGGCGCTGGCCGGGTGGCGCGTGCTTCCCGCCAGTCACTGGAGGATTTGAGCGTCGACGAGGTCTTTTTCGCGCAGAGATAGCGTCACGCTGCCGCCGGATTTTGGAACGGTGATGGTCACGTTTCCTTCGGCAATACCGTTTAATTTGCCCCGATACTGAATGTTGCCGGCAGTCTTGAGCTGCGCGGTTTGGCCGATATACTGACCCAACTGACTGATGGCAACCGGACGAAACGCTTTTTGGACGACGACCGTCCGCGCCTGCGACGGACCCGGATGCGGCTCCTCGGCTTCTGGAGCGCTTTCGGTTTTCACGGCCAGCGCCCGGGCGATTTTGGTGCCGTCCCAATTGATCGAAAGATCGGAAATCGGCTGGTCGTTGACGGCGAGCGTCAAGCCCGCGAGCTTGATGGCGTCGCCGGGTTTGTAAAATTGCAGCTCCTTGGGGTCGATGGGCGCGGGCGGCGCGGCCGCGAGCGCCAGCTTGCCGCCTTCCCTGGAATACTGTCGGTAAGCCTCGATCAATCCCAGACCCGGATAAACGCCGTTGGCGCGCAGGCGGTCTTCGAGAAGCCGGATGTGATCGGAGAGATAAGCATCGACGGTTTTACCGGCCTTGGCGGCGCAGTACGTGTTCCGGCGTTGGTTGAAGCCGTCATCGCGAACCAGCACGTTCAGCTTGCTCAGTTTGAGCGGACCGGACGCCGCCAGCGCCGAGAGCGTTCGCGCCGCTGCGGGCGCGACCAGGCCGAAGTCCAGATCGACGGTCGCCCAATCCCGGCTGGAGCTGCGCACCTGCAATTCCACGCCGTTGCGGGCGTTATCCAAGCGGTAACCGACTTCCATGTCGCCGATCAGGTGGTGGTAACCCATTTCCTGCCACTCGGCGCGGCCGAGCGCCGCGACCGGACCGCAACCCAAGGCGTCCAGATCGCTGAACGCCGAGCGTTGGGACAGCGTTTCCTGACCGGTGCCGAGCAAGCCGCCATCGAGCGGAATTTCGAACTGTTGCAGCGCGAAGGCCATCGCGGGCGGCAGTTGGCCCCGAGCGAGCTGCCAGCGCAGTTTAAGCAATTCCAGGAGGTTGGGGGCCTTGAGACGAACCGAACCGATGGTGACATAGTCATTGAGATCGTGAAGGATGATCCTGAGCCGGTTGACGCCGATGGAGCCGGTGGGGGCGATGTCGATGCCGCCGTAACTGATGTCGGCGAACGGTTTCGCCAGCGCCACGAGTTGATCCACCTGTTGTTTGGTGCTGTACCATAGATAACCCCATAGCGCCCCAGCGATCAAAAGCGGGACGAGCAGGATAATCCCGACGATCTTCAGCTTGCTCATGCGCGGATACCTTGAAAGTTGCAAAGCGTGAATGGGCCGATGGTCGGCGGGAAAAACCGGCTGGCCGCTGTTGCGCATGATAATACGTCTTTTGGCCGGATTTCTGGAGCGCTTAAGGGTCATTTGTTAAGCTTGCGCGGTTTCCGAGCGCGTCTTAAGGGCCACGTCAACCGTTGCTGATACCAACCAGAGAGTGATTGTTCATGAATTTCGCCCAGATTGGTTTACAGGTTCCTGCAATTCTGTTGCCTAGAACCGGCACGGACCTGACAAAGTGGGCGGTGGTGGCCTGCGACCAATACACATCGCAACCGGATTATTGGCGGCGCGTGGAAAACGTGGTGGCTGAAGCGCCGTCCACGCTGCGGCTGATGTTGCCGGAAGTCTATTTGGAAACGGCGGACAGGGCGCGGCGGATCGCGGACATCGAACAGACTATGCGCCGCTATCTGGCCGAAGGCGTTCTGACCGAGCAGCCGCCCGGCTTTATTCTGGTCGAGCGGCAGACCGGACGGGGCCGTTCGCGCAAGGGATTGATCGCGGCGCTCGATCTGGAATGCTACGACTACAACCCCGGCGCCAAGACCTTGATCCGGCCGACCGAGGGGACGATTCTGGAGCGGTTGCCGCCCCGCATCCGGGTGCGCGAGAAGGCGCTTCTGGAATTGCCGCACGTGATGGTGCTGATCGACGATCCCGATCATTTGGTGATCGAGCCGTTGTTCGCCGAACCGCAAGAGTGTTTGTACGATGTTCCGCTGATGCTCGACAGCGGCCGGGTGCGCGGCTGGCGGGCCGCTCATCCCCTATTGATGCAGTGGGCGGTGGAGCAGTTGAGCCGGTTGGCGGACCCGGCGGCGTTTGCCGCCCGTTATGGCGTCGAGGGCGAACCCGTATTGCTGTACGCCATGGGCGACGGCAATCATTCCTTCGCCACCGCCAAGACCCTTTGGGAAAATCTCAAGCAAACCGCGGCCGATCCGGTGGCGATCATGCGGCATCCGGCCCGCCATGCCTTGGTGGAATTGGTCAACCTCCACGATCCTGGGTTGCAGTTCGAGGCGATCCACCGGCTCGCTTTCGGAGTGAATCCGGACTCGCTGCTGGGGGCGCTGGCCGAGTATCTGGCCGCGCGACAAGCGGGGTTGCGGGTGCTGGATGCGCCCTCCTGGGAAGCCGCCCGGCGCGTCTGGTCGGAACTGCCGCCAGCCAACCACGCCATCGCGTTTGTCAGTCAGGATCGGTGCGGGGTGCTGGTCGTCGAGCGGCCGCATTTGAGCTTGCCGGTCGCCACCTTGCAAGCGTTTCTGGATGACTATCTCAAGCTCCAGCCCGGCGCGCGGCTCGATTACATCCACGGCGAGGACGTTCTGGAACAGCTCGGCCGACGGCCGGGCAATCTGGGCTTCTATCTGCCGGCCTTGGCCAAGAGCGATTTCTTCCCGACCGTCATCCGCGATGGCGCATTGCCGCGCAAGACGTTTTCGATGGGCGAGGCCGACGAAAAACGCTTTTATCTGGAATGTCGGCGGATCGTTCCCTAAGTCCCGCCCGTGCGTTTGCTGCGTCATCTTCGCGTGATCGAGAGGCATTTTGTGCATGGCTAAGGTTCCGGATCTGACACGGGTGCGCAACATCGGCATCGCCGCCCATGTGGACGCCGGCAAGACCACCCTGACCGAACGGATGCTGTATTACGCCGGCGCTTCGCACAAAATCGGCGAGGTCCACGAAGGCGCGGCGCACATGGACTACATGGTCGAGGAGCAAGAGCACGGCATCACCATCACCGCCGCCGTGACTCGACTGCCGTGGCGCGAATATTCCCTTCAGTTGATCGACACGCCCGGCCACGTCGATTTCACTATCGAAGTCGAGCGCTCGATGCGGGTGTTGGACGGCTGCGTGATCGTGTTGGACGGCGTGCGCGGCGTCGAGCCGCAGACCGAAACCGTCTGGCGGCAGCGCACTCGGTTTCGGTTGCCGGCGTTGTTTTTCATCAATAAATTGGATCGCCCCGGCGCGGATTTCGCGCGGGCGCTGGCGACGGTGCGCGAGCGCCTGGCGGTCGAGCCGGTGGCGGTGACCGCGCCGCCGGCCGATTACGACGGCGCGGTCGTCCACCTGATCGACAAGACCCGATGGCGGTTTCAGGGCGAGCGCGGCGAACGGGTCGTTATCGAACCCTGCGATGAAGCCACGTGGCGGCGCTTGCGGCCCTGGCGGGAAAATTTGTTGCTGGCGGCCGCGGAAATGGATGAGGCGCTGGCCGAGCAGGTGCTGGCCGAACGGGAACCCGATCCGGAAGCGGTGTGGGCGGCGTTGCGCCAAGCCACTTTAGCCGGCAAGTGCTTTCCCTGTTTCGCCGGCAGCGCGCTGCGCAATCAGGGCATTCAACCGCTGTTGGACGGCGTGACCCGGCTGTTGCCCGCGCCGAGCGAACGGCCGCCCAGTTTGGCGCGCCGGCCCGACGGGGATGAGGAATGGGTGGCCATGACGGCGGACGGACCGTTGGCGGCCTTGGCGTTCAAGGTGCAGATGTGGGAAGGCCGCCGCCACGTTTTCGTCCGGCTCTATCGCGGGCTTTTGAAACCGGGCGATGAAATCGCGGTTCCCGGTCCGAACCAAACCGCGCGGCTGGAGCGGGTGGCCCGGTTGTTCGAGGTGGACGCCAACCACAAAATCCGGCTGGAGCAGGCGGCGGCCGGGCAAATCGTGCTGCTGGCCGGCCTGCGCTGGGTCAGTACCGGCGATACCTTGTGCGATCCTTCGCATCCGTTGTGGCTGGAGCGGATCGAAACCCGCGAACCGGTGTTGGGCTTGGCGATCGAACCGCAGTCTGGTGCCGACGAGGAAAAGCTGCTGGAGGCGTTGGGCAAATTGCAGCAGGAAGATCCGACGCTGCGGGTCGAGGAAGACCGTGAGACCGGCCAACGGGTGCTGCGCGGGATGGGCGAATTGCACTTGCAAATCGCCGCCGAACGCTTGAGTCGGGAGTTCAACGTCACGATCCGGACCGGCCATCCGGATGTGGTGCTGCGCGAAACCATCGGCCGAAGCGCCGAGGCGGAAAGTCTGTTCCACCGCCAGATCGAACAGGCTGACGGCAAGCGGCTGGAACTGAAAGCCGGCGCGCGGGTGGCGGTGGAGCCGCTGGCGCGCGGCGCGGGGGCGACGGTCGCCGTCGAGCCCGCCATCAGGCCGGCGGGCGCGGAATTGCAGCCGGCGCAACGGGATGCGGTGGCGGGCGGCGCGGCGGACGCCTTGGCCGGCGGTCCCGCCACCGGCGCGCCGCTGCACGATGTGGCCGTGCGGGTGATGGACATCGAACTGTTCGGCGGCCTATCCAGCCCCCAGGCGCTGCGGGTGGCGGTGGCGGACGCGGCCCGCAAGGCGCTCGCGCGGGCGGGCGGCTTGGCGATGCATCCGATCATGGCGACCGAGGTGGTGGTTCCGGAGAGCGACGTCGGCGCGGTCATGGGCGATTTGCAAGCGCGGCGTGCGGTGATTCGGGATACCGAGAGCTTGGGCGAACTGACCGTTATCCGCTGCGATTGCGCGTTGGACCGGTTGCTGGGCTACATCACCGACTTGCGCGGGATGACGCGCGGGCGCGGTCAATTCACCATGAGCTTCGAGCGGTTCGACGTGCTGTGATCGAGCCGGCGAATCGGCGGGCGCTTCGCCGGCGTCAGGGTTCAGCCCCGGCGGGCCACCTTGCGCAAGGCGTCGTAGCGCCGGCGCTGGGTTTTGTCGGCCAGGTGCATCCGCATGATGCTGTCGACCGATTGCGGGGTGATGCCCAAGGCGTCCAGCCCGTTGCTCGCGCACACGCTGTCTGCTTGCAGCGAAAGGTAATTGTCGGTCGTGAAAATCTTGACCGGCAGCCAGCCCATCACTTTGGCTTGCAGCCGCGCCAATGAATCCGGCAAGCCGATCACCCGCCGCTTTAACCCCAACATTCGGGCGGTGTCCTCGATCACTTCCCTGAAGGTATAAACGCGCGGCCCGCACAGTTCGTAGCTTTTGCCGATGGTGGCATCGTCTTCCAAGGCGGTTTGAAAGGCTTGCGTCACATCGCCGACGTAAACCGGCGCGAACTTGGCGTCCGGGCAGGCCAGCGGCAATGCGGGAAACAGGCTGAGCATGGCGGCGAATTGATTGTAGAAATTGTCGTCGGGACCGAAGATGATCGACGGCTTAAAGCAGGTGACGGCCAAGTCTTGCGCCTGCATTACGGCGGATTCCGCCTCGCCCTTGGTCGCCAGGTACTGGCTCGGACCCTTGGCGGCGTCGGCGCGCAAGGCGCTCATGTGCAACAGCCGCTTGATGCCGGCGGCCCGGCAGGCTTCGATCACCTTCTTGGCCAAATCGGTGTGAACGCTTTTAAAGCGCTGGCTGCCTTGTTCGTTTAGGATGGCCACCAGATTGATGACGGCGTCGCAGCCGGCGAATTGTTCCAGAAGGACGGTGGCGTCGTGCACGTCCGCTCCGACAAGCTCGGTGTTCGGCAGCACCTCGATATTGCGGTGCCGCTGCGGGTGGCGGCTCAAAACCTTGAGTTGATACCCGTGATTGGCCAGCCGCGAGGTCAGGTGCCGTCCGACGAAACCCGTTCCGCCCAACACGCAGATTTTTTTAATGTTCATACCTTTGCCCGTTATTCGCTGTTCTGTGATCGTCTGAAGCGCAGGGAGGCCGCTAAATCCTGCGTCGAGGTGGGACATGCCCGCCGATCGCCCTTTACAATAACCGTCTCGACCGCTCGCACGGTGGTTTTTCGAGGATGGACTTTACCATACCCAAGCCGTGTGCTTCTCTCTGGAACCGCTCTGTGAGAATAGGATAACCCGATCTTGGAACCGATTTTAGCGACTCTGTTGTTCTATTTGCTGTTGGGGGCGTTCGCCGGGGTCATGGCCGGTTTGCTCGGCGTGGGCGGCGGGTTGATCATCGTTCCGGCGTTGGCCTGGATTTTCCACCACCAGCAGATCGCCGAATCCGCCATCATGCATCTGGCGATCGGCACGTCGCTGGCCACCATCATTTTGACCTCGATCTCCTCGGTCCGCGCCCACCACCAACGCGGCGCGGTGCTGTGGCCGACGGTCTGGCGGCTGACGCCGGGCATCATCATCGGCGCGTGGCTGGGAGCGGCCATCGCCGATCAACTGTCGAGTGTCGCCTTGCAGAAGATCTTTGCCGTTTTCGTGTTGATCATGTCGGCGCAGATGGGGTTCGGCGCGAAACCCGCGCCGCATCGCGACTTGCCGAAAACGGCCGGAATGTTGGCCGCGGGCGGCGTCATCGGCGCGGTTTCCGCCATCGTCGGCATCGGCGGCGGTTCGCTGACCGTGCCGTTTTTGACCTGGTGTAACGTCCAAATCCGTCAGGCCGTGGCGACCTCGGCGGCGTGCGGCTTGCCCATCGCGCTGGCCGGCGCGCTCGGGTTTGTGATCACCGGCGCAAACGCGCCCGATCTGCCCGCTTGGAGCTTGGGTTACGTGTACGGCCCGGCGCTGGCCGGCATCGCCTTCACCAGCATGCTGTTCGCGCCGCTGGGGGCCAAACTCGCGCATAGCGTGCCCACCGAGATGCTGAAGAAAATCTTCGCGGTCTTTCTGGCGGGCGTCGGCATCAAGATGTTGTTGGGGTGAGGCCGTGCTGAAGGTCTTCGGGACAGGGGAGCGGAAACCGTGATCGGCACCTTGGTCAACACCGGCGCGGTCGTGATCGGCGGCGCCATCGGGCTGACGGCCGGTTCGCGGTTGCCAGACTCCATCAAAACCATCGTGATGCAAGCCTTGGGGCTGGCGGTGGTGGCCATCGGCCTGCGGATGGCGCTGGAGGCGCACCAGACTTTGTTGGCCATCGGTTGTTTGCTGCTGGGCGGCATCACCGGCGAACTGTTGCGGATCGAGCAGCGCCTGGAAGCCTTGGCCGACCGGCTGCGGCAAAGGTTGCGCTCCAATTCCGGCCGTTTTGTCGAGGGTTTCGTGACCGCCACGCTGCTTTATTTGACCGGCGCGATGACCATCGTCGGCTCGATTCGGGACGGCACGCTCGGCGATCCCAGCGTGCTGTTGCTGAAAGCGGTATTGGACGGGGTCGCGTCCGTCGCCTTGGCCTCGTCGATGGGTGTCGGCGTGTTGTATTCGGCCTTGCCGGTGCTGGTGGTGCAAGGGGGGATTACGCTGCTGGCGGGACAATTGGCGTTCTTGTCGGAACCGGCGGTGTTGGACGCCATCAACGCCGCCGGCGGCTTGCTGATTTTGGGAATCGGCATCAATTTGCTGGAGATCGGTCGGATTCGCGTGGGCAATCTGTTGCCGGCGTTGTTCTACGCCATTCTCGGTGCTTTACTGTTTTCCGGTTGAGTGCGCCCGTTGCGGAAGGAATGAGCTATTTCGAGTGTGAAATCGCAATGAACTTTAGCGGTGAAACATGGTACAAACTTTAAGCCTTGGAAAGGCGACCCGCGAGACGGCGGGAATGATCGCAACGGGCCGTTCACGCGCGTTTTCAGTGGACGCGGCGATGCGCTTTCGGAAGCATGGCCGCCTTAACGCTGTAACTTCATTTTCTGGATCGGGCCAGCAACTGGGGCCGATCATGAATCCCGGCGTCGTCGGGTCCATCAGTTCCTTTCAGTTCCTTAATGAGTGAGAGAGCATCATGGAAAACCAAGATCGTTTTGGTGGTTCGAGTTCCTTCGAGCGGGATGTCAACAACAAAGTGAACCGGGTGGCGTCGGGCGCGCACGAGGCGGTCGACAAGGCGGCGGAAGCCACGGCCAACGCGGCCGATAAAGTGGGCGATACCCTCAACCGGGTGGCGTCGGGCGCGCATGACGCCGTCAATCGAGCGGCGGACGCGGCGGCCAACATGGCGGATAAAGTGGATGAAAAACGGCAGCAGCTCAATGAAGTGAAAGAGGAGTGGCTGGAAAAGACGCGGGATTACGTCCACGAACAGCCGGTCAAGGCCCTGCTGATCGCGCTGGCCAGCGGTTTCGTATTGAGCCGCTTGTTATAAAACAACCGCGAGCGCCGCCGGTGGATTCTTCTAACGCAGTGAAGGATATCGCTAGCTCACAGGTTCCTTCCAATCCCCCGGAAAAACCGCCGGGGGTATTGAAAGAGACGGGGTCCTTGATCAAGGATTTCAGTGAGCTGTTGCAAGACCACGCCAAGCTCGCGTTGTTGGAAACCAAGCGCGTGGGCAAAAGCGCGGCCGCCTTGGTCGCTTTTGGCGTCGGCGCACTGATCTTCGCGTTCATCGCGTGGCTGGTGATCATCGCGGCGGTCGTCCTGTTTGTGTCGGAGCGCGGCTATCTGATGGCGAGCACGGCGTCCGCCCTGGTGGCGGCGGTCCATCTATTAGCGGTTTTCATCTTTTACAAGAAGATGATGGGACAGCTTGATCGAATGAACTTTTCCGCTACCGTCCGCAGTTTTAAATCGACGCTGTCGGAATTTAAAAGTACGGAGAAATCGTGATGAACGATCCGGTGGAGAGCAAATCGGCCTCGGATTTAGAGGCCTTGCCGTTGGATGACGAAATCGATCTCGTCGAACGTCGCATTGAGCTTCGCCAGCAACTGATCGTGGAGCGCCGCGCCTTGTTGGGCGAGCGGGTCCACCGCGAAATCACCTCGCCGGGTTTTTTGCTGGCGACCTTTAGCGCGGGCTTCATCGTGGGCGAACTGACCGGCGGCGGTAGAAGGAGAAGGCGCGAACGGCGCAAGGACGAGGCTGCTAGCGACGATCCCTCGGCAGTCTCGCGCCCGCAATTTTTGAGAACGCTGTTCCGCTCGGATTCGGACGATGATGACAAGAAAGATCGCGATAAACAGTCCGGCGAGCGTCCGCCACTCGTTTTAGGGTTGCTCGCGCTGGTGCGGCCCATGCTGATTTCGCAAGCCTTGGAGTTCGCCAAAACTTCCGTCTTGGCGTCGATTTTCTCGCCGGCGCCGACAGCGGAAACGGCTCGACCCGCCGCCCGGCCCGTCGGCGAGCGTCCCACCAGGCTCTAAGGGGTGATCGACCTCAAGGGCGGCGACTCCGCGCCAGGCGTCCTCGCTTTTTCAGGCGCTGACCAAAACCGCTTTTTCGCGATGGACCGATGCGCCCGAGAGCGGTTGGCGCGCGTTTCGCCCTGGTGGACGACGGCGAAAGCGGCCGGTGAATTGAAGCGTTATTCCTGACCCTCTAGTGGAGGTTTCAATGGCCGAGCGCCGCACTCGCAAGACCCGTTCCGTTTCCCGCAAGGCGGTTGAAACGGCCGCCGCAGCTCCGCAAGTCATCGCGCATCGCCTGACCCGGATGGCGCTGGCGGGAGCGAAGCCATCCGCCCGCGACCGCAAGGAATTCCAGCGCATGGGCGCTGAGAAAGTCGCGGCGTTTGCCGAATCGTGGAACGCCATGGCCGCGCAAGCGTTTCAAGCCCATCAAGAATTGGCGCTTTCCTGGATGGCGTCGCTGTGGAAACCGGGCGCTACCGCGCAGTCCGTTACCCAGGCCGCCGCCCGCCAGACCGGGGATGCGGTTCTCGACATCGTTGAAAAGGGGCTCAACCCGATCCACCGGCGCGCGGTGGCTAACGCTAAACGGTTGAGCCGCAAGAAGGTCAAGTAATTTTTAGGGAAAACGGGCTTTCGCGGGCGGCGCGTTTTTAGCATCCTGGGCGCTGCGGCGTCGCCAGGGTGGAAATACGCTGCTGATGCGCTACCATCGACCTCGGTGGCAGGGATGAAGGGTCATTACAACCGAGGTCACTTGACGATCATGCTTATCTTAAGACGCGCGCTCACCAGCGCTGTCCTGGCGCTGCTGCTTGGATCGAGCGCGAGCCTAGCCCAGCAAAAACCTCCGGAAATGCCGCCGATGCCGGTCAAGGCCGCGCCGGTGACCCGCGAAACCCTCAATGTCGAGGTGACGGCGGTCGGCACCTTGCGGGCCGATGAAACCGTAATCATCCGCCCGGAAATCGCGGGCCGGGTGACAGCGATCCATTTCAAGGAAGGCCAGACAGTCAACGCCGGCGACCCGCTGATTACTTTGGATCAGGACGAATACAAGGCGCAATTGGCCGGCAGCGCCGCGCAGGCGGGCCTAGAAGCGAGCAGCTACCAGCGCTTGCAGGATTTGCAGCGCAAGAATCTGGCGAGCCAGCAGCATCTGGACGAAACCAAGGCCAAGCTGGACGCCGCCCGCGCCGCCCAGGAACTCAATCGAGTCCGACTGGATAAAACCGTGATCCGCGCGCCGTTCGCTGGCACGGTGGGATTGCGCTCGGTCAGCCCCGGCGCTTACGTAAAGCCCGGCGACGACATCGCCAATCTGGAAAGCCTCGGCTCGATGAAGCTGGATTTCCGGGTGCCGGAGACCTATCTGGCGCGGCTGGCGGTCGGCCAAAGTCTCGCCGTCCGGGTGGACGCCTGGCCCGATCAGAGCTTCGAGGGCAGCATCTACGCCATCGATCCGGCGCTGGACGAACAAACCCGCACCGTGCTGTTGCGGGCGCGGCTGCCCAACAAGGGCAACAAGTTGCGGCCCGGCCTATTCGCGCGGGTCAGCCTGATTTTGGAGCGGCGCGAGAACGCGCTGGTCGCGCCGGAGCAAGCCATCGTGCCCTTGGGTCAAACCCCGTTCGTCTATCTGGTGGTGGACGGCAAGGCGGTGGCGACGCCGGTCAAGCTGGGTTTGCGCCGGCCCGGTCTGGTGGAAATTCTCGACGGCCTACAGGCCGGCGATCAGGTGGTGACCGACGGTCAATTGAAAATCCGCGACGGCGCGGCGGTGGCGCTGCCGCCGCCAGCAACCCCGCCCACCGGTCCGCCGCCCGCCCAAAAAGGCTGAGCGTCATGTTCCTGCCCGAAGTCTCGATCAAGCGGCCGGTGCTGGCGACGGTGATGAGCCTCGCCATCATCCTGATCGGCGCGATCACCTTCCTGCGGCTGCCGGTGCGGGAATACCCCAACATCGACGCGCCGGTGGTGTCGGTGCGCACCGTCTATCCGGGGGCCAGCGCCGAGATCATGGAAAGTCAGGTCAGCCAACCGCTGGAGGATTCGCTGGCCGGCATCGAGGGCATCCGCACCATCAAATCGGTCAGCCGCGAGGAAGTCAGCCAGATCACGGTCGAATTCCTGCTGGAGCGGGACGTGGATTCCGCCGCCAACGACGTGCGCGACCGGGTGGCGCGGGTGCGGGGCCAACTGCCGGGCGAGACCAAGGATCCGGTGGTGGCCAAAATCGAGGCCGACGCGCAAGCCATCATGTGGTTGGCGCTGTCCAGCGAACGGCACAGCCCGCTGGAGATCACCGACTACGCCGACCGGGTGATCGTGGATCGCCTGCAAGCCTTGTCGGGGGTGGCCAGCGTCATCATCGGCGGCGAGCGCCGCTACGCCATGCGGCTGTGGCTGGATCGCGACCGGATGGCGGCCTACGGCCTCACCCCGCAGGATGTGGAAAACGCGCTGAACCGGCAGAACATCGAGCTGCCATCGGGCCGGATCGAATCGCGCCAGCGCGAGTTCACCGTGCTGACCGAATCCGACTTGCGCGCCCCAGAGCAATTCAACGATCTGATTTTGCGCGAAACCAACGGCTATCCGATCCGGTTGCGCGACATCGGATACGCCGAGGTCGGCGCGGCCGACGAGCGCAACGCGGTGCGGGTCAACGGCAATCCCTCGGTCGGGTTGGGTGTGGTCAAGCAATCCACCGCCAACACCTTGAGCGTGGCGCAATCGGTGCGGGCCTTGCTGCCGGGCATCACCGCTAACCTGCCGGATGGCATGAAAATCCAAATCGGCTACGACGGTTCGATCTTCATCGAAAAATCCATCGAGGCCGTTTACCGCACCATGATCGAGGCGCTGGCGCTGGTGGTGGTGGTGATCTTCGTGTTCCTGCGCAACTGGCGGGCGACGCTGATTCCGTTCGTGACCATTCCGGTTTCGCTGATCGGCTCCTTCGCCTTTCTCTATGCGCTGGGCTTCACCATCAACACCTTGACTCTGTTGGGTCTGGTGTTGGCGATCGGCTTGGTGGTGGACGACGCCATCGTGGTGCTGGAAAACATCCACCGCCACATCGAGCAGGGGATGCCGCCGTTCAAGGCGGCGCTGCATGGCTCCAAGGAAATCGCCTTTGCGGTGGTGGCGATGACCGTGACCCTGGCCGCCGTGTTTACCCCGCTGGCGTTCATGACCGGCAACACCGGCCGGCTGTTCACCGAATTCGCCTTCACCGTGGCGGCGGCGGTGTTGGTGTCGGGCTTTACCGCCCTGACCCTGACCCCGATGATGTGCTCGAAGCTGCTGCGCCACGAGCGCAAGCACAACTGGCTGTTTCTCGCCAGCGAGCGGTTTTTCGAGGCCATGAACCGGGGTTATCGCGCCGCGCTGGTTTGGGCGCTCGACTGGCGCTGGCTGGTGGTGGCGCTGTTTTTCGCGACCGGAGCCGGCGCGGTCTGGCTGTTTTTACACCTTAAGTCGGAGCTGTCGCCGCTGGAAGATCGCGGCACCATCATCGGCGTCATCGTCGCCCCGGAAGGCGCGACCCTGGCGTACACCGACGGCTATGCCCGGCAGTTGGAGCAGTTTTACAAGGTCGTTCCCGAAGTCGTCTCTTACTTTTCCTTCGTCGCGCCGGGCTTGGAAAAACCCAATCCGGTCAACAGCGCGCTGTCGTTCGTGCGCTTGAAGCCGTGGGAGGAGCGCCGGCGCAAGCAGCAAGACATCGCCAAGGAGCTCGCCCCGAAGATGTTCGGCGGTCTGCCGGGGGTGCTGGCGTTCCCGATCAACCCGCCCTCGCTCGGCCAGAGTTTCCGCAATCCGGCGGTGCAGTTCGTGATTCAGGCCAACAGCTACGCCGAATTGCAAAAAATGGTGGATCAGGTGATGGTCAAGGGCCGGCAATATCCGGGCATGACCAACATGGACACCGATCTGCGCCTGAACAAGCCGCAGCTGTCCGTGGTGCTCAAGCGCGACAAGATCGCCGCGGTCGGGGTGGATGTCGAGGACATCGGCCGGACCCTGGAAACCTTGCTGGGCGGGCGGCAGGTGACCCGCTTTAAACAGGAAGGCCAGCAGTACGATGTGATCGTGCAGCTCAAGGGACAAGACCGCGAACAGCCGACCGATCTGACCGCGATTTTTGTCCGGGGCCGCGACGGGAAACTGGCGCAGCTTTCCAATCTGGTCGAGGTCAGGGAAACCGTCGCGCCCAAGGAATTGAATCATTTCAACCGGCTGCGCGCGGCGGTCATCTCCGCCAACATCGCGCCCGGCTACACCTTGGGCGAGGCGCTGGCGTTCATGGATCGGACGGTCGGGGAAACCTTGGGCGATAGCGCCCAAACCGCGCTGGACGGCCAGTCGCGCGAGTTCCGCGAATCCGGGGCCAGCTTGTACGTCACCTTCGTGCTGGCCTTGCTGTTCATCTATTTGGTGCTGTCGGCGCAATTTGAAAGTTTCGTCTCGCCCTTCGTCATCATGTTGACCGTGCCGCTGGCGGTGACCGGCGCGCTGCTGGCCTTGTTCCTGACCGGCGGTACGCTGAACGTCTACAGCCAGATCGGTTTGGTGATGCTGGTCGGCCTGATCACCAAAAACGGCATTTTGATCGTCGAATTCGCCAACCAGTTGCGCTTGACCGGCCTGGATCGGCAGGCGGCGGTGCTGGAGGCGGCGACCTTGCGCTTGCGCCCGATTCTGATGACCACGCTGGCGACCATCCTCGGCGCGATTCCGCTGGCCTTGGCGGTCGGGGCGGGGGCCGAAAGCCGCCAGCAGATCGGCTGGGTCATCGTCGGCGGGCTGCTGCTGGGAACGCTCTTGACGCTGTCGGTGGTGCCGGTGGCTTATACCTTGCTCGCGCGCAAGGTTCACCACAGCGCCGAGGAAGCGGCGGAACTGGCCGAACGAAAAGCTGCGGGCGGTGAAATGCGCCCGGCGGAAACCTGAGGTCAGAGAGGTTATGAGACGGTGATTTGACAAGGAGCGAACGATGGAATGGGCTGAGCTCTTGGCGGACCCGGTTTTGCGGGATTTGCCTTACAAGGTTGAATTGAACGAGTACGGGAAGATGGTCATGAATCCGGCTTCCAACCGTCGCGGCGCGATCCAAGGGGAATTGTATGCGCTGCTCCGGCAACAGTTGCACGGGCGCGGCCGGCCGATTTCGCACGCGCTTGCGCGCCGCCAGCGGTAGGCAAGGTTGCTGTAGTGACCCCGCTGCGCCAGAATGAAGCCCATTGCGGAGGACAAGGCTCATGCTGGCAAAAATCAAGAAATTCGGCCCGGTCGTCAATCTCATTCCCAACACCGCCGTCCAATTTTTGGATTTCGGTTTCAACCTCAACGAAACGCGGGTGTCGCGCGCGTTTCTGGCGGAAACCGACACCGAGGGACGAGCCGCGCTCACTTGCCTGTACGCCGACGACGCCAGCGGTCAGTTCGTCGCGCGAGACGGCCGCGCGATCAAGCCGGAACACGCTTATACGCTGAACGCCGCCAAGGCCGCCGCCATCTTCAACGAAACCTGGATTCCGCTGCCGTTCCCGCGCGTGCGGGAGCCGCGCCCGGACGGACGGCACCTGTTCGACAAAGGGCCCAGCAACTGGGCGCGGGCGCGGCTGGTGGAACTGCCCGCGCCGGACGCCGACGGCCACACCCACCGCGTCACTCTGGCGTTCGACACCCAACTGTTGCCGACCCGCGAAGGCCGACCCTATCTCGCGCCCAGCCCGCTGGACATGCAGTCCGGCGAGGAATTCGCGCTGAGCGACAACGAAGCCGACACCGGCTGGTTTCTGGAGCAAGAGTGGGTCAGAGAATGGCTGCACCACCGCTTCCACGCTTTCGAGCTGCGCCGTCGCGCCCCGCGCCCGGTCAACGAGGCCGAACTGCGCGCCAGCCCCGACGCCCAGGCCGCGTGGCTGACCGTGCTGACCCTGCTGCAGCGGCAAGTGCAGCCGCCTCGGCTGCGCTTCACCTTCGTCGACAGCGGCCCGACCGCCCGGCTCAACCAGCCGGTCAGCGTCGATCTGGTATTGGATGTCGGTAATTCGCGCACCTGCGGCATCTTGATGGAAACCAGCGGCGACGATCCGGTGGACATGAACGACAGCTACCGGCTGGCCCTGCGCGATTTGTCGCGGCCGGAACAAGTCTACGACGAACCGTTTCCCAGCCGGGTCGAGTTCGCGCGCGGCAGCTTCGGCGATGAAAAACTCTCCCGCCGCAGCGGCCGCACCAGCGCCTTTCTTTGGCCGACCGCCACCCGGATCGGCTACGAAGCCCAGGCCCTGTCCTATTTCAGTCACGGTTCGGAAGGCAACACCGGGCTTTCCAGCCCCAAACGCTATTTGTGGGACACCGATCCCCGGCATCATCCCTGGCGCTTCAATCCCGGTCCCGACGGTTTCGGCGGCGACAGCGGCCCGGTGACCACGGGTCCCTTCATCGGCCACCTGCGCGAGGACGGCGAGGAGCTGGCGCCCGGCGAGCCGCCGGCGGTGACCGCGCTGTTCTCGCGCGGCGCGCTGATGAGTTTTTTCGTCGCCGAGGTGATGCTGCACGCCTTCGTCCAGGCCAATTCGCCGGCCAACCGCTACGAGCGGGTCCATTCCGAAGCGCCGCGCCGGTTGCGGCGGGCGATCCTGACCATGCCGACCGCCATGCCGCTGGCCGAGCGCAAGCTGTTCGCTCGGCGGGTGAGCACCGCGATCCGACTGACCTGGCGGGCGCTGGGACTGGACGAGAGCCAGGCGCCGGAGCCGTTCTTGCAGTGGGACGAGGCCACCGGCACCCAGATCGTGTTTCTCTACAACGAGGTCAAGCACAATTTCCAGGGCGACGCCGCGCTGTTCTTCCAGGTGTTCGGCCGGGTGCGCGAAGGTTACGGCGATCTGCCCTGCCTGCGCTTGGCCAGCATCGACATCGGCGGCGGCACCAGCAATCTGATCATCGCGACCTATCAACTGGAAGGCGGCACCGCGCTCAAGCCGACCCAGGAGTTTCGCGAAGGCTTCAACATCGCTGGCGACGATGTGCTGTGCGGGATCATCGAGCGCAACGTGCTGCCGGCGCTGCTGGAGGCGGTCCGCCAGTGCGGCGCGGCCAACCCGGAGGAACTGATGGCCCGCTTGCTGGGCGCGAACCGGGGCGATCAGGCCGAACGCGAACGGACATTGCGCCGGCAGTTCGCCAATCAGGTGGCCTTGCCGCTGGCCTTGGAGCTGCTGCACCGCTACGAAAATACCGACCTCAGCGCCGGCAACGAGGCGGTGACGCTGCGGCTGGCCGATGTCTATCCGGCTGGGGCCGGACCGCACGAGCAGGTGGTGGCGTTCCTGGAAGACGCGGTGCGCGCCGCCGGCGGCCAGAACTTCAAACTGGCCGAGGTAGCGTTTTCCACCACCATGCTGGCGCTGGACACCACGGTGCGCCGCATCCTCGGTCAGGTGCTGAGCGATCTGTGCGAGGTGGTGCATCTTTACGATTGCGACTACCTGTTGATTTCCGGACGGCCGTGCCGCTTGCCGGCGGTGCGGGCGGCGATTCTGGCGAAACTGCCCGCGCCCCCGGATCGGATCGTCAGCCTGCACGCCTATCGGGTCGGGGACTGGTATCCGTTCCGCGCGGTCAGCGGCCGGCTGACCGATCCCAAGACCACGGCGGCGGTCGGCGCGATGGTTTGCGCGCTGTCGGAAGGGCAGTTGTACAAATTCAATTTGCGCAGCCGGGAACTGGGGATGAAATCCACCGCCCGCTTCGTCGGCGTGCTGGAGCAAACCGGCCGGCTGAAGCCGGAAAACATCCTGTTTTCCAATCTGGAACTGGAAGACCGCAAGACCCGGCTGCCGGAGGCGACCTTCGATTTTTACGCGCCGGTATTTCTGGGCTTCCGGCAACTGGGGGTCGAACGCTGGCCGGCCACGCCGCTGTACCGGGTGACTTTCGCCCATCCCCAAGACGCCCGCACCAAGGCCCTGCCCCTCAAGGTCACCCTGGAGCGCTCCACCGACGAAAGCGTCGATCTCGATTTCAAGGTGATCGCGGTGGCGGACGCCGGCGGCAACCAGCAGCCCAACGGCGTGGTGTTGCTGAAATTACAGACGCTAAAGGACGAATCCGGTTATTGGCTGGATACTGGCGTCTTCTCCATTTCAGCCCGCGCCGGCGAGACGCCGCGCCGCTGATCGTCCCGATAAGGCTCAAGCACCTTTACTATGTCGCAAACCACCTTGCATCCCGCCTTGCAAAAATTGGCCGTAACCCACCGGCGGCGGCTGCGTTCGCTCGGTTTGTTGCTGTTCCTCGCCGTGGCGGGGCTTTTGATGTTTCTCATGGTGGCGGCGTTTACCAGTCGAGACGCCGGCAATCTGCTGCTGTTGGGGTTGGTCGGTTTCCTGATGTTGCCGGTGGTGGCGTCACTGGGGGGCATCATGTGGTTCTTGGACCGCTGGCTGTCGCGCGGATTGAACGAAGCCGATCAACTGTTGCGAGATTGCGCGCCGCAAAGCGCGCGGTTGACGCCCCTCGGCCGGGGCGACGGCATGGGCCTGTTGGCGGCGTTGCGGCTCGCGACGGCGCAACCGGCGTCGGCGCCCGCGCACGCGCTGATCAATCCGGCGTTTCGCTGGAGTTCGCCGCCATCCGGCGAAATCGAGGTCCGGCTGCATTGCCGGGCGCTCGCGCCGGATAGCCCCTGGGTCGCGCTGGGGCCAGACGGCGCGCCGCTGATCGGCAAGATCGTGGATCGGGAGGCGCGCCAGCGCCGGAGACGGTGGCTGGCGGTCGCGCTGGCGGTTGTAAGCTTGATCGTTGCAGTCCTGGCCAGCGCGCTGCTCGGTTAGGGCTAAGCGTTGTTTAATTTACTACAATGAACTAAGTTATAATGACTATCCTGCTCTATTTTTAATTCATCCGCTCATCTCAAGGGCTTCGATACCCAGCCTTTGGAGTAAGGGGGCTAGGCGGCGTGTACCAGAGGCTCTCTCATCTGACGATTAAGTTCCCGCTTTTTGTGCTTGCAGCGCTGCTTTCCGTGATTTGGGGTCTGGTGGGCTATTTCAATGTTGCCCTCAAGAACGATCTGGAACAGTTGCTCTCCGCTCAGCAATATTCGGCTGCTTCAGTCATCGCGGCCAGCATCGACCAGCAAGTCCGCCTGCGCCTCCGGGCGCTGGAAGACTTGGCCACGCTCTTCGGCGAACGCGGTCTGATCCAAGATTCCCGTCAGGCCGACGCGCTATTGCACGACAATCTGACGGTCGGCGCTTTGTTCAACGGCGGATTTTTCCTGTTGGACGCCGGTGGCGTTTGCATCGTCGACGCGCCTCGAATGACGGGCCGTCGCGGTTTGAATTTTGCTCACTACGAGGAATTCTCCGCCCTGTTGCAACAGCGCAAGCCGGCTATCGGGAATCCGAGGTCGGGCAAGCTGACCGGGCGTCCTCTGGTCGCGATGAGCGCGCCGATCATCGACGCCACCGACCAAATCGCGGGCGTGCTGATCGGGCTGACCTATCTCGACAGCGCGAATTACATCAGCGAAGTGATCGCGACCTATAAAGGTGGTTCCAGCGAAGTGTCGATCATCGATCCCAGCAGCGCCGGCTTCGTGGCGGTGACCGACGCCGACCGGGGTGGCAATCCGCTGTTTGATCGTTACCGGGAAGGGCATGAAGGATCGGGGATCGCCACCAATTCGCGCGGGATCGAAGAATTAGTTTCTGGCCGGCGCATGGCGTCGACTGGCTGGATCGCGGCCGTCGCCTTGCCGGTCGAGGCCGCGTTCGCGCCGATGATCGCGCTGCGGCACACCCTCTTGGCCGCGGCCTTGGTCTTGTCCGTGATCTTGCCTTGGCTGGCGGCGGCGCTGGTCGGACATTGGTTAAAACCGTTGCGGAAAGCGAGTTCGGCGCTGCGCGAAATGACGGTCGGCCAACGGGCGCTGGCGGCCTTGCCGGTGACCGTCCGCGACGAGGTCGGCGAATTGATCGAAGGATTCAACGGACTGGTTCGCGATATCGAAAATTGCCAGCAGGTCAGCACCGCCTTGATGCAGAGCGAGGAACGCTATCGGGCGGTATTGGAGCTATCGCCGGAGGCGATTTTCACCCATCGCGACGGTCGCATGGCCATGGTCAACCGTTCCGCGTTGCGCCTGTTGGGCGCGAAAGAGCCCGGCCAACTGCTCGGCCGGCCCTGGACGCTGTTGGTCCATCCGGATTTTCACGAGATGGTCAGGGCGCGCATGGAAAAGGCGGAAGGGGCCAAGGAGCCGATGGTGCTGCCGCCCGTGGAACAACGGTATTTGCGGGTCGACGGTTCGGTCGTTGAAGTTGAGGTGACGACGAGTAACATCACGCTCGCCGAGGGCCGGGTCGTGCTGTCGGTCGCGCGCGACATCACCCAGCGCAAGCGAGATGAAACGCGCTTGCAAGCCTTGTTGGCCCAGCAGGCGGCGCTGCTCGACAACGCTCTGATCGGCATCGTGCTGGTTGAAAAGCGCGTAATCGTGCAATGCAACCGCCGCTTCGAGCAATTGTTCGGCTACGCCGAGGGTGAGATGCTCGGTCGGAGCACCGAAATTTTATATATGAGCCGGGAAGGGTACGAGGGGATCGGCGAACGGATCTGGGCCGCTCTGGCGAGCGGCGAAACCTATGTGGAGGAGATTTGGTTCAAGCGCAAGGACGGCGGGCGGTTCTGGGGCTATCTGCACGGCAAGGCGCTAGACCCCGCCAATCCCCACGGAGGCACGGTTTGCATCTGCGCCGATCTGACCGCCGAGAAACGCGCGAAAGAACGCTTGCAGCTGGCGGCCAGCGTGTTCGAAAGCACGACGGAAGGGATCATCATTACCGATTCTAACCAGACCATCATGGCCATCAATCGGGCGTTCAGCGAGATTACCGGTTATACGGAAGCGGAAGTCATCGGCAAAAATCCAAAGATGCTCAGTTCCGACCGCCAGCCTCCGGAATTTTATGGCGAGCTGTGGTCGATCATCCAACGCGAGGGCAAGTGGCGCGGCGAGATCTGGAACCGCCGCAAGGACGGAGAGGTCTATCCGGAGTTGCTATCGGTCAGCGCGGTGCGGGATGACGAGAACCGGATCAGCCACTACGTGGGCGTGTTTTCCGATATTTCGGCGCAGAAGCAAGCCGAGCGCCAGCTGTCCTTCCTCGCCCACCACGATCCGCTGACCGGCTTGCCGAACCGGGTGTTGTTCAACGACCGCTTGACCCACGCCCTGGAACGGGCGATGCGGGATCAAGGACAACTGGCGGTCATGTTCATCGATCTGGATCGGTTCAAACAGGTCAACGACACGCTGGGCCATCAGTTCGGCGACCAGTTGTTGCAGAACGTGGCCCGGAAATTCCAGCGGGTAATTCGCGCCAGCGATACCTTGGCCCGCTTGGGGGGCGACGAATTCGCGTTGCTGGTCGAGGATATTCGTGAAAGCTCGGACGCCGTGTTGGTCGCGCAGAAATTGCTGGAAGTCTTCAAGCGGCCGGTCCTGTTGGCCGAACATGAAATTCATATTTCCTCCAGCATCGGCATCAGCTTTTATCCCGCCGACGGTCAAGATGTGCGCGAGCTGGTCAAGAACGCGGACGCGGCGATGTACCGCGCCAAGGCCAAGGGACGGAACGGCTATTCGTGTTACTCACCCGAAATGACCGAATCCGGAGCCGAACGCTTGCGGTTGGAGGCCGCGCTGCGCCGTTCGATTCGCAACAGCGAGCTGCTGATTTATTTTCAGCCGAAGGTGGATTTGGCCAGCGGCGCGCTGGTCGGGGCCGAAGCGCTGGTCCGCTGGCGTCATCCCGAACTCGGCTTGATTTCGCCTTCGGCGTTCGTGCCGCTGGCCGAGGAAACCGGTTTCATCAGCTCGCTGGGGGAATGGGTGTTGCGGGAAGCCTGCGCCAAGATGAGCGCTTGGCGCGCCTCGGGCCGCGACCTGCCGCGCATTTCCGTCAACCTGTCGATCAAACAGCTCGAACGGGGCAACATGATCGATCTGGTGTCGAGCATTTTGGCTGAAACCGGGCTGCCGGCCGAGTGTCTGGAAATGGAAATCACCGAATCCTTCATCGCCAAGGGCGACGAGGCGATCCGCTTCGTCCAGGAGCTGCGCGCGCTCGGGGTGCCGCTGTCGGTGGACGATTTCGGAACCGGTTATTCGTCGCTGGCTTATTTAAAGCGGCTGCCGTTGCAAACGCTCAAAATCGACAAATCCTTCGTGATGGACATCGGCCGCGACGCCAGCAACGAAGCCATCATCCGCACCATCATCGCCTTGGCGGGAAGCCTGGACCTCAATGTGGTCGCCGAGGGGGTGGAATCGATCGAGCAAGTGCGGTTCTTGCTGCAAGAGGGTTGTCGCAACGGCCAGGGATATTATTTCAGCTCGCCGCTGTCGGAACAGGAGTTTGTCGCGAACTGGTTGGAACCGCACCCCGACGAGTCCTTCGCCTGCGCTACAATAGACGATTGAACGCGCCATCCATCGCCAACAGCCGCCATTCATGGCCAGCGAAGCCCCTATGACCGCCACTGACGCCGCCCTCAGCCAAGCCTGCCGCGATCTGGAGCAGGTCGGTTCCGAATTCCTGAGCTGGCTCGATGACAATTCCGAGCGGGTCGCCCAGGAAAAAGCTGGACTGATCAAGGAATTCCGCCGCTTTGCCACCCAAAGCCGCCGTCTGGAACAGGCGGTGCGGCGGCCGATGTGCGCCGGCGTGTTCGGGCCCAGCCAATCGGGTAAGTCGTATTTGATTTCGGCGCTGGCCCGCAAGGGGACCGCGCCGCTGCTGGCCGATTTCGCCGGCAAGAAAATCGATTTCATCCGCGACATCAACCCGGAAGGCGGCCGCGAATCCACCGGGTTGGTCACGCGCTTCACCGTGCAGCCGACGCCGGGCGCGACGCCCGAAGCGCCGGTGCAAATGCGGTTGCTGACCCAGACCGATCTGGTCAAGATTCTCGGCAACACCTATTACGCCGACTGCGATCACAGCGAGGAGGACGTGCTGACGCAGGCGCAGTTGACCGAGTGGGTGGACAAGCTGGCTCCGGCGGCGCAGCCCCAGCCGGTCGATCCGCTGACCGCCGAGGACGTGTTCGACCTGCAAACCTATTTCGAGCGGTATTTTAAGGGCCAAGAGCGGGTGCGTCTGCTGCGGCACGGCTATTGGGAGCAGGCGGCGCAACTCGCTCCCCGCTTGGCCATCGAGGACCGCGCCAAGCTGTTCGGGGTGATCTGGGGCGGCGTCGAGGCGTTCAGCCGCCTTTACCTGCGCTTGTACGCGGGCTTGAAGGGCTTGAATTTCGCCGGCGACGCCCACGCCGGGCTGGAAGCGCTGCTGCCGCGCGAGCAAAGCATCATCGACGTGCAGACCTTGAACGGTTTGGGTTCGGGCGGCGGGCAAACCGTGACCCTGATCGGAGCCGACGGCGCGCGGGTGAGCCTGCCGCGCAACGAAGCGGCCGCCTTGGTCGCCGAACTGCGGATCGCGATCAGCGAGCAGCCCTGGGATTTCTTCCAGCATACCGATTTGTTGGATTTCCCCGGCGCGCGCTCCCGCGAGCTGATTAAGGATTTGCCGGCCTTTCTGGAAACCGGCGACGCCTTGCGCAGCCTGTTTTTGCGCGGCAAGGTCGCGTATTTGTTCGAACGCTATTGCGCCGAACAGGAACTGACCAGCATGTTGCTGTGCATCGGTCCCAGCAATCAAGAAGTCAAAACCCTGCCGGACATGGTGTACGAGTGGATCGCCAGCACCCACGGCAGCACGCCGGAACAGCGCTCGCAACAGCCGACCGCGCTGTTTTTGGTGCTGACCAAATTCGACATGGAATTCGAGGAAAAGGCCGGCGAGCGCTCGCCGGAAACCCGGTGGATCACCCGGCTGGAAAGCTCGCTGCTGAACTTTTTCGGCAAGCAGCACGACTGGCCGCGCCAGTGGGATACCGAGGGCGTGTTCCGCAACACCTTTTGGCTGCGCAACCCCAATTTCAAGGCCAAGAACATCTTCGACTACGACGAGGAAGGCCGGGAACTCGGGGTGCGGCCCGGCGAGCGCAAGCGGATCGCGACGTTCAAGGAGGCCTTCCTGAAAGACTCGGTGGCCAGCGCCCATTTCCAGGATCCCGAACGGGCCTGGGAAGCCGGCTTCGCCCTCAACGACGGCGGCATCAGCTACCTGGCCGAGCACCTGCGGCCGCTGTGCAATCCCGAACTCAAGCACCGGCAACTGGCCGGGCAGGTGACGCGGTTGCGCGAGCAGATGCTGGAGCGGATGAGCCATTACTACGTCAGCGACAATCCGGAGCAGGAGTTGGAAAAGCGCCGGGCGGCGGCCCAGCAAGTCGCCGGCAAGCTGATCGACTGCGCTGGCGAACAGCGTTTCGGCGAGCTGCTGCGGGCGCTTCAAGCCGACGGCGACGAGCTTGAGGGCATCTATTACCGCATCGAAACGCGCTTGCCGGACGAGGCGCAAGCCGCCAGCGCGCCGACCATCGGCACGGCGGTCAACACCGGGCAAATGAAGGCGCTGCTCGGCTTGGGCGGATCGACGGGCGCGGCGGACGCGCCGCGCAAGGACGACGCGGCCTTGTTCGCCCGCGAGGCGGTGGCGGAGTGGATGCGGGACTTGCAGGATTTGGGCGGTAATAAAACGCTTTGCGAATACTATCGGGTTCCGGAAACTCACATGGCCGATTTTGTGAAGGAATTGATCGACGGCGCGCAGCGGCTGAAGCTGGAGGATCGCATCGAGACCCTGGTCCGGCAAGTGACGGGATTTCGGATGAAGTTCGAGCAGATCGTGGCGCTGCCGGCGCGGTTGACCGCCAACCTGCTCAACGGCTACGTGGCGTTCCTGGGCTATGACGCGCTGGCGCTGGAGCAGCGCCCGATGCTGCCCTTGGAAAGCGGCCCCCGGCCGGTGTTCCCACCGCGCGCGTTGCCCAAGGGCGGGCCGCAACTGTCCGAACGACAATCCAGCTACGATCAGGATTACTATACCGACTGGATTCGAGCCTTTCTCGATCTGGTGGAGCGCAACGCGCGCAACCGCGACGGTAAGGACGTGGACCTGGCGGCCAACCGTCGCTTGGGCGAGCTGCTGACGCGCTTGCGAGCGGCTGTTTGATCGCGCCGCGTCGCCGGCGCGGGTTTATGATTAAGGGTCAATTGTCAAACCGTGGAGAATGTTGATGGCCGCGCTTTCGGTTCGGGTATCGGAAGATCCTGCTCGTCCTCTAGGACATGCCATTATTACGCTCGATGGATTGGCGCGCGGTCTGGAGACCTTTGAGTTCGCATTGAGCCGCCACGGTTTCTCCGCCAACCATCTGGGGACCGACGGCTGGCAGGGCGCGGAATGCTGGCTGCAACCCGAGGAAGCCTGGTACAGCGGCGACGCGCTCAAGTTCGTCATCCATCCCGATCAGGTGTTTCAACTGGAGAACATGCCGTATCAATTGGCGGTGCGCGGCCAGGGTTTGAACGGCGTCGCCACCGCTACTTTCGCCTGGCCGTTGCAACTGGAACTCGAAGAGGGCAGCGCCAGCGCCGAGCGGAAAGTGGTCGGCGGCACTCGGGTCAATCCCGCGCCCGCGCCGCGCGCCGCGCCGGCAACGCCAGAGATCAAAAATCCCGATGTCGCCCTACCGGATGTGGCGATTCCCAAGATCGACGCCGCCGCGGACGATGACGACGACCGGACCCGCGTGGCGGTGAACCGAGCGCGCGCGGCCTCCGACGCGGCCAAGACCGCGAGTGATGCGGGGGGACGCGCGCCGCCATTACCCCCGCCGCTCTCTAGCGAGACGCCCGCGCGTTCGCCCGCGCCGGCGGAACGCTCGCGGCTGGAACCCGAACCGCGCGCCGCGACCGGCGCGGGAAGCACGGCGCCAACCGAACGCGGACGTTCGGGTTTGTTCGCCGCGTTATTGGGCCTGGCGGCCGTGGCGGCGCTGGCGGGCGCGGCGTGGTGGTGGTTCAGCCAGCCAGCCGCCAAGCCCACGCCCGCCGGTCAAGCCGAACGTCCGACCCCTTCGCCCGCGCCGGCGGGACCGCGACCGAGCTCGGATTTACCACCCGTTCCCGCCGGTCCTCGGGCATCCGATACGCTAGCGCGGCCCGCGCCGGAACCTCGGACGGCTCCGGAACCCAGGCCCGCGCCGGAGCCGGCGCCCGCGCCGGAACCCAAGCCCGCGCCGGAACCCAAACTGGTCGCGCCGACCGCGCCGCCTCCCCCGGCTCCAACTCCGACTGTTGCGCCGCCCACGCGGATCGCTCCAGCGCCGCGCGAGCCACACTCGCCCTCGGGGGGCAGCCGCGATCTGGAGGAAGAACTGAAATCGCAGTTTGACCCGACTGTACAGGAACTTGAGCAAAGGTTGCGCCGTCAAAAGCCGTCGCCCTGAAGAGGCTGGCGGTCGGCGCGAACGCATGGTTAATTGCCTCATTGTGAGGCCATACGAGGGATATGTTGATGAATCGCTTGCTGATCAGCAGTTTACTAATGTTCGCGTGGTGCATGCTGACACCGGCGCGCGCCGAGGAGCCCGACGCCAAACAGCTCGGCATGGTGACCGGCTCCCAGACCGGCACCTATATCAAATTCGGTAACGACATCGCTGGGGTCGCCAAAAATGTGGGGTTGGAGATCGCGGTCAAGGATTCCAAGGGTTCCATCGACAACATCCGGCGGATCAACAGCAAGGAAAACGCGACTTTCGGCATCGTGCAGTCCGATGTGCTGGGGTTTCTCAGCCGCTCGGAGAATGCGGACATGCGGCGGGTCGCCAGTCGGCTGCGGCTGATTTTTCCGTTCTACAACGAAGAAGTGCATGTGCTGGCCAACAAGAATATCGTCTCGTTTAACGACTTGCAGGGCAAACGGGTCGTGGTCGGCGAACAAGACAGCGGCACCTGGCTGACCGCGACCAATTTATTGCAGCTCGCCGGCGTCAAACCCGCTCAATTGCTGAACGTGCCGCCGCTTCAGGGCGTGACCGCCGTGCTCAAGGGCGAGGCCGACGCCACCTTTTATGTGGCGGGCAAGCCGGTGACCTTGTTCACCAAGGTGGGCAATTTGGTCTCCAATCCAGAATTTGCGCCGCTGCTGGCGAACGTGCACTTTTTGCCGCTGACCGACGAGCGGATGCTGCGCGAGTATCAGCCGGCGCGGATCGGTCCGGCCGACTATGAATGGCTCAGCGGCGAGGTCTCGACCGTGGCGGTCAAGGCGGTGTTGATGAGCTTCGATTTTTCCAGCAAGCAAAATCCTTATTTTGCCCGGCGCTGCCTGCAATTGTCGAAATTGGGCCAAGCGCTGCGGGCCAACTTGGGGATGCTGCGCCAGACCGGACATCCCAAATGGAAAGAGGTCAATCTGGACGAAACGGTCGGAACCTGGCCGTTGGATAGCTGTTCGCGCAGCGGCGCGAGCGGCGACCTGGACGCGGATCTCGGGCGCAGGCTGGAGAAAATTTTGCTGAACCGGTGGGAGCAGCCGAACCCGTCGATCCCGATGGGTTAACCCGAGCGAGGAGAATCCAGATGCGCTGGGCATGGGTTGTTGTCGTTGGGGCATTGGCCGCAAGCGCGGGCGCGGCGCGAGCCCAGGACGGGCGGCCCGACGCCCGCTTGGAATTCACCAGCACCGCTTACGGCTTCCTGGTCGGAGTCAACAAAGGGCAGGGCAAGCTGATCTTCAAGGAGCGGCAATATTTATTTTCAGTATCGTCGGTGAAGTTCGGGACCCTGGGCTTTACCCGAGTGGATGCCGAGGGCCAAGTGTACCGCTTGCGGGAATTGGCTGATTTTCCCGGCCGTTATTACGCGGCCGAGGGAGCGTTTACCCTGGGTCAGGGCGGTGGCGGGGCCGTGTTGCGAAACGAGAAGGGGGTTACCCTGTATTTGCAAAACCTCCATAAGGGCGTCGAATTGACCTTGGGAGGAGCCAGCTTCGATATCGGATTTACCCAATCCGCCGCTTCAAGTCCTCCTGTCCCGGCGGCCTCCACCGGGACCCGCTAACCGCCGACCGTGTTGCGGTACGCTCCGCGATTGTTGAGACCAGACTCCGCATGAATAGAAACTTACGCCTGAGCAGTGGCACCTTTGACGGGTTGCGGGAAATCGGAGGGTTCGGCCAACCCTTGCATGGGCTATATCCCCAAATTCAGGCGGTGCTCGCCAACGAACTGGGACCGGACGCGGCGTGGTTGTTGGCCGAACCGGTGGTGGATCGCGCCAAGAATCGCATCGATTGGTACGCTGACACCGACTCCGATCAGAAAGCCATCGCATTGGCCGATTTACCCGAGGAGCAGCGTCAAGCGGCGCTCGCGCGAGTTGACGAACTGCTCGGCCAGGGTCGGGAGTTGGCGGACCGCTACGCAGCGTCCGACGATGCGCGGCGGGCGCAACTGGGGGCCATTCTGAGCGCCGTGCTCGCGACCCCCGCCCCGACCGAGATTTTTCTGGTCGAGGGTAAACCGGTGATGACCGGTTGGGGGTTCATGGTCGATGGCTCCTCCTGGGCTGCTTCGGAAGGATCGGCCAGAACGCGCCGAGTTTCTTCGAACGCTGCGTCTCTCCCTGGCGCGGTGGACACGCGCGGCGTCGCCGATCCTGGCGGGGGCGTCGGTTCTGACTCGGTGTCAGGCGGGGTCGGCTCCGGCGCACCGTCAGGCGAAAACGCGCCCGCGCCGGGATCGACGGTCGGCTCGCCCATCGGAAAAGCGGTTGAAGATGAACCGCCCGCCATCGTTTCCGGATCGGGCTCGACCTCGGTGTGGAATGATCGTTTCATGGGTTCCCGCCTGGTTTGGATAGGTTGGTTGCTGCTGCTGTTGCTGCTGTTGCTGGCGGGTTATTGGTTATGGAGCCGGATGTCCGCTACCGGCGATAGCGACCGACTGGGATCGCCTTCCGTTTCGACGCCCGTCGAGACGGGCGGCGCGGGCGCTGTCGTTCCACCGACGGCCGAACGGGTGGAGCCAACCCCCACGCCTCCCGTGGCGTCGGGTCCGCCGGCGAGCGGGCCTTCGTTCTCGACGCCGCCTGGACCGCCTGCGGGCGGTTCCGCTTCCGCGACGATAACGGCTTCGAAGGGCGGCGAAGCGTCCTCCTCGACCTCCTCGGTGACGCCGGAGAACGCGCCGCCACCGACAGGAGGCGTCGAACCCCGAACAGCGGACGGCGCGGAAACCACCGCCGGCGTTCAGCCACCGACGCTTGAAAGCGGCCACTCTTCGAGCCGCTCGTCCGCCGCATCCGCGTCGGAATCGGTTCCGCCGTTGCAGCGAACGCCCGCGTCTGGAAAAAACCTGGAGCAGACCTTAAGCGAGCGCGATCCAGCAGTCGTGGAATCCTTGCAGCGCGAGCTGGCGGCCCACCCGCCCGTCAAGGTCGAGCCGACGGCCGAGGAGCGTCGGGAATTTGCCAGCCGGATGTCCGAGTCGGGCGCAACCAGCGGCGAAATTACCGTGACCTTGCTATGGAACAGCCGAGGCGACCTCGATTTAGTGGTGCGCTGTCCGTCCGGCCAGCAGCTGGATTTTCGCAATCCGACTGAGTGCGACGGCACGCTGGATGTGGACGCCAATACCGCGCGTGACAAGCTGAGCGACCGGCCCATGGAAAATGCGTTTTGGCCTGCTGGAAAGGCCGGGGCGGGCGTGTATCAGATCTTGGTGCGCTACATACCGCGCAAGGATGAAGAGCAACTTCAGGAAATGCCTTTCCAGGTACGGTTAGGCCGGGGCCGGCAAGAGTCGGTCTTCAAGGGGGCCGTGCGGCCTAATTCATTGGTTCCGGTCACGACCTTCACTGTGGGACGTTGAAGGCAAGGCCCCAAAGATCGTTTCGGGAGGTTGTCTGATGTCAAACTTCTCCATCGAGCTCACGTGGCGGCGCGCGACGCCGGATTTCGATCATAAAACCTTCGACCGGAGCCACGTCTGGCGCTTGGCCGGCGCTCAAACGGTCAACGGTTCGGCCGCGCCGGATTATTCCGGCGATCCTAACAAGAGCAACCCCGAGGAGGCGCTGTTGGCCGCCTTGTCGAGCTGCCATATGTTGACCTTCCTGACCATCGCCGCTCTCAAGAAACTGGTGGTGGACAGTTACGAGGATGAGCCGTTGGCCGAACTCGGCAAAAACGACAAGGGCAAAATAATGGTCAGCCGCTTGACCTTGCGTCCCAAAGTGGTATTCAGTGGCGATAACATTCCAGATCTGGCGGCCGTTCGGGAACTCCACCGTAAAGCCGAGGAAAACTGCTTTATCGGCAACTCGTTGCTCAGCCCCGTGGAAGTGGAGCCGCGATTTTAAAGGCAGGTCACGGCAAGATGAGGCAAGACGTCGAGCGCGCCGCCGGAGCGAACGCTCGCTACTTGCGTCCGATTGGGCGCTGCTTTATAACATTGCGCTCGAAGGGTGAAGAGGGTCAAAGACGGTATGCGGGTTTTGAGTGCGAAGATAGCGTGCATCGGCATTTTGGTCTGGTTGATCGGCGGCTGTTCGACCACGGGCGACTCGCAAGGGCCTCCGGGCGAACTGACGGGTTTCGGGCCTGGCTCGGCCCAGCCTTGGTTGTTGGTGGATACCCGAAAGGATGTGCTGATTCTGATGGAGGGAAACAAGCCGGTCAAAACGTTTTCCCAGATCGCCTTGGGCAGCAGCGGCGTCGGCGTCAAATCCCGACGCGGCGACAATAAGACGCCCCTCGGAGTATTTCGGGTCGGCTGGATCAACGACAACAGTCGGTTCAAGCGCTTCATCGGCTTGGATTATCCCAATCTCGATTACGCCAACCGCGCCCTGAGATCGCATCAGATCGACGCGCTGACCTACGAGCGTATCCGCCAGGCGTGGACGGGCGGTTATACGCCGCCTCAGGATACTCCTCTGGGAGGCCAGATCGGCATTCACGGAATCGGGCACGGAAATCCCGGCGTGCACCAGGCCGGCATCAATTGGACCAGCGGTTGCGTGGCCTTGGATAATTCACAGATCGACGCGCTCAGGCCGTGGGTCAAGATCGGGATGCGGGTGGAAATTCGCTGACCTTGGTGATTTAAATTGTTTCCAGTTCAAGTTTCCGTTATATAATCGCTTTTGTTTTGGTGGAACAATATGGTTGTGTCGTGGCAACAAATGCGTGTTCGACACTTTAGTTTTGTTTTGATGATACTTAGGAGTTGAAAATGTCTCTGAAGGCTCTGACGAAAGTTTCCGCGCTGGCCCTGATTGCCGGCTTGACTGTGGGTTGCGCCAGCACCAGCGACGTTCAAAAAGCCCAAACCGACGCCAGCGAAGCCAAAGCCATGGCCCGTAATGCGTTGGATACCGCCAACGAAGCCAAATCCATCAGCATGGCGACCGAAGAAAAGATCAATCGCATGTTCAAGAAGTCGATGTATAAATAAATCGAATCGTTACGTTGATAAAAAACCCCGCACAGACGCGGGGTTTTTTTGTTGCCCAGTTACAACTGACTAGCCAGCTGAAGTCGGCGCACGACCGAACTCGTTTAAGGCCGCGTTGTCGGTGTGACAGGTCGCGGATAGGGGATGGAGCTTCCCTGCGGGACCGGACGATAATCGGCGGGGGGGACGGTGGCCTCTGCGGACGGCGCATACGAATAGGGCGGTTCCTGGGGATAGTTTGCCGCTCCAGGATGACGGGTATAGCCGGGTGGGGCCGTGACTGGCGCCGAGCGGTATGCGGGAGTGTCGACCGGCATGGAGGGCGGCGCGGTGGGCGCGGTGACCGGATGACGATAAGGGGGCTCCTGATAAACGGCTGTGGCGCTGCTGCCGTAACTCGGCGGCGTGTAGCGTGGCGGCGCGACGGGGGCCGGACGATAAGCGGCTGGCGGGGCCGCCGTGGCGCCATAAGTGGATGAGGCGTAAGGGTGCGGAGGTCGGTTGGCCGGTGAGTAATCCGGCACGGCCGAGCCCACGGGAGCGGGTGGCGGCGTGTATTGATCGGGTGTCGGATAGGGAATCGGATCGCGGTTGACAGCGGGCGAATCGACAGGAGCCGGTCTTGGCGCGGGTCCAGCCAGCGGAGCCGGCGTCGATCTCGGTTCGGCCAGCGGAGCCGGAGCCGGCGTCGGTCTGGGTTCGGCCAGCGGAGCCGGCGTCGGTCTCGGTTCGGCTAAGGGACTTGGAGCGGGCGATGGGATTGGAGCCGGCCTCGGCGCTACATGGGCGAGCGATCCGGTGGAAGCCGCGCCGGGTTCGTCAGAAATGGACACCGGCATGCCGCTGACAGTTTCCACGGCGGCTTGCAGGGCACGCGGATTGACGCCTGGCATCTCGGCGCCGACCTTGGCGATCACTGCCTGATTGGCTTGTTCCAGCGTCACCTTCATCGGCAGGTTATCTTCCTCTAGCGGTTCGTGCGCCTCAACCAGCCATTCGCCGTTGAGCCGGCCGACTTTTACCGGTTGGTCGATCAACCGCACCGGCGTACCGATCGGGACCATTCCGAACAAATGTTCGATGTCTTCTGGGTACATCCGCACGCAGCCGTGGGTCACCCGCATGCCGATGCCGAAAGGTTTGTTGGTGCCGTGAATCAGGTAACCCGGCACCCCCAGCCGCATCGCGAAGCGGCCCAAGGGATTGTCCGGACCGCCCGGCACCACATCCGGCAAGATATCGCCTTCAGCGGCGTGTTCGGCCTTGATCGACGCCGGTGGCCGCCACGCCGGATCGACATCCTTGGCGATTACCTTGGTCAAACCCATCGGCGTTTTCCAGTCCATGCGGCCGATGCTGACCGGATAGGTATGGACTACCCGCTCGCCGCCGGCGCTGGCTGCCGGATAGTAATAGACGCGCATTTCGGCGATGTTGAGCACGATGCCCTCACGCGGCGTATCCGGCAGGATGTAGCGGGTCGGCAGCACGATTGGAGTTTTTTCGCCCGGCGCCCAACGGTCCACGCCCGGATTGGCATGGACCATCTCGTCGTAACCCAAGCTGTGGGCTCGGGCGATATCAAGCAACGTTTCCTCCCTTTGAGCGTGCACGACCTTGACCTCTCCGATGACATCGTTGTCGGAGGAGGGCAACGGAAACACAGTGGCTTGCGCGGCGCTGGTGACGATTCCCCCCAGCAACAACCAGTGGAGGCGGTTCAGGAATTGACTCGGCATGAGAGGGTTTAAACTCCAAACGTCAGTTTTGAATAACAATAGTTTGCCTGGAATTTACGAGTAAGGCTAGGACGGCTAAGCGTTCAAAAGGATTGGAGACTACCGCGCGATAACCACTCATCAGCTTAAGATCGCCGGAATTCCCAATAAGTTGGGAATGAACGAGCGAGGCGAAGGCTGATCCGCTTCGGACGGCGGGAGCCGACCGGAGGCCGGCTCCCCTAAAATGACTGTTTTTGCTTTACTGAGTTCAATCAGGAATAAACAGAGGCCGTTTATAGTCTGGAGGAACAACGTGGATCGGCCCTAGGAAAAAGTAAATGCTATCGGTTTGTGTGGGTGTTTCCAGTATTGTCGGTACATTTACCGCCGTAAGTGCAGGTGCGCTGCCCGCAGCGCCGCCGCGCGGCGTGGTATGCACAACCTGCGAGGGTGGCAGCGGTTTGTCGGCGGTCAGATGTTCGTACATCCAATCGAGCGCTTGATTGAGATAGACATGTAAGGGGACATAGCGAGTGTCGTAGCCGGGAAGCGACAGAAAGGCGTCAAAATGCTGGGCGTTGGTGACTTCGATATAACGAAGGTTCAATCCGCCGGAGGATTGTCCGGCGATCGCGTAGTAGGGGCGGGAAGTGTGATTGACGGGAACCAGAGCGTCGGCTCGGCCGTGAACGATGATGGCGGGTTTATCCCGAAGATTGCCGCGCAGTCGCACCGCTTGAATGCCTTGCCGGACCCGTTCTGAAGCGGCGCGCATCTCTCCGGTCAACGGCTGGCCCGTTACGATGTCGAGCCCTTCGACGAGATTGCGGTGACAAATCGCGCCGTCGAGCGCAAAGTCGGCCGAGCCGGTGGAAGGCGACCGCGCCAAAAGATCCAGCATCGGGCCGTCTGACGCATCGTCGTAAACGATATTGACCCCCGAAGTCGGTGGTATGCCGTTGCCGGTTCCGAAGATGTTGTCTTGAATCGCTGCGGCTTGGGGAATAACCGTGCCGGCGGTTGGGTCGGTATTGGCGAAGCTGGACCCGCACATCCGGTCGGCGACGCTGAAGCGGCCGTAAGCGTTGGCGTAAGTCACCACGATGGCGTTGGTGGCGAGCCGGTAATGCGAGGCGTGCAGTAAATCGCTATCCGGCAACCAGCCGTAAGCCCGCAGCTTGTCGAGCGATTCCTCCGCCTGTTCGGCGAGTGTAGCCGTTGCGAGCAAGCCTTTGGCGCGCAAGCCGACGCAGCGGTTGGCCGCGCCCGCCGCGTTCGGGACCGCGAGCAGATTGGCGAGCGGCGAGTCCACCGCGCGCGCGGATAGCGCCGCGCAAGGTTGGTACAGATTAGCGTAGGTGAAGTAGTCGTAGAGCGGCCTGCCAAAAACCGAGACAAAGCTGCCGAGGATGCTCGCGCGGCTCGGGTCGGCGAGTTGCACGTTGGGTTCGGTGACCGCCACGCCGTCGATCAGCCCGCGCCGATCCTGTTCGGCGGCGGCCAGGGCGGCGCCGCCGCCGTTGGAAATCCCCGAGGCGATCACCAGCGTGTTGGCGGGGTCGAGGATAACTCGCTTGCCGCCGCGCGGGCTGGGCGAGCCGTAGCGTTCGTTCAGCGCGTAAAACGCGAAAACAATGGCTTGTAAAGTATTGCGGCCCCAGTCCCGTTCTGGATTTTGCTGCGAGTGGGCGTGTTTGTAAGCGACTCGATTCGGGTAGAGCGCGTTGAAGCTGGCTCGCTCCCCATCACCGAAACTGGCGGTAAAGTGTGAGTCTGGGCCAGCCGCATCGGCGTCCGCGCGAGTGCCGTCGATCAGACCGACGCGGTTGTTGATCAGATCGTGGAGTCCGTTGCCGGTGCCCTTGTCGGTGTAGGCCACCGCGCAACCGTGCTTGAGTCCCCATTCGCCCGACGCGCCAATGGCCCCGTACACGCCGCGCGAACCGGACGACGGAGCCGTAACGATGCAAGGTCGGGCCAGATCGAAGCGGGCCGGCACTTGAACCATCAAGGTCACGTTTTTGCGGCCGCTGCCATCGTCAGAATAAGCGAGGAATTCGGTTCCGGCGATTTTGCCGGCCCCCGGCGTCGGATCGACCGTACCGTCCAGAGCCACGTTCGGACCGTAAAGGCGTCCATAACCTCCGGCCGTGGTGATGTCGAGCACGGCGCGGTAGTTGGTGTGAATCGCCCGTCGGCGCAGTTCGGCGGCGCTGGGATCGGGCGCGGGCGGGGTCGGATAAGCGGCTTGCAAACCGTCCCAACCCAAGCCCGCTGTCAATAAATCGTCGGTGACGCCATCGTAATCTCGTTGGGTGATCGCACCGAGAAAGGCGGGTTTCAGATTGGGCCGATTCCGCGCGGCCGCTTGCAAATCCTGGCCGACGGCCAACGCTGGCAAGGTCGAGCCCACCACCGCTATAACCGGCCCCAACCACCATTGAACGTGCTTCGGTTTCATCCGCGTCTCTTTAAAAGTTAAGTATGATAATTTTAGGTCTATCAGCAGATTCGCCAATTACAACCCAGCAGCTTGATCAAGAATCAGTTTTTGTGGCACGGAACTGCGCGCTAGGGGTCGAAAACGTTTGAATCGCACGCTTGGCGTCGGCCGTCACATCATCCATTTAATTCACGCCAGGAGCGACGGAGACCGAAGATGGTGACTAAAGAGCAGATCGTCGAATTTCTGGCCGCTGAATTTCCACAGACTAAATGCCTTGTGGAACAGGTCGGTGAACGTTCATCCGTCATCCGCCATAAGATCACCGTTGAGGAGTTGCGGCCAGGTGGAACCGTGGCTGGCCCAGTGCTGATGACCGTGGCCGATGTCGCGCTTTACGTCGCCTTGTTCAGAAAAATCGGTATCGTTCCCTTGGCGGTGACGACCAATCTCACGGTGAATTTCCTCCGAAAGCCGACGCCGGATCGGGACATTTTGGGTGTATGCAAACTGATCAAAGTCGGCAAAACATTGGCTGTCGGTGAAGTGCTGCTGTATTCCGAAGGCAACGAGGAGCCGGTGGCGCACGCGGTCGGAACTTATTCCATTCCCGCCGCGCGCGAACGTTGAACCGTCGACCCGATCAAGCGCATTGTTTCTTGTCTCCTTGTCGAGATTTGAAGCGCCGGGCATCGCCGCCCGTCCGCTCGAGTTGGCTAAAATAACCCCTTCCAGCCCTACATTCTCCTAGCGACTTTCGGTTTAATTTGGTATATAATTGATACATTGTAGGGGGATTTCCCGAAACCGCATCCGGTGTACCGCTGCGTGTGTCGGTAGATAATAAAAATGGAGGTGGCTGATGACGGATTCGAGTGTACTGGTTCAGCAAATCCGCGATATCGTGCAACGTCATCAAAAGTTGCCGACCCGGCTGCTGCAAATTCTCCGCGAAGTCCAGGACAGTCTAACGTGGCTGTCGTTGGACGCTATCAACGCCGTGGCCGAAGAATTGGGCATCTCGCCCGACAAGGTGCGCAACGTCGCTGAGTTCTACTCCTTTTTGTACACCGAGCCGCGCGGTTCCTACGACCTCCTGATCAGCGACAACATCACCGACCGGATGCTGGGCAACCGCGAACTGTTGCACTACCTCTGCCAGCGGTTAGGCGTCGAAATTAACAGCACCCGCAAGGATGGCGTGGTCACCGTCGGCGCCACCTCCTGCACCGGCATGTGCGATCAGGGACCGGCGGCGCTGGTCAACGGCTACGCGCTGACCCGGCTCGACAAAGCTCGGATTGACCGCATCGTTGAACTGGTCAACGCCAAAACCCCGCTGGAGCAGTGGCCGCGCGAGTTTTTTGAAGTCGTCAGCAACATCCGCCGGGCCGATATCTTGCTGGGGAGGCATTTCGCCGATGGTTCCGCCTTGCGCGCCGTGCTCAAGCGTGGCCCCGAGGCGATTCTAGAGGAACTGGTCAAATCCGGCCTGCGCGGGCAGGGCGGGGCGGGGTTTAAATCCGCCGCCAAGTGGATTTCCTGCCGCAACGCGCCCGGCGAGGTGAAGTATGTGGTCTGTAACGCCGATGAAGGCGAGCCAGGCACCTTCAAGGATCGGGTATTGATGCAGGATTACGCCGATCTGGTGTTCGAGGGGATGACGCTGTGCGGGCGGGTCATCGGGGCGCGTCAGGGCTTTGTCTACCTGCGCGGCGAGTATCGCTATCTGGTCGATGCGCTCAAAACCGCCTTGCAGCGCCGCCGCGAGGCCGGACTATTGGGCGAGGCGATCCTGGGCGATCCCGGTTTCAGTTTCGACATCGACATCCACATGGGAGCCGGGGCCTACGTCTGCGGCGAGGAATCGGCGCTGATCGAATCGCTGGAAGGCAAGCACGGCGTACCGCGCATCCGCCCGCCGTTTCCGACCACCCACGGCTATCTGAACAAACCGACCGTGGTCAACAACGTCGAAACCTTCGCCGCCACCGCCAAAATCGCGGTCGAGGGCGGCGCGTGGTTCGCCAGTCGCGGCACCGCCGAATCGAAAGGCACCAAGTTGTTGAGCCTGAGCGGCGATTGCGAGCGCCCCGGCATCTACGAATACCCGTTCGGCGTCACCGTGCGTCAGGTATTGGAGGATTGCGGAGCGCGCGATCCGCAAGGAATTCAAATGGCGGGACCCGCCGGCCACATGATTTCCGCCAAGCTGTTCGATCGGCGCATCTGTTTTGAAGATCTAGCGACCGGCGGCTCGTTCATGGTGTTCGACCAGCGCCGCGACATTCTCGACGGTATCCGCAACTTCGCCCATTTCTTTGTCCATGAAAGCTGCGGTTTCTGCACACCCTGTCGGGTCGGCACCTCCTTGATGCGCGATCTGGTGGACAAGGTGCACACCGGCCACGGCACCCGCGCCGATTTGGAGGAAATGCGCAAGCTGGGCCAGATCATGCGGGTCGGCTCGCATTGCGGTCTGGGGCAAACCGCCCCCAATCCGGTGTTGGACAGTCTCGACCAGTTTCCGGAAGCCTACGAGCGGCGCTTGCGCTCCACCGCGTTTGAACCCGCGTTTGATATGAACGCGGCGCTGGAGCAGGCGCGCTGGCTGACTGGCCGCACCGACCCCGACGCCTATTTGGATGAAGAAGCCTTACTGGGAGCGATGCCATGAGCGAGGAACCGAGTTTCATGCTGGATGGGCGCAAGGTGCCGTTTCAGGACGGCCAGACCATCATGGCGGCGGCGTTGGCCGCCGGCGTTTATATCCCGCATCTGTGCTTCAATCCCGAATTTCCGCCGCACGGCAGTTGCCGGGTGTGTCTGGTCAAGGTCAACGGCCGGATGCAAGCCTCTTGCACCGCGCCGGCGGCGGCCGGCCAGACCGTGCAGAGCGAAATCGAGGAAGTGCGCGAAATCCGGCGCGGCATCTTGCAGATGCTGTTCGTGGAAGGCAATCACGTCTGTCCGGCCTGCGAAAAGAGCGGTGCCTGCCAGTTGCAGGCGGTGGCCTATTACGTCGGAATGCTGGCTCCGCACTACACCCATTTTTACCCGCGCCGGCCGGTGGACGCTTCCCACCCCGACGCCCTGATCGACTTCAACCGCTGCATTCTGTGCGAGCTGTGCGTGCGCGCCAGCCGCGACGTGGACGGCAAAAACGTGTTTGCGGTGCAGGGGCGCGGCATCAAGGCGCATTTAGTCGTCAACACCCCATCCGGCAAGCTCGGCGCGACCGATTTCAGCATCACCGACAAGGCGGCCCAGGTCTGTCCGACCGGCACGATTCTGAGCAAGCGCAGCGGTTATGAAATCCCTATCGGCCAGCGCCTCTACGACCGCAAGCCGATCAACGTGGTCGGCGATGTGGCCGCGCTGGCGGTCAGCAAGGGAGGCCGCCGCCATGATTGAATCCAAGGTCAAGGTCGCCACCTGCTCGCTGTGCGGCTGCTTCGGCTGTCACATGTCGCTTTTAGATCTCGACGAGCGGCTGTTCGATTTAACCGAAAAAGTCGAATTCGACCGCAGCCCGCTGACCGACATCAAGGAGCTGGGCGAGTGCGACATCGGCATCGTTGAGGGCGGTATCGCCAATGTCGAGAACGTCCATACCCTGCTGGAGTTTCGGGCGCGCTGCAAAATCCTGATCGCCATGGGTGCGTGCGCGATCAGCGGCGGCATTCCGGCGATGCGCAATCACTACGAACTCAAAGACTGCCTGGAAGAGTCCTACACCCGTGGGATCGGGCTGGTGGACGCCCAGATTCCCAACGATCCGGAAATTCCGTTGCTGCTGAACCAGGTGCATCCCATTCACGAGGTGGTGAAGATCGACTATTTCTTGCCCGGTTGCCCGCCGTCGGCGGATGCGATCTGGACCTTCGTCAGCCAGTTGTTGGCCGGGCAGCCCATCGCGCTGCCCTACACCCAGATTCATTACGATTGAGCGGGGGCGCGTCATGAGCAACCTGGAAACAGCAGCCCAATCCGACACTCTGTGCCGGGTCGCCATTGACCCCTTAAGCCGGGTCGAAGGCCATGGCAAAGTCACTTTGCTGGTGGATCGGGATCACCGTATCCGTCAGGCGCGGCTGCACATCGTCGAATTTCGCGGCTTTGAGAAATTCATTCAGGGGCGGCCTTATTGGGAACTGCCGGTGGTGGTGCAGCGGCTGTGCGGTATTTGCCCGGTCAGCCACCATCTGGCGGCGGCCAAGGCGGTCGATCAGTTGTTGGGCATCGAACAAATTCCGCCGACCGCCGAGAAAATCCGCCGCTTGATGCACTACGGTCAGACTTTGCAGTCGCACGCAGTGCATTTCTTCCATCTCGCCTCGCCGGATTTTCTGTTTGATTTCGACGATAAAGTCGCCCACCGCAACGTGGTGGGGGTGATGGCCGACCATCCGGATATCGCCCGCCAGGGAGTGAAGCTGCGCAAGTACGGCCAAGAGGTGATCCGGCTGACCGCCGGCAAGCGGGTGCACGGCACCGGCGCGATTCCGGGTGGGGTCAACAAAGCGTTGACTTTGCAGGAGCGCAATTATTTATTGACCGATATCGACCTGATGGCGCAATGGGGTCGCAATATTCTCAAGCTGATGAAAGTCGCCTATGCCGCCAACCCCGGTTATTTCACCTATTTCGCCACCATCCGCACCAATTATCTCAGTCTGATTCGCGCCGATGGCGCGCTGGATTTATATCACGGCGGCCTGCGGGCCAAGAACGAACGGGGCGGACTGATCTTCGATCATCTCGATTACCGGCGCTACGCCCAGGTGCTGCGCGAGCAAGTCAAGTCGTGGAGCTACATGAAATTCCCGTTTATCAACTCGCTGGGACCGGACAATGGCTGGTATCGGGTCGGGCCGCTGGCGCGGATCGATAACTGCGACTTCATCGCCACGCCGCTGGCGGAGGAGGAGCGCGGGGAGTTCATGGCGCTGGGCGAGGGCGAGCCGATTCATGTGACCCTGGCCTATCACTGGGCGCGGATGATTGAATTACTCCATTCCATTGAGGCGATTAAGGAATTGCTGCTCGATCCCGACATCTTCGGCTATGAGCTGGTCGCCAAGGGCGAGGCGGCCCCGCGCGAAGGCATCGGTGTGATCGAAGCGCCGCGCGGCACCCTGTTCCATCATTACCGGATGAACGAGGATGGCCTGATCGAAAAGGCCAATCTGATCGTCTCGACCACCAACAACAACCAGGCGATGAACGAATCGATCCGCCAAGTGGCGGAACGCTATCTGGACGGTAAGGAGCTGACCGAACCGCTGCTCAATCAGATCGAAGTCGCGGTGCGGGCTTACGATCCCTGTCTGTCCTGCGCCACCCACGCCTTGGGTCAAATGCCGCTGCATGTGGAATTGGTCGAGGAAGATTCCGGGGCATTGATGGATTGTCTGGTGCGAGATGCGGATGGAACCGTGCGCCGAGAGGAAGCAGCGTTCACCCCACGCGAGCGATGAGATGTCGATTCGCAGGCTGCTGATTCTCGCCGTCGGCAATCCCAGCCGGGGCGATGACGCGCTGGGGCCGCTGTTTCTGGACCGGCTGGCGGCGCTGCGGGAGCAGGAGGGCGGCTGGGACAACATCGAACTGCTCACCGATTTTCAATTGCAGATCGAGCACGCGGTGGATTTGGAAAATCGGGATCTGGTATTGTTCGTGGACGCCAGCGTGTCTTGTCCGCCGCCCTACCAATTCACCCCGCTGCAACCGGCGCGGGATACCAGCTACACCAGCCACGCCTTGTCGCCCGCCGCCGTGCTCCACGTTTACCAGCAAATTAACGCCAACCCACCACCGGCGTTTTTATTGGCGATTCGGGGTGAATCCTTTGAATTGGGAAACTCGTTGACTTCGGGGGCGGAAGAAAACTTGAAAGCCGCATTCGGATTCGCGGAACAGCTATTAAAACAAGCAACCGAGGAAAATTGGAAACGGATTTCTAAATTACAATGCAAAGGATTAAGCTTTTGTTCATCGGTCTGAGCGTAGTCAGTAGGACGCTTTTCAAAGGAGATATGACAGATGTCGTTCAAATCACGCAGTTTGTTCAGTAAGGCTTTGTTGGCGGCCGCTATCGTTGCGTCGCTTGGCGGGATGAGCATCGTGCAGGCCGCCGATGTCGGGGCGGCCACCGGCGCGCAATTGCCCAAGGCGCCGCCGCCGCTGGTTCCGACAACGCCTGTCAAGCCGATGGCCGTTCCGGCATCGCCTGTCAATCCAATGACTGTTCCGGCGTCGCCCGTCAAGTCGATGACCGCGCCTGCGGCCGCGTCGCCCGCTCAAGCGACTCCTAAAGTAGCGCCTGTCGCCGGTATGGCGTCGGCGGGCGTCGCTGGAAATTCGGATGGCTCTTGCCCGGAGTCAGCTCCAATCAAGGGGGCCAGATCGAAGATCTATCATGCGCCTGGGGGTAGGAGCTACGCAAAAACCAAGGCTAAAGTGTGTTTTGCAAGCGCGGAAGCCGCCGAACAATCCGGCTATCGCGCGCCAAAGAAATAATTTTCAAGATCCTATCGATTGAAGCCGCAATCATTCCTGGCTGCTTAGCCGAAATAGTTTTCGGCTAAGCAGTCGGGGAGGTTGCGGCGATTTATTTTCTATTGTTTTGCACGATCTTTGCATCATCAAGTGGCAAGACAGTAGAAATATAGGACTGAAAATGCCTCTCCTCGGAATTTTATTGTTAGTGATTCAACTGGGTTTTGCAGCTCACGCCATCCGGCGCGGGCACGACCAGATTTGGATCTATCTCATTATTTTTGTGCCGTTAATCGGCTGTATTCTTTATACGTTGATGGTAGTGCTGCCCGAGGCGCGCTCGAGCCGCGCGGTCAGAGGCGTCTCGAAAGCGGTGGCGACGACCTTGGATCCCAAGCGGGATTTGCGGAAAAGGTTGGACAATCTAGATGTATCGGACACAGTGGAAAACCGGGTTATGCTGGCCGAGGAACTGGTCAAGCACGGGATGATGGAGGATGCCTTAACCTTATATCAACGCTCGTTGACCGGTATTTATGCAACCGATCCACACCTGATGCTGGGTCTGGCCAATGCCTTTTTTAAAGCGGGACGGTTCAAGGAAACTCAAGAAACCTTGGATCGCTTGATTCAAGCCAATCCGGAGTTTCGTAGTCAAGAAGGCCATCTGCTCTACGCCAGAGCCTTGGAAGAGCTGGGCGATATCGATAAAGCGGCCGAGGAATATCAAGCGCTCTGTCAATACTATAACGGTGCTGAGGCAAAATGCCGTTACGGGCTATTGTTGAAGCGACAGGGTAACGCATCGGAAGCGATTAATCTGTTTGAAGACTTGCTCCGCGTGGCAAAGCGGGCTTCGAGGCACAGCAATCAATTGAACAAGGAGTGGCTCGCTGTCGCCCGGCGCGAAGCCGCGTCCTGAGCGCGGCCTGACCCTCGAAAGTTAAGGCCGCAGGGTGTGGCCATGATTCAGCGGTCCGCGGCCCTTGCCGAGATCGGGGGCGGTGCGGATCGCTTCCCGCACGTAATCCAGCGCCCGTTCGACCGCGGCGCTGAGATTTAATCCTTGCGCCAGACTGACCGTGATCGCCGACGCCAGCGTGCAACCGGTGCCGTGGGTGTTGCGGCTGGTCGACCGTGGCGCGGTAAAGCTTCGAGAACCGTCGCGCCAGACCAGCCAGTCGGTCACCGTGGCGCCGGGCAAATGCCCGCCCTTGACTAGGACCGCCGCCGGACCCAGGCGCAAAAGCTGCCGGGCCGCTGTTTCCAAATCCTCGGCCTGGCGGATCGCTAAACCGCTCAGTGATTCCGCCTCGCGCGCGTTGGGCGTGATGAGGGCGGCTTTGGGGAGCAAACGCTCGATCAGCGTTTCGCGCGCCGCCGGATCGAGCAGGCTATCGCCGCCCTTGGCGTACATTACCGGGTCCACCACCAACGGAATCTCCGCCGCTGTAGCTTCCAAAACCTCGGCCACGGTCACGATCGTGGCGGCGTTATGCAACATGCCGGTTTTAATGCAATCCGCGCCGATATCCTCCAGCACCACGCGCATCTGCTGGGCGATGAAGGCGGGTTCGATGCCGGTGATGCCAAAAACACCCTGGGTATTTTGCGCGGTCAGCGCCGTGATCGCGGTGGCCGCGTAACCGCCGAGCGCGGTAACCGTTTTCAAGTCCGCCTGAATGCCCGCGCCGCCCCCGGAATCCGATCCGGCTACAATTAATACGCGCCCGCTCATTGACATGTTCGTTCCTATGGGTAAGGTTAAGCTGAATGGTTAACACGCTTTAAAGGTTTGGCCGCCGTCATGGAGGAGGGCCGTTGCACCGGGTCCTTCAGCCGGCTGAGGGGCGTCCGCCATTCCCAATCCGAGGATTGCCAACCAAAAAAATCCACTAAGGCTTAATGCCCGCAGTACTCATTGCGCGATGCGCCAAAAGCAGGTAGCGTACCGCGCTTCCCTCGGACAGCCATGATTCAAAGAACTATTATGCGGCTCGAATCCCCTCTATGTTTGTATACCGATGTAGTGCCCTCCCAGTGGATCGATTTCAACGGCCATATGAACGTTGCTTATTACGTGTTGGCTTTCGATCGCGCGACCGACGCCTTCATGGATTTTCTCGGCATGGGGCAAGATTATCGGGAGCGGGAAAAATGCTCGGCGTTCGTGGTGGAGACTCATGTCAACTATCAGCGCGAGCTGGTGGCCGGCGATCCGATGCGCATCACCACGCAATTACTGGGCTTCGACAGCAAGCGAATTCATTACTTCCACCGTTTGTATCATGCCCAAAAGGGTTTCTTGTCCGCCACTAGCGAACTCATGGTCATCCATGTCGGTCTGGCCGAACGGCACAGCGCGGCCATGCCGATGGCGGTTTTGGATCGCTTGAGCGCGGTCATGGCCGAGCATATCCAATTACCGCGCCCGCCGCAGTCGGGCCGGGTGATCGGAGTGCGTTCCAAGCCGGCGGTTCAGGGTGCGAAGGTGGCGGTGGTGCAGCCGCGCGCCCGCGCCCGAGGCCGGGCCTAAGCCAACGCTCGCGGCGTTCGCTCCGATGCGAGAACCCGGCCCTGGCGCGGTTTAGTAAGGGCGGATTGTGGAGAATCCTTCGGGAGATGGGGGTTCCAATCGAGGAGCGCCCCGTGGAAACCTTGCCCCGCGCCGGAGAAAAAATCGGGGCTGGGCCTCTCGGTTTTTTGCTATGCTCCCTAAGGCTAGGATCGAGCTGCCGCCTTGAGTGTGAATTTTGGCGAGTTTTTTAAGTAACGTCTTGCTGGCGGGCGAAAAACGGATCGGACCCATCTTATCCCGATCGGATGTTTGGCTGCGGCCGGCGACCAGGTCGATCAACGCGCTGTTGGTCGTGGCGCTGGCTTACGCGCTTGCGGAATTGACGGCGGCGGTTCTATGGGATCGGTTGCCGTTGCCGGCCAACACGGTCGCCTCGGTCGGACCGAGGTCGGCTGCCAGCGAAAATAGCGTGGCGCGAACGGCCGACTATGCCACCGTGAGCAACTTGCATCTGTTCGGGCGATCGGATGCCCCGCAACCGGTGGAGGCTCCGCCGCCTCAGGTGGAGGTGACGCCGCTCAACCTGCGGCTGGTCGGGGTGTTTTTCATGGAGCGCGGCGGCGCTAAGGCGCTGGCGTTGATTGCCGAAGGATCGGGTTTGGAACGGAGCTATCGCGTGGGCGAAGCCTTGCCCGGCGGCGCTCGTCTGGATCAAATCCAACGCGACAGAGTCGTCGTATCGAACGGCGGTCAGCAGCAGACGCTCAATCTGCCCCGTTTGGAAGAGACGGCCAAGTCCTCCGCCGACGAATTGCCCGCCGCTCCCGATGAGGCGCCGGGCGAGCCGGCGCCAGCGCCTCCACCCGAGCAGTCGAAAGCTCCCGACGGCCCGCAACTCATTGACGCCGCCAAGATCGCCTCGCGCTTGCGCGGCATGGCGGACCGGCCGGGCGCTTTGGAGGATATCGCCTTCACCAGCCCGCACTTGCAAAACGGCCAGTTTCTCGGATTGCGATTGCGCCCCGGCCGAGAGCGGGATTTGATGGCGCAATTGGGCCTTAAAAGCGGTGATGTGATCACCGAAGTCAACGGCGCCCGCCTCCATAATCCGATGCAAGGGTTCGGTCTGTTGCACGAGTCGATGGCGGCCGAACGAGTCAGCGTCCGCGTCCTGCGCAACGGCGTTGAAATGCCCTTGGCGTTTTCCTTGGGCGGGCCGGCCGTTAAATGAGCAAATAGGGAGCGCCGGCGTGGATTCGGCGCGCGACCATTGGCGATTGATGATGAATAACTGGCTGAGCAGATTGACCTCTTGTCGCAAGCATCGCAAAGGCCGCCCGGTTTTGGGCGGGCTGTTGCTGGGTTGGTTTTTGACGTTTGCGGCCGCCGCCGCTCCGGTGACGCTCAATCTCAAGGATGCCGATATCAACGCCTTGGTGGAGAGCATGTCGGTTTTGACCGGCAAGAACTTCATCGTCGATCCCCGCGTCAAGGGCCGGGTGACGATTATTTCGTCCAAGCCGATGGACGAGAGGGAACTGTACGAAGTATTCCTGGCCGTGTTGGGCGTGCACGGCTTCGCCGCTGTTCCCAGCGGTAACACCGTTAAAATCGTGCCGGCGGCCGGGGCCAAGCAAGAGAGCATTCCGACCGTCGATGGGCGCAGAGTCATCGAGGCCGATCAAATCGTCACCCGGATCATCCAAGTTCAAAACGTTTCGGTCGCCCAAATCGTGCCGATCCTGCGGCCGTTGATCCCGCCGCAAGGGCATTTGGCGGCCTACACTCCGACCAACGTGCTGATCGTTTCCGATACCGCCGCCAACGTCGAAAGGGTGGCCAGCATCATCGGCCGGATCGATCTGGCCAGCAACGAAGAGATTGAAATCGTTCCCTTGCGCCATGCGCCGGCCAGCGAGATCGTGCGGGTGCTCGGCACGCTGGAACAAAATAAGGTCAAGGGCGATCAGGCCCCTGTCGGCACCCCGCCGCGCATGGTCGCGGACGAGCGCACCAACAGCATCCTCCTCAGCGGCGATAAATCCTCTCGGGTGCGGTTGCGGACGCTGATTTCCCATTTGGATACGCCGGTGAGCAGCAGTGGAAACACCCAGGTGGTTTATTTGCGATACGCCAAGGCCAAGGATTTGGTGAACGTATTGCAGGGGGTCAGTAAAAGCCTGAGCAATGAAGCGTCCCTTAACACGCCCGCAGGCGGACCAGGCGGGCAGGGCGCGCCGCCGCCCGGCGGCGGTAGCAGCGGCGGGGGAGGCTTGGTCGATATTCAAGCGGATGAAGCCACCAATTCTTTGGTCATCACCGCGCCGCCGGAATTGATTCAGTCCTTGCGCACGGTAATCGCTCAACTGGACGTGCGCCGGGCTCAGGTGTTGGTGGAGGCGATCATCGCCGAGATTTCCGCCGAGAAGACCGCTGAGTTGGGGGTCCAGTGGGGGGTCGGCGGTAACAATGCCATCGGTTTCACCAACTTCGATGTCGGCAACAACAGTCTGGCCAACGTGCTCGGCGTGGGGAGAAATGTCCGTTCGGCGATCATCGACGATAATTCGGTTCTCAGTTCGACGCTGGATGGCATTCCCAAGGGCCTGCAACTCGGCGTGGGGGGCAGCGGTTTCGGCCTGTTGCTCAGCGCGCTGGCCAAGGATGCGGGCACCAATGTCTTGTCCACGCCCACGGTGGTGACGCTGGACAACGAGGAAGCGGAAATCGTGGTCGGCCAGAACGTGCCGTTCGTGACCGGCACCTACACCACTTCCACCACCAGCACTCCGAACACTTCAAATAACAATAATAATAGCGGCTTGCAGTCCGGCGGGCCGTTTCAGACCATCGAGCGCCAAGATGTCGGCATTACCTTAAAGGTCAAGCCGCAGATCAACGAAGGCAACGCCGTCAAATTGGAAATCGCCCAGGAAGTTTCCAACGTGGTGCCGACAGCCACCGCCGCGACCCAGGGACCCACCACCAACAAGCGGTCGATCAAAACCAAGGTGCTGGTGGAAAACGGACAAGTTTTGGTTTTGGGGGGATTGATCGATGAAACCCGCAGCGAGAGCGCGCAAAAAGTCCCAGTGCTGGGCGATGTGCCCGTGGTGGGTAATCTGTTCAAATACCGCGATACCAACCGGCTCAAGCGCAATCTGATGGTTTTTCTGCATCCGGTGATCTTGCGCGATCCGGCGCAGAGCACGCTGTATACCAGCGATAAATACAGTTATATCCGCGACCAACAGCTCGCCGCCCGCCAGCGGGACACCGATTTTCTCTTGCCCGGCGAGCAATCGCCCCTGCTGAAGTTGGAGCAGGAAGTCCAGCGTCAAGGCACGGTGCTCAATATTCCTCCGCCGGTCAGGCCGGCCCCGCCACCGACGGCGGAGCGGGCGGAAAAGCCGGTGGAGCGCTTGCAAGAGCCCGCAGTTTCCGCGCCCGCCCCGACCGCCCCGCCGCCGCGTCCGGCCGCGGACGCTGAATCGGCGGAATTCGGTTTTGGCAATCGATGAGCGCCGAGCCGCTATCCGCCACGCCGGACGGGGGCGAGGAAAGCGCGCTCCGGACCTTGCCTTACGCCTTCGCCAAACGGCATGGGGTGTTGGTGGTCGATGAAGAAGACGGCAAGGTCACCGTCGCTTACCGACCCGGCATCAGCGCCCAAAGCCTCACCGAATTGCGTCGCTTCTTGAACATCCCGCTGCGTCCGGTCATGGTGGCGGCGGATCATTTCGAGCGCATGTTGCAAGACAGCTACGAGGGTGACAGCGACGGCGCGGCCCGAATGATGGAGGATTTGGGCGAGGAGATCGATCTCGATCAAATCTCGCTCAACCTGCCGGAACCCGAAGATTTGCTGGAAAGCGCCGATGACGCTCCGATCATCCGCTTGATCAACGCGCTGTTGACCGGCGCGATCAAGGAAAATGCCTCCGACATTCATATCGAGTCGTTCGAAAACCGACTGATGATTCGGTTTCGGGTCGATGGAGTGCTGCGCGAGGCGCTGCAACCGCCCCGCGCCTTGGGGCCGCTGCTGGTCTCGCGGGTCAAGGTCATGGCCCATCTCGATATCGCCGAGAAGCGGCTGCCGCAAGACGGCCGCATTTCGTTGCGGGTCGCGGGCCGGCCGGTGGACGTTCGCGTCTCGACCTTGCCGACCGGCCACGGCGAGCGGGTGGTGATGCGCTTGCTGGACAAGCGCGAAGGGCGCTTGGATTTGCGGCATTTGGGCATGGAGCCCAACAGTGAAGCCCGCTTGAGCCGGTTGATCCAGCGCCCGCACGGCATTTTGCTGGTCACGGGCCCGACCGGTTCCGGTAAGACCACCACGCTGTACGCGGGGCTGACCCGGCTCAACGACCGCAAGCGCAACATCATGACGGTCGAGGATCCCATTGAGTATTACCTTGACGGGATCAGCCAAACTCAGGTCAACACCAAGGTGGAGATGACCTTTGCCCGAGGGTTGCGGGCGATTTTGCGCCAGGATCCGGACGTGGTGATGGTCGGCGAAATCCGCGATTTGGAAACCGCCGAAATCGCGGTGCAAGCCTCGCTCACCGGTCATTTGGTGCTGTCGACCTTGCACACCAACAGCGCGGTCGGGGCGATTGCCCGCTTGCGCGATATGGGCGTCGAGCCGTTCCTGCTGTCCTCCTCGTTGGTCGGCGTGATCTCCCAACGGCTGGTGCGCCGGCTTTGTCCCAGTTGCAAGCATCCCCATCACGCCAGCGCCGGCGACTGCGAGGTGCTCGGCGTCAACCCGACCGTTCCTCCGACCATCTACACGCCGGTAGGCTGCGATCAATGCAATCAATCCGGCTATCGCGGCCGTTCCGGGATCTTCGAGCTGGTGCTGGTGGACGAGGCGATGCAGACGATGATTCACGAAGGGCGGGGCGAACTGGATCTCGAACGACACGCCCGCAAATTCAGCCCCAGCATCCGCGATGACGGCCGCCGCCGGGTGCTGGCCGGCGATACGGCTTTGGCGGAACTGGTGCGGGTGACCCAGGAGGCTTAGTGCCCGCGTTTCAATATGTCGCGCTGGACGTCAGGGGACGCCAAGCCAAGGGGTTGATCGAAGCCGAAACGCCACGCTTGGCCCGGCAGGCGCTGCGCGAGCGGGGGTTGAATCCGCTCGGCGTCGAGGAAGTCGCCAGCCGGGAGCGGCGGCGCAGCCAGCGGCTTTGGGGAATGCGGGTCAGCGCGACCGATCTGGCGCTGCTGACCCGGCAGATGGCGACGCTGGTGGGCTCGGGCTTGCCGGTGGAAGAGGCATTGGGCGCGGTGGCGAGGCAAGCCGATCGGGCGCGGTTGGGCGGTTTGATGATGGCGGTGCGCGCGCGCGTGCTGGAAGGGCATACGCTGGCCACCGCGCTCGGCGATTTTCCGCAAGTCTTTCCGGAACTGTATCGGGCGACGGTGGCCGCCGGCGAACAATCGGGCCATCTCGAAGTGGTGTTCGAGCGGCTGGCCGATTACACCGAGGCCCGCCAGCAGATGCGCCAAAAGGTCGGACTGGCGCTGTTTTATCCTTTGCTGTTGACCGGCGTGGCCGTCTTGGTGGTCGCCGGCTTGCTGACCTACGTGGTGCCGCAGGTGGTGCAAGTGTTCAGCAGCCTCAACCAGCGCTTGCCGGCGCTGACCCGAGGCTTGATCGGCTTGAGCGAGTTTTTGCGCCAGAACGGCGGGCTGTTGTTGGTCTTGCTGGTTTCGGGAGGGGTGGCGTGGATGTTGGCGCTGCGGCGGATCGGATTTCGCCGGCGCGTCCATCAAACCTTGTTGCGCCTGCCGTTGGTGGCGCGGCTGGTTCGCGGAGCGAATACCGCGCGTTTCGCCCGCACCTTCAGTATCCTGATGGCCAGCGGCGTGCCGGTGCTGGAAGCGCTGCGGATTTCCACCCAGGTGGTCAGCAACCTCCCGATGCGAGAGGCGGTCGAACAAGCGGCGGCGCGGGTCAAGGAAGGGGCCAGCCTGAATAAATCGATCAGCGCCAGCGGCTATTTTCCGCCGATGACAGTGCAGTTGATCGCCAGCGGCGAGGCCAGCGGCCGGTTGGAAAATATGCTGGAACGGGCCGCGATCCAGCAGGAACGGGAAACGGAAACGCTGATCGCCGCCTTGCTGGGTATATTCGAGCCGGTATTGATCCTGGTGATGGGCGGCGTGGTGCTGATCATCGTCTTGGCCATCCTGCTGCCGATCTTCGATCTCAATCAACTGGTGCGCTGAGCCGCCGCCCGCAAGGCCGGAGCGTCCAAGGTGTAGGCGCGGGCGAAACCACCGACGAACCGCACCCGCAGCGGATTCAGGCGCAGCAGCAAGAAATCCTCAAAGTCGAAGCGCGGCGTCGACGCGGGCAGCCGTTCCTGATAGCGCCGCGCCGCTGCCGGATAATCCGAGGCGTCCTTGGGGATCGGCGCGACCTCGCCCTGAATCAGCACTCGCGCCAGCGTTTGCGGGTCTTCGTCCTCCCGCTCCGGCGCGCTGATGGCCAGACCGGCGCGCGGAGAGGCTAACAGGTTACGGGTGTGCGCCGCCAGCGTGCTGACGTGCAACAAAAAACCGCTGCAATCGAGTTCCGGGATATAAGCGACCCAGGATGCTTCCGGTCCGTCCGGACCTTGGGTCGCCAGCGCGGCCCAGCGCCGGTTTCGGATTAATCCGATCATCAAGCGCTGTTCCTCAAGATTCATCGGCAATCGCTCCGCAGGTTTAGGAATCAGCCGTCCGGCGCTGGCTGGAGTTTTAGCCCGTCCGCGCGGGCGCTCCCCAATCGACGGAAAGAGATTCGAGGTTGCCGCTCGGCCAAAATGGCGACAGCGCCCGCAGGCGCGCGACGGCCGCGCCGACCGCCTGAACGGTGTAATCGATTTCCGCCGCAGTGGTGAAACGGCCCAGACTGAAGCGGATCGCGCCGCGCGAGCGCGCGGCGTCGCAACCCATGGCGCGCAGGACGTGCGAGGCTTGCGCGCTCGCGGAGGCGCAGGCGGAGCCGGTGGCGAGGGCAATTTCGGGCAAATCCGCCAGCAAGGCTTCAGCGGCGACGCCTGAAAAGCTGAGGTTGAGAATGCCTGGCCAATACCGCCGCGGATGTCCGTTCAGGATCACGGCCCCCAAGTGGGCCAATCCTTGCCATAGGCGGTCGCGTAAAGCTTGGAGGCGGCTTTGATCGTGATCCATTTCAACGCGCGCGATCCGGCAAGCCTCACCCATGGCGACGATCTGGTGGACCGCCAAGGTGCCAGCGCGCAAACCGCGTTCCTGTCCGCCGCCGCGCAATAGAGGTTCCAGGCGCACCTGATGCGGTCGCTGCCGCGCGAACAGCGCGCCGACGCCTTTGGGACCGTATAGTTTGTGCGCGCTGAGGCTCATGAGATCGATAGCGGAGGCGCTCAGATCGATGGGCAGCTTGCCGGCGCTTTGCGCGGCGTCGACGTGCAACAAAATACCCCGCGAGCGAGTCAGCGCGCCGACCGCTTCTAAATCCTGCACCACGCCGGTTTCGTTATTGACGTGCATCAAGGACACTAAAAGAGTGTCGGGCCGCAGCGCGTCCGCCAAGCGTTCGAGGGTGATGGACCCGTCAGGTTCGGGATCCAGATAGGTGACCGAACAACCGTCCTGCTCCAACCCGCGACAAACGTCGAGCACCGCTTTGTGTTCGGTTTTACTCGTGATCAGATGGCGGCCCCGGCGACGGTGAGCGCGCATGACGCCCCTTAAAGCCAAATTGTTGGATTCGGTCGCGCCCGAAGTCCAAACGATTTCGCGGGCATCGGCGTGAAGCAGGGCGGCGACCTGTCCCCGAGCGGTTTCGACCGCTTCGGCGGCGCGTCGGCCGAAGTGATGGGTGCTGGAAGAGGGGTTGCCAAACAGACCGTCTTGGGTCAAACAGCGACCGAGTAGATCCGCCACCCTCGGATCGACCGGCGTGGTTGCGGCGTAGTCCAGGTAGACAGGCAACCGCATCAGGCCATCATGCAAACGCTCACACGACCGCGATGGGGATCGAGATCGGCGCGCTGGGATTGCGCTCGCGCCTGCTGCGCGTGGTGTTCTGGCGGCGCACGACCTCGCAGACCGCCGGCCGTTCGACGAATTGCGCCAGCGTGATCCCTTCCAGGAAAGTGAAAATCTGGCGGCTGAGATCGGTCCACAGTTCGTGGGTCAGACACCGCCGGCCTTCCTGGCAATTTTCGTGACCGAAACAACGGGTCGCATCCAATCGTTCGTCGACCGCGCTGATGATGTCGGCAACCGTGATCTGATCGGGAAACCGGGCCAGACGGTAGCCGCCGCCCGGACCGCGCACGCCTTCGACCAAGCTGCGCTTGCGCAATTTGGCGAACAGTTGCTCCAAATAGGACAGAGAGATCCCCTGGCATTGGGAAATTTCCGCCAAAGTGACGGGACCGTATCGGTCATGAATCGCCAAATGCATCATGGCGGTAACTGCATATCGACCTTTCGTGGAAAGTCTCATAAACATGACCCTACTGCTAGTGTTGATCGGCAACGAATTCCAGACTATTAACTATGGAAAATAGATTAACCGACAACGCTAGTCAATTATTCGAACGCAAACCGGGTTAAATTTTATGGACGGATGGGGGAATTGAGTTGGGTAAGGACAGAGGTTGTTGAAAACGGTGGCCCTGGCGCAGGCAGTAATTCAGCCATTTAAAGAGAAATCGGTTAATTTTCCAACGCTGGAGCAGTGAGACGCTGTTTGCGGTTTGACAGTGAAGCGCCTCGGCGTCGAAAGCGGGAAGACGGCGCGGCTGGCCGTTCAACACTTCGGCCATGCGCGCGTCATGGTAGACGCGAATCCGTAAATCGGGCTCGGCAAAACCCTGGTCCCCATCGCCGAACCAATAGGTCAAACTCATTTCGCTGGTGTAGCGAAAGCGTTCGAGCAACCGGAAATGCAAGGCTAAGCCATCGGGTATCCGCGAGCTCAGCGCGACCGGCCGTTGCGGCATGACCGGGATCAACCGGCGGATATTGATGTAATTGCACTCGTACAGATCCATTAAGGCAGGAAAAGTGCCCGGATCGGTCCGGGTCAGCGAGGGCAGGTGAACTGGAGAGAGCAAAATCATCGGTTCGAACTGGCCGTCGCGGGAAAAGACTCCAGCCGCCAGCCGCCACCGTCGCACCACAGCACGGTCCCCGCTGGGCCGTACCAGTCGCCGAGCACCGCCCGGCGCGCCGACAGGCCGTCGAGCGTCCAGTCGTGAACGGCCGGCCGATGGGTGTGGCCGTGGATCATGCGCCGGACGCCGCGCGCTCTCAGGGCTCGCTCCACCGCCGCGGGATTGACGTCCATGATATCGGCCGCTTTTTGTCCCATGGCCTGGCGGCTGGTTTCGCGCAACTGACTCGCCAGCGCGCGCCGTTGGGCCAGCGGCAACGCCAGCGTGCGGGTTTGCCAGAGCGGATCGCGAACCTGCGCGCGAAAGGCTTGATACTCCAGATCGTCGGTGCATAGGGTGTCGCCGTGCAACAGCAGCACGGCTTCGCCGTATAAATCGATGAGCTCGGTTTCCGGCAGCAAGCGAACGCCGCTGGCCTCGGCGAAGCGGTCGCCGATCAAAAAATCGCGGTTACCGTGAAGAAAAAACACCGGAAGGCCGGCGTCCGTCAGGTTCCGCAAAGCCCCGACCACCTGAAGTCCCAATGCGGCGTCGTCATCATCTCCGATCCACGCCTCAAAGAGGTCGCCCAAGATATATAAGCGCTCGGCGCGGCGGGCGTGCTGCTCCAGGAAGACCAGGAAGTGAGCCGTGGTCTCCGGACGCGCCGGATCGAGGTGCAGGTCGGAAATGAAGACCGTCGTCATGAGCGCCTACTCGCCGACGATTTCGGCCTTGGTGATGATCACATCGTCCACGGGCACATCTTGATGGCCTTTCCGGCTGGTGGTCGGCGCCTTGGCGATGGCGTGCACCACATCCATTCCGTCGGTGACCCGCCCGAACACGCAATAACCCCAGCCTTGATTGGTCGGGGTGCGGTGGTCGAGAAAATCGTTGTTTTTAACGTTAATGAAGAACTGCGCGGTGGCGGAGTGCGGGTCGGCGGTGCGCGCCATGGCGATGGCGCCCACCTGATTTTTAAGCCCGTTATCGGCCTCGTTGCGGATCGGCGCACGGGTGGTTTTTTCGGTCATGCCAGGGCCGAGACCGCCGCCTTGAATCATGAAATTAGGGATGACGCGATGGAAAATGGTCCCGTCGTAAAAGCCGTCGCGGACGTATTGCAAAAAATTGGCGACGGTGGCCGGCGCGCTGGCGGAGACGAGTTCGAGGCTGATGATGCCCAGTGAAGTATGTAATTTGACCATGATGATGGACTCGCTATCGAACGGTTATTTTAAGGTTTCTTCGGCGCGTCGGCCGCCGCAGGCGCGGCGGCGGGAGCGGGAGTGGAGCCGGCTAAAATCTCCACCGTCTTGATGGTGATCGGCGTGGTGGGCACGTCGGAGAAGCCGCCGCCGGGTCCGCCGGAACCGGTGGCGACCTTGCGGATTTTATCGACGGTCTCCATTCCGTCGATGACCTTGCCGAACACTGCATAACCCCAACCCTGCGGCGTGGCCGAACGGTAATCCAAGGCGGCGTTATCCTTGACGTTGATGAAGAATTGCGCGGTGGCGGATTGCGGGTCGGAGGTGCGCGCCATGGCGATGCTGCCCCGCAGGTTCTTAAGGCCGTTGTCCGCTTCGTTGGCGACCGGCGCGCGGGTCGGCTTCTGCTGGAAATCGCCGGTGAAGCCGCCGCCCTGAATCATGAAGCCGTCGATGACCCGATGGAAAACTGTGCCGTTATAAAAGCCTTCGCGGGCGTAAGCAAGAAAGTTTTCGACGGTCTTGGGCGCTTTGTCGGCGGCCAATTCCAAGGTAATCGGGCCGAGGCTGGTTTCCATCCGCACCTGGGGGCCGGCTTGAGCGACCGCGCCGAGCAGGCTGAGGACGGCGGCGGCCAGTATCGGGAGTCGAATTTGCATGATGAAATAGGTCCTGGTTGAAAAGATCAATGCAGGATGATAGTTCAGAGATAACGCGCCCCGCCATATTTGGTGACCGCTGGCGCTTTCCGTTACCATGATTTCCCTATGAGCACCGAAAACATCAAAACCCGATTTGCCCCCAGTCCCACGGGTTTGCTCCATCTGGGCAACGTCCGGACCGCCCTGTTCAACGCGCTGCTGGCCCGGCGCTGCTCGGGTCGGTTCTTGTTGCGCATTGAGGATACCGACCGGGAGCGCAGCCGTCCCGAATACGTGGAAGCCTTGCGGGAGGATTTGCGCTGGCTGGGTCTGGATTGGCAGGAAGGGCCGGAAGTCGGCGGGCCGCAAGCGCCCTACGCGCAATCGGAACGGTCGACGGTTTATGCGCGGTTTTACCAGCGCCTGGAAGCGGCGGGACGAGTGTATCCGTGCTTTTGCACGCCGGGCGAACTGGCTTTGAGCCGCAAGGCGCAGCTGACGGCCGGTCGGCCGCCGCGCTATACCGGAACCTGCGCCCGCTTGAGCGAGGCCGAACGCCGCGCCCGCCTCGAACGCGGTATATCGCCGACGCTGCGCTTTCACGTGCCGGCGGGCCGAACGGTCGAATTCACCGATCTGGTGCGCGGGGCGCAGCGGTTCGCCAGCGACGATATCGGCGATTTTGTCATCCGCCGGGCCGACGGCACGCCGCAGTTTTTTTTCGCCAATGCGGTGGACGACGCGCTGATGGCGATCACCCACGTCTTGCGCGGCGAGGACCATCTGGCCAACACGCCCCGTCAGTTGCTGCTGCTGGAGGCGCTGGAGTTGCCCGCGCCCCGTTACGGCCATCTGGCGCTGATCGTCGGACCCGACGGCGGTCCGCTGTCCAAGCGCGCGGGCGATCTCAGCGTGCGGGAGTTGCGCGCCGGCGGCTATCTGCCTGAAGCCTTGCTGAATTATCTGGCGCGTCTCGGCCATGCTTACGAGCGCGACGTCTGGATGGAACCCGATGAATTGGCGGAGAATTTTTCGCCCGAGCATCTGGGCCGCGCTCCGGCTCGCTACGACGAAGCGCAATTGCTCCACTGGCAAGGCGAGGCTGTCCAGCACGCGCCTTCGGAACGATTGTGGGCGTGGGCGGGAACGGCGGCGCAACAGCGCGCGCCCGCCGGGTTAAGCGAGGCGTTTATTGAAACGGTCCGGCCCAATATTCGCTTTCCAGCCGATGTCGCCTTTTGGGCGGAACGGCTGTTCGGTGAAGACCTGACGCCAGGGGCCGAGGGCGAGGCGGTCCTTGCGCAAGCCGGCCGCGCGTTTTTCGGCCATGCGCTGGTGGCCTACGACCGGCACGGCGTCGCTTACCAGCCGCTGGTCGCCGAGCTGCGGCAGCAAACCGGGCTTAAGGGTAAATCGCTATTCATGCCGTTGCGGGTCGCGCTGACCGGCGAGACGCACGGCCCCGAGTTGGCCCGCCTGCTGGCGCTGCTGCCGCCTGAAACCGTCCGCCGCCGGCTGCAAACCCGCTGCTGACCTCACCCGAGCCCATCGCGCGCCTTCCTTTTCGAGAGTATTGATGCATGTTGCAAATCTTTAATAGCCTGACCCGTCAAAAGGAACTTTTTCAGCCGATCGAGCCGGGCAAGGCGCGGATGTACGTATGCGGCATGACCGTTTACGACTACTGCCATGTGGGTCATGCGCGGGTAATGGTGGTTTTCGACGTGGTGGCGCGCTGGTTGCGCGCCAAGGGTTTCGAGGTGACCTACGTCCGCAACATCACCGATATCGACGATAAAATCATCCAGCGGGCGCGGGAAAACGGCGAGGATTTCAATCAGCTGACCGCGCGTTTCATTCAGGCCATGCACGAAGATCTGGACGCGCTCGGCATCGTGCCGCCGACTCACGAGCCGCGCGCCACCGGGGCGATGCCCGAGATGATCGCCATGATCGAGCGCTTGATCGATAAGGGATTCGCCTATGTCGGGAGCGGCGGCGATGTCTATTACGATGTCAGCCGCTTCGAGCGCTACGGACGCTTGGCCAACAAAAAGCTGGAGGATTTGCGCGCTGGGGCTCGGGTCGAAGTCGAGCAGGCCAAGGACGATCCGCTGGATTTCGTGTTGTGGAAAGCCGCCAAGCCCGGCGAGCCGGGTTGGGCTTCGCCGTGGGGAACCGGTCGGCCCGGTTGGCATATCGAATGTTCGGCGATGTCCACCCGCTGCTTGGGCGAGCATTTCGACATTCACGGCGGCGGAATGGACTTGAAATTTCCCCACCACGAAAACGAGATCGCCCAATCGGAAGCCGCCAGCGGCCGCCGTTACGTGAACGTCTGGATGCACAACGGCTTCGTTCAGGTCAACGAAGAGAAAATGTCCAAATCGCTGGGCAATTTTTTCACCGTGCGCGAGGTGTTGCGGCGTTATCGGCCGGAGGTGGTGCGGTTGTTCATTCTGGCGAGTCACTACCGGGGACCGTTGAATTACGCCGATGAAAATTTGGATCACGCCAAGGCGTCCTTGGACCGGCTGTATCTGGCCTTGCGGGGGTTGCCAGTCGTGGAAACGCCCGTTGCGGAGGAATGGCGGGTCCGGTTCGAGCGCGCGATGGACGACGATTTCAACACGCCGGAAGCGCTGGCGGTTTTGTTTGACTTGGCGCGCGAACTCAACCGGCTGCGCAACGAAGATCCGGAAGCCGCCGTCCGCTTGGGAGCCAGCCTGCGCCATCTGGCCGGCCTGCTTGGTTTATTGCAGTCGGATACGGAATCTTACTTGCAGGCCGAGGCGGGCGAGGCATCCGCCGTCGATGGCGAAAGCCATTATAGCTCGGAGCGGATAGAAGCCTTGATTGACGAGCGCGCCGCCGCCCGCAAGGGTCGAAACTGGTCCGAGGCCGATCGGATCCGCGCCGTGTTGCAAGAGGCGGGAATCGTGCTCGAAGATTCCGCGCAAGGCACGATTTGGCGGCGGAGCTAAAAACGGCAATAAGCGACTTGACGCCGCTATCAATCAAAAATAAAATCCTCAATCCCGCTTGGAAGTCAGGATTGCATCGGGGTATAGCGCAGCCTGGTAGCGCACCTGCTTTGGGAGCAGGGTGTCGGGGGTTCAAATCCCTCTACCCCGACCATCGCCCGGATCGGGTCGTTCGGCGAGCGGTCATTCGCGACACCGCGCCCGTAGCTCATGCGGATAGAGCATCAGCCTTCTAAGCTGAGGGTAGCAGGTTCGAGTCCTGCCGGGCGCGCCAGACGCCGGCGGGCCGAGGCGGTTTCAATGGTGGGCGTAGCTCAGTTGGTAGAGCCCCGGATTGTGGATCCGGTCGTCGTGGGTTCGAGTCCCATCGTCCACCCCAACGCGCCTGTGTTCCGCCGCGATCTTGCGCCAACCCTCACGGTTTCAGGGCCGTTAGCTCAATTGGTAGAGCAGTTGACTCTTAATCAATTGGTTGTAGGTTCGAGTCCTACACGGCCCACCATCTCCCGAATCCGCTTAATTTTAATTGCGCTTTTCCCCGGCCGGCCAGTAGCTGGGCCGCGCTCGGGTTCTATGTCGGGGAATGGGTTGTTCTGTATAATCGTCGGACCTAACAGCGCCGCCGCATTGGGTTGTTTGGGTGTCTGTGATTAAACCGCATCTGTTCGCGAGAGTGGCGGAACTGGTAGACGCGCTGGATTTAGGTTCCAGTGGGGTAACCCGTGAGAGTTCGAGTCTCTCCTTTCGCACCATTCGCACCGCGGGCCCTCGGTGCTTTTGACCGACTCCACTCCCGCGCGGCTAATCGGCCAGCGGCGAGGTTATCCGCGGCGGGTTTGCCGATCACAACGATCAATAGGCTTGAGGTGTATCAATGCAGGTTTCCGTTGAAACGCTGAGCGATCTGGAGCGCCGGGTCACCGTGCAGGTTCCGGCCGAAAGGCTCGCCAAGGAAATTCAGGACCGGCTGCAGTCCCTGTCCCGGCGGGTGAAGGTGGATGGGTTCCGTCCGGGCAAGGTCCCGCTCAAGCTGGTCCAGCGACTCTATGGCGATCAGGTTCGCTATGAGGCGGTCAGCGAACTGATGCAAAACAGCCTGCACGAAGCCCTGACCGCGGAAAAACTCAATCCGCTGGGCGGGCCGAGGATCGAACCCAAGAGCTTGGAGGACGGGCGGGATCTGGAATACTGCGCCACCTTCGAGGTCTTGCCCGAATTCGATCCGAGCGGATTTGAAACCATCAAGGTCGAGCGGCCCAACGCCGAGGTCGCCGAGCCCGATGTGGACCGGATGTTGGAAAACTTGCGCCAGCAGCGGGTGACCTGGGGCGCGGTGGAGCGTCCGGCGGCCGAGGGAGATCGGGTCCGCATCGATTTCGAGGGCGCGATCGACGGTGAGAATTTCGCGGGCGGCAAAGGCGATAACGTCGAGGTGATCCTGGGCAAGGGCGCCATGCTGAAGGATTTCGAGGACCATCTGGCCGGGCTGCACCCCGACGCCGACACTGAATTCGATTTGACCTTTCCCGACTCCTATCAGGCCGAGCAGATCGCGGGCAAAACCGCCCGCTTCAAAGTCAAGGTGCGGACCGTGGAGGAGGCGCAATTGCCGGAGGTGGACGAGGCGTTCGCCGCCAGCTTCGATGTCAAGGAAAACAGCGTCGAGGGCCTCAAGCGCTCGCTGCGCGAAAACATGGAACGCGAATTGCGCGATGGCATCAAGGCTGCGGTCAAGCGCCAAGTCATGCAAGGCCTGCTGGACGCCAATCCGATTCCGGTGCCGAAGGTGCTGATCGAAAACGAAATCGAGCAGCTGGCCAAACAGCTGCATTTCCCCGCTGGCGCCACCGATGAAAAGACCCAGCAGCTCAAGACGCAATTGTTCGAACCCGAGGCCCGGCGGCGGGTGGCCTTGGGCTTATTGATTTCACGGCTGGCGGAAGCGCGGGAAATCAAGGTCGACAACCAGCGCGTCCGGAATTTTTTGGAAACCGTGGCGTCCACTTACCAAGAGCCGGATGAGGTGGTGCGTTGGTACGAACAAACCCCGCGCGCGCTCGATAACGTACGGGCGATGGTGCTGGAGGATCAAATCGTGGATTGGCTGCTGGAACGGGCTCAGGTGACCGATAAGGCCAGCACCTTCGCCGAAATCATGACGCCCGACAAACAACCGGCGGAAGCCGTCCGGCAGGAGTGACCCGAATGAGCGACAACGGTGTTTCCAACGCCCCTCGGGCGTTGAACCTCGTTCCGATGGTGATCGAGCAAACCGCGCGCGGCGAGCGGGCCTATGACATTTACTCGCGCCTGTTGAAAGAGCGGGTGGTGTTTTTGGTCGGTCCGGTCGAGGATTACGTGGCGAACCTGGTGGTCGCGCAACTGCTGTTTTTGGAAGCCGAGAATCCGGACAAGGACATCCACTTTTACATCAACTCGCCGGGCGGCTCGGTCAGCGCCGGCTTGGCTATTTACGACACCATGCAGTTTGTCAAACCGAGCGTGAGCACCATGTGCGTGGGTCAGGCGGCCAGCATGGGCGCGCTGTTGTTGGCCGGCGGCGCCGCCGGCAAGCGGTTTTGCCTGCCGCATTCGCGGATCATGATTCACCAGCCCTTGGGCGGGTTTCAGGGGCAAGCCAGCGATATCGACATCCACGCCCGTGAAATCTTGCTGGTGCGCGACCGTCTCAACCGGATTCTGGCCCGGCACACCGGCCAGCCGGTCGAGAAGATCGCCGTCGATACCGACCGGGACAATTTTATGGGGGGAGCCGAAGCGCTGGAATACGGCCTGATCGACGCCGTATTGAACCAGCGGGTTCCGATGGCGAGTTGAGTGGGCGGACGCAATTATCGCCCTTGCCCCGGCGTCGAAGCGCCTCGCGGCCGTTGGGCCAGGGGCGGCCGAGCCCAGATTTGAACCCGAATCCATTCACCCCGCGTCCGATCGTGTCAACGATCCAAATCGTGGTGCTCGAAGGCGCTCCGGTCAGGCGGCCGGCCGAGGCCGCCCCGGCGCTTTCGAACGTCCCGCGCGCTAATGAGGAAGGACTATGAGCAGAGATCGAGGTGACCGGAGCGACGACGACAAGCTGTTGTATTGCTCCTTCTGCGGCAAGAGCCAGCACGAAGTCCGCAAGCTGATTGCCGGACCCAACGTGTTTATTTGCGATGAATGCGTCGAGCTATGCAACGACATCATCCGCGAAGAGATGGAGGATACCGCGCCCGCCACCACCACCAAGCTGCCCAAACCCCACGATATCAACCAAACGCTGAACGAGTATGTCATCGGGCAGGAGCGGGCCAAGAAAGTGCTTGCGGTCGCGGTGTACAACCACTTCAAGCGCTTGGAGCTACAGCGCGGCAACCGCGCCAAAACGCCTGAAATCGAGGTGGCCAAGAGCAACATTTTGTTGATCGGCCCGACCGGATCGGGAAAGACCCTGCTGGCGGAAACCCTGGCCCGCCTGTTGAACGTGCCCTTCACCATCGCCGACGCCACCACGCTGACCGAAGCCGGCTATGTCGGCGAGGATGTCGAGAACATCATCCAGAAACTGCTGCAAAAATGCGATTACGATGTCGAAAAGGCGCAAACCGGCATCGTTTACATCGATGAGATCGACAAGATTTCGCGCAAATCCGACAATCCCTCGATCACCCGCGACGTGTCGGGCGAGGGGGTGCAGCAGGCGTTGTTGAAGTTGATCGAAGGGACCGTGGCCTCGGTGCCGCCCCAAGGCGGACGCAAGCACCCGCAGCAGGAGTTTTTGCAGGTGGACACCACCAATATCCTGTTCATTTGCGGCGGCGCGTTCGCCGGGCTGGACAAGGTGATCCGCAGCCGTTCCGACAAGGGCGGCATCGGCTTTTCGGCGGAGGTCAAAAGCAAGGACGGCGATAAATCCATCGGCGAGGTGCTGATGGAAGTCGAACCCGAGGATTTGATCAAGTACGGCTTGATTCCGGAGTTCGTCGGCCGCTTGCCGGTGGTGGCGACCTTGACCGAGCTCGATGAAAACGCGCTGGTGCAGATCTTGACCGAGCCCAAGAACGCCATCGCCAAGCAGTTCAACCGGCTGTTTGAGATGGAGGGCAGCGAATTGGAACTGCGCGAGGACGCGCTGCGCGCCATCGCGCGTCGGGCCATGGAGCGCAAGACCGGCGCGCGCGGCTTGCGGACCATCCTCGAACACATCCTGCTGGATACCATGTACGAGTTACCGAGCATGCAAAACGTCAGCAAGGTCGTGGTCGATGATTCGGTGGTCGAAGGGCGCGCCAAGCCCTACTTCATCTACGAGAAAACCGAACGCCGCGCCGCGGCTCATGAGTGACCCGAGTTAAACGCCTGTCGGAGTTTGCGCCAGCCTCCGGCAGGTTTCGCGTCGCGACCCCCGCCTTTCGGTCCCCCGCCGCGCGGTGGAGCGATTGACTCGGGGCGCGCCGATGTCCCGCCCGGTCTGGTGTGACCGTAGAGGCCCCCATGAAGCAAAACGAAGCCAAAGTCGACCGTCTGCCCAATCCGGCGCAATTACCGGTGTTGCCGCTGCGCGATGTGGTGGTTTACCCGCATATGGTGATCCCGCTGTTCGTCGGCCGGGAAAAATCCATTCACGCGCTCGATTTGGCCATGCAAAGCAACAAGCAGATCGTGTTGATCGCGCAGAAAAGCGCCGAAGTAGACGAACCTGGGGCCGGCGATCTTTACCAAGTCGGCACGCTGTCGAGCGTTCTCCAGCTGCTGCGGCTGCCCGATGGCACCGTCAAGGTATTGGTGGAAGGGGGCCAGCGGGTCAATATCCATCACTTTACCGAAACCCAAGCCTGCTTCATCGCGGAGGTTTCCTTGCTGGAATCGGTGCTGGAGGAAAGCGCCGCTCAGGAAGTTCAGGCGCTGATGCGTTCGTTGCTCAATACCTTCGATCAATATATCAAGCTCAACAAGAAGATACCCGGTGAGGTGCTGACCTCGGTTTCCAGCATTGAAGACCCCAGTCGGTTGGCGGACACCATATCGGCTCACATGACCCTCAAGCTCGACGACAAGCAGAAAATTCTGGAAATCCAGGATTTGCGCTTGCGTCTGGAGCAGTTGCTGGCCTTGGTGGAAGGCGAAATCGACATCCTTCAGGTCGAGAAGCGCATTCGCGGGCGGGTCAAGCAGCAGATGGAGAAAAGCCAGCGCGAGTATTACCTGAACGAGCAGATGAAGGCGATCCAGAAAGAGCTGGGTGATTTGGAGGACGCGCCCAATGAAATCGATGATTTAGCCCAACGGATCGAAAAGGCGGGGATGCCGAAAGCGGCCAAGACCAAGGCCGTGGCGGAATTGAATAAGTTGAAAATGATGTCGCCGATGTCGGCCGAGGCGACCGTGGTGCGCAACTACGTCGATTGGCTGGCCAACGTGCCTTGGAAAAAGCGCACCAAGATTCATCAGGATCTGGCGGCGGCCGAAAAGATTCTGGAGGTCGATCATTATGGTCTGGAAAAGGTCAAGGAGCGGATTCTCGAATATTTAGCCGTCCAGCAGCGGGCCCGCAAGCTCAAGGGGCCGATTCTGTGTCTGGTCGGGCCGCCGGGCGTGGGCAAGACCTCGCTGGGGCGATCCATCGCCCGCGCCACCAACCGTAAATTCGTGCGGATGTCGCTGGGCGGCGTGCGCGACGAGGCCGAAATTCGCGGCCATCGCCGCACCTACATCGGTTCGCTGCCCGGCAAGATCATCCAGAATCTAGCCAAGATCGGGGTGCGCAACCCGCTGTTTCTGTTTGACGAAATCGATAAGATGTCGATGGATTTTCGTGGCGATCCGTCCTCGGCGCTGCTGGAAGTGTTGGACCCAGAACAAAATAACACCTTCAACGACCATTATCTGGAAGTGGATTTCGATCTCTCGGATGTGATGTTCGTGGCGACCGCCAATTCGCTCAACATTCCGCCGCCCTTGCTGGACCGCATGGAAGTCATTCGGATTCCCGGTTACACCGAGGATGAAAAGCTCAACATCGCGACCCGTTATCTCGTTCCCAAACAGCTGGGCAACAACGGTCTGAAAAAGGGTGAGCTGGCGATTGACGAAGCAGCCATCCGCGACGCCATCCGCTTCTACACCCGCGAATCCGGCGTGCGCAATCTGGAGCGGGAGCTCGCCAAGATTTGCCGCAAAGTGGTCAAGGAAGTCACGTTGCAACCGGTCGAAGGGCAGACCACCGTCACGTCCGAGCTGCTGGACAAATATCTAGGCGTGCGCCGGTTTCGGTACGGCTTGGCCGAGGAGCAGGATCAAGTCGGCCAAGTCAACGGCTTGGCTTGGACGGAGGTCGGCGGCGAGCTGCTGCGTATCGAAGCGGCGCTGGTGCCGGGTAAGGGCAAATTGATTCACACCGGCCATTTGGGCGAGGTGATGCGCGAATCGATCCAAGCGGCGCTGACCGTGGTGCGCAGCCGCGCCGAACGCTTGGGCGTCGATCCCGACTTCCACCAAAAGGTGGATATCCACATCCACGTGCCTGAAGGCGCGACCCCCAAGGACGGGCCGAGCGCGGGAGTCGGAATGTGCATTGCCTTGGTGTCAATGCTGACCCATATTCCAGTGCGGGCCGGCGTGGCCATGACCGGCGAGATTACCTTGCGCGGCGAAGTGTTGCCGATCGGCGGGCTGAAGGAAAAATTGCTGGCCGCCCATCGCGGCAGCATCGCCACGGTGATCATCCCCGAGGAAAATCGCAAGGATCTGGTTGAAATACCTGATAATATTCTGGAAAAACTCGACGTGCGGCCCGTGCGTTGGATCGATCAGGTGTTGGAGATCGCCTTGAAGGAGCCGCCCGCGCCCAAGCCGCGCGAAGCGGTCGCGAGCGATGCGGCCGTGGCCGCTGCGGACGCGAACGGCAAGGGCGGCGGCCTGGAGGGCGTTCGCCCTCACTGAGCGCGGTTGCCAGCCTGATTGACACTACTTTCAAGGCCCTGCTATAAGGGCACGGCTTGATCTAGCTCGACAGGGCATCCGTATTCATTGGAGCGGAAGCCCCGAGCCATCAGAGCGCCAGCGGTTTGGCGCCAGCGAGACTTTAGAGTGAGAGTTCTTTGAGAAAACGCCTGTCCCAGCTTCGGGTCAGGATCAGCGCCCGCCGCGGTTGGCGGCGCCCAAGCCTAATAACGCACAACAGTCTTTATAGGAAGGGGCTCATGAATAAAACTGAATTGATTGAAGCCGTCGCTCAAGCTACCGATTTGTCCAAAGCCTCGGCGGGCAAGGCGGTAGACGCCGTGATCTCCGCCATCGGTAAATCGCTTAAGGGGGGCGATTCGGTCGTCTTAACCGGTTTTGGCACATTTTCAATTCGGGAACGTCCGGCGCGAACCGGACATAACCCCAAGACCGGCGAACAAATGAAGATTGAGGCCAGTAAGGTGCCCGTGTTCAAGGCTGGAAAAACACTGCGTGATGGAATAAAATAATCAATTCTTCCGAGGGTGCTTAGCTCAGTTGGGAGAGCATCGCCCTTACAAGGCGAGGGTCGGGGGTTCAAGCCCCTCAGCACCCACCAGGACTTATTCATCCGGAGCGGTAGTTCAGTTGGTTAGAATACCGGCCTGTCACGCCGGGGGTCGCGGGTTCGAGCCCCGTCCGCTCCGCCACTAGCGTCTGTTGCTTATATTTCTCGATCAATTAGCAGGTCACACATTTTTATAGTTATTTTGGAGCGGTAGTTCAGTTGGTTAGAATACCGGCCTGTCACGCCGGGGGTCGCGGGTTCGAGTCCCGTCCGCTCCGCCACGATTCGGGGTGTCTTCAGGACACCCTTTTTTATGGGCGTTCATGGCGTGGCCAGGCCCTGAAAAGCGATCCGATCTGAATCCGGGTACCTAACATGCTGCTACAAAAAATCCGCGATCACGCCAAAGGCTGGTTTGCTTATACCATCATCGCGATGTTGATTGTTCCCTTTGCGGTTTGGGGCATCAACTATTACTTTGAGGGCGGTGGGCCGATGGATGCCGCCGTGGTCGGCGACAGCAAGATCACGCTGCAGGAGTTCCAGCGCGCCTACCAGCAACAGCGCCAGCGGATGCAGGCGATGCTGGGCGGCAACATGGACCCGGCGCTGTTTGAAGGGCCGCGGATGAAGCAGGATGTGCTGCGGCAATTGGTCGACGAGCGAGTGCTGGATCAGATCGCCCGCGAACAGGGGCTGCGGATCAGCGACCCGCAATTGCACGCCGCGCTCATCTCGCTGCCGGTATTCCAGCAAAGCGGGGGCTTCACTCAGGAACTCTACCAGCGCTTGCTCCAAAATCAGGGATTCAGCACGGCGAGTTTTGAAGAAGGCTTGCTCCAATCACTGGCGACCCAACAACTCCGCGATGGCGTGGTGGAATCGACGTTGGTGACGCCAGCGGAGCTCGATCAGCTGGCCGCTTTGCTCAAACAGCAGCGGGACCTCCATTACGTGGTGTTGCCGCTGGAGAAAGCGCTCGCGCGGGTCAGCGTGGACGAGGAAGCCATCAAGGCGCATTTCGAAAAAAATAAAGAGCGCTTCGTCAATCCCGAACGGGCGCAGCTTCAGTTCGTCGAGTTGCAACTGGCGAAAATCGCCGAAGGCATCGCGGTCGGAGACGCCGAGCTGAAGGCGAACTACGAAGAACAGCTTGCCAAATACGGCCGGCCCGAAGAACGCAAGGCATCCCATATCTTGGTGAAATTGGCGGCTAACGCCAGCGAGGCGGACATCGAGCAGGCTCGCGTCAAAGCCCAGCAAATCGCCGACAGCCTCCGCGCGGGCGCTCGCAGCTTCGATCAGGCGGCGGCGGAGGCCAAGGCGGATGCGTCCGGCCAACTGGAAAGCGGTGATCTGGGCGTCATCGGCAAGGGCATGTTCGACGATCCGGCGCTGGAAAACGCCCTGTTCGCCTTGAAGGAGCCGGGCGAGGTCAGCGGCGTGGTGCGGATGCCGGCCGGGTTCCAGCTGATCCGGCTGGATGGCGTTACCCCCGCGCAGGTGAAGCCTTTCGAGGACGTGCGCGAACTGGTCGCCAAGGATCTGCGCCAGCAACAGGCGGAGAATCGGTTCTACGAGATCACGCAGAATCTCGCCAATCTCGCTTACGAGCATCCTGACAGTTTGGAAACGGCGGCCAAAAATTTGGATCTGCCGATTCAGGAAAGCGCGTGGTTCAGCCGCGCGGGCGGCGAGGGGATTGCGGCTAATCCCAAGGTCATCGCCAGCGCCTTCAGCGAGGATGTACTCAAGCGCGGACTCAACAGCGAGCCGATCGAACTGGACAGCGGCCATGTAGTAGTGATCCGGTCCAAGGGCTATCAGGAGGCGACGCCGCGAACGCTGGAAGAATCGCGCGAGGACATCGTCAAAAGCTTGCGCGATACCAAGGCGCGCGAAGCCTTGAGCCAGGTGGTCGAGAGCGTGAAGGCGCGCGTTGCCCAAGGCGCGCACTTGCAGAGCTTGGCGGGCGAATTTGAGGGGACCTACCACCATCCGGGTCTGGTGGAGCGCGATGCCGCCACCTCGGATCGCGCGGTGTTAACGGCCGCCTTCCGGCTGCCGCAGCCGGAGCCCGGCAAGATGGCCTTGGGTTCGACGCCGCTGGCCAACGGCGATCAAGCCGTATTGGCGGTCACCCGCGTGGTTCCCGGCGGCAAGGAGGCGTTTTCCGAGGACGAGCGCAAAACCTTGAGCCAGCAGCTGGCCCAACAGGCGGGCGGCAGCCAGTTCAACGGTTTGCTCGAAAGCGTCCGAAACAAGGTCAAGGTGGTCAGCCATATCGACCGTCTTTAAAGCTCAAGAAACGCGCCCTCTCCGGCTGGGAGAGGGTTGGGGAAACCGCCGGCTGGCCGCGCTATTCCATCGCCCCCAGCGCGACCGTGTTAAATCCGCCGTCGACATAGACGATTTCGCCGGTGATGCCGGAGGCGAGATCCGAGCACAGAAACGCGGCGGTATTGCCCACTTCCTCGATGGTCACGCACTTTCGCAACGGCGCGGCGTGCTCGAAGGTCTCCAGCATCTTGCGGAAATTCTTGATGCCGGAGGCCGCCAAGGTGCGGATCGGTCCGGCGGAGATGGCGTTGACCCGGATGCCTTCCGGGCCCAAGGTCTGGGCCAGATAGCGGACGTTGGCGTCCAGACTGGCCTTGGCGAGGCCCATGACGTTGTAGTTGGGCACCGCCCGCGCGCCGCCGAGGTAGGTCATGGTGATCAACGAGGCGCGCCGTCCTTGCATCATGGGCCGCGCCGCCTTGGCCAGCGCCGCGAAGCTGTAGGAGCTGATGTCGTGGGCGATGCGGAAATTCTCGCGGCTGATGCCTTCCAGGTAATCGCCTTCCAACGCCTCGCGCGGCGCGTAGGCGATGGAGTGAACGAGGATATCCAGCCCCTCCCAGTGGGTTTTAAGCTGTTCGAACAGCGCGTCGATGTCGGCGTCGTTTTCCACCTCGCACGGCAAGGCGATGGAACTGTCGAGTTCGGCCGCCATCTTTTCGACGCGGGGCTTCAACTTATCGGTCTGGTAGGTCAACGCCAGTTCAGCGCCTTCGCGGCGCATGGCTTGGGCGATGCCCCAGGCGATGGAACGGTTGCTGGCGACTCCGAGGATCAGGGCGCGTTTGCCGGCGAGAAAGCCCATAATGAACTCCTGTGGTTTTTAGGTATCGTTTAAACGGGTTACTGAATTGGCAAACTGTAAAGGAAAGGGCATGACGGGCGCAAAGAACCATTTTCGATCCGGGCTGGCGGCTATCTTGTTGGGGTTGAACTGCGCGTTGTCGAGCGCCGCAGCCGCGCCCGCGTCCGGCATCGCCCTGCACGGCCAACCGAAGTACGGCCCGGATTTCAAGCAGTTCGATTACGTCAATCCCGACGCGCCCAAGGGCGGCGAGGCGCGCTTTGCGGCCATCGGCAGTTTCGATACCTTCAACCCCTTCAATATCAAGGGCCAAGCCGCCGCCGGCATCGGTCAGTTATTCGAGACCCTGATGGTCGGCAGCGCCGACGAGCCGTTCAGCGAATACGGATTGATCGCCGAAAGCGTGGATGTCGCCGAGGATCGGAGTTCGGTCGTCTTCAACCTGCGAGCGCAAGCCAAATTCCACGACGGTTCGCCGATTACCGCCGATGATGTATTGTTTTCGTTGGACGTTTTAAAGGCCAAGGGCAGTCCGCTTTACCGGTTTTATTACGCCAGTGTCGCCAAAGTCGAAAAGCTGGACGAACGGCGGGTGAAATTCACGTTCGCGGGCGGCGAGAATCGAGAATTGCCCCTGATCGTGGGCCAAATGCCGGTATTGTCGAAAAAATATTGGCAAGAGCGGGATTTCGCCGCGACGACGCTGGACATTCCGGTCGGCAGCGGTCCGTATCGAGTCGAACGGTTCGAGCCGGGGCGCTTTATCGCCTTTAAGCGGGATGAAAATTATTGGGCCAAGGATTTGCCGGTCAGCCGGGGCCTCCACAATATCGATCGGCTGCGTTACGACTACTATCGTGATGTCACGGTGGCGCTGGAGGCGTTCAAGGCCGGTTCCTATGATCTGCGAGTGGAAAATGTCGCTAAGCAATGGGCCACCGGTTACGACTTTCCGGCGCTAAGCAAAGGGTTGGCGAAGAAGGAAACTTTTTCGCATCAACGGTCATCCGGGATGCAAGGTTTCGTTTTCAATCTCCGCCGCCCGCTGTTTCAAGACCCCAAGGTCCGCCAAGCGCTGGCATATGCCTTCGACTTTGAGTGGAGCAATCGCAACCTTTTTCACGGCCAATACACCCGAACGCGCAGCTTTTTCGAAAATTCCGATTTGGCGGCCCAGGGATTGCCCTCGCCGGAGGAATTGGCGGTGTTGGAGCCGTTGCGCAAGGAATTGCCAGCGGAAGTTTTTACGGCGGCTTACGAGCCACCCACCGCCAAGGACGACGCCGAGTTGCGCGCCAATTTTCAACAGGCCCTGAAACTGCTTCAGGAAGCCGGTTGGGTGTTTCGCGACCGCAAGCTGGTCAACGCCAAGACCGGCGAGCCGTTTCGCTTCGAGTTGTTGATCAGCGAACCGACCTGGGAACGCATCGGTTTGACCTTCGCCCGCAATTTAGAGCGGTTGGGGATCGAAATGACCGTCCGCTCGGTGGATTCGGCCCAATACGAAAATCGGGAACGCAGCTTTGATTTTGACATGATCGTCAATGTCTGGGGGCAATCGCTTTCGCCCGGCAACGAGCAGCGGGAATTTTGGAGCAGCGCCGCCGCCGATCAGCCCGGCAGCCGCAATCTGGCGGGGTTGAAGAATCCGGCGGTGGATCGCCTGGTGGATTTAGTGGTCGCCGCGCCGGATCGCGCCAGTTTGGTGGCGCGGGTGCGAGCGCTGGATCGGGCGCTACAATGGAATTATCTGGTCATCCCGCATTGGCACCTGCCGTATGATCGGATCGCTTTCTGGAACAAGTTTGGTTATCCGGCGACGGTGCCGATGCAGGGCGTTCAGTTGGAAACGTGGTGGATCGATCCGGCCAAAGAGGCGGCGTTAGGCCAGCGCGGCGCGAACGGGAACAAGGCGAATTGAACCGCTCGCTGTCGCGTTTATCGTCCGGCGGGGTGGAAGCCTAATCTTGTCGGAGATCTTTAGCGTAAGCCATATGGGTATTTTGATTGATGTAGGTATTCAACCCTTTGCCGGACTGAGCCAATTGGTGCATTTCGGTGATATGGGCCGCGCCGGCGCTTTCATGGGTGTACAAATAACAGCCGCCAGTCTTAAATTCCACGATAATCGAACCTTGATTGATTTCGTAAGCCTTGATGCCTGAGTTGCCGTTAAGGTCTTTGTAAATTTGCATAAGGTTATTGACCGATCAGATTTGAAGAGCAAGCCATGAAACCCGCTGGAGTGGGTTTGATCGCTCATTTATGAAGTTCAAACACGACCTCCACATTGGCGCGGATGGCTAGTGTGCCGAGAGCGATGGTTTCGCTCGCTTCCCCCGAGCCGCCCGGCGCGTTCTGCACTACATTTTGACTCATGGCTTGTCTTCCGTATCCCCATCCGCCCCAACTCGCTCCGTACCCTCCGTAGGTTACGAGGTTGTTTTCATTGATTCGAAGAGGTGCGCCGATGGATTGGCCGAGAACCGCCGCCATTTTTTCCGCTTTTTCCGCCGCCGCTTTGAGCGCCAGTTCGCGAGCCTGTTCCCGGTGTTTCTTTAACTCGGTTGTTTCGTAATCGACGCCATGGATGTAATTGACGCCAACCTGCAGGGCCTTGGTCACCAGCTCTTCAATTTTCGCGCTGTCGTTAAGAGTCACCACAATGGAGTTTCGGACGAAATAACCGATAAATCCATCATTGCGGTATTCGTCCTTCCATCGCGGTTCTATGGAGAGGTGATCGGTTTGCACGTCTTTTTCCAAAATGCCCAGTTCTTTTGTCACACCCAAGGTCTTCTTGGCTATTTCATTGTTTTTTTCCTTGGCGTTGCCGATATGAGCGTCCCAGGTTTCGATACCGAACCGGATCACGATTTTGTCCGGTTTGACATTGACGACGGCCTCCCCGTTGACGGAGATTGTCGATTGAGATTCCTGGATCATTACGGGCTGTCCCAAAGCCGCGCCACACATTAACAATACCGAAGCCGTTGTGAGAATCGACCATCTTTTCATGAGAGTTTGCTCCTTTATCTGAGTCTTGGCATTTTATAAACAGGGGTGAGCTGAAAGGGTGTTTTTTAAACCAACGGCCTGCGCCCTTCAATAGAAATTTATGGAAGCCGTTGTTTGGGCGCGCTGTTTCATTCAAAGTAAGCCTTTTATGCGGAGCAAGCCGAAGCTGGCCGCTGTGACAGCATCCGTGATCCGTCCATCGCAGAGCATTGCCATCACGGTGTCAATCGGAAAAGCTTTGCTGATGAGCCCTTGCTCCTCCGGTTCTAACCGCGCTTCGCCTTGCGCCAGTTGAGTGGCGAAGAATAGATCGAAGGCTTGAGTGGAATAACCGTAAGCTTCGTGCAATTTGGCGACATGCGTGATGTTGCCCGCCGTGAGGCCGGTTTCTTCGCGCAGTTCGGTTCTTGCCAGCTCTAACGGATCGTTGTTTTCATGATCCCAAGTCACCTGAGGCAACTCCCAGTAGCGAGCGCCTACGGGGTATCGGTATTGCTCGACCAGATAAACTAGGCCGTCTTGAACGGCGGCGATCACGGCAAAGTCGGATTTCTCGACGACCCCATAAATTCCCAAGCCGCCATCCTGACGACGGATTTGATCTTCCCGAACGGTCATCCAGCGGTTTTGGTAAACGATCTTTGAGGCGAGGGTCTCGATCTCGGGTTTGGGCATGTGGGGATGGCTTTCGATTGAGGAGAGGCCGGCGAACAATCGCTTGATATTGCGCGGTTACGCAAGCCTTGACACCAGTTCACGAGTAAGGTCCGCCGCTGGAATTTCTTTGCAGCCGCTGACGTTTTGACCCGCCCAGAGGGGAGAAAAATCGCCGCTGCCGAGCGCTTCGGCTTTAGCGCGCAGAGGCGCCACGGCGGAGGTTGCCAAGGGGAAGGCCGGCGCTTGGTCGTTCAAGGGACCGTGCTCGCGCATGAAGCGATTGACGATGCCGCGCGCCGGTCGGCCGGTAAAAAGGTTGGTGAGAGCGGTCTGGTTCGCCGCAGCGCTCTTAAGCGCGGCGCGATGGACGGAACTGGTCGTGGCTTCAGGGCAGAGAAGATAGGCGGTACCGATCTGCGCGCCGACCGCGCCCAGCCGCATCACGGCAGCCACCCCCTGGGCATCGGCAATCCCGCCCGCCGCGATCACCGGCAGGCGAACGGCGCGAACGATTTGCGGCACCAGCGCCAGGGTACTCAGTTGGGAAGTCAATTCGTCGGTGAGGAACATGCCCCGATGTCCTCCGGCTTCCCAGCCTTGCGCGATGATGAGGTCCGCGCCGTGCGCTTCAAGCCACCGAGCTTCGTCGATGGTAGTCGCTGACGAGAGAACTTTTGCACCCCAAGAACGAACGTGCGCTAGCAAGTCCTGAGTGGGCAGGCCGAAATGGAAGCTGACGATGGGTGGTTTGTAATGGCTTAGGATTTCAGCGGCCACCGGATCGAAGGGGTTACGGCCAGGCCCCGAAGCGATGGTATCGGGGTTGATGGCGAATTCTTGATAGTAGCGAGCCAGCGAGGATCGCCAGACGCGCTCGCTTTCGGGGTCGGGCTTGGGCGGGCTATGAGCAAAGAAATTGACGTTGTAGGGCTTGGCGGTGCTGGCCTGGATGGCCGAAAGCTCGGCACGCAAGGCGTCAGGGGTCAACATGGCGCAGGGTAATGAACCCAATCCGCCTGCGTTGGAAACGGCAATGGCAAGCCGGCTGTCTTGAACGCCTGCCAAGGGGGCCTGGATGATGGGTAAGTCTATTCCGAGAATCTCGTACAAGTTCTTATGACTTATGGGTAAAGTCCAGCGCGAAGCGTCCGCGACAACGATTGAAATAACGCGCGCCGTAGCAGCGAAGCTGAGAAGGGAACCCGCAAGCGAAGCTTGTGGGCGTCGCGTTGATTGAATTGTTAGGGCTCAATTCTTCACTTTCTCTGCGTACCGCCGCACCCACTCGATCTGAGATTCGGTGTCTGGCACAGTAACTCCTCGGACACGGCTAAGAACCGCGAATACCTCGGACACTGGAATACCAAACTCTAGCGCAATACACGCACCAACCAGACCCGTGCGGCCGATGCCCGCGCGGCAATGAACCGCGACGCCTTGACCTTCACGCAGGAGACTCGATACCCGTTGGACCAAGATGCGCACCTCACAAATGGACTCGGGTACGCCACGATCTTCTATAGGAAACGCAACGAACTCGATTCCGTGAAGTTTGCACAATTCCGGTTCCCGCGAAAGATCTAGTTCCCGAATCTCGTGCGGCTGAAGCAACGATACTGCGACCTCCACTCCCTCTTGCCGCCAACCGGAAATCTCCCCCTCCAGCCACTCTCCCGAACGTGGTCGCGGCATCAGCGCAAGACGCGACGGTTCTACCTCTTTCACCCAATAGATTTCGGGCCTCACCGATTGAGCCCTAACGAATGAAGGTGAGCGGCGCGAGCAAGCGGGCGCAGCGCGCTTGCGAAGCGTCCGCCTCGACCGCCGGGTTGGGCATCGCAGCGTAACCAAACCCCCTAGGTTGATCGCCTGAGAGCATTGCACAAAAGCCAGCCTCGCTGACCCTTTGTGAACCGCCCCGGGTTTCGTAGAGGCTCCTGGGTTTAAGTGCAGACGTGTTCG